>WNFI01306412.1_pt1 | contig 19407 bp, 15 predicted proteins | sample 5400471 | NCBI WGS metagenome assembly WNFI01 (sample SAMN13153348, study PRJNA577476) | soil metagenome | isolation source: 100 cm saprolite on Douglas fir-dominated hillslope | place: USA:California | collected 2013-09-17 | reverse complement strand
CACGGTGAAATACGGCTTGCCGGCGAAGAGGTGGCCGCGGAAACCCGGCTGCTTGACCAGCTTCGTACCTAGCTTGCACACGGGATGCGCGGGCGTGCCGCCGGCCGGGCCCGCGCCGCCCGACCGGTTACCGATGTCGCACACCGACAGCCTTTCAGGATCGCCGCCGTTGCCAACGACCGGGAACTCGCTGTAGGTCGTATACAACCTGCCCCGGGCAGGATCGATCGCCATGAAGTCCTTGTCGAGGAAGCTGCAGAAACTGAAGCCGCGGAACCTGAAGCACTGCGTGCTTGATGCCGCAACGACAGGCCGGCCGCAGTGCAACCGGGCGGTCGATCCTGAGCCCACCACCTGGCAGGGGTCGAAGGCCACATGGGTCTGCCCGAAGAAGTTTGTCGGGAGATACAGGCTGGAGATGTAGAAGAAGGTCCGGCCGCCCACCTTGTAGGCAGTCACGCTGGGGTCGCCGGCATAGAAATTCGCGTTGCAGTTCGGGTTCGGCAGGCCGCCGAGGTCGGCGAACGTGCTGCCGCCGTTGACCGAGAAGCCGATCCCGGTGCCCTCTTCCTTGAACCCCTTGGAGCCGCACCGCGAGAAGAAGGTGGTTGAGTCGTTCCAGGCCTCGACGACGAATCGGCCCGCCGCGGCGATCGACGTCTCCGACTGTCCGTAGCCGCGCACTCCGGCCGGGCTGACGTCCTCGCTGAAGCTGGCCGCATCGACATTGCCCGGCGTCCCGCCCTGGGCGGCGCCGACTACGCCCGGCTGTACTTTGGTGACATTCTGTGCTCCGAAGCAGAACGCCTGAGCGGCAGCGGACGCCTGATAGGTCTTGCCGAGGTTCTTGCAGAACGGGTCGCCGGCGGCCAGTCCGGTGCGGCCGCCGCCGAGCCCCGGTCCGGTCGACGTGCTGGACGCATGCGCGGCCGCTGCGCCGCTAGCCTGGGCGGCCGGCCCGATCCCGGCCAGTGCCGACGCGACAAGCGGCGTGATCGCCGCTGCCGTCAACCACCATCTACGCTTCATCGCGAAAAGCCCTTCTCGAAGCGGATTCAGACAGCGGCAGGCCGGCAGCGCACCTACCGCGATGTCAAGACATTGCTTGGGTGATGCTATCTGTTTTCGATTTGCGATAGCACTGCCGAATCAAGGTTCTTTTGTTACAGATCGGTCAAGCGATATTGCAATGGCGCCGAAGGGGGCGGACAAAGTGAGCGCCAAGGCGGGCGACTGACCTAATGCCGCAACTGCCGCCAGGCCTCGTACAGCAGCACCCCGGCCGCCACGGCGAGATTCAGGGACTCCGCGGTTCCGGTCATGGGGATCCGAAGCCGCAGGTCACCGGCGGCCAGCAGCTCGTCAGGCAGGCCGGCGCCCTCGCTCCCGAACAGGATCGCGAGCGGCTGCGGCAGGGCTGTTTCCCACAGCGAATCCGGACCTGACCCTGACGTCACCGCGACCGCGATCCCCTGCTCACGAGACCAGCGCAGGAACTCGGCGGGCGTGGCCACGGCTGCGACGGGGACGCTGAAGACCGCCCCCATCGAGGCCTTGACCGCCGCAGGATCGTACGGATCGGTGCACTGTCCGACCAGGATCACGCCAGCCGCGCCGGCCGCGTCGGCGGTCCTGATGATGGTCCCCAGGTTGCCGGGATTGGCGACCTCGTGCAGGGCGGCGAATACCGCGTCCGGCCGCACCGCAAGCTCATCGAGGGCGTCCGCGCGCTTCCTGACGATCGCAGCCAGCCCGGCTGGACCCTCGCGGTCGGCAATCCGCCCGAACAGCTCAGCTGACAGCCGCGCCACCTTGACTCCGCGGGCCTCCTGCTCGGCCACCTTCTCCGCGGCCGGGCCGCGCAGTAGCTCCGGCGCGACGATCAGGACCTCGATGTCGGCGCCCGCCTCGACGCCCTGCCAGACCGGCTGGGCACCGCGTACCACGAACGCGCCCTCACGCCGCCGGTGCCTGCGGTCGGCGAGCAGCCGCACCCGCTTGATCAGCGGGTTCGCCGCACTGGTGATCACGTCGGTCATGAGGCTCCCTCTGCACTGCCGTCCCCGGGGTACCTCCGGGCGGCCCCCGATTGCCCGCGCGGGGCTGCCCTATAGTTAACGCCCAATGCTGGGCGCAGGGGTGCCCAGCGGCCCGGAGCGAGGAGCTGCGGATGGGGGCGGAACGCGATCGGGTCGCCGGCTTCGGCCGGCTGGACTACGGCCTGCGCCAGGCTGGCGACTGGTACCGGTGGGGGCCGTACGTCAGTGAGCGGCAGTGGGGCACGGTCCGCGAGGACTACAGCCCGGACGGGGACGCGTGGAACTACCTGCCGCACGACCACGCGCGCTCCCGCGCGTACCGCTGGGGCGAGGACGGCCTGGCGGGCTTCTGCGATATCAACCAGCGGCTTTGTCTGGGCCTGGCGCTGTGGAACGGCCAGGACCCCATCCTCAAGGAGCGCCTGTTCGGCCTGACCAGCAGCCAGGGCAACCACGGCGAGGACGCCAAGGAGTACTGGTGGTACCTGGACGCGATCCCGAGTCACGCCTGGAATCGCTGGTGCTACCACTACCCGCAGGCGCAGTTTCCTTATGCCGAGCTCGTGGCGGAGAACGCTTCGCGCAACCGCTCCGAGCCCGAATTCGAACTGCTCGACACCGGAGCCTTCGATGACGACCGGTTCTGGATCGTGACGGTCGACTACGTGAAGGCGGGACCCGACGACCTGCTGGTGCGGATCGGCGTGACGAACGCCGGGCCCGAGCCCGCCAGCCTGCACGTGCTGCCGACCGCGTGGTTCCGCAACACCTGGGCATGGGGCGACGACGTCGACGTCGCGGCCAGACCCATCCTTGCCGCCGTGCGCGGGAGCGGGCAGCCGCCGGGGGGGCAGCCGGCCTGGGCGCGGGTCAGTGTGGCGCATCCATTCGTCGGCGATCTCGACCTGCTGGCCGGGCCGGGCCCCGACGGCAGCCCGGCAGAACTGCTTTTCTGCGATAACGAAACCAACACCGCACTGCTTTCCGACAGCCAGCCGATTACCCCGTACCCAAAGGACGGGATCGGGGACCATGTGATCAGCGGAGCGGCGACGGTCAATCCGGCCCAGACGGGTACCAAGTGCTCCGCCTGGTACCGGCTGAACCTCGCCGGCGGTCAGTCTGCCGAGCTGCGGCTGAGGCTGATGCCGACGGCAACGGGCGGCACGCTCGGCGCGGACTTCGACCGCGTGCTCGCGCTGCGGCAGGGCGAAGCCGACGAGTTCTACGCCGAACTGACGCCCGACGCCGCCAGCGCCGACGAGGCGATGATCTTGCGGCAGGCATTCGCAGGCATGCTGTGGTCCAAGCAGCTCTACTACTACGACGTCGGCCGCTGGCTAGACGGCGACCCTGGGCAGCCGCCGCCCCCCGGGCAACGACTGGCCGGCCGCAACTGTCACTGGCGCAGCTTCGACGCGTTCGACATCATGTCGATGCCCGACAAGTGGGAGTATTCCTGGTTCGCCGCCTGGGACCTCGCGTTCCATTGCGTGGCGCTAGCACACCTGGATCCCGCGTTCGCCAAGTACCAGCTCATCCTGCTGTGCCGAGAGTGGTTCCAGCATCCGAGCGGGGCGCTGCCCGCCTACGAGTGGGACTTCGGCGACGTGAACCCGCCGGTTCAGGCATGGGCGGCGCTCGAGGTGTTCGCGGTGGACGGCGGACGCGACATCGAATTCCTCAGCCGCGTCTTCGACAAGCTGCTGATCAACTTCACCTGGTGGGTGAACCGGGAGGACGCCGAGGGCAACAACCTGTTCGAGGGCGGGTTCCTCGGGCTCGACAACATCGGCCCCATCGACCGGTCGCACCTGCCGGTCGGCGGAATTCTCGAGCAAAGCGACGCGACCGGATGGATGGGCTTTTACGCGATGGCGATGGCGTCAATCGCGCTCGTGCTGCACCGGTCCGGGCAGCGCCCAGGGACCGACCTGATGATGAAGTTCCTTGAGCACTTCGCGACGATCAGGGACGCGCTCGATGGTCTCGGTCTGTGGGACGAGGCCGACGGGATCTACTACGACCGGCTGATCACCCCGCACGGCGACGCGATCGCGGTGAAGGTGCGGTCGGTGGCCGGGATGATCCCGGCGCTGGCGCTCGGGGTGGTCGACCAGGGATCGCTGGAGCACTCGATCGCGGTCGGCAAGCGCTTCGCTGACTTCCTGGCCGGACAGGACGGGCTCGGATCGGACGGGCTCGGATCGGACGGGCCCGGATCGGACGGGCTCGGCACCGTCGGCATCCTGCGCGGCGAGGCAGGCCACCAGCGCCTGCTGCTCAGCCTCGCCGGGCCGGACAAGCTGGCCAGGCTGCTCACCAGGCTGTTCGACGAGGCCGAATTCCTCTCCCCGCACGGCCTGCGAGCCCTGTCGGCCTGGCACAGGCAGCATCCCTACACCATCGACATCGAGGGCTATCAGGCATCGATCGACTACGAGCCGGCGGAGTCCACGACGCCGCTGTTCGGCGGGAACTCGAACTGGCGCGGGCCGGTCTGGTTCCCGGTGAACTATCTCGTGATCAGCGCGCTCGAGCGGTACCACTTCTTCTTCGGTGCGGACCTGACGCTCGAGTACCCGACCGGGTCGGGCCGCCAGCTGACCCTTGACCGGATCGCGGCGGACCTGAGCGACCGCCTGATCTGCATCTTCGCCCGCGACGCGAACGGCCGGCGGCCCTGTTTCGGCGGGACCGAGCCCCTTCAATCCGGCCCAGCGTGGCGGGATAACCTCTTCTTCAACGAGTACTTCCACGGCGACAACGGCGCCGGCCTCGGGGCGTCGCACCAAACCGGCTGGACCGGGCTGGTTGCCGATCTGATCAGGCGCAAATACGGCGCCGTTTCCAGCGTGGGCGATGTGATCGCGGAGGTCGCGGCTCACCCGCCGTCGGCCCTGAGGCAGCGGAATTAAAGCAGCTCGCTGCTCGCCGCGTGAGGGGCTGGCGCGCGAAATTAAGGCAACGCAGCCGCCTCATCTGCTCCTGCAGAACCGGAATTGAGCTGTCGTTTCGGATTGCCGCTGAGATTGACCTTGAATCGCTGTGAGGGTCCTTCCCTGCCCGTATGGTTCGTTATGGACTGGGGCGCGCCTGTTCGCAAGGAGATCGCATGCTGACTAGACCCGTGGCGGGCAGCGGGTGAGCGTCGATCGCCGGCTGCGGGCCCCGGACCCGGCCGGCACAGCCGACGGCCAGGTGAAGTGGCCCGTCCGGTCTGGCCTCCTTCCGCCGCTAGCTGACGGGTTCGTTGCCAGGCCCGAGTCTGCACCGGGCCTGGCAGAGGTGCTGATCCCGGGGAACGCGGTCGCCCTGACGCCAGCCGGGCCAGCGCGGGCGGCAATCGCGCCGGCGTCACCTGACTGGCGGGGATCGGTCGGCAAGACTCAGCTTGCCGCCTACTTCGCCGAGTCGCTGTGGCAGTCACGCGACATTGACTTGCTCGTCTGGGTCAACGCGTCGAGTCGAGTATCGATCTTGTCGGCATACGCCAGCGCTGCCGCGGTGGCTATTGGCACCGACCCCGCCGGCGATGCGGAGGCAGTCGCTGGGAGATTTATCAGCTGGCTGGGCGAGACCAGCAGGCCATGGCTCGTCGTGCTGGACGATCTTGACGCCGGGCAGGACCTAGAAGGTCTCTGGCCCGCCGGGCCGGCCGGCCGCACACTCGTCACGACCACCGAACTGCCCGCCTCGCTTGATCAGGACCGCCTGCTGGCCTTCCCCATCTCCGGGCTCAGCCGCCGGGAGTCGCTGAGCTACCTGCTTGGCCGTCTCACCGAGGACCGGGGCCAGCGCACGGGCGCCATCGACCTCGTCGATGTCCTCGGTGGCGATCCCACGGCGATATGGCAGGCCAGTGCGGTGCTCGGCAGCTCGATCATGTCCTGCCGGGACTACCTCGACCAGTACGCGCACAAACGCGATTTGTTTACGGCCTCCATTCCAGGCCGACCAGCCGCCGCCGCGATCACCTGGACGCTCTGCGTCGAGCATGCGTCCCGGCTGCTGCCCTCGGGACCGGTTCAGCCCATTCTGATCCTCGCCGCGGTCCTAGACGGCCACTCGATACCAGGCATGATCTTCACCACGGCAGCCGCCAGGGACTACGCAGGCGGGGCGGCGCAAGGCCTGAGGAGACCGGAGGACGCGTGGTCGTGCGTCACGACCCTGGCGCGGGCCGGATTGCTGACGATCGACGAGACAAACGCCCCGCCGGTCGTCAGGATGCAGCGGGCCCTGCAGGCCGCCGTCAGGTCGGCGTCATCCGGCGACACGCTGGAACGAGCCGCGCTTGCCGCGGCCGATGCCCTGCTCGAGGCGTGGCCCGCCGAAGACGGCCGTGCGTGGCTCGCGGACAGTCTGCGCTCGTCCGCCGCGAGCATCATGCGCCTGGTCGGAGACCGGCTCTGGGCCGGCGATGGCTACAAGATCCTGTTCCGGACCGGCCAGAGCCTGGAGGACGCGCACCTGACGATGCTCGCAGCGGCGCACTGGAACCACGTCGCTGCGGCCAACGATCGGTTCCTGGGTGCCGAGCACGCTGATTCGCTGGCGGCCAGCGATCGGCTGGCCGAGTCGTTTCTGGCCGCAGGGCGCACCCTGGAGGCACTGCCGTGGTTCCGGCGGGTGCTGTCGAGCCGGATTAGCATGCTCGGACCCGAGCATCCGGCCACGATCGAATTCGAGATGCGGATGGGGCGGGCGCTGCTGGCAGCCGGGGGGGCGGAGGAGGCCGTGACGCTCTTTGAACGGATGGTCAGCGAGCGAGTACAGCGGCACGGTTCCGGGCACCCCGACACCCTGGATGCGCGCGACGCGCTGGCCGACGCCTACTGCGCAGCCAGCCGGGTGCGGGACGGCATCCGGCAGTACCAGCGCTCCCTGACCGAGCGCGAGCGGGGTCAGGGGCAGTCTCATCGCACGACGTTGGTCACCTGCCAGAAGCTGGCCGACGCCTACCTGGCGGCGGACAAGATCAAGGACGCGCTGTCGGCGTACAAGCGGGTCGCGGCCGGACGAGAGCGGACGCTCGGCGCCGATCATCCCGACACGATCGTCGCGCGAAGCCGGCTCGCCTCGGCCTATCAGTCAGCGGGGCGGATGGCCGCCTCGGTTCAGCTGCACGAGCAGGCCAGGGCCGACTCCGAGCGGGTCCTGGGGATCGACCACGTCGATACCCTGACCCGGCGCGTGCACCTCGCGCACGCCTACTACGCAGTGGGCCGGATCGGCGATGCGACGAGCCTGCTCCGCGACACGGCCGAGCGCTGTGACCGAGTCCTGTCGCCCGGCGATCTGCTGACCCAGACCGTGCGGGAGAGCCTGGCCAATATCGCCGGCGGCTGATTGCGCCGGACCAGCCTGCGGCGGGCTCGGCGACACGCCCTGGGCAAGCCGGATCGCTAGCTTTCCTGCATCTAGCTTTCGCGCCTGATCTGGAAGAACCGCGATCCCGAACTCCGTTGCGGGCGGGTTACGCACCGAGCACCCCTCGCCGCGCTATGATCATCCTCGGCACCGTATTGATCCATTTCGGCCCAGTTGTTCCCGCGCCGCTCGAAGCTGACGCCCGGCTTGCCGGGATTCTTGTGGTGCTTACAGGAGTCTTGCCCCGATTACTGGATTAGTGGTTAATATCAGATCATAACCAATAGTCGGCCTACAGGAGACCGATATGGCCATAATGGTAGGCAAGATGCGGAAGCTCCGGCAATGACCAACGAGCGTCCCATCACTGTGGCCAGGCCGGCCGCACTGGGTCAACGCCTGGAACCAGACGCTATTGGCGTTGTCCAGGACACCGTCATCGGCATGGCTTCATCGGCGCCCGCTGCCACGTCCGGACTGACCCTCGCCCTGCTCGCGGCCGCGACGGCTTACGGTGCCGCGGCGACGCTGATCCTGACCGCTATCCCGATCATGGTCATCGCCAACGCCTACCGGCGGCTGAACACGTGGAACGCCAACTGCAGCGCGTCGTTTGAATGGGTCGGCCGGGTCATCAACCCCTATCTGGGCTACCTGACCGGGTGGCTGATGCTTACCTACTACGTCATCGGCGGCGTCGCGCTCCTCGTGCCCCTCGGTCCTTCGGTCCTGCAGGCATTCGGAGCGTCGACGAGCAGCCAGTGGCCGAACCTGGCCATTACGTCGGTCGTCATCCTGGTCATGCTGGTCATCGCCGTGGCGGGGATCCGGCTGACCGCGCGCACGCAGATTGGCCTCGCCGTCGTGGAGTACGCGATCCTGGTCGGCCTCGCGATTGCCGGGTTCATTTTCGTGGCCGGGCACCACCCCGGCACCGTGCACCTCAGCTGGGCGTGGCTGAAGCCGACCGGGATCGGCGGCAGCGGCAGCCTCGCCAACGGGTTCCTCATCTCGGCATTCGTGATCGCGGGCTGGGATGGCACGATGTACGTCAACGAGGAAGTCAAGCACCGTCGTACCAACCCCGGCCGGGCAGCGATGTGGGCCGCCGGGCTGCTCGCCGTCCTCTATACCCTTGTGCAGGTCGGCTTGCAGGGCGTGGTGTCTCCGGCCAAGCTGCAGGCGCACTCGGCGTCGGTGTTGGTGTACACCGTCGAGTCGTTCGCCGGTTCCGGATGGGGCAAGGTAATGGCGGGCGGGTTGGCCCTGTCGGTGATCGCCACCACTGGTGTCGGGATTGCGCTCACCGCCCGGATCATTTTCGGAATGGCCAGCTGGCGGGCGCTGCCCACGTTCCTGGCCAACGTCTCCCGCCGGTTCGCCACCCCCGTCGCCGCCAGCGTCCTTACCGCGATCCTGCTGCTCGGGCTGTTCTGGGTGTACATCCTCGGCACTTCGCTGGCGAACGTTTTCGGTGACCTGCTGAGCATCAGCGGCTGGCTGACGATTGCGTTCTACATCCTCACCGCCCTGGCTATGACAACGTTCTATCGCCGCCACATGTTCACTAACCCTCGCAACATCCTGACCATTGGCCTGCTGCCGCTCGCGTCGGTCGGGTTTCTCGGCTGGGTGCTGGTCCGCTCCCTCCAACTCGCGACCTCGGCTCAGAAATGGACCATGGTCGCCGTGATAGGAGTCGGCCTCGTTCTGATGCTGCTCGCGCGATTTGCGTGGCAGTCTCCGTTCTTCCATGTCGCCAGGGAAAGCGACCCCCCAGCGGCCGTTAATGGCCTACGCCAGCACTAGCTACTTCGCCCGTGCTCCACGGCGGGATCCGCGGTGGTCACCGCGATGCAGGATAGACTGACGATCACGCGCGGGAGTCCGGTGCGGACCGGACTGAGAGGGCGGCTGGCAAGCCACCGACCGCAGGAACCTGATCCGGGTCATGCCGGTAACGGGAGCGTTCCCGTGACCGGGACGATCGACGAGTTCAGCGTCTTAGAGGGAGTGCGGCCCAGGCGCACCGGCGATCTAGCACTGGAGGGCCAGGGAATTTCCCCGATCCCGGAGGACGCCAGGTACGGCGGCGTCCACAGGATGTTCACGATATGGTTTACGCCCAACATGGAGCTGTCCGGAGTCTTCGCGGGCACACTCGCTGTGGTATTCGGGCTCGGGTTCCAGCTCGGCGTGGTGGCCATCGTCCTCGGAACGGTCATCGGTTCCGTACCCGTTGCCATCCTGTGCACCTGGGGACCACGGACAGGTACCGGTCAGGTGCCGCTGGCACGGCTGCCGTTCGGGAAGACCATCGTCCTGCCGGGCACGGTGCAGTGGCTGTCCTCGATCGCCTGGGACGCGCTCGTCGGGCTGTTCGGCGGGGAGGCGGCCCAGCTGCTGTTCGGGATCCCGTTCTGGGCCGGTGCGGCGATCGTTCTGGCCCTCGAGGGTCTCGTCAGCATCTACGGCTATGAGTTCGTGCACAGGCTGCAGTCCTGGGGATCGGCCATTCTCGTCGTGCTGTTCGCTGTCCTTACGTGCGGATCTTCCAGCATCACATCGTGCTGCCGCACAACACCGTTCATGGTGGCGCGCTGATTGGTGCCTTCGTGCTGATGGTGACCATCGCCGTTAGCCAGGGAATCTCCTGGGCAACATATGCGTCCGACTACAGCCGATACCTGAGGCCGACGTCCTCACGGGCGGGCATTTTCTGGCTAACGCTCAGCGGGCTGACCTCCTCGTACGTATGGATGGGGATAATCGGCCTGGCTGCGGCCAGCGTGCTCGGAAACCAGACCGCGTTCGGCGTGCGAGCGCTGATGGGCGGCGGGTCCTAGGTGAGCTGGCCCTGTTCGCCATCGTCTTCGGTGCGATCACGTCCAACTCGATGAACGACTACACCGGATCGCTTGCATTCCAGGCGCTGGGCGCCCGGGTGAAGCGGCCAGTCACTGCAGCCCTCGTGGCCGTGCTGGCATTCGCGGCGATCCTGTGGAGCATGCGGGTGATACGTCCGGCAAGTTCGCGAACAGCTTGCTGTTCATCGGCTACTGGATAGCGCCGTTCTGTGCCATCGTGATGATCGACTGGCATTATGGGAGGGACAAGTACGAGCCGTCGTTCCTGAGGAACGCGCTGATATTTCGCAATCTCGGCAATGGCTGGCCGCGATCGTGGCCTTCGTGCTCGGGTTCGGGGCGATGGTGCCGTTCATGAACACCTCGATCGTGGTGGGACCGGTCGCGAGTGCGCTGCACGGCGCCGACTTGGCCTTCTACGTCGGCTTTGTCGTCACGGGAGTTCTCTACAAGGCGCTGATAATGGCGGCTGACCGTCGCAGCCGGGCGTCGCGGGCTAACCTAACGCGAGCGGCGCGTCAGTGAAGCCGTTGAACTCGCGGGACCGCTAACGAGCGGTGCCGCGCGCGGCTACCCGGCTGCGAAGGTGCCGATGACCTCAGCCACCTCGGCCGGTGCAAACGCGCACGTGCCGTCACCCCCTGCGAGCTCCACCCTTTGCACCTCAGGGTCCGCGGTCGTCATCGCGCTCGGCCAGGTCCAGATGCATGCTCCGTGGCCAGGGCGCGGGCCGTCGCGGCAAACCGTTCGGCGGTCGTGGTGACCAGCACGTGCATTATCGACGTCCGAAGAGCATGCCGCCCATCCGCTCCCGCCACTCGCGGACCTCATTAATGATGTCCGGTGGGCCCGCGACGCAGCAGCCGGGAAGCGCCCCGATGCCCTTGTAGAAGGAGACATAGACGGTGTCGAAGAGAGCGCCAACATCAGCCGGCGGGCGGCCATACCCCGCCGCTGACTCCCACAGCCTGGCGCCGTCCAGATGCACGGCGGCGCGGGCGCCGCGGGCCCAGTCGCACTGCCCGGCGAGCTCATCCCAGGGCGGCTGCTGACCGCCGATGTCCCGCTGAGGCAACTCGAGCAGGAGAGCTGCGACTGGCTCGGCGATCGCGGTCAGGTCGGCCATGGTGATCAGGCTGTTGCGGTCGCCGGCCGCGCGGCCCGTCAGCTGCTGCAGCCGACGGTAGCCCTGCTCCTCACGCTGCTCGAGATGGCACATCGGGTGGAAGACGATCGTGCGGCGGCCGCGGTGGTCGGCATGCACGCGCAGCACCGCCTGTTGCGCCATGGTGCCGCTGGGCAGGAACACCGCAGCGGGCTTGCCGAGCAGGATCGCGATCTCCTCCTCCAGAGTCGCGACCACGCCGCCATCGCCGTACCGGTCGACGGCGGTGTCTGGCGGGATAGTAGCCAGCATGTCGGCGGCCTTGACCGGGCCGTGCCCGTGCAGAAAGCGGGTGCACCGGTCGCGGAGCTCGGCGATGTCGGCATCGCTACGCGGAGCCATCATCATTTGATGATCACGCAGTCTGAGTACAAAGCGGTACCAAACCCGCGTGATCATCTTTAGCGCGGCAGAGGCTCCGAGTCGCGGGGGGCGTCTGGCCGGACGCTATCCGGACAGCGTCTCGGGCACATAGTGACGGCTATCGTCCGCCGGGTCGATCCAGACCCGCATGATCAGGCGGCTCGTCGGGTCGCGGAAGCGCTCAGACGTCGGCACCCATCCCGCGCCGGGATGGTCCGCCTGCGCATGCCGGCGGCGGCTTCTGCCTGGCCGCGGAGCGGGTCCTTGGCCTGGCAGGAGCGGCAGTCCCGCAACAGCGGCGGCCGCTTCGTCGGCGTACCTGGCGCCCAGGACGATCCCGGTCCTGCGATCGAGCTCAGCATCGTCGAGATTGCCCAGCGCGTAGTGCTCGCGCAGCAGGCCGAGCAGCCTGTCCCTGTCCGCGTCGCCGGCCGATGCGCGCGGCTGCCCCGGCGATTGATGCCCGGCGGCTGAGTCAGCGCTCACGGGATTCGGACGCCTGCTCAGGCACCCGCCGGATGCGCGACGACAGCGGTGCCGTACGCCACGATCTCGGTGAGCTGCTGGCCGATCTCGGAGGAGTCAAATCGCATCGCGATGACGGCGTTCCCGCCGAGCAGCTTGGCGTTCTCGACCATCCGGTCGATGGCGTGGCGACGGCTGTCCTCGAGCAACTGGGTGTACTGGCTGACCTCGCCCTGGCGCATCGCGCTGAAGCTCGCTCCGAACGACTTGGCGATCCGCGGTGCCGCTCGTGGCGAGGGTGCGGTGCCGCTCGTGGCGAGGGTGCGGTGCCGCTCGTGGCGAGGGTGCGGTGCCGCTCGTGGCGAGGGTGCGGCGCCGCCGCGGGCCCAGCCAGCGCCGCGAGCCGCAGCATCCTTTCAGTCACGAGCCGCGGTCCGTTGCGATTGGCGCTACCGCGCGTTCACCTGACGCCGGGACATTGAGTCCGGCAACCTCGCCCCGATCCCAGGAGGACTCGTCCTTAATGTCGCGAAACACTCTCCGGCTGGGCGCGGTTGTGGCGACCGCTGGGCCGCGTCCGCGGCGATCACGCTGACGCTAACGCCGGCGTCGTTGGCGTCGGCCGCTGACGGCGGCCGGCCGCCGCTGCCGCCAGGCGCTATCCGGCACGTTGTCGTGATCGACCTTGAGAATGAAGAGGCGAGCGCGACTTTCGGCCCGAACTCGCCAGCAACCTATCTCAACGGGACGCTGCTTCCGATGGGTGAGCTGATCCAGAGCTACTACGGCACATCGGGCACGTCAGCACGGACAACTACATCGCCCAGGTCTCCGGCCAGGCGCCTAACCAGGTCACCAGCAGCGACTGCGTGACCAGCATCACCTCCCTGGCCGGCACCTTCAACGACGTGACGCCCGGGACCCTCAACCCTGACCAGGCGCGCTACCCAGGCCAAGTGGACGGGCAGGGCTGTGTCTTTCCGCCAAGCGTGCAGACGATCGGCGGGCAGCTGGACGCGGCCTACCCGCGGAGCATCGCGACGGACTGGCGTGACTACGCCGGTGACATGGGCAACGACCCGGCGCGTGACGGCGGCACGCCCGATCCGCTGGACGGGACCGACTGCGCCCACCCCGCTCAGGTCAACGGCACGGCCAGCGACAACACCAACAGCGCCGAGGGCCCCAACGCGGCGGGCACGCAGGTGAAATCGGCCATCACCGACCAGTACGCCAACCGGCACAACTCCTTCATCTACTTCCACTCGGTCATCGACAACCAGCACCTGTGCGACACCCACGTGGTGCCGCTCGGGACGGCCAGCGCCGGTCCTGGCGGCTCGACCACCTTCAGCGGGCACCTGGCCAATGACCTGGCCAGGCCCTACACGACGCCGCGCTTCGCGTTCATTACCCCTAATCTCTGCGACGACGGGCACGACGCCACCTACGCGGGAACCAACACGGCAGGCGGAACCGCCGGCGGCCTGGTAGCGGCCGACGATTTTCTCCGCACCTGGATGCCGCTGATCCTGCAGTCACCCGCTTACCGGAGTGGCCACATGCTGGTCGTCATCACCTTCGACGAGGGATCAGCCACCGACACCGCCGCCGGCGATGACGAGCAGCCCGGCCCGGGAAGTCTCAATCCTGGATACAGCCCTCTGCTGAACACGCCGGTCGCGGCTTTCGGCGGTAAGACGTTCTATCAGCTGCTCGGCGTCACCGGGCTCACTCCTGGCCAGGAGCCTGCGGCCGAGACGATGCCAGAACGTTGAAAAGTGTCCGTGATCATGAAACCCGGGGCCGCGGCGCGGCCATACAGCGGTTAGGCGCTGATGTCCATCGCGTCGAGGATGAACGCGTGTACCTCAGCCTCGTAGCCTGCCTGGGCGAAGCGGCCCGAGGGGCCGGCGTGCGCGCCAGCGCCGAGTTCGACGCGGAACAGGACCGGCGACTCCGGTCCGGTAGCGCGGAGCCTGGCGACCCACTTGGCCGGCTCGTGCACGCCAACCCTGGGATCGTGCACCGCGCCGGTCACGAGCAGCGGGGGCCGCGACCCGGCCGGCGGGTTGTCGAAAGGCGAGTACGACCGCAGGCAGGCATAGTCGAAGGGATCGCGGGGGTCGCCCCACTCGTCCCACTCGTTGATCGTCAGCGGGATGGACGGATCGAGCATCGTCGTCACGCAATCCACGAACGGCACCTCAGCGACCACGGCGCGCCAGCGGTCGGGCCGCATCGAGTAGACCGCGCCCTGCAGCAGCCCGCCGGCCGACAGCCCGCGCGAGACGATCCGGTCGCCGTCGACCAGCGCCGCTCCGTCCCGTCCGGCGGTCCAGTCGGCCACGTCGATGAAGTCGGTGAACGTCGTCGGCTTGGACCGCAGCCTGCCCTGCTGCCACCAGTTCCTGCCACCCTCGCCGCCGCCCCTGATGTGCGCGATCGCGTACACAACGCCGCGGTCGAGCAGCGAGGGCAGGCCGATGCTGAACTCCGGATCCGAGCACGCCTCGTACGCCCCGTAGCCATAGAGCAGGCACGGCGCCGAGCCGTCCAGGGGCGTCTGCCTGGCATAGGCCAGGGTCAACGGGATCGCCTGGCCGTCTCTCGCCCGCGCGATGACCCGCTCGGTCAGTGACCGAGCCAGCCTCGTAGTCCTCGGCGTGCGCAACGCTGATCGTGCCAGCCGCCAGCGACGGCCGGACTTCGATCATGTTCGGGCCGTCGAGGTCGGCGATTGCGAGCAGCGGCTCGCCGCCGCGCCGCAGCGTCAGCAGCAGCCGGTCGCCGATGACGTCGCAGCCGAGCAGCCGCGTATCCCCCCGAGCCGGCGCGACGGCCTCGCAGTCAACGACCGTCCAGTTCGCTGCGCCAGGCTTGCCAGCCGGCGCGCGCTTCAGCGTGAACTCGGGCTCGGTGTCGTCGGTGACGATATAGAGCCAGCCCGCCGCGCCGTCCCCAGCCCTGGCGTGGTCGACGCGGTACTCGATTCCGCGGCGCCGCGGCTCGACCAGGATCGGACCGGCCAGCGGCTCAGCCAGCGGAATGAGCCTGACCTCGGTGGTGTCACGGCACGCCGAGGTAATCACCGCGAACCGCCCGCTGCGGGAGGCGCGCAGGGTGAGCTCGTACCGGCCGTCGGGTTCGCTGAGCACCAGCACGTCGTCGGCGGCGCGGGTGCCGACGCGATGCCGCCAGACCTGGAAGGGCCGGTTCAGCTCATCGGGCACGAGATAGAACAGGACGCTCGAGTCGGCCGACCAGGCGACGCCAGGGTAGCTCCCGGCGATGTCGTCGGGCAGGTCGTCGCCCGTCCGAAGGTCCCTGACCCGGAGCCGGTAGACCTCAGCGCCGCTGCAGTCGGCCGACCAGGCGAGCAAGTTGCCGTCCGGGCTGGGCTCGCGCGATCCGATGTCCACGTAGCCGGTCGCCGCGCCGATGATGTTCTCGTCTAGGAGGACTTGTTCGCTAGTTTCTCCGGATCGTGACCTAAGAAACTGAAGATTCTCTCTTCCCTGTGGCGTCCTGGTGCGGTAGATAAATCCTGATAGGGGCCACCCGACCGAGTCATCGGCCCGGTCGGGGATCCGTCCGGCAGACTCGGCGACGAGGCGGCCGGTCAGATCGGATAGGAGCGCGGCACGCGCGTCGTAGTACGCGCGCTCCGCGGCGAGGTACTCGCGGAGCGCGGGGCGCTCATGGTCGCGCATCCAGGCGTAATCGTCGGTCTCGCTGCGCCCGTGCAGTTCCCTGACCGACGGGATCCGCGGAGCGGCGGGCGGCAGGTGCGGCTGGTCGGCGGTTCGCGGCATAGCAAAGCACCCTATCGCGACGGCCGACAATGCCACATAAAGCCTCATGTCGTCCGCAAAGTTCTCAAAACGATCACGCTTGCTAGCAGTGGCCCTACAACCGCAGATCGACCCCATACTTCATAGAGCCGCGCGGACCATGCAGTGGCCGGACCGCCTGACGAAGGAGAACCCCCATGCTCCGACCGAACACCAGGCCGCGGCTGCGACTGGCCGCAGCCGGTCTCACTCTCGCCGCCGGGCTCGCGGCGGCAGCGCCGGCCCTGGCCGCGAACGCGGCCCCACCCGCCCGGTCCGCCGCCATGGCCTCACCGTCGGGCTCGTCCGCCTTCGTGGTCGGCGACACCGACGCGGTGGACACCCTGAACCTGTTCAACGGCTTCACCAGCCAGGACTACGAGGTCTACGGCCTCATCTACGACAACCTCATGGATTACGGCCAGCTCAACTACACCGGCACGCCCCGGCTGGCCACCTCATGGTCGCACTCCAAGGACGGCCTGACCTGGACCTACCACATCCGCAAACGCGTGAAGTGGTCCGACGGCGTCCTGCTTACCGCGGCCGACGTGGCCTATACATTCGAGCGGAATATCAAGCCCGGCTCCACCGAGTTCGCCGACAACGAGGCCTACGTCGGCCTGATCACCAGCGCTGTCGCGACCGGCAAGTACACCGTCGTGATGAAGGTGAAGCATTTCACGCCGGTGATGAACCGGCTTGAGGTATCGATCCTGCCCGAGCACATCTGGAAGAACGTCAGCGAAAAGCAGCTCGGCTCCTTCAAGAACCTGAACCCGGTGGGCTCCGGCCCGTTCCGGGTCTCGAGTTTCTCCTCGAACCGGTCGATCAGGCTGACCGCCAACCCGCACTACTGGGGCGGCAAGCCGGGCATCAAGACGCTTGTGTTCCAGCGATTCGACAACCCGACCGCGATGAAGCTGGCACTGGCCAACGGCACCATCGACTTCGCCGAGGGCCTCACGCCAGCGCTGTGGCAGTCGCTGAAGGGAACGCCGGGCGTCAAGCTGATCAACGCGCCGGCCGGCAACTTCGACGAGCTCTCCTTTAACAACGGGGCCGCCACCGTGACGGGCAAGCCGATCGGCAACGGCAGCCCGGCCCTCAAGGACGTCAACGTCAGGCACGCGATCAGCTACGCGCTCAATACAACCGAGCTGGTGAAGAAGGTTCTGCTCAATACCGGCATCCCAGGGACGTCGATCATCCCGCCGATCTACACGCAGTTCCACTACAGCCCGCCGGCGTCGCAGACCTATCATTTCGACCCGGCCAAGGCTGCGGCGATCCTGAACAATGACGGCTGGAAGATGGGCCCCAACGGCGTCCGGGTGAAGAACGGTAAGCAGCTCTCGCTGCGGCTATTCGTCAGGAACCAGTCACCAACTCAGGTTCAGGATGCTCCATATGTCAAGGGCTGGCTGAACGCGATCGGCATCAAGGTCATAGTCACCTCTATGTCGGACAGCCAGCTCACCGCGGACATCGGCAACGGCCAGTACGACATGTTCATGTGGGGCTGGGGGGTCGAGCCGAACCCCGACTTCCAGCTCTCGACGTTCACCTGCGCCCAGCGCTCCTACGGCTCGGCTCCGAACTACACGCCGGGCTGGTCGGACAGCTTCTACTGCAACCCGGCCTACGACAAGCTCTACCACCAGCAGCAGGCGCTCGACGGTGCCGCCAGGGCCCAGGTCGTCCAGCAGATGCAGCAGATGCTCTACACCGACGACCCCTACTCGGTGATCTATTACCCGAATGACACGCAGGCCTACCGCAGTGACCTGTTCACCGGGTTCGCGCCGCAGCCGAACAAGCCCAACGGTCTGTACCTGTACCAGGAGCTCTCCTGGTGGAGCTACCGGTGCGTCCGCCCGGCCGGCAGCAGCCCGTCGCTTACGGACAAGAACATCGGCTGCGCGCACGAGATCGGCGCGGTTAGCGCCCCGACGTCCAGCGGCGTGAACGGCGGCATGATCGGCGGCATCGCGGCGGCCGTCGTCGTGGTCGGCGCCGGCGCGTGGCTGTTCACCCGGAGCCGCAGGACCGCGACGGCGGACGAGCGGGAGTAGCGATCGTGGCAGAAGCCATGCTCGAGGGTGCCCGCGCCGCGGCGGAGGAACGCAGCGGCGCGGGCGCCGCCAGATCGACCGGCCTTGCGCGCATGCTGTCTGTCAAGGTGCTCAGCGCCGCGATCACGATGCTGGTCGTGCTGGTCGGCAACTTCTTCCTGTTCCGGGTGCTGCCCGCCGACCCGGCCAAGAACCTGACGCACAACAGCTCGCTGACGGCCAGCCAGCTAGCCGCCATCAACCGGACGTTCGGTCTCGGGCTGCCACTGCCGCAGCAATTCTGGAACTACCTGGTCCAGACCTTCCACGGCAACCTGGGTCGTTCGTTCGTCAACCAGCTGCCCGTCTCCCAGCTCATCGGCCAGGCAGTCTGGCCGACCGTCCTGCTGGTGGGAACCTCCACGGTCCTGTCGACGGTGATCGGGGTCTGGATCGGCATCCGGGGCGGCTGGAACCGGGGCAGCAGGTTCGACCGGTCGTCCACCGCGTTCGTCAACGTGCTCTACGCGATGCCGGACTTCTGGCTCGGCATGGTCCTGCTGATCACCCTGGCCGGCAAGCTCGCGCTCTTCCCCGACGGCGGGATGCACAGCTTCACAGGGGGCGGCTCAGGGCTGGCCGGCTTCGGGGACCTGCTCTGGCACCTCGCACTGCCGTGCATCGTGCTGACGCTGGTTTACCTGGCCGAGTACTCGCTGGTGATGCGCTCGTCGCTGATCGACGAGCTGAAGGCCGACTACCTGCTCACGGCCAGGGCCAAGGGGCTGCGCGATGACCTGGTCAGGCGCCGGCACGCGGTGCCGAACGCGCTGCTGCCATCGGTCACGCTCATCATGCTCAACTTGGGCTTCGTGATCTCCGGTGCGATCACGACCGAGACCGTGTTCTCCTGGCCCGGGCTCGGCCTGCTTTCGTACCAGGCGCTCAACGCGCCGGACTATCCGACGCTGGAGGGCACGTTCCTGCTGTTCTCGGCGGCGGTGATCGTCGCCAACCTGATCGGCGACCTGCTCCTGACACTGTTCGACCCCCGGGTGAGGCAGGCATGACCGCCGAGGCACCCCTGCTCACGCCGCGCGCCCTGGCCCGGGCGCGCCGCAAGACGGCACTGGTCAGGTTCTGGCGGGAGTTCCGCAGCGACAGGCGCGGCATGTCCGGCCTGATCATCCTCGCGGTCATGATCGCGGTGGCGCTGCTCGCGCCCGTGCTGGCGAACTCGCGCGGGCT
>WNFI01694732.1_pt1 | contig 19409 bp, 11 predicted proteins | sample 5400471 | NCBI WGS metagenome assembly WNFI01 (sample SAMN13153348, study PRJNA577476) | soil metagenome | isolation source: 100 cm saprolite on Douglas fir-dominated hillslope | place: USA:California | collected 2013-09-17 | reverse complement strand
GCGAAGCTGTCCTGATCGTTGTGCTGAATAATGACGGCGCGGTCAGTAAGCAAATTTCGACAATAGTAGGAGACTAAGCTGTGGAACTCGATGCACTTGATCAGCTAGCGGCTCAGGCGTTCGATGGTTATATCGTGCGTAAAGACCTGGCTCAGCGTTTTAAAGGGCAATATCCTGTGCCAACCTATGTGGGTGAGTTCTTGCTGGGCCGATATTGTGCTAGCACCGATGAGGAAGAAATTGCTGAAGGCCTGGCAGTGGTTGAACGGCAGATGCGGGAGCGTACGGTGCGCCCGGGTGAGGAAGAGCTGTTTAAGTCTCGTGCCAGAGAACAGGGATCGGTTAAACTGATCGATCTGGTCACTGCACGCCTGGATACTGGAACCGACTCCTATCTGATCACTTTACCAAGTCTGCGTCTCAATGACGTGCGCGTTGACCCTGAGATGGTTGCCTCAAATGAGCGCATGCTCACGGGAGGCTTCTATGCCGAAATTCAGCTTGAGTACGATGCGATCATTGCCCAGGAGAAATCTGGCCGCCCCTTTGGCATCACTTCACTGCGTCCCATCCAACTTTCTAAACGCGACGTACTCACCCAGCTGGCGCAAGGCCGCGAACATTTTACGACTGATGAGTGGAGGCAATTCCTCTTGCGCAGTGTAGGATTTGAGCCAGAGCGTTTGTCTGTGCGTGCTCAGGATGTCCTGCTGTTGCGTATGGTGCCTTTCGTCGAGCGGAACTATAATATCGTCGAATTGGGGCCGCGTGGTACGGGTAAGTCGCATCTTTTCCAGCAAGTGTCTCCCTACTCACACCTGGTCTCGGGCGGTAAAGCGACCGTTGCGCGTATGTTTGTCAATAATAGCAATGGTCAGCGCGGCCTGGTCTGCCAGTATGATGTTGTGTGCTTCGATGAGGTCTCGGGCGTGTCCTTCGATCAGAGGGACGGTATCAACATCATGAAGGGCTATATGGAGTCTGGTGAGTTCAGCCGTGGGAGGGAAAGCATTCGGGCCAGTGGTAGTATTGTGATGGTCGGGAATTTTGAGGTTGATGTGGAACATCAGCAGCGGATTGGTCATCTGCTTGGACCAATGCCGCCAGAAATGCGCAATGATACCGCCTTTATGGATCGTCTCCATGCTTATCTCCAAGGTTGGGATGTGCCCAAACTGGATGTCTCCCTCTTTACCTGCCATTTCGGCCTGGTCAGCGACTTTCTTTCTGAAGCCTGGGCCCAACTCAGGGGCGACAGTCGTCTCACTGCCATTCAAGGTCGCGTCAACTATGGGGGAGCCTTGAGCGGTCGCGACACCACGGCAGTCAATCGAACCGTGAATGGTCTCTTAAAGTTACTATATCCGAACCGAGAGCAGCTGATTTGCGATGAAGATTTAGAGTGGGCTGTCCGCTTAGCTATGGAATGCCGGCGACGCGTGAAAGAGCAACAGAAGCGTATTGGCAGCGCTGAGTTTAGAAATACCCATTTCAGCTATCAAATGGGGAATGATGGTGTAGAACGTTTCGTTGTCACCCCGGAATTACAGAGTGATAACTCGATTGGGACAGATCCCTTGCCTCCCGGACAGGTTTGGGCCATTAGTCCTGGTGGCCAGGATGAAAATGCTGGTCTTTATCGTATCGATGTCAATGAAGGACCTGGCTCTGGTGTGAAGATTATCAACATACCCGTACCTGGACCTTTTAGAGAAAGCATCAAGTACGGCGAACAAAACTTGCTCACGCGGGCTAAAGATCTAGTGGGAGATCGTGATCCTCGTCAACACGAGTTTATTGTGCAGTTGCGAGCGTTCGATACTGCAAAAAGTGGAGCCCAGTTGGGGTTACCAGCATTGCTGGCATTCTGTAGTGTTCTCCTGAACAAAAGCTTGAAAGGCGGCCTGATCGCAGTTGGGGGTCTCAATCTCGGTGGGGGACTCGATCCTGTATATAACGCAGTAGGCATTGCCGAGCTTGCTATCGAAAAAGGTGCAACCACACTCTTGATCCCAATCTCAGCAAGAAGGCAACTGAATGATTTATCGGATGAGATGGCTATGAAGATCAGCATACTTTTCTATGCAGACGCCAGAGAGGCACTTTTAAAGGCGCTAAACGATTAGTGCGCTAGTGACATTTAACCATGCTCTCCCGCCATTTTTGAGTTTATAAGATTTTCTTCTTCACAAGAATGGCACTTTTGGAGTAAGAATCTCTCTTCCAAGTTCTCTTTTGAGAGCGATAATAAGAGCGGTAATTGAGCCAGCAACCTGCTATAATGGGCCGAGCAACAGAATACTTGAGAGGCGTATGACTATGGATGGAAATAGCTTCATCGGGACACAACTGGGCAATTATCGAATCACTGCCGAAATCAATAGCGGCGCCTTTGGTAGCGTATATAAAGCGGAACATCTGTATCTCAAAGAACGTACAGTTGCGATCAAGTTGTTGCATACCTATATGCGTTCTTCCAAAGAGCGTGAGCAGTTTTTGCAAGAGGCACAGTTTCTGGCACGACTTGAGCACCCGCATATTCTTCCTCTGATCGACTTTGGGTTCAGCGAAGGGCAGCCTTATCTGATCGTCAGATACGCCACTGGCGGCTCCCTACGTGATCTCCTCAAACGACAAGCGCCGTTGCCGCTCGACAAAGCCATGACTATTCTTACGCAAGTCGGGCAATCGCTCCACTTTGCGCACCAGCAGAATATAATCCACCGCGATCTCAAACCTGAAAATATTCTCTTTAATGAACAGGGAGAGGCTTTGCTAGCGGACTTTGGCATTGCTACTATGCTCTCCACAGCCAGCGTGAAACATCTGACCACCATAGGTGGAACGCCGCCATATATGGCACCAGAGCAATTTCATGAGACCATTAGCAAAGAAGGTGATGAATATGCTCTAGGTTGTATTGCTTACGAGCTGATAACAGGTCGTCTACCCTTCACCGCCCCCGACGTTCTTTCAATGGGCTTTAAACACCTGACTGAGCTACCCACCGCACCCAGCCAATTCAATCCCCAACTGCCCTCACCCATTGAAGCGGCCATTCTCAAAACCATGGCCAAGCAGCGCACCGAACGTTATGCAGATATCCCGGAATTTCTGGCCGCGCTTCACATTTCCTCTCCAACATCACCAGTTTTAACAAAAGAGCAGTGGTTGGAAACCGATCTTAAACAATATGAGGCCGGGCGCGCCGCCCAGGCACTGGCAGAAGCAAGTCGAGGAATTGCACCTAAACAACGACAGCCTATTTTGCCAGAACAAGTACCATACAGTCCCATCACTGCAACGGCTCCGGCCCGGCCAGCTGATGAAGTGAATAGTAGCTCATTTCCCTCACTCCCTGTGACTGAGTCGCAAGAGAGTCCGTCTTCTTCTTACTGGGCTTCTCCCACCGATGCGACTCTTTCGAAGATGGTAAATAGTTCAAACCATAGGCAGCTTTCTACGAGAGAGGCGCCAGCAAAAACAAACGAAATGCAGTCTCTTCAAAGCATGCTGCAGTCCATGGATGCGGCACTGGACGATGAGATACAGGAAAAGCAGAACCAGAAGAACGTGAAGCATACTGCAATCAACGGAGAACTGGTCTCAGAAACACGTCATCGATTTATCTATGTTTTTAACCTGGAAGATCCTTGGGAACCAGAAGACGAGACTCCCATCACTATTGAGTTCAGTAGCCCCGCTCTTCAAAGTATAAGAAGTAATATCGTTACCGCAACAGGGAATACGATCTCCATTGCAACAGATGTACCTCTCACTGCTGATGTGTTGCAAAAAGTCTGGCTTGTTGATGACTCCACCTATCTATTGAAGCGATTACAAGAGCGATTACGCGGCATTGATGAGGGAACAGCCTTTCTTGGCTCGAAAAGCTTCGGATTTTTGCCAGAGAGAGCCCATCCTTTACCACCGCCGGTCACTTTTGGCAGAAAGTTTCTCCCCGATGCTTCGCAAAAGCAAGCTATCAATCAGGCACTTGGTCATGAGGTGACTTACATTATCGGACCTCCAGGGACGGGCAAAACAGCCACATTGGCTGCAATAGCCTTTGCTCATCTCTGTGCCGGGCAGACCGTTCTCATTGCTGCCAATACCAATATTGCCATAGACAATGCGATCATGCGCGTTGTTGATATCTGTAGAGATAGTCGAAATATCAACGCTTTGCGCAGTCTGGAAGCGGGCCATGTTATCCGTTACGGCACTCCACAATTAGAGGAGCAGCTCAAAACGAAGTATAGCGATGTTCATTTGCCCTCGATTGTTGCCAATCGATCACGCTCACTCGGTCAACAGCAAGAAGCGTTGAGAAATCGCCTCGAGGAGTTAATGCAACAGAACAACTCTCTAGAAAAGGCACAGCAGCAACAAAGTGAGCTGTCACATCAATCTCTATCGCAGGGAACCGCTCTCGCTCGTTGGGATGCTCCTACGGAGGACATAAAAACACAACGCGGATCAGGCCAACCAAAAAACCTCCTCACCCGTCTTTTCTCAACAGGAACAACGAAAAAACTGAGCCAGCAGCCTCTTGATTATGAAGGTACACTACGGCTTGTAAGACGTGAAATAGAAGATGTACAGGCCCGAATAAATGAAATTGAGACACAAATAGCTGATGTCGAAAAGCAAGTGGTAGCGGAAGCGCAAGTTACTGCTACAACGCTGGCGAAGATCTACACGAATAGCAACCTTTTTGAGAGACGTTTTAATGTCGTGATACTGGATGAGGCTTCAATGGCGCTTCCTCCCGCAGCGTATGTGGCTGCTTCGCATGCAGATCACTCGGTAATTATAATTGGAGACCCACAGCAACTTGAGCCAATTGTTAACGCAAAAACCGATATTGCGAAAAAGTTCTTAAAAAAAGATATATTTACTCTGCGCGAGATTTCAATCTCTACTGTCAGCAAGGGGTTACACAATAGCGTTCTGCTTACTGAGCAGGCCCGTATGCACCCGCGCATTGCCAGTATAGTTAGTCAGCATATCTACGACGGCAGATTAAAGAATAGCGTTCGTGTACTGGACGAAACCAAGTGGCAGCAATATGCCAAGGTACAACCACTTCCAGGCCAACCTTTAGTTTTATGTGATACAAGTGAGAGTTCACCTGTTGCAATCAAACCGGATGGTAAATCTCGCATCAATGAATATCAAGCTCTCTGTTGCCTTGAACTTGCTCGTCAGGTTCTCACGACTCTACCAGAACGCGACGTGCAAAAAGGAGATTTTCGTATCGGTCTGATAACGCCTTACTCCAAACAGGCCAGAATACTCCAGCGATTGGTAAAAGATGCAGGTCTTACCAATGTGATACGAGCGGGTACTGTCCATCGTTTTCAGGGCCTGGAAGCTGATGTCATTATATTCGATACAGTTGAATCACCATCAGAGAAGCTAACAGATTTCACGGGAGGATCGTGGGGATCGGGTGCAATGCGCTTAATCAATGTGGCAGTAACACGTGCGAAGTACAAATTGATAATTGTTGCCAATTACCAGTATCTCCATGATAATCTAACTCAACGTGCAACGCTGAGATATGTAATGGAAGATGCGTATGCGGCAGGGCATATACGCTCAGAAGATATTCTTTCTCTAAGAGCGTCTTCCTATCAATCACACCTAAAGTTGAAGTACGTTCAACAAACTGACAATATATCGCAAGGAAGAGAGAGCTTTGGTAAACAGACTGCTCAAAGGACAAATGCTCTAAGACAATGGGGAGAAGATATTCTCCTTCACAGGAATGACTTTCCTGAAGAAACTGCTACTGTCTGTAAAAAATGTGGTATAAAGCTAGTTCTCAAGCAAAATAGGCAGTCGAACAAACCCTTCTATGGTTGCCCCAACCATCGTCGAGATGATCCTGGTCACACTACAGCAAATCTAGCTGAGAAAGATTTTGTATTTGCATTGGCATCTATTAATGAACTTGCAAACATAACATGTGATCGCTGTCGCAAACCAATCACGATCAAAGTGAGCGGTGACAATGCGTGGGTTGAGTGTATAGATACAAGTTTTTGTGGATACGGGCGACGTATCGTTTATTCTATATAGTAAGTGAGGTTGATGTACGCAATTTTCAATGCATAGTATGAGTATGGTCGGCGATAGGATTGCTCCTACCGCCGCCAATCCAGAACCGGACATGAGAGCTTTCCCCTCATCCGGCTCCTCAGTGTACGGTCACTTGTCAAGGATACCTGCCGCTTTGTGTCTGGCAATAGCTGCAAGATCTTCAGCGGTTTTTTCATGGTGGCAGTGGCGATGATAGACCCATTTGTTGCTGAGATCATCCTTGCCACCGAGGGCAAAGGGGATACTGTGGTCAATTTCCAGCAGGTCATCATCTCGAAAAAAGAGACTGCATCGTGGACATTGCCCTTTTTGAAGAGCGAGCAGTTTGGCTTTCTCGCTTCTCATCAAGGGATGTTGTTTGAGCCGTTGCGCCCAGTACACCAGATTACCATCATAGGGACTGGCCTCACCGCGAACTTTGACGTAGTTCTGGTGAAGTGTATCCGATATTGACCGGCAGAACGGAGAAGTTCAAACTGTGCGCATTGAGGATGAACTGATCGAGCAGGAAATATAAAAAACATATAGAACTTTAGAGACGCAAGGAGTGCGAAACAATGGCAGTGGCAGTGCCTACTTTGGAAAGCATCGTTCAAACATACCTGAACGATACACCGTTCCAGGATGAGCGACAACGTATCATAAGACAGCGAAATGCAAGCTGTGCTACTTTTCAGCATATCGTTGTCCAGTTCATCGATGGCTCTTTCGATCTTCCTAAGTTTCGAGATGCGCTTCAATTGTTGCATAATGAAAAAGTCTGGGGAGCCAAAGGTGCCGGGTTTCTCCTAGAGATCAATAAACTTGCTTCGCATCACCTGGAGAGCAATAAAGATATTGAGACCAATTTACGCTTCATATTCAGAGGACTGAGCGCGCGCAACATTGGTCAGCGCATTGAACAACTCTATGGGCTATTGACACAGGAACAAAAACGTCTGACGCAATTAGGCAAGAAGAGCAATATGATTGCTTTTCCTGCCACAAGCGCCTTCATTATTTCACTCCTGGCTTTCTGGATCGATCGCGCCAATGAGCCATATATTTACTATCCAGCGGTCAGGAAAGGTTTAGCGATCCTACTCAAACAAAAAGTGCTGCCAGTACCATCCAATGTGCGTTTGACGTCTAATGATATTGAACTTACAACTGATTCTGACCACCTCGCGGTTGTGAATATCCTGGATAATCTGGAGACTGCTGCTCCACAGCTGAAGAAGGATGCATACTGGACAGAACGGTTCCTGCTGTGGGTCACAAAAAATCCCACGTTTTCGACAAATGTCAGTACAACTATTGAGCCGGAAGAATCTGAAACGGAAGAATTCTATTTTGAAGTAGCGGGTGAACCATCAAAGGAGTTAGTAAATAAAATACCAGACAAATCTCTTCCTTCCATCCCTGAAGAACTGCTCGTGGAGCGTATAGCTGAGGTGCGGCGCCATATTCTGGTGGACGAAGAGGTTATCCGGCAAATATATTATGCGCTCTTGGCAGGGCATGTCATCCTGACCGGGCCGCCGGGAACAGGTAAGACGGAACTGGCACAGCTTATCCCAGAAATTTTATGGCGAAACGAGAGCAGATACTCTCGTGATGAGGAACAGGCGCATCCTGAACCCACAGCCTACACAACCATGTTGGTGACGGCTACAGAGGAGTGGAGTACACGGACGCTGATCAGCAGTATTATGCCCGTTATTAACAGCGGTCAAATCGTCTATCAAATGCAATATGGTCACCTCACCAATGCTATCTTGAATAACTGGTCAATCATACCAGATGTGCTCTCCACCTGGCAATCTCCTCAACGTGTCACCTGCAAAGCCGGTAGTGCGCTGGACAGGGAAGAAGAACTGGAGTTTAGAGGACAGTGGCTGATTATTGACGAGTTTAACCGCGCACATATAGATACAGCCATGGGCGAAGCTTTAACTACATTAGGAAGTAGCCAGGCTTTGCTGGTACCAGTAGATAGAAAACATATCAGGCTTCCTTTACCCAAAGATTTCCGTATTATCGGAACACTCAATAGCTTTGATCGTAACTATCTCAACCAGATCAGCGAAGCACTCAAACGCCGCTTTTCATTCGTGGAAGTATCGCCGCCCTCGCGTAAGCACAGTTTAGAGGAACAAGGCATTGTGCGCTACAAAGCATTAGAAAGTATTGCACATTTGCTTCAGGTAGAAATTGACGGTGATGACACAGAAGAATGGCGAAATTACTCGATTACTATTGCGGGTAAACAAAAGCATTTAATAACGCTTAACACTGATTTAAGATTTACATCACCATTTCCTAAAGGGCTCCATATTTACTATGAAATCCAACAGAAATTAAGCCCTCCATTAGAATATACTTTTCGCGTTGTAAATCGCGGTTGTCAAGCCCGCGCGATTCCGGTTGAAAATCAGGCAGTCATTAAGGGCTTTAAGCTCGATCAGATGATGGAGCTGTTGTTAAAGCAACGGCTTCTTTCCCACGCATGCGATAGGAATTGCCGCGCAGGTAAAACACCTCGCCGTGGTGAAGCAGTCGATCGACCAGTGCCATCATGAGGGCATTGTCGCCGACCAGCTCCCCCCAGGAGGCCAGGCTCTTGTTGGAAGTAATAATGGTTGCCCCTTTCTCATAGCGGCCCGCAATGACCTCGTAGAGCACGGGGCCGACTTTCGGGTCGAGAGTAAGGTATCCAAATTCGTCCAGAATGAGCAGATCGGTGCTGATCAGCCCGGCGATCAAGCGGGTGACTTCATCGCGGGTTGCGGCGCTCAGAACGGCGTTCGCGAGGTGTTGCGCCACCACAAACCGCACCGAGTACCCCAGTTGCACCATCTTGGTCCCGACCGCGACCGCCAGATGGGTTTTCCCGAGCCCACTTGGCCCAATGAGCAGCAGTGAGCCGGCGTTGGTCACAAAGCTGCTGTCTAGAAAGCGCATGAGCACGGGGCGCTTGAGTTCTGGACGCAAGGAGAAGTCAAACTGCTCGATGGTGGCTGGGTATGGGAAGCCAGCTGCCTTCATTTTGCGCTTGAGCTGGTTTTCCTGCCGGGCAAGCAGCTCTTCCGCCAGCAGTTGGTCCAGGAATTCGGCATAGCCGAGGGAACTGGCTTCGGCCTGGTGGATCCAACTGTCGTAGACCTGGCGAATACGCCCGAGTTTGAGGGTGGCCAGCTTCTGATCAATGGTTTCATTCATGCTTGTGCCTCCGCTCGGCTCGCGCTTCTCACCCCCACGAGGTCCGGGACGGATGTCAGGCTCGGATCGTCCAGCTGCTCCCGATTGGCCACATATTGCTCATACACGGCCAGCGGACGCTCCACCGCCGCTTGGGTAGGCACGAGAGTCTGGAGCAGGTTCGGGGGTGAGGAGTCGAGCGCGCGCGGCGTCTCGGCGCTGAGAATGGCCCGCAGATATTCTGCGCCGTACATCTGCTGTTCCGCCGCCAGTTCCAGCGCAGCCAGAAAATCTGCCTGGCCTGACGCTTGCGCCAGATCATACAGCGCAATCATCTGGGTATGCATGTCGGCGCGCCGCTTCTGACAGATGGCAGCCACATACTGCTCAGCCACCGCAGAGAGACCGATCAGCCAATCGCGATAGACCATCGAGCGCCCGCGTGGCTTGGTGGGGAACACGCTCGCAAAGTGGGCGGGGATGATGAAGCGACCATGCTGAGGGGGACGGCGCACATGCGTCGCCACGCATTCCTGGTCCACCCACAGGTCGATGTGATGAGCGTGGATACGAGCGGTGAGCACGCGGCCCATCAAATGAGCCGGCACGGAATAGCGGTTCGTTTCGATGGCCACCAGGCCCTCGCGGCTGACCACCACGCTGTCGAAAAAGCCATAGTCAGCCGCCTGCGGAGGAAGAGCCTCAAAACGGGGCTGTTCTTGCGCCAACAGATCGGCAGGAAGCTCTCCCGTCGCATCAGAAGGGCGTTCGCCGTTCACCTGGCGTAACCAACTGGCGCACTGCTCCTCCAGATCCCGCTCGTCATGAAAGCTGCGTCCCGGCAAGAAGTTACTCTTCACATATTTGACGAGATTCTCTACTGCCCCCTTCTGGTTCCCAGAGGCGGGTGCGCAGACATCCGGGTGAAAATGGAACTCGCTCGCCAGTTTTTGGTAGGCCGGATTCCAGATGGGTTCGTTGCCTTCTGTGCGCCCGAGCACGGCGGTCTTCATGTTGTCAGTCACCACTGACCACGGAACGCCATCAATCGTGGTAAAGCAGGCGATGAGACAGCGCAACAGGGTTTCCTCCCGCATATCCGTATGGAAACTGACGTGCATAAACCGGCTGTATTTGAGCCGCGCAGCGAAGAAATAGCGGGTCTGCCCTTGCAGGCCAACTTTCGTGAAGGGAAAGTCGCGCACCTCTCCCCAGTCGATTTGCAGGAACTCGCCTGGCATGCCCTCAAAGCGCACGCCAGGTTGGCTGGGGCGAGTTGGCGTTGGCGCCGAAACTTGCGCACGTAATCGTAAAAGGCGGTCTCCCCACCAGCGTAGGGGTGGGCCTGGTCCGCACGCGCCATCTCCAACATGCGCCTCACAGGGATCTGCTTGTCGAGCCATTGTTCGATCTGCGCATCGTAGGCAGCCACCGCGCTCTCCCGGGAGCGGGATTGCGGCTTCTTGTCTACCTCTTCCTTGAGCACCTTCGCAATGGTATCACGGTGATGTCCGGTAAAATCAGCAATTTGAGCATTGGTCCAGCCCTTTTTCTTCAGGTACTGAATCGTTGATCTCTCCATGTAACGTAGCATTCCTCTCAGCCTCCACAGATCAGGTTTTTCTCTGTAGAGGATACCTTATTGAATCCTGATTTTACACCGGAATCTGGCCGGGTTACTTACCGTAGTTTACACGCGTTACATTCGATATGGCTTGGCGTATTTTTGAAGTTATTCGCGTCTATCGCCAGCTTGGCACTGCCCAGGCCATTGCTTTAGTGCGCTATATGCTCATCGCCGCTCTAATGCATGGCAATCCAGAAGAGATGTCACAGTGGATAAGAGCACTTGACACAGCTCTTTGTGATGCTATCGCCGATCAATTACAAATTTTACTACCCGATGAACTTGATGTCTTGATCTGGAATCTCACCTGTGATGAACAGGCCTTTACCAGTAAGTACAATGATGCTCTCGCTAAGCTTGTCTCTAAGCCCCGCCGCTTCAGAGCACAGCTAGAAGCTCTCAGCAGAGTAATGGATGCTGAGGACAGCCCGGCCCTTTCTAATGAGCAGCTTGAAGATCTGGCGGGGATGGATAAACCGCAGGTAGAAGCCGAAGTAATCAAAAAGGTATTTCACCTCGATAATACTCCCTTAGAGTTACCGCAATTTGTCCGTCGTTTACGTACCTTCAAGGCGGAGCGTGGTTTATGAGCGACGTAGTAGAGACTAGCGAAATAACAGAACTGCCTGCGGAGAATGCAAAAATGTGGTCGCTATATCTGCACCGACGAATTATACGTTTATTACTCATCCATGATCCCACACTCTTCCAGGGGAAATTCCGCGTTTTCTTCGCGAACAGTAGCATCCCTGCAATCCCCTGGTTACAACTCTATGATCGCTATCTCAAGTTGGTTTTGCTCAGTGGGGAATTATTCGATGATATCTTGCCGCGCATTCGCCGCCAACTCAGCTTGCAGACCAATCATACCTCTCTGCAAGAAGAGGCTCCAACTCGGGGTGATATCGATTGGCAACTCACAATTGAGCACAATCTGAGCCAGACTCCCACCATGCCACCGTTGCAGTTTGAAACACGTTTGCGCCAGCGCGATATCAACACCCCCGAAAATATCCTGGTAGTTGCTATCCTGCTCAGCTATCGCCAGACGCTCCAGACCGCCCAGCAAGAAGAGTTTGACGACGAGGTCTTGAGTATACAGGAAAAACAGACCCTGGTGGAACTGGATGAACGGTCAGAGCGTGAGCTTGCCGCCCCTTACGCCCATGCACTGCTTGAAGTGGCCCAACAAGCAGGTATTGAGAGCTTGATAGAGCAGGTATTGTTGCAATTACGTCCAGGAGCTAACCCCTATCAGGATCTGATCAGCTGGTGGGAGCTTTTTCATGCCTTGCATATTGGTCGAGCGTTAGATAGCCGTCAGTTGGTACTCGCAAGCCAACGCAGTGACGAAAAAGTCAATGCATGGCTCTATGAAATCTGGATTGCCTTAGAAATTGTGCATCTGCTTCAGGACATGGGAGCAATACAAACCAGTGATATTACTATCGAGACCGATCAATTGCAGTTTACCTTTGAGTGGAATAAGCAGCGTTTTCGTTTTCGCTATAATCGTCAAACTAACGAGGCTTTTTCTCAGGCTCTGGGTTGGAAACATGCCCCTGCTGTGCAACCTGATTATACGATAGAGCGAGTAGATCCCCTGTACATACGTCATGAAGATACTCTGATCTGGCACGAACCCCCTGTGATTCTTGATGCCAAGTATTTCCTTACGGGTAGCGATCCTACCAATATCCATGAAGCCATCAAAAAAATGCTGGGGGATATGCACCTCCTTGACGCCCAGTATGGGGTCTTATTATTGCCACTCCTGCCTGACCCACCCACTAATAGACACGAGACGCGCGAAATAACTCGTCAACGCGTTGGTTCAACCGCAGAGATAGCTATTCGCCTGTATAAACTATTTCCTAATATGGAGTTTGACCTGTTGCACAGTCGCCTTAAAGCCATTTTAGACTACGCAACACAAAACCTACCAGAACGTGAACCTCTAGCCTGCCACGGCGTGCGCCTTGATCCTGATAGTATCAACATTAGTCGCAGTACAATGCCAATATATAATATTCTCTGTCCCAAGCGACACATCGGGCCAGATGTGTTTATGTTAGTCAATGACCGAGAACATTGTCTCAAGGACCCGTACCGCTGCCATGTTATGGGACAATCGATTGTGCCGCCCATCGTTATTCGCGCAACAACTCTCGATGGAGTGCAAGAACAAAGTAACACTATGCGCACCCGCAGTGATGACCTGCTAGAACAGGCCGAAAAAGCGGGCAACGAGGAACGAGCTGAGCAACTACGCAGTCACATTTTTGTCGGCGTTGGACGTACGATTGAACAGTATGTCAAGCTGCGCGGAGATACAATCAGTATCGAAGAAAAATTTGAGGAATGGACCTTTGCCGAGTATTGGAAAAAGCACTCCCGCTGCCTGGCAGAAGAGACGCGCAATATGTTGCTCAGCGGTGAATATGTCTGGAATGAGTACGCCCAAACCAAGCTTGAAGATTGGGCAGCGCCAGCTGTTCAATACTGTCGTGCGCTCGAAACGGAAATCAAGCGTCGCCTCTACGATCACTGTCCAACACAATACAGGCTTAGTAAAGGTAATCCGCATCTTACGCTCGGAAGTATAACTTACATTTACGATAACAGAAATGGAGGGGATTCTCGGCATAACTGGCAGATATTTACCGACCTTGTTCGCGGATCTCACAGTGATATAAATGAATTTACCTCAACATCTTGAGCCGGTGTAAAAGTAGGTGAGGGACTGGGTGAATGCGCAGGAGGTCACGCCTGTAATCAAGGCGATGAAAGATTGCATCGATGCCGTTTTTCTTGATAACGTATCCTTGGCTAAGGGTTGAGATTCCAGAGATCAAAGAGGAGAGCATGAGAGGTTTCCCACCAACTTTCCCCGGTCCATCGAGCGTGCAAGCGTTGAACTTGCAGATAGATGGCGTCGAAGGAAGTGCCAAGCCAGTCTGGGTACGTCTCGATGAATATGCCGGGTTGTGGCACTTCACACCGCTTCAAAGTATGACGCTAGAGGAAAAACTTGACGCTCTTGGACCAGCATTACAAAAGGAGTTGGATACTTTCCCTAACCTGGCTGGCATCATACTGTCTCCAGCAGTGCTATGGGCGGGTGATAATCCCTCGAATTCAAAGCGTGAGAGCTTTAAGCGAAGTGGCAGTATTGCGGTGCGTTGTCCTATCCCAGGACATCGGGTAAGGGAAACGATCATCGTGTCCCAGGCAGGGCTGCATGAGATGGATACTGATATCTTCGCGGACTGGTATGCCCATGAGGATTCATGGCTCAACTGAGCATTGCAGCAAATGGGCTATCCCTCGTTCGATGCCCTTGTGCAAGAGCGAATGGGAGGGCTGTCTGTTTTGCTCAGTCAGGTGAGCAAATAAAGGCGTTTAATTACAGTAGACGTGTAGCGCAAATTCGTGAGAAGATAGGAGAAACTCAATAGAATAGTGTCTAATGGCTCAACTGTAATATAATAGATAAAACCAGACGAAAGGGGCTTTCATCATGAGCAACCCTAGTGATACTACCAATACCACTCCAGCCGCATCCACATTGCTGGAGAAGTCCAGGGAGCGTCTTATTAAGTTCTTTCAGCAACCATCAGTTAAGAAATTGGTACCCTTACTCGTCCCAAGCGCATTAGCAGCAGCACTCTTACCCGTCTTTGGGCCAGTGGTCGCAGGTGCCGCAGCTGTAGTAGCAGTGAAGAATGGCCTGAGTCTTCTGGGCATCTCATTTAGCGACGATACCATCAAGAAGCTAGTGAAGCCACTTGAGGGTCAGAATCTTGATGAGGACGAAATGCAAGATGTCCTGGAAGAGGCATTAGAAAAGTTGCTGCCAGAAGATAAGCAGGTCAACGACGAAGCAGCAAAAGCTTTGGTGACGATCGCGCCTGAAGTCAAAGAGGCTGCATTGGCCAATCCTAAACTTGATACAGCATGGCTGGGACAGAGTCTCGAAATAAGTATGCAGCAGCAAGGCCAGGTAATGGCAAATGTTGCTCCCCAGCTACGTGATCTTGTCCTGTTGGACAAGGCGGAGTTGCAAAAAGCTCGAGACCAACTCCTAGCTAATTGGTCGCGCATTACTATGGAAGTGAGTGCTAGTCGCTACAGTGAAGTGGAAGACGTGGAGCAAAACGTAGAGGGTAGGGGTGGAGATGTTTCTCAAAGAGCTGCGGCCGACGATCACAGCAAAATCAAGGGTGTGAAGCAGAATACAAAACTGACCTGATTGGTTCTGAGAAGTGTATTGATTTTACGGACCGGGCACATTGCGCCAAGAGGAGGGAGATGAGGAATGTCGAAAAAGACCACTACCCAAAATCATGCCTTTCATGATCCGCTCGACAGCTTCATTGATCGTGAAGAGATTTTGAGCATGTTTAGGCAGTTTCTACGCTCTGCTCAAACCGGCCAGTTTCAGCTACTCGCAGTCAAGGGTAGTGCTGGCATGGGCAAGACCTTCCTCATCTCATACTTGACAAAACGTGTTTGTCCTAAACTGAAATGGCAGACTGGCCAGATCAGCTTTGACCAGGTAGGGGTACCAGATTTTCGATTCATTTTGCAAGGGCTGGAAGACGCACTTAAGGTTTGTGTACCTCGCGAAAGCTTCAAACAGTATCAAGATAAGCGTGATGAGTATAACAGCATTTTTTATCAATACAGAGCCATCATCACTATCCAACAATCTGTTGAAGCCAATAACCAGTTTTCAATATCTGGTGTCAATCAAGGTATCCAAGTCAATGCTCAACTCCATGAGCGGGAGTTGCAACTTCGCTCCGAGCTAACCCGCATGCTAATGGAACTTGTACAGAAAAGTGAATATCCTTTGTGCTTGTTCATCGATGGTTACGAGCGCCTGGATGAAGCAGATACAGAGTTAGCGAGTTGGCTTCTAGGTGATGTCTTATTCGGTTTAGCTACAGCGGCTCCCCAACCCTTCCAGGTGATGACGTGTGGTCGAGAATGGCCTAGCAATACCGCCATTGAGCCCCTTATCCGGCGTGTTGTACTGAAGGATTTCGATAGAGAGCAGGTGAGAAGGTACCTCAAAAAACTAGAAGTATTTAGCTCTCTCAGTAATCAAGCCCTATCAGAGCGCGAGGAGTTGATACCTGCTTTTTATGAGCTAACAAAGGGGCACCCACTTGTTTTAAGCTTAGCAGTTGCCTATTTTAAGGAACTTGATAGCCCCAAGCGCACTGCGAGCGGATTAAGCGCAAACCTACCACCCGTAGACGAACACGCAAGCATCGAGTTTTTGGTTGACCGCTTACTGAGTAGTCTACCTGAACCGCACCGTACTCTTTTAGAACGTGGGCCTATCTTACGTTTCTTTGACAAGGCAGCACTTCAGGCCCTTTTGAATGTGAAAATTGAGGATGAAGCACCTGAATTGAACAAATTAGATGATGAAACCTACGAACACTTTCTCCGATACCCCTTTATCAAACGAAAAAGCCAATCAGATAACGACTTTATCTTCCATAATGAGTTGCGGCGGATGAGGATACTGGCTCTACGTACACGTTATCCCCAAATAAAAGAGCAACTCCATCGAAGGATGGCTGACTTTTACAATGAATTAGCAAAAGCCGAGCGGGAGGAGGCTTTTAAAGAAATCAGTCTCAAAAGATCAGAAGATAAAGACTCTTCCAAAGGAGATTACACCGGGTGGCTTGTTGAAATACCTGAGAAGGAGTTCAAAGCCATTTTAGAGTACTTCTACCACACCTTGCAGGTAAAAGAACTCCAAGGCGATACATTCAAACTCTGGGAGGAGTTAACTGGACGAGCAGTTGACAGATGGCGACGAAGGCAGGCGGGGCTACTTCTAGAACTTGTCCGAGAACTAGTGGAGGAAAGCGAGCCTTTTCTGGGGAAAACCACTGAGCCTTATGGTCAATACTTGATCTGGTATTCCAGATTTTTAGAACAAGAAGCTCACTGGACGGAAGCACAAGCGGTGTTGGAACAAGCAGTTGAGATTTTTGAACAAGTTGGTGATTCCTCCGAACTCGCTACGTGCCTCAACAACCTTGGCACTACCTATCAGCAACAGGGGAAGTTCGAGCAAGCCTTGAGCTATTATGAACGCGCTTTGGCTCTCAGTGAGCAAGTCGGCAATCCTCGCAACATAGCCCTTTCCTTTAGCAACCTTGGCACTATCTACCGGCAACAGGGGAAGTTCGAGCAAGCCTTGAGCTATTATAAACGCGAATCGGCTCTTAATGAGCAAGTCGGCAATCCGGCCGAAGTTGCCCGATCCCTCAACAACCTTGGCACTATCTATCAGCAACAAGGGAAGTTCGAGCAAGCCTTGAACTATTGTGAACGCGCTTTGGCTCTTAGCGAGCAAGTTGGCAAATCAGCCGAAGTTGCTCAATCCCTTAACAACCTTGGCACTATCTATCAGCAACAAGGGAAGTTCGAGCAAGCCTTGAACTATTATGAACGCGCCCTAATCTTCAGAGAGCAAATCAGCAACCCTTCTGACATTGCTCAATCCCTTAACAACCTTGGCTTCTTCTATTTCTCTCAGAAAGAGTTTGGACATGCTCTGAAATATTTTAAACGAGCCTTGGCCCTTTATGAGCAAGTCGGCAATCCAGCTGATATTGCTGAGGCTCTCAATAACATCGCTTCCATCTACAATGCTTGGGGAAGGCGGAGACAAACCTTCGAGTACCTTGAGCGCGCTTTAGCTCTCAGTGAGCAAGTCGGCAATCCGACCGATGTTGCCCGATCCTTCAACAACCTTGGAGAGTTTTACCGACAGCAAGGGGAGTTAGATAGGGCATTGGACTACTATGAGCGAGCCTTAGTCCTGAAAGAGCGAGTCGGCAATCCCACTGATTTGGCCTTCGCCTTCAGCAACCTTGGTACTATTTATCAGCAACAGGAGAAGTTCGAGCAAGCCTTGAGCTATTATGAACGCGCTTTGGCTCTTAGCGAGCAAGTCGGCAATCCGTCTACCATTGCAGTCTCCCTCAGCAACCTTGGCACTATCTATCAGCAACAAGGGAAGTTCGAGCAAGCCTTGAGCTATTATGAACGTGCTTTGGCTCTTAGCGAGCAAGTCGGCAATCCGTCTACCATTGCAGTCTCCCTCAGCAACCTTGGTACTATTTATCGGCAACAGGAGAAGTTCGAGCAAGCCTTGAGCTATTATGAACGCGCTTTGGCTCTTTTTGAGCTTGTGGGTGATACAGTAGCTATTGCCCGATCCCTCCTCTACATTGCAGTAATCTACTATAACCAGGAAAAGCTAGAGCAAGCCTTAAGCTATTTCCTGCATGCACTACCCCTTCTTGGACAAGTAAGCAATTCCGATAGTATCGCTTTATCACTCAACTACATAGGTATCATTTACTCAAAGCAAGAGAAGTGGGAGCAGGCTATTGAATCCTTTGAGGAAGCTCTCAGTCTTTATGAACATTTAGGGCGTGGGTTTGAGCCTCACGTTGCTCAAGAACTAGAATCGTTGGTTTTCTGCTACGCCCAACTGGGTGACTCTGAAAAAAGATCAGAATATGAAAGACGTGCCGAGCAAATTCGTGAAGAAAGACAGAAAAACACTTGATAGAGCAGCAATCGATAGAAGAACTTCCAATCAGGACGGTTAGGAAGAATGTTGCGCTCATTGTCAATTACTGAGGAACTAAGGAGATGAGGAATGCCAAAACGCTCCACCAATGATACCAAGATTCTTGATCCGCTCACCTATTTCACAGATCGTGAAGAGATAGTTGATACATTCAAAAATTTCCTGAGATCTGCTTCGACAAGCCCTCTCCTCTTGGCAATCATGGGAAATAGTGGTACAGGCAAAACTTTCCTCACCTCCTATCTGATCAGGTCTGTCTGCCCCAAAACCTGGGACTCGGGCCAAATCAGCTTTGCCTTCCCAGAAGAACCAGATTTTCAGTCTATTTTGAAAGCACTAGAAGAGGTGCTTATTGGCTGTGTGCCTGAGCCAAGCACGCAAGACTATCTTGCGAAGAAGGAGGAATGCTATAACAAATACGGAGCTCCTATAAATGTCACCATTAACCAATTTGTCGTAGCCAAAGGAGGCTCTGAGGTATCTGACGTCAATCAGAATGTGCAGATAGAGGTCCTTAACAGATTACGCGACGATCTGAGCGATGCCCTGGTAGCTCTCTCAGAGCACAGAGAACGTCCTTTATGCCTCTTTATTGATGGCTATGAACGCCTAGCCGAAATTAACCTGGAGCTAGTCAAGTGGCTTTTTAGCAAAATCTTGCCCCGCATTACGAAATCTGCTACCTATCCTTTACGAGTGGTGACATGTGGGTGGGAATGGCCTAGTGATGTTTATGTAGAGCCATTCTACATTATTGATACTCTTGAGCTAAGAGACTTTAATCTTTTTCAAGTTAAAAGCTATCTGAAAAAGCGGGGGGTGATCGTACAGCCTGCTAATTCAGCATCACCAGATCAAGAG
>WNFI01222379.1_pt1 | contig 19410 bp, 20 predicted proteins | sample 5400471 | NCBI WGS metagenome assembly WNFI01 (sample SAMN13153348, study PRJNA577476) | soil metagenome | isolation source: 100 cm saprolite on Douglas fir-dominated hillslope | place: USA:California | collected 2013-09-17 | reverse complement strand
GCGGCCTGTTTCACGCGGTTCCAGCCGATGTGAGGAACCTTGAGCTTGTTTCCCCCGGTATCGACCATGGCCTCGGCGGGAAAGCAGCGCACGGCCCCCGGGAAGAGCGCGAGTCCGGCCACATCGCCCTCGTCGCTGCGTTCGAAGAGCATCTGAAGCCCGATGCAGATTCCCAGAAACGGCCGGCTGCGGGCGGCGTCGAGAACCGCCGGGCGCAGTCCACGCGCATCCATCTCGCGCATGCAATCGGGCATCGCACCCTGGCCCGGAAATACGACCCGGTCGGCGCCCGCCACGCGCACCGGATCGGAAGTCACCTCGACCCTCGCGTGCGGCGCGACATGCTCCACCGCTTTGGAAACCGAGTGGAGATTCCCCATGCCGTAATCGACAACCGCGACGCGCATTGCAGGTTCAGTCGGAAAAGAGCCTAGAGCATGCCCTTCGTGGAGGGGACGGTGCCTTCGGCGCGCGGATCCGCCTCCAACGCCATGCGCAGAGCCCGTGCGAACGCCTTGAACATCGTTTCGCACTGATGATGCGCGTTGTCCCCACGCAGGTTGTCGATATGCAGCGTCACCTGCGCGTGGTTGGCAAAACCCTGGAAGAATTCGTGCACCAGATCCACGTCGAACTCGCCGATCAGCGCGCGCTTGAACTGGACGTGGTACTCGAGGCCTGGCCGGCCGGAGAAGTCAATCACGACGCGCGAAAGCGCCTCATCGAGCGGTACGTAGGCATGCCCGTAACGCCGAATGCCTTTCTTGTCGCCGACTGCGCGCGCCACCGCCTGGCCAAGGGTGATCCCGACGTCTTCGACCGTATGATGAGCGTCCACGTGCAGGTCGCCCTTTGCCCGAATATCGAGATCGAGCATCGCATGGCGCGCAACCTGCTCGAGCATGTGATCGAAAAATGGAATGCCCGTCGCAAGGGTCGCCCGTCCGCTGCCGTCGACATCGACCGAAAGGGCGATCTGCGTCTCGGTGGTCTTGCGGTCGGCGGTGGCGGAGCGCGGGGGCATTGCGGTGAGCTTCAGCTCGATAGACTACACGAAATCAGCGCCCGGCGAGCGCTTCCGCGAACGCGGCAAGACATCGCCGATTTTCTTCCGGCGTGCCGATGGTGAGCCGTACGCAGTGATCGAGCAGTGGCACGCCGGTATGCAGGTTCTTGATCAGCACGCCGCGGCGCCGCATGCCTTCGAATACAGTGGCGGCGTCCGGGACGCGAACCAGGATGAAATTCGCGTCGCTTGGAAAAACCGTTATGCCGGACAGCTTGCGCAGTTCGCCGTCGAGCCGCTCGCGCTCCGCGTTGATGCTGCGCGCTTGTGCGTCGAGCACGTCGTAGTGCGCGAGAACGTGCTCGGCGACCAGGTGGGTCAGCGTGTTGACGTTGTAGGGGGGGCGTACTTTGTCGAATTCGCGGATCCACTCCGGCCTCCCGACGGCGTACCCGAGGCGGATGCCGGCGAGCCCGAGCTTCGACAGAGTGCGCATGACGACCAGGTTCGGAAATTCCCCCAGCCGCGTCATAAAGGTCTTGCGCGCGAAGGGGTTGTAGGCCTCGTCGATCACCACCAGCCCCGGGGCGGCAGCGACGATCTGCGCAATGGCCTCCTCCGAAAACAGCCTTCCCGAGGGATTGTTGGGGTAGTCGATGAAGACCACCGCAGGCCGGTGCTCGGCCAAGGCGCGCAAAAAAGAGACGGTGTCGAGAGTGAAGTCGGGCTTGAGGAGCACGCCGACATAGGGCAATCCGGCGAACTGCGCATACTGGCTGAACATGAAGAAACAGGGCCGAGGCGCGAGCACCACGGCTCCGGGGCGTGCGACGCATTGGGTGATGATGTGAATGATTTCGTCCGAGCCGTTGCCGAGCAGGACGCCGTACTCCGGCCCAATCCCCATCACGTCGCGCAGGCGCTTCATCAAGGCGGGGGCGGTCGGATCGGGATAGCGATTGATCTCGGCGTTTGCCACCAGCTCGGCGATTTCGCGGCGCAGCGTCTCCGGCAACCGATACGGGTTCTCCATCGAGTCGAGCTTCACCATTCCTTGCGCCGATTGGACGTGATAGGCGGTCAGCGCCCGAATATCGTCGCGGATGATCTTTTCCGGCCCGGCGCTCACATCTTGCCCTTGAGCGTTTTTCCCAATCTGAGCTCGGCCGAACGCGCGTGCGCCTGGAATCCTTCGCCATTCGCGAGCGTCATGGCGAGTTGCCCGAGTTTTTGCGCGCCCTTGCGCGAGACCGAGATGATGCTCGAGCGCTTCTGGAAGTCGTACACGCCAAGCGGCGATGAAAACCGCGCGGTGCGTGAGGTCGGCAGCACGTGATTCGGGCCGGCACAGTAGTCGCCGAGCGCCTCGGAGGAGTAGCGCCCGAGGAAAATCGCGCCGGCGTGACGGATCCTCTTCAACCACTTCTTCGGCTCGGCAACCGAGAGCTCCAGGTGTTCCGGAGCGATCCGGTTGGCAAGTTCGCACGCTTCGTCGAGGTTTTTCACTTTGATCAGCGCGCCGCGCCGGTTCAGCGACTTCTCGATGATTTCCGCGCGCGGCAGATCCGCAAGCAATCGCGCGATGCTTTCACCCACTCGTTCGAGGAATGCTTCGTTGGGTGAAATAAGGATTGCCTGAGAAGTCTCGTGATGCTCAGCCTGCGAAAAAAGGTCCATCGCGATCCAGTCGGGCGCGGTCGCACCGTCGCAGATCACGAGGATCTCGGTCGGGCCCGAAATCATGTCGATGCCCACGGTACCGAACACGCGGCGCTTGGCCGCGGTCACGTAAGCGTTGCCCGGACCGACGATCTTGTCCACCTGCGGAATCGTCCGGGTTCCGTAGGCTAGCGCGGCAATCGCTTGAGCGCCGCCAATCGCGAACACGCGGTCGGCGCCGGTGATCGCCGCCGCCGCGAGAACGAGCGGGTTGCGCTCACCGCGCGGTGTCGGCACGCACATGATGAGCTCGCGCACGCCGGCGATCTTGGCCGGGATGGCGTTCATCAGGACCGACGAGGGATAGGCTGCCTTGCCACCGGGTACGTACAAGCCGACACGGTCGAGCGGCGTCACGCGCTGGCCGAGCGTCGTGCCGTCCGCTTCGGTGAATTGCCACGACTTCGCGAGCTGTCGCTCGTGGTACTTGCGAATGCGCGCCGCGGCCTGTTCCAGCGCTTCGCGCTGCGCGCGTACTAGCCCCGCGCGGGCTTTTTCGAGCGCGGCGCGAGGCAACTCGAGCTCGGTGACCCGCGCCGCTTTCACGTAGTCGAAACGTTCGGTGTATTCGAGGACTGCGGCGTCGCCACGGTCGCGCACATTCTTGCAAATTTCCGCGACCTTGCCCTCGACTTCCTCGTCGAACGTGGCGTCGAACGAAGTCAGCGCCTTGAGGCGCGCGTCGAAATCACTTTCCGCCGTCGAAAGCCGGGCGATCTCAGGCATGCGTGCCCGCGGCCTTCGCGAACTGGTCGAGGAGCGGCTGGATCGCGTCGCGCTTGAGCTTGAGCGCCGCCTGGTTGACTATGAGGCGGGCACTGATCGGCCGGATCTCCTCGACTGCGCGCAAGCGATTGGCGCGCAGGGTATCGCCGCTTGAAACCAGATCGACGATCGCGTCGGCGAGACCGACGAGCGGCGCGAGTTCCATCGAACCGTAGAGCCTGATCAGATCGACGTGCACGCCTTTCGCCGCGAAGTGCTCGCGCGCGGTCTGCATGTACTTGGTCGCCACGCGCAGACGCGCGCCCTGGCGCACGGCGCCCGCATAATCGAAGCCTTCCGGAACCGCGACCATCATGCGGCACGATGCGATGCCGAGGTCGAGCGGCTGGTACAGCCCCTCGCCGCCGTGCTCGAGCAGCACGTCCTTGCCTGCGACGCCGAGTTCCGACGCACCGTGCTGGACGTAAGTCGGAACATCGGCTGCACGCACGATGAGCAGCCGCAGGTCGCGGCTGCTCGTGCGCAGAACGAGTTTGCGCGAGGTGTCGGGATTGTCGAGCGCTTCGATGCCCGCTGCGGCAAGCAGCGGGAGCGTTTCATCGAAAATCCGTCCCTTGGAGAGCGCGAGGGTGATCACGGTTGAATCGGCCAAAAAAAAGATTTTACCGCAAAGAACGCGAAGACCGCGAAGGAAAACCTTATTTTTCATGATGTTCCGAAAATTCCGGAACGGTTCCAGCGTGTCTGCGCGCTCCCTTCTGCGATTCAATGAACCCGCTTGATGCGCGCACCGAGCTGCGCGAGCTTCTCCTCGATGCACTCGTACCCGCGATCGAGGTGATAGATCCGGTCGACTCTGGTCTCGCCTTCGGCAACGAGACCCGCGATGACGAGGCTCGCCGAGGCGCGCAGGTCGGTCGCCATGACGGTTGCGCCCTGCAGCTTCGGAACGCCGCGCACGATCGCCGTGTTTCCCGAGATCTCGATGTCGGCGCCGAGACGCTGCATTTCCAGGGCATGCATGAACCGGTTCTCGAATATGGTCTCGGTGATGACGGCGGTGCCTTCCGCTATCGCGTCCAGCGCCATCAACTGCGCCTGCATGTCGGTCGGGAACGCCGGATAGGGAGCGGTCCGGACATTGACCGCCTTGGGCCTCCCCCGCATGGCGAGCGAGATCGTCCCGTTCCCCGTCTGCAGCTCCCCGCCCGCCTCGCGCAGCTTTTCGAGCACCGCATCGAGAATGCCCGCGTTCGTTCCGTGAAGAGTGACTTGGCCGCCGGTCGCTGCGGCCGCCGCGAGGAAGGTTCCGGTTTCGATGCGGTCCGCCATGATGCGGTGCTGGCCCCCATGCAGCCGGGCCACGCCTTCGATCGTGATCACGTCGGTTCCTGCACCCTTGATCCGCGCGCCCATCGCCGAGAGGCATTGGGCGAGGTCCACCACTTCGGGCTCGCGAGCGGCATTCTCCAGCGTGGTCGTGCCCTCGGCGAGGCAGGCCGCCATCATGAGGTTCTCGGTTCCGGTGACGGTCACCAGATCGATCAGGATGCGGGCCGCTTTCAGGCGGCTTGCCTTGGCCGAGATGTATCCCTGCTCGACCGAGATTTCGGCCCCGAGTGCTGCTAGCCCCTTGAGGTGCAGGTCCACCGGACGCGTCCCGATGGCACATCCACCGGGGAGCGACACTCGAGCCTCGCCGCAGCGCGCCAGGAGCGGCCCGAGAACCAGGATCGAAGCGCGCATGGTCTTGACCAAGTCGTAGGGGGCGAGCGGATCGGACAGACGCTCCGCCCTCAGGGACAAACCCAGCCGGTCGTCGAGCGAGACTTCCACCCCCATCTGCGCGAGCAGCCGGAGCATGGTGCTCACGTCCCTCAGGTGAGGCACGTTGGAGAGCGTGAGCTGCTCGCTGGTCAGCAACGCGGCGCACATAAGCGGGAGCGCTGCATTTTTCGCCCCCGAAACGCGGATCTCACCCGAGAGCGGAACTCCGCCCTGGATGATGAGCTTATCCATTCGCGGCTTCCTCGGGGGTGAGCGTGCGCATCGACAGCGCATGAATCTCCCCGCGCATGCGTTCCCCGAGCGCCGCATAGACGAGCTGATGGCGCTGCACGCGGCTCTTGCCGCGGAACGCCTCGCTCACGACGAGCGCCTCGAAGTGCTCTCCGTCGCCCACGACGCGCACCTCGCTGCACCGCAGTCCGTTCTCGATGTAGCTTTGAACCTGCCCGGGCGTCACCATGCTAGTGCCTCAATCTGTAACCGCTCTTGAGCATCGCGAGCGTCATTCCGGAAACCACACCCAGAAAGGCCGTCACGACGGCCAGGCTCCGAAGCGGGTGGACGTCCGAGACGCCGAAAAAGCCGTAGCGGAACCCGTCAATCATGTAGAAAAACGGGTTGAAATGCGAGAGCCCTTGCCAGAAAGGGGGGAGCGAATGAATCGAGTAGAACACCCCCGAAAGAAAGGTGAGGGGCATGATGAAGAAGTTCTGGAAGGTGGCGACCTGGTCGATTTTCTCGGCCCAGATTCCCGCGATCATCCCGAGCGAGCCTAGCACCGCGCTTCCGCAGAAGGCAAACGCGACGATCCACATCGGGTGGCGAAATTCGATTTCGACGAAGGGCAGCGTGACCAGCAGCACCGCTGCGCCCACGACCATCCCCCGCACGACCGCGGCCAGCGCGTAGGCAGCGAAGAACTCCCAGTAGGCGAGCGGCGGAAGCAGCACGAAGATGATGTTGCCCGTCATCTTGGACTGGACGAGCGATGACGAGGTGTTGGCAAAGGCATTCTGCAGCACCGACATCATCACCAGACCCGGAACTAGGAACGCCGCGTACGGAACCGCGTCGTACACCCGAACCCGGCCTTCCATGACGTGGCTGAAGACGAACAGGAAAAGGACCGCGGTAAGCACCGGCGCGCCGATCGTCTGCGTGCTCACCTTCCAGAACCGCAGCACTTCCTTGTACAGCAGCGTGGGGAATCCGCTCATGAGCGTTGCATCACGTCGACGAAGGCGTCTTCGAGATCGGGCTGCATCAGCTCCATTTCCTCGATGCGGCAGCCAGCCCTCCGGATGCAAGCGAGGGTCTGCTCGACGTCCTCGTAGCCCTTCAACCGCAGTATGTGCGCTTCCGCGGTGCTGCCGTGCTCGAGGGGGCGGAGTTCGCCGGGGAGCTCGCCGCCCAAACGCAGCCGAAGAAACAAGTGGTGCACGCGCTTGAGCAGGTTGGAGGTGGAATCGAGGGCCACGACGCGCCCCTGTTTCAGCATCGCGATGCGCTCGCAAAGCGCTTCGGCTTCCTCCAGGTAGTGCGTCGTCAGGACGATCGTGTGGCCGTCCCGGTTGAGTCTTCGGATGAACCGCCACAGTGCCTGGCGAAGCTCGACATCGACGCCCGCGGTCGGTTCGTCGAGCACGATCACGGGCGGCTTGTGCACCAGGGCCTGCGCCACGAGCACCCGCCGCTTCATCCCGCCCGAGAGCGCGCGCATGTTGACCTCGGATTTGGAGGCGAGGTCGAGGTGCTGCATCACTTCCTCGATCCACGCGCCGTTGTCGCGCACTCCGAAATAGCCCGACTGGATGCGCAAGGTCTCGCGCACGGTAAAGAACGGATCGAATACCAGTTCCTGGGGGACGACGCCGAGGGAACGGCGCGCGGCGCGATAGTCGGCACGCACATCATGGCCCATCACCCGGGCCGAGCCCCGATCGGCACGCGCCAGGCCCGCGAGAACGCTGATGAGGGTGGTCTTGCCGGCTCCGTTAGGCCCGAGCAACCCGAAAAACTCTCCCCGCTGGATCTCGAGGTCGATTCCCGAGAGCGCCTGTAGCTCGCCGAAGCGCTTGTGGACGTCGCGGACTTCGATCGCGGCAGACATGCCGGGTTGCCCGCGCCAAAGATCAGCTCGAAGCCGTCTGAAGCAGCTCGGAGACCCCGTAGAGTTTGGCGAGGTTCTGCATCGCAGCGGGTAAGTTGGCGAGGCGCAGCCCGGTCTTCCCTTCTGCGGCGCGACGCAGCCACTCCAGGGCGAGGGCTACCGCGGCGGAATCGACCTCGGTCACGTTGCGGAAATCGACCACGCGCGCGCCCTTCCGCAAATGTTCCTCCGCCGGCCCGACCAGCCCCGGTACGGTATCCAGCGTCACCGGGCCTTCGAGGATGAGCGAGTCGCCCTCTAGCCGGATCACGTCTTGCCTGCTTTCGAGCGTTCTGGCTGGCGGTTTTTCGTGGAAAGCGATTTGATCAGGCCGTCCACGCCGCGCTCGCGAACTTCGCTGGCGAAGGTGTCGCGGTACGTGGTGACGAGGCTTACCCCGCCGACCTTGACATCGTAGACTTTCCACCCGTTGGGAGTCTTTTCCATCTCGTAGTCGATGGAAACCGGCTGGGATGAGCCCGATTGCTTCACGTCGGATCTCACGGTGACCTCGGTATCCTCGGGCTTGGAACGCAGGGGCTTGTAATCGATCTGCTGGTCGCGGTAGTTGGCGAGCGCCGTTGAATAGGTCCGAACCAGCAGCGTCTTGAATTCGTCGGCCAGCTCCTTTTGCTGCTCGGGCGAGGCGACCCGCCAGTTGCGCCCCATGGCGATCCGCGTCATTCGGATGAAGTTGAAATGCGGGACGATCTTGCTCTCGATCACGTCAGCGGCCTTTTTCGAGTCGCCTGCCTGAATGTCCTGATCCTTCTTGAGGATGGTGACGACCTCCTCGGTGATCGACTTCACCAGGACGTCGGGCGCGAGCTGCTGAGCCTGCGCGAGGGGGACCAGCAATGCAAATAACAGGTAGAAAGAGTTCTTCATGGCGATTCGATCCGATCACTTGGTGGATTCATCATCCGGTTCCTCACGTTCCCTCGGCGGGTCACCGTCGTAGACGAGGTTGCGTCGGCGCTGCAGCCAGGCATCGCGCACGAACGCGTATTTGTCGAGCGCGGCCTGTTCGATAACGCTCGAGGCATCGAGCAGGTTGGCACGGGCGCCGATCGCGCGCGTTGCGTAGAGGGAGTTGTGCACGGGAACCCCGTCGATCTGGAAAACAAGGTCGGCTTGGGTATCGAGCAGCAAGCCGAAGCCGTCGCGGATCGTGGAAGGACCGAGGATCGGCAGAACCAGGTACGCACCGCTGCCGACACCCCAGGAACCCAGGGTCTGGCCGAAATCCTCATTATGCTTTGGGAATCCCAACTCGGAGGCGAAGTCGAAAATGCCGGCGATCCCGAACGTCGAATTGAAAAGAAACCGCCCGAAGTCGTCTACCCCTTGCTGAAATTTGCCTTGCAGCACGTCATTCATCGAAATCCAGATGTCCTCGAGGTTGGAAAAGAAATTCGAAACACCGATGCGGACGGTTCCCGGCAGCACGGCGCGGTAGGCTCTCGCAACCGGCTTGATCACCGCCCTGTCCGCGGCATCGTTGAAGCCGAACACCGCCCGGTTGAGCGGCTCGAGAGGATCGGCCGGATTGCCCCCAGAAGTGGCGCAGCCAGCCAACGTTCCCGCCAGCAGCAGCACCGCGCACAGCCTCTTCGCCTTTGCCACGCGGTCGGCTTCCGATCCTTTCCTTACTTCTTGCCGTCGCCTTCGGCGGCTTTATTGTACAGGAACTGACCGATGAGATTTTCGAGCACCACGGCAGATTGCGTGAGTTTCAAGGTATCGCCGCCTTTCAGGCTGACAGAATCACCGCCCGGCGAAAGGCCGATGTACTGCTCGCCCAGCAGACCCGAAGTCAGAATCTTCGCGGAGCTGTCCTTCGGAAACTGATAGCGGCCGTCGATGTTCAGGGCCACGACGGCCTCGAAGCTCTCGTTGTCGAAACGGATCTCGCCGACCCGGCCGACGACGACGCCGGCGCTTTTCACCGGAGCGCGGACCTTCAGCCCGCCGATGTTGTCGAACTTGGCGCTGATCTGGTACGAATCCGCCGCCGAAAAGGAAGCGAGATTCGCCACCTTCAGCGACAGGAACAGCATCGCGCCGATGCCGATCACCGCGAAAATCCCGACCCACAGGTCCAACTCTTTACGCGTCATCATGACTTAATGTCCTCTGAACATCAGTGCCGTCAGTACAAAGTCGAGCGCGAGGATCGCGAGCGACGAAGTGACCACCGTGCGCGTGGTCGCACCCGACACGCCTTCCGCAGTCGGCGGCGCATCGTACCCCTCATAAACTGCAATCCAGGTCACTGCCACACCGAAAACCAGGCTCTTGATCACTCCGTTCAAGACGTCCTCGCGAAAATCCACCGCTGCCTGCATCTGCGACCAGAAAGAACCTTCATCGACGCCGATCAACCGCACGCCGACGAGGTAGCCGCCGAACACTCCCATCGCGGAAAATAGCGCCGCGAGAAGGGGCATTGAAATCACCCCTGCCCAAAAGCGGGGCGCGACCACGCGAGCGATGGGGTCGACGGCCATCATCTCCATTGCCGAGAGCTGCTCGGTCGCCTTCATCAGGCCGATCTCCGCAGTGATCGCGCTCCCCGCGCGGCTGGCAAAGAGCAGCCCCGCGACGACAGGACCGAGCTCGCGAACCAGAGAAAGGCTCACGAGCACCCCGAGCGCCTCGGAGGAACCGTACCGCACCAGGGTGTCGTAACCCTGCAGACCCAGGACCATCCCTACGAACAACCCCGACACGAGAATGATGATGAGCGACAGCACACCGGTGAAATAAATTTCACGAATCGTAAGGTGGAAGCGCCGAAAGCTCGTCCCCGACTCCTTGAGCGTGAACCACAGGAATCGGCAGGCGAACCCGAGACGCCAGATCCAGTTGTTTACGATGCGTGCGCCGAGCGCGCGCAGGAGCTCCGCGATGCGCCCGGTCATTGCGCGAGCAGATCCTGCCGATAGTCCGGCGCCGGATAATGGAACGGGACCGGCCCATCGGGTTCGCCGTAGACGAACTGGCGAAGCGACGAAAGTCCCGCCGCGCGCACCTCGTCGGGGGTGCCTTGAAATTCGACCTTTCCCGCGGACATGTAGTAGACGTAGTCGACCAGGTCGAGCGCCTCGGCCACGTCGTGGGTCACGACGATCGAAGTCGCACCGAGCGAGTCGTTGAGCCGCCGGATCAATTGGCCTATGACACCGAGCGAAATCGGGTCGAGCCCCGTGAAAGGTTCGTCGTACATCATGAGCATCGGGTCGAGCGCGATCGAGCGCGCGAGCGCCACGCGCCGCGCCATGCCGCCGGAGAGCTCCGAAGGCATGAGATCGGCCGCCCCGCGCAGACCCACCGCCTGCAGCTTCATGAGCGCGAGGTCGCGAATGAGCGACTCGGACAGATTCGTGTGCTCGCGCATCTGGAACGCCACGTTGTCGAACGAGGACATATCGGTGAACAGGGCGCCGAACTGGAACAGCATGCCCATCCTGCGCCGCAGGGCGAAAAGCTCCGCATCGCTGAGCTTGTTGACCACGCGGCCGGCGACGCGAACTTCGCCGCGGTCGGGAAAAAGCGCACCGCCGATCACACGAAGAAGCGTAGTTTTCCCGCACCCGGACAAGCCCATGATGGCGACCACCTTGCCTTGCGGAACGACGAGGTTGATGTCTTTCAGAACCTTGCGCTCGTCATAGCTGAACGTGACGTTCTGGACCTCGACCAGATTGATTGTCGCCACGGTGTCCTGCTCGGAATACGCGAAGGGCGAATTCTAGCCTAGAAAAGCGCGCCACAACATATTCGGACCACATTCGAGCGATCGCACGCGGCAGCCGGAGTTCTGTAGTGAAAGAGCGCCGTCTTTGCGCTATCATCGACGCCTCCCCACGAAGGGCTGCCTTATGCCCGAGCCGTCAGTCCGATTCCTCGGAGTGAGCAAGAGCTTTGGTCGCGCCGAAGTGCTGCGCGGCATCGATCTCGACGTTCACTCGGGCGAGTGCGTGGGCCTAGCCGGTGTGAATGGCGCCGGCAAGACCACCCTGATCAAGTGCCTGCTCGACTTCTGCGACCTCGATTCGGGCGCGATCGAGATCCAGGGCACCCCGCACCGCCGTCCCCAGTCCCGCGCGCGTCTTGCGTTCCTGCCCGAGCGGTTTACCGCCCCCTACTTTCTCACCGGTCGCGAGTTCATAGCGATGATGCTGCGACTGTTCGGATGCCGCTACGAGGAGGAGCGCGTTCGCGCGATGTTCGCCGCCCTCGATCTGGAGGTCGCCGCCCTCGACAGGCCCGTCCGCGCCTATTCGAAAGGCATGACCCAGAAACTTGGGCTCGCCGCGTGCTTTCTCTCGCAACGCGATGTGTACGTTCTCGACGAGCCGATGAGCGGTCTGGACCCCAAGGCACGCGCCCGCGCCAAGGACCTGCTCCTCAACCTCAAATCCGAGGGGCGAACCCTGCTTTTCACCTCGCATTCGCTCGCCGACGTCGAGGAGGTCTGCGACCGCGTCACCGTTCTCCACGGAGGAACGATGGCCTACGCCGGCGCGCCTCGCGGATTGTGCGAGCGCCACGGGGAAGCGTCGCTCGAACGCGCCTTCCTGAAATGCATCGAAGCCCATGCCTGAAGATACCCGTCCCAGCCTCTTGATCGTCGACGACGATCCGCTGATCACCGAAACCCTCTCCTACGCCCTCGGAAAGGATTTCGAGGTCATGGTGAGCGATTCGCGCCACCATGCGGTGAGCCTGCTGAGGCAGCTCGACGAGGCTCCGCAGCTCGCGCTGGTCGATCTCGGCCTGCCCCCCATGCCGCCAACGCGAGGCACGCGCGCACGCTCGGCGCGGCAGAGTTCGTCGCCAAGCCCAGCGATCCGGAGAATCTGAAGAAGATCCTGCTCCACGCCCTCCAGTTCCGCGCGGCCGAAATCTCTGGCGAAGGAATCGCCGAGGCCGACCCCCTGGTCGGAAAGAGCCCCGCCTTGCAGAAACTGAAGAGTCAAATCAGCCAATACGCCGACTCGCCCTTTCCGGCGCTCATCGAGGGCGAATCCGGGACCGGCAAGGAAGTGGTGGCCAATCTTCTCCATCGCCTTTCGTGGAGGCGCGTGAAGCCGTGGTTTGCACTCAACTGCGCGGCGATCGCGCCGACCCTGGTCGAGCCCACGCTTTTCGGCTACACCAAGGGCGCATTCACCGGCGCGACGCAGAACAAGTCAGGCTATTTCGAAGATGCGAGCGACGGAACACTGTTTCTCGATGAGATCGGCGAGCTGCCCTTGGAGCTGCAGGCCAAGCTTCTGCGCGTGCTCGAGAACGGCGAGTTCCAGCGCGTCGGCGAGACGCAACAGCGTTTCTCCCGTTCGCGGGTGATCGCCGTGATCGCCGCCACCAATCGCGACCTGCGCCAGGAAGTCAGGAAAGGGAACTTCCGCGCCGACCTGTATCACCGGCTGTCGGTGTTCACGATCGAGGTGCCGTCGCTGCGCGAGATGGACGACGACCGCACCCTGCTGCTCGAGCATTATCGTAAGTTCTACGCTGACCAAGCGAAGCTCGCGCCGTTCGCGCTGGACGATTCGGCGCAAAAGGCCTGGCGCGATTATCACTTTCCGGGCAACGTGCGGGAGCTGCGCAACGTCGTCATCCGGCTGACCACCAAGTACGCGGGGCAGAAGCTGTCTCTTGCGGAGCTCGAGCCCGAATTCGATTTGGAAGCGCAGGCTGACGGGGGACCCGGATTGCCGGCGGATCCGGGAACGCTCATCGAGCAGGCGCAGCGCCACCTGCAGCGCGAGCGCAGCTTCAATCTCGACCAGATGCTCAAAGCCTGGGAACAGGGTTACATCGAGGCCGCGATGAAGCTCACGCGAGGCAACGTCAGTCAGGCGGCCAAGATGCTCGGTATCAACCGCACGACGTTGTACTCCCGCATGGAATCGGCGCAGAAGCAGCAATAGCCCGGCGGCCCGCTTCGGGAGGGGACTCGATGTATCTGGACCATTTCGGGCTGAAAGAGCCGCCGTTTCGCATCACCCCCGACACCGATTTCTTCTTTCAGGGCGCCAACCGCGGGGCGACGCTCGAAGCGCTGCTCTACGCCATCACCCATGACGAGGGCATCGTCAAAGTCTCGGGCGAAGTCGGCAGCGGCAAGACGATGCTGTGCCGCGTACTGATGGAGCGGCTGCCCGCCACGGTCGAAACCATCTATCTCGCCAATCCGTCGCTGTCGCGCGACGAAATCCTATTCGCAATCGGCGACGAGCTGAAGCTCCAACTGGAAAAGGGACAAACGACGCGCATTCATCGGGCGCTGCAGGAACATCTCATCCGGCTCTTCGGCGAGGGCCGGCGGGTTGTGGTGCTGATCGACGAAGCGCACGCGATGCCCGACGAAACGCTCGAGGAGATCCGGCTGCTGTCGAATCTCGAATCGAACCGCCACAAGCTGCTCCAGATCGTGCTCTTCGGGCAGCCGGAGCTGGAGGAACAGCTGGACACCGCCGGCATGCGGCAGCTGAGGGAACGCATCACGCAAAGCTTCCACCTGGAGCCTCTGTTGCGCAGCGACATCGAGAACTACATCGACTTTCGCATGCGTGCCGCCGGCTACCGCGGCCCCAAGGTTTTCAATCAGAGAGCGATCAAGCTCATCGCGAACGCGTCCCAAGGACTGACCCGCCGGGTCAATATCCTTTCGGACAAGGCCCTGCTCGCGGCCTTCGCGGACGGCACCCACGCGGTCACCCAGGCCGAAGCAAAACGGGCCATGCGCGATACCGAGTTTCATCGAACGCGGACCGGCATTCAAAAAAAATTTCAGATCGGCGCGGCTGCGCTGGCGGCGGGTCTAGTGCTCGGATGGGGAACACACATGATGCTTTCGGCTGGTCGGTCAAACGTCGCGCCCGGCCCCACGGCAGGCCCGGCGAGCCCGGTCCCGGCTCAAACCCCCGACCGGTCCGAGAAAACGGCGATCCCCATTGTTTCGGGCTTGTCTCTGTCCGCGAACGCAGACGCGACGGCACTCAAACGAAGCGCGGAAACCTCGACGCTCGTCCCTCCGCTGCCTCCCGAGCGGGGGCAACTCGCCCGAGGGCGCTTTACCGCGACCCAGGAATGGCTCCGGAGCGCGCCCGGGAATCACTATGCAATCCAGTTGGCAATCGTCAACTCGAAAGAACTGGGGCAACTGGAAGACTTCTTGCTTCGAGTATCGAAGATGCTGCCGGTCGGCGAGCTCCTCTTGTACAGCGTGAAGATCGACGGCCAGCAACACTACCGTGTCGCTTACGGATCGTACGCGAGCCCGGAGCAGGCGCAGACCGCCATAAGAGGGCTGCCGCCGCCGTTATCCGCGTACCATCCGTACTACCGGAGCGTGGAGAGAATGCGCAGCCAGAATCGCCAATAACAACAATCGCCGCCGGCTTTGTGCGACCGCGCAAGTTCTGAAAGGAGCAGCGTAAGAGTTCTTTTGGTTTGTTAAATCAGATTGTTACGTGGTACTGTTATACTGGTCCGGGAAATTCTACCCGGGCAGCAAGTTGAAGCGGGCATCGGAGGCGACCTTGCGACGCATTTCGCTGGCGGGTTTTGTACTCGTGCTGGGCGCGTGCGCCCACGCGCCGATTCCGCAATCGGACACGCACCTTCGCGCCGAAGAGCCGGCGCCTTCCGGAGCCGTGCCCGCCCCCATACAAGTCTCGACGATCCTGCCCAAACCCAAGCCTACGCAGCGCCCCGAGACTTACAGCGTGGTGGTGAACGGAGTCAAGGTGCAGGAGCTGCTGTTCGCCCTCGCCCGCGACGCGAAACTGAACATAGACGTTCACCCGGGAATCACGGGAACGGTCACGCTCAATGCGATCGAGCAGACTTTGCCGCAGCTCCTGTCGCGTATTTCCAAGCAGGTCGACATGCGCTGGGAACTGGATGGCCCCAATCTCATCGTGATGCCGGATTCGCCGTACCTGCACATCTACCGGATCGACTACGTCAACATGGAACGCCTCGCCACCGGGACGGTTGGCGTCTCCTCGCAAATCGGGACAGGCGGCGGGACCGCAGGCGCCGGCGGGGGCGGAGCCGCGGGCGGGACGGGCGGCAACAGCTCCAGCACGACGGTCCGCAATACTTCGGACAACAAGTTCTGGGCCACGCTCGAAAAGAACATCAAGGACATCCTGCAACAGACCGACAAGCTATTGCCCACCGGCGCGCTCCAGCCAACCCTTGTTCAGGCGCTAACGGGCGCGCCCGGAACCGCTCCCCCTGCGCCGACCGCGCCCAACGTCACTTTCCGGGAGGCGGCATCGGTGATCATCAATGCCGAAGCGAGCCTGGTCGTCGTGCGCGCCACCTCGCGGCAGCATGAAAAAATCCAGGAATTTCTCGACCAGGTGCTGGCGAACGTAAAACGCCAGGTGCTGATCGAGGCGACCATCGCCGAAGTGCAGCTGAACAACCAGTATCAACAGGGGATCGATTGGACGGCCCTGCGCACGCGGGGGCTCACAACTATCTCGGGCGGCCAAATCTCCTCGGGGAACGTTTCGACGGTCCCCCTCTTTCCGACCCCCCCCTTTAACGTACAGACTCCATCGAGCCTTCCGAGCGCCTCCGCGATCCCGAATCTCCTCACGCTCGCAGTCTCGAGAGGAACGAACATCGCCGGTGTCCTCCAGCTGCTCGAGTCCTTCGGCAACGTGCGAGTCCTCTCGAGCCCCAAGCTCTCGGTCCTCAACAACCAGACCGCGCTCTTGCGCGTCGTGGACAATATTGTCTATTTCAATGTTCAGGTGACCCTCGCTGCAGGAAATCTGAACTCGAATCCCATAACCGCCACCAATACGACCCCGGTCACGGTGCCGGTGGGGTTCGTCATGAACGTGACCCCGCAGATCAGCGACAACGACACGATCCTATTGAACGTCAAGCCGACTACAACGCGGCTCGTCAAGTTCGTCAACGATCCGAACCCAGCGCTGGCTCAGGCTGGGGTGGTCAACCAAGTGCCGCAGCTGCGCATGCGCGAGATGGAGTCGCTGATCAAGGTCAACAGCGGTCAAATAGCTGTGCTGGGCGGATTGATCGAGGATTCGGTCAATGACATCGAAGACACGATTCCGATCATCAACTCCATCCCGTTCATCGGTTCGCTGTTCAGCTCGCGCAACCGGAACAACACCAAGACCGAGCTCGTCGTCTTCCTGCGCCCCGTCGTGGTCAAGGATGCGAGCATCGACGGCGACTTCCGCTCGTTCCGAACGATGATTCCAGGTGAAGACTTCATTTCCCGGCCCAACCCCGGCAAGGCGGGGTTGCCCCAGTTCTCAAGATGAGCCTGCTCCTCGAAGCGCTGAAGAAAGCCGAGCTCGCCAAGCAGATCGCCAAGGCGGAGGCGGCCTCTCCGGAGCCTAAGCCCGCGCCGTCCGAGCCGACCAAGCCCGTGATGACCCGGGAGAGGCTGCCCGATATCACGCAGCCGCTGGAGATCCTCAGCGACGATTTGCCTTCCTCGGAAACGAAGGCCGCGGAGCCGGCGGCGGCAAGGCCCGAATTTTCGCTGCAGGAACAGGAAACGTTCGAGGCCGCTGCGCGGCCGATCCCTTCGACGAACGAATTCGCTCGTACTGCTGAGCGCGCGCACGCCCAGCAGCTTTTTCAGGTGAAGGAGATGGACTACAACCCGCGTCGGCCGTTTTATCTCACTCTGGGCGCGCTTGTCCTGGTCGGATTGAGCTACGGTGGCTATGTATGGTGGCAGATGCGCCCGAGGTACAGTATCCCCCCGGAAATGCAAGCCCGCCCGGTCGCAACGCCCGCTCCGCCAGCGGTGGCGTCCGCCCCAGTCGCGACACCTCCGCAGCCCGACGCTGCACTCCCTCCGCCGGCGCCGCAGGCCGTGCCTGCGCCGGCGCGTAGCGCGGTTCCGGGAATCCCCCCGATACAACCGGTACGTCCGCCGCGGCCGAGGTCCCAACCGACCTCGGGAACCCTTGCCTCGGGGTCTTCGGCGCTGCGGGCCGAATCGACCGCGTCCGCGTCGCTAAGGACCGGTGAGGCGCTCGCGCCGATCGCGATCAATGCCCCCACGCTCGCCGTCGATCCGCTGGTCGAACAGGCCTACGAGGCGTTCCAGAGAAACGACCTCGCCGCCGCCCGCGACGGATACCAGCGCGCGCTCGCGCGCGAGCCGACCAACCGCGACGCGCTTCTCGGGCTCGCGGCAATCGACGTGCGCAGCGGCCAGCTCAACTCGGCCGAAGCGCGTTATCTCAAGCTGCTCGAGATCGACCCGCGCGACAGCCACGCAGTGGCGAGCCTCATCTCGCTGCGCGGCCAGCTCGACCCGGTGGCTTCGGAGAGCCGCTTGAAGAGCCTCATCGCAAGCCAGCCCGAGGCCGCGCTTCTGCACTTCTCGCTCGGCAACCAGTATGCGCAGCAGTCGCGCTGGAGCGAAGCCCAGGCTGCGTACTTCAAAGCCCACTCGGTCGATCCGGAAAATGCCGACTATGCCTTCAATCTCGCTGTCAGTCTCGATCAGCTCCACCAGGGAAAGCTGGCGCTCGAGTTTTACCAGCGGGCGCTTGCCCTGACCGACAGGCGCGCGGCGAGCTTCAACCCCGCCCACGCGCGGTCGGAAAGCTCCTCGTAAATCTGGGCTTCGTGTCCGAGGCGACGCTGCGCGACGCCTTGTCCGAAAAGCTCGGCCTGCAGAGCGTGGACCTCACGCAGATCGTCGTCGACTCGATGGCGCTGAAGCTCGTGCCGCGCGAGTTCTCCAAGCGACACACCGTCTTCCCGGTCGCGCTCGACCGCGAGGCACGCAAGCTCATCATCGCAATCGCCGACACGAACAACATCGTGGCGCTGGACCAGGTGCGGGCGCAGCTGCGCGGAGAGTTTTCCCTGGAGATGCGGCTCGCGGGCGAGGGCGAGATCGGCCGCGCTATCGACCAGTACTACGGCCACGATTTTTCGATCGACGGCATCCTCCACGAGATCGAGACCGGCGAAATCGATTACCAGAGCCTGCAGGCATCCGGCGATGCCTATTCGCAACCGGTGGTGCGCCTCATTTCTGCGCTTCTCGCGGACGCCGTCGAGCGAGCCGCCTCCGACATTCACTTCGAGCCCGAGCAGAGTTTCCTGCGCATCCGTTATCGCATCGATGGGGTGCTGCGCCAGATAAGGTCCCTTCACAAGACGTACTGGCCGGCCATGGCGGTGCGCATCAAGGTGATGTCGAAGATGAACATCGCCGAAACACGCGCCCCGCAGGACGGCCGTATCTCGCTGATGCTTACGGGCCGCGCGGTCGATTTCCGTGTCTCGTCGCAGGCGACCACGCACGGCGAGAACATCGTGCTGCGCATTCTCGACCGGCAGAAAGGGATCGTTCCGCTCGACGGCTTGGGGCTCGAAGCCGGCCAGCTCCAGCTTCTCAAGAAAATGATCGCGCGGCCCGAAGGCATCATCCTGGTCACCGGCCCCACCGGCAGCGGCAAGACGACGACGCTCTACTCGGTGCTCAATCACATCAACAACGACGGCCTCAACATCATGACGCTGGAGGATCCGGTCGAATATCCCATGACCCTGATCCGGCAGACCTCGATCAACGAGGCCGCCAAGATGGATTTCGGCAACGGCATCCGCTCGCTCATGCGGCAGGACCCCGATGTGATACTGGTCGGCGAGATTCGCGACGAAGACACGGCCACCATGGCGTTCCGCGCGGCAATGACGGGACACCAGGTCTATTCGACCCTCCACACCAATTCGGCGGCCGGCGCGATTCCCCGGCTTCTGGACATCGGCATCGTCCCCGACGTCCTCGCAGGCAACATCATCGGCATCGTCGCGCAGCGCTTGGTCCGCAGATTGTGCAAGCACTGCAAGCAGGCTCACCAGGCGAGCGCCGGCGAGTGCGCCATGGTGGGAGCGCGAGCCGACCGTCCGCCGACGCTGTACCGGGCCGTCGGCTGCGACCAGTGCGACTATCAGGGCTATCGGGGTCGCATGGCCATCA
>WNFI01374141.1_pt1 | contig 19415 bp, 20 predicted proteins | sample 5400471 | NCBI WGS metagenome assembly WNFI01 (sample SAMN13153348, study PRJNA577476) | soil metagenome | isolation source: 100 cm saprolite on Douglas fir-dominated hillslope | place: USA:California | collected 2013-09-17 | reverse complement strand
AAGGATCTTTATTCCACCACGGTGAAACAAAATGCTCCTCATCCCCCGATTAAATCGGGGTACCTCAAGGTTCATGAATTTGTAGAGAAAAAATATTCACCTACCACGTGTATTAAAGAGCAAAATTATTGTAGAGAATCTGACTGCACTTGTCAAATGAAATTAGGGGGCGATTTCCTGCCAGATATGGTTTTCACGCTTTATGAGCGCAGGAGCATTCAGGATAAAATCAGGACGTTGCGTAAATGTTATCGCCGGGGTAGTGGAATTGCTACTGCATAAATCCCGGGTATTTTGGAAACTCCCTCCGTTAAGCGCAGCATTTGCTATTATGGAACCGGCAATATTTAATCGTTTATCTGGTCCTATGGTACATCCTCCTACAGAGTTGACGATAAAAGAGTTATCTGCACTATAAAATCCTTCAACATCTGATTGACAGGAAGTAGGAGTAGTTTCTCCCACAGATTGATCGACTGTTATATTGTCGCTTACCGCAAATACTACCGTAGACCCAACCGGAACGTGAATAGGACCTTGTATATGTAAATTTCCATGAATTAGTATGATATAGTCCTGGTTGGCAGGGAAGGTATATGGTTGTAATGTAAGGTCAATAGGGGTACTACTATTCATTCCAGCCTGGTATACACCATGGGCAAGAGTTGGAGGCAGATTACAATTTGAAAAATTACTGCAACCAGGGACAGTAGCAAGATCTATTGGGGTAATACCAGATTTTCTCACAGATGTGGAGAGATACGAGTAAGAGGTGCGTATTGTTGCCGTATTGACTGGGGAGAATGATTCCGGATACGCTGAGCCGCCCACAATCCAATTAGCAATAGACGCTTTTCCTGTGGCTCCAAACATTGTTGTGGGGTTTCCAGTAGCACCTGAAAAAACAATGCCAGGTGTATTGCTGCACGTATTGTTAGAAACAATTTCATAGGAGCCATTTGGCGTGCCGCACGCATTTGTTGGGTTAGGAGGAATGGTAGCAGTAAATCCGGAATCAATACGGGCATCACCACAGGTATTCTGAATCCACGGTAGTGCATCAATAATACCAAAGTTGAGCTTACTAATATTACCGTTACTACAGGAAGCTTCCTTTGAGGTTGTAGTACATGGTGAACCAATAGAAACATCAAAGGAAGGAGGAATACTGGTCAAAGGATAGGTCATATAGTACCCGGTCGGAGGACCTTTATATTTTACGGTATACTTCCCGGAAGGGAGTGTTGTTGTATATGAAGGTCCTGCCTGATTGACTTGGGCAACAATGGCACTAGTATTTTTATCAATAAAATCCAGTTGAATAGTACCCGTAAATGGCGCATCTGTTGCTGGTTGGTAGTAACCGTCAGTATTTTGATCAATATACACATTGCCGGTTATCGTATTCGGTAGAGTTGGCGTTGGTGTGGCTGTTGGCGTAAGTGTTGGACATACACTATTTTTAAAAATTTGTTGATATATGTTATCAAGATCAGATGACTTTAACGCATAATAGGATGTTCCTTTTGTTTGTTGAGCCATTTGTTGCAAGAAGTTACCTACCGGATTAAAACCCATACCAATAGTGTAAAATGTTGTACCATTGGCTTTATAGCCACTTATTGCTTCGTTTAATGCCTGAGTTGCTGCATAATTAGGGTCTTGTGTGGGATAAGGCAGGTTTCCTTCTGCTTCATTTGGCAGGCCATCTGTTATCAGAATAGCTGCTTTTGTAATTCCATTTCTACCAGATGAGCTGATCTCTTTGTTTGATAGGCGGATACCACATTGTGCGCATGACGTTTGACCTGAAATATACGTATTAACATCTGCCTTAAGTTTGATCCAATTGTTTGTTAACGCATCATATAACTTAGTTTCTGGAAGAACACCAACATTTTCTTGTTGGTTGAATGCAACAAATCCTATTCGGTTAGTAGGGTCCTTCGAGACTTGGTCGATAAAATGGGTTGCCGCTTTTCGTACATCTGAAAGATTGGGATTCATACTGCCGGAAGCATCGATGATGAGCATAATATCACTATTGTTGATTTGGCAAGAGGTGCTTGGAGGGGTTGGCGTGGCTGTAGGACGCGGTGCGGGAGTGTTGGTCGCTGTAGGACGCGGTGCAGGAGTATTGGTCGGTGTAGGACGCGGTGCGGGAGTATTGGTCGCTGTAGGACGCGGTGCGGGAGTATTGGTCGCTGTAGGACGCGGTGCAGGAGTATTGGTCGGTGTTGGGGCCGCGCCTCTGCATGTGGTTCCCGTTTCACAGTAGCCAGAAGCTCCAGAGAGACTTGCGTTACCAAATATACAATTATTTTTGCCATCAACAGACGTGACGAAGAAATCTAATTGATAACTGCCGCAATAAGAGTAACCATTAATCGGAGAGCGGGACATACTAAATGTTTGATTAGTAATATTAGTGACACATATAGGACTACTTGGCTGCTGTACATTTCCCCAACAATTACACGTAGCCGTTTTAACATCATCGTAGCCTCGGATACAGAAACTGCTTTCATAACTATAACAAAGACTATGACTTTTTCCGTCAATAGTTGACGCAGTGAGTTTAAAGGTATATGCATTTAAATTATTATTCGGCTGTTTTGGAGTTTTTAAAGAGCAAGTATTGTTCGCACTCGTGGTTATCATATTACAGTTAGGACTTTCTGACTCATTAAATTTAAAAATACTACAGCTGTCTTTGTCACTGTACCTAAAAAATACATCAGCATATACAGGCTTACTCTGAAGATAGAATGCTAGTACTAGCAGAAATAATGCTAATAATGATTGTATTATTTTTTTTGAGGTTGTTTTCATAGCTCTATTGCATAGTGCTAATTCCTGTAACAGTAAATTTTTCTCCTTCTTGGGGTATACAATTGAAGAATACTCTCACAGTGTTTCCCAGTGCTATGTCAGGGGAGATTTTAATACGATCTGAATTTAACCGGGTCATAATTATCCGTTCTTCTGAAACGTTAAAAACATGGCTCTGATTTTCTTTCTGTAATGTCATACTGGTTGGTTGCTGGAGTTTGTCGTAAACAATATTAGTTACTCTACCTTCAAAGTAGCCAAGAACAGTAGTTCCTTGTATAGCAATGCTACCAATAAGCGGATTTCCTTCCTTTTTGAGGGAACACTTTTCAAGTGGCGCTGATGTAGGAGAATTTTGCTGAGACTTCGCAATTTGATGTGGAAGAAATGAAGTATAAGGTAATTGTAAAATATTAAAATAGCTAAGTATGAGAAGTATAATTATAATAATGCCAAGGCTTACACAGCATCCAGCTATTGAGAATAATACATCTGCAAAAATATTTGTTTTACCTTTTTCTTTGAGTGAGTCTTCTTGCATATTAGTATCCATATACAGATTTATTCGAGGATATAAAAATAGTAAATGAATATAGAGGTCCTGTCAACGAGTTCTCTGAAAAAAGACACTAGCGCATTTTCTTACACATATACCAACTATTCCGATAGAAATTAAACTGAAAATCGAAAACATATCCGGTCCTGTTGGTGGTGTTGTATTAAGATGTGAAGGAGGAGTAATATGTAATCCACCCGTAACACTACCTCCTGTTGTTTGGATACAAAATTGTGCTGTATCTTGTGCCGTTTTACCATCGGTAGTTGTAGCAGTTACCTGAGAATTGCGGCATACAAGTGATTGGTTAGCAGGGAGTTGATTTTCTGCTGCGATTCTGCCGACAATAGTAAATTTTTGTTCCTGGTTTGCGGCGACATTGTTGCCGATAAATGTTAGTTGCCGGGTATTTGGATTGTATTTACCTGGACTCGTACTATAGTTAACAAATTCCGGCAGCGTATTTGTTATAGTAAGTTGCGAAATTGGTTGGTTCGTATTGTTAGTTGCTTTAATTTGAAATGTGATACTATTTCCAGCTTTGTACGCTGGATCAGTTGTCCCTAGGGTATGAACAAACGTATTTGTTGCAGGATTGAGAACGGTAATAGCAATTCCCAGAGGAGCAGTGGTACACGTTTCACCTCCGCCATAAATCGGTTGGCAATTTGCAGCAAAGATTTGTTGAGGCAGTGCAAATATTCCTGCTATCGCAATGATACTAAGCATTTTTAGCCCTATGTTCATAAGCGGCCCCATGATAACAGAGTGACTGAATACAGTCAAGTCAAGCTAGATTTGAGCTATTTATATTGGTTATGTTGGAAGAGTTGATAAACCTAATAATCGAAGAGCAAAACTTAGTAATGCGCCTATGAAATTTTGGATAGAAAAACCGCCGATATTAAAGGTTAATAGTAAAAATAACAGAAAAAAACCGAATCTTCCGAAAGATACATATGCCGCCGCTTCTTTTTCAGGTAAAAGTAAGGCAAAAAGCTTTGAACCGTCAAGCGGGGGAATAGGGAGTAAGTTAAAAATAGCTAATGATAAGTTATAAACGACCACTAATATGAGAATTTTTAGAATAAATACGGATATAGCTGTTGCAAATAAGAGTCTGATAATGAGGCTGAAAACAACCGCAATGAGAATGTTTGTTAAGGGGCCTGCTAAAGAGACTAAGGCGAGATCTTTCCGACCCTCACGGAGATTGAAAGGATCCACGGGTACAGGTTTTGCCGCGCCAAAAATAACAGGCGAGCCGCTGATAAGGAGTATTATTGGTAATAGAATGCTCATTAGGGGATCAATGTGTTTTAGGGGATTTAACGTTAATCGTCCCATTAGCCGTGCCGTAGGATCTCCAAGCCTGTCAGCCACAAATCCATGAGCTATTTCATGGAGAATAGCTGAAAACACCAAGATAATTAAGCCAATAAGAGCATCTAGTAGGTTCATACAAGAGATTTGCCGCGCGCGAAGTGTCGCAATAACGAAACTGTTGTCGTAGGGCTTTATTTATGATATCATACTCTGTACAGAGAAACTAGATAAGTTAAGGAGCTTTTATTCTATGGCGATGAAATGTATGAATTGCGGTAAAGGGTCTATGGTTGGACACAATGTATCGCATGCAAAAAATAGAACAAGAAAAGTTTTTAAACCGAACCTGCATAGTGCCAGAATTCCTGTGGGCAACACCTTGCGTACGGTAAAATTATGCACAAAATGTCTCAGGATGGTAAAACGTTCTATGCTGTCTGAACTTTCTGCTTCTGAATCAATCGCTCCAGCCACTGTTTAGCTTCAGGATACCCATTTAAAAAATCTTTATAACTCATTGGTCTTTTTCCTTCGACTTGCATTAAAAATGTCGCGTCTTTGCGAATCCCCGATTGAATCGGGGGTGAAGCAATCTCGTTGTTTGTAATCTGTGCTAAACTTGACGGGATTGCCGCGTCGCTCGTTCCTCGTTCCTCGCAATGACGTGAAAGTGGTAAGAATTTAATTATTTTCCCATGAAGTCTCGATTTTTCTAATTTACACAATGTCCAAACTCCTGGCCAAGGATAATAGGCTCGTATCATCCTGTCGAGTTTTTCAGGCTCAGGAGGATTATCTGCATCAATATACCCGTCTTGTTTGGACATGTATTTAGTGAAAGTTGCCTGAGATTCGTCTTGTTTTATGTGTTTTATATTTTTGTAATTTTTAATAACTTCAATTACTGCTTGCGCGCCCAGTTTGTTTAACTCAGTTAATAGTGAATCCGTTGTATCATCAGGTTTTAAATCGTATCGTTTCTGTGCCAGAATATCTCCTGCATCCACTTTGTTATTCATGACAATAATGGTTACTCCGGAAATTGTATCTCCGCTGAGTAATGTTGCAGGAACAGGCGCCGGGCCTCTAAACTTGGGTAATAATGAGTGATGAACGTTTAAAGCTGCAAACTTAGGGACTTGCAGTAGTTTTGACGGTAGTATCAAACCATAATCTGCAACGATTAAGAAGTCCGGTTTCAAGTTGCGTATTTGCTCAACTATCTCTGAAGTCAATTTATCTACTGTGATAACTGGAATATTATTACCAATAGCAAATTTTTTTGTAGGGCTTTGGATAAGTTGTTTTGAAGTTTGTCTGTCAGGAATAGTGACAATAGTTATTAACCCAAAGTGGGCATGTAAGACTTCTGCGTCAATAACAGAATACTTAGAGTTGCCGAAGAAAACAATGTTCATAAATAAAAATTCGAAGCACGAAATCCGAATCTACTACGTCTTTGCGAATCCCCGATTAAATCGGGGGTGAAGCAATCTCGTTGAGTTTAGTACAGACTACGAACTGCGGGATTGTCCCCCAAGGGGACTAGCTTCCCGGAAGCGGCGCCGCGCTTCTCTCGCAATGACGTTTTGGGCTTTTATATTTTTGTCATTTGGATTTGTTTCGAATTTCGATATTCGGATTTCGAATTTTACAGAGTGATTTCTGTAAATATATCTTTATCGTCTTTGTCTTTGGTGGATTTATAGAGGGTGCCTTTTTGTTCTAGTACACGTTTGGGAAAGAGGATGCCGTTGAGATGATCGAATTCATGTTGCATAATAGTTGCGAGAAATCCGGTGACTGTCTCAGTATGTGTTGCTCCAGTCTCATCCATATATGTAATCTCTATTTTTGGTGCTCGTACGACAGTACCCCAGATATTTTGCAAAGATAAGCAGCCTTCTAAATGAGAGGTATCGTGTTTCTTTTTAGCTGTTTGAGGTTTGGCTTTTGTTTTGTTCTCTGGAAGTATTTTTATTTGTGGATTGATATAGATAGTAATTGGAGATTTGGTTGTAGGTTTGGCTATGAACACCTGGACTGATTTGCCAATTTGCGGCGCGGCAAGCCCCACTCCCTCGGGATCTTGCGCAGCAAGAAGTGTCTTTTTCATATCCGCGATAAGTTCATGAATTGCAGGAGTAACAACACCAACTGCTTTTGCTTTTTGTGAAAGAACAGAGTTTGGCGCTTTAATAATATCCATGGGGTGATTATAGCAAGAGGACGTAGATTTTGCCAGCTAAATATGAGAGAGGTTAGATAATTGTTCGGGAAAGTTTTCCTTCTCGAGAAATTATTGTTTCTTCTCTTGTCATCGTTTCATCTTCCATTTCACGGGAACCACAAATGACAATTGCATCTGAGTTGGAATCTATAGTTGCATCATCATAGATGAACAAACCTGCATTTGAAACAACGTGTACTTCTGAAGGATTATCTGCAAATGTAATTATACTAATTGGAGCTTGGTTAGGTTCCGTAAATAATGTCGAAGTGTAATTAAACTCTACCTTCTCTGTCTCTAAGTGAATAAGTAGGTAAATCCAATTCTTCTGTTGTTTTTCTGACTGCATTTAATAACTCTAATTTTGCTGTAAAGTTATCTTGCTTTAAATCAGAATTAGGTGATAAGTGTTCTAAGCTCATAAATTTGAAGAATTATATCATTTTTTGAAGAAAAAGCAAATCTTATAGTTTTCAGTCTACAGTATGCCCCAATTTTTGAGGGAGTCTTTGGCTCCTGTGTCATCCGGGGAGAAATGGAAGAGGATGTATTGCATAGTTTTGACTGCTTTTTGTTGGAGGTCCTGATTGACTATCGTCTTGCCGTCTTTATCCAGAGCGGCTTGATGATAGAACAAACCCAAGGCATAATACGCGTCGCGATAATCACGTTTGAGTCGTACAGTATTTTCCATAACAGAAACAGCTTTCTGGATATCTCCTGTTTGTGAATATAACAAACCTAAATTGTAAGATATCTTTGCGTCTGTCGGTGCAAGTTCGTTGGCTTTTTGGATAGCTTGTAGTGCATATCGTAAATATTGTGGATCAATTTGGGCTAAGGAATAAAAAACACGGACCCGTGTTTTCCAGAAAATAATATTGTTCGGATGATTCTGAACTGCTTGGTTGCTCATAGTAACTGCTTCCTGCGCGAACTTGGCAGCGTTTGTTGAGTCTTTTTTCCCGGCTAATGCTGCGGCTATGACTGCGTCATTACTGGATAATTCATCAGCAAATACAGACTCTTCAGGTTTTTGTTCTACAGCACTTCTCAGTAATTGGTTGGCATTTTGATAATAGCCTGCATGGTCATAATTTGATCCCAACGCATACGCAGTATCTGCTTGCCAAAAGCGGAAGAGAGAATAGAAAAAGTACATTGCAATGAGCATCATGATACTTAGGGGTAAGTATTGCCAGATAGTAAGAGGACGGGATTGCTTCACCTCCGTCAGCCCATTCGGGTCTGAGCTCAGGGTCGAAGACTGACGGACCGACTGATTCGCAAGGACGGTAGGAATCCGGTTTTCCAAAAGCAAAACAAAAGCGGGCAGGAGAAATAAGAATATATTCATGATAACTACGGAAAATCCGAAAAAGTTAGTAATCAAAATACCGATGACTGCTGTCATAAGCGCGATGACAAGCAATTTCTGATCGGTGGTTGTTTGGGTGACACCAAATTTCTTGTGCTTTATTGTTTGCGTAGTTACTGTTATCGCGTTAGGTAAATGTTTTACTGCCAAAAAGAAAAAAACACCGATAAATAATACATACGTACCTAAGCCGAAAATTCCTGTTGTTGCAAGATAATTCAAAAATTCATTATGTGCTTTATTATATAAATAATCCCATTCACTGGTGAGATTATGGCCGACAGGGCGGAATTTGTAGTAGGCAAATGCAAAGGTTTCAACGCCGCTACCAAATAAAGGATAATGTCTCCAGACATCAAAAGCGCCGCGCCAGACAAATAACCTGATTTTTCCTGAATCCGTACCCCCGAATTCACCTGCTGGCTGAGAGGTTTGTTTGCCTGGTGTTTTTGCTTTAGTCACTACAGGAGCACTGGTTTTATGGAATGTATTTTGTATGCCCAAAAGTGTTAATTGGTTAAGTTTATCAATAGGAGTTCCAATAAAAAACATCAATAGTAAAATCGTGCCAACAAAAATACCAAGAGAAGCTATATGCTGATATAAAAAGGTAACTTTATTTTGAAACGTTATAACAATAAGTAAAACAAGAAATAGTAAAGAACATATAATAAAAGTAAAGAATAATACATTAATATCTTTCCATTGCAGTAATAACAAGCTTACATATGCAATTAAACCACTTATCGTAAGGCTAATTCGTTGCCACCATTTTTGTGTAGATATCCATCCAACAATAATAAAAAAGAAGAAAAATACTCCAACTATACCTAATACTCCGGAACGCGCACGGGTAAATAACAAATCTACAAAAAACAATAAGGATAAAAAATAATAGTACAGTGTTTGAGGAATTTTCCCTTTTTTGAAATAGCTTATCCCAAAGGCAATAGCTACTGGAATTAAAGCAACCAGATAAGCTGCGAGCCAGTCGGGCTGGCCCAGAGTTGAAAAAATGCGGACTTTCGGTTGAAATGCGTCTGTCCAGCAAGAGACATCAAAGTCTCCACGGAAGACAAAGCACGTCGGATCATACCCAAAATGAGAAGGTAGGCCCCATAAGGCAACGAGTAAACCGGAGACCAAAGTTACCTGCAAAATACGTATGACTTGTTTTTTACCTAAGTTAGAAACAAATGCGTAATACAGAAAAATATAGGTGATTGTCGAAAGCAATCCGCCATTGAAACGTGAATAATATCCCCAGAAAGAAACATAACTGTCCAAAGAAAAAATAGTAGAAATTACTTGGGATAAAAGAAACAATAAGAGAAAAATGTCTAGAGGGGTGCGTTGAATAAAAAACCTTTTTTGCAAAGCCATTTTTATACACCATACAATACCGATAATAATTGCGATCGTATACGTTAACCAGATTTTGTTAAGTTCAAATAATTCCGAAGTATTTCCGGCGAATATGAGAGGAACAAAGAAAAAAAGAGCATAGAAATAGAAAGCGATTATCCAGTTCAAAATTGAAATAGTCTTCATGAATTAAATATCAGGTATTTTAGGTTATCATATTGGCATTCATTCAGGCAAGATGTTAGAATGAAACCTACATGAACATACTAGATTCTTTCTTCAGTTTATTCTCCCATGATATCGGTATTGATTTAGGTACCGCAAATACTCTGGTATGGGTGAGAGGGAAGGGGATTGCGATTCGTGAGCCGTCCGTAGTGGCAATGCACAAAAAAACAAAACAAATAATCGCTATTGGCGCAGAAGCAAAAAAAATGCTTGGAAAAACTCCGGCGTCAATACTTACTATCCGCCCCTTGCGCAATGGAGTGATTGCTGATTTTGACGCGACAGCTGCCATGATATCGCATTATATAAAGGAAGTTCATCAAATGGGAGGGTTTTTGCCATTCTCGCTCATCCATCCAAAAGTTGTAATTGGCATTCCATCTGCAGTCACAGAAGTTCAGCGGCGTGCTGTGTGGGAAGCTGCGTTTTGGGTGGAATTGTGGTAAGCCGTTCACTCAAAGCGGCAGGAGACGAAATGGATCAGGCAATTTTGCACTATATCCGGCTTCGTCACGGGATGCTTTTAGGTGAAAGAACCGCGGAAGAGCTGAAAATACATATTGGAACGGCATACGAGGAAAATGCAAAGTTCAAAGTGCAATACCCAAAGGGTACTAGCTTCAAAGAAGCGGCGAGCGCAAAAGTAAAGGACGAAGGGAAGAAAATTGAGTCGAAGGTTTCTATTGTGCGGGGGAGAGATTTGGAGAGTGGGTTGCCCAGAGGGTTAAAAATTACAGAGATTGAAGTTAGGGAAGCCTTGGCACCTGTGTTGTCTGAGATTGTTGATGGGATTGTAGAAGTCCTTGAAGAAGCACCGCCTGAGTTAACATCTGATATTTTAGAGCATGGTATCCTACTCACGGGCGGAGGCGCAAAATTGCCCGGTTTAGACCGTTTAATTGTCGAAAGAACACGTATGCCGGTAACTCTTGCCGAAGATCCGTTGACAACTGTGGTGAGGGGAACGGGAAAGGTCTTGGAAGACCCAAAGCTTTTATCGAGAGTAAAGGTTACTGGAGGATTGAAATAACCTCTCTACTATGCATAAACGCCGTATTTTTTTCCCAATAGTATTATTATTTGTCATCTTGTCAATCCTTGTTTTTCTTGTAGCAAAACAAGGATTGTTTGGTTTTACAAATGCTTTAACGCAAAAAGTATTGAGCCCTTTGCAAAGTATTATAGTAGCGCCATTTCAATCACCTTTGATAAAATCATCCTCATCCCAACAATTACAAAAAGAAAATACGCAGTTGCGACAGCAATTAGTTGATCAAAAACTTCTAGAAGCTGATAATCGGGCTTTAAAAGATCAATTCGCAACCGCGAATCCTCCGGCAAAACATGTATTGCCGGCGCGTATTGTGAGCGATCCTAGTTTTATTCCAGGCGTTACGCTGCCAGACACGATTGTTATAGATAAAGGTTCATTTGACAAGGTTCAGATTGGGCAGGCAGTAGTGTATAAAGAAAATGCAATTGGAAAAATAATAAAAGTAAATACGTATTTTTCTTTGGTAACATTGATTACCGCAAAGAAATCTGCGATAACTGCCAAAACATTCAATGATGCAATCGGTATTAGCAAAGGAGAAGGGAATAATGAGTTACTTTTGGATAATGTTTTGTTATCGCAGCATCTACAAATAGGTGATATGGTTGTGACAAAAGGTGATCAAGACATATCGGGTAATGGCTATCCGCCGGATTTGATCATCGGTAAAATTACTGCTATAGACCATGAGCCGAGCGCGTTGTTCCAGAAGGCACAGGTGGTAAGTCTAGTTGATGTGACTAAACTTGGAATAGTGTTTGTGGTTGTACGATAAGCACGTCATTCGTGAGCTTAATACGAATCGGCTCAAGGTTCGCAACGACGTTTAAAACGATGAAATGGTTATTATTTTCACTGATATTGTTTTTACTTCTTCTTCTTGAAGGAACCATAACCACGTTACCATTGGTGTTGATTTTTCTGTTGTGTTTTGCGGTAGTATATAAAAAATTTGAAGTTTTTCTCGCAGCGTTTGTTGCAGGAATTCTCTTAGATATCATGACATTTCATACTGTGGGAGCAAGTAGTTTATTTTTTATTGTATTTCTGACATTTGTTTTTCTCTATGAACGAAAATTTGAAATCCAGACAATACCATTTATAGCAATCGCGGGGTTTTCAGGATCCGCATTGTATACATTTTTATTTGGATATAATTTTGTGCTTTTGCAGGGAGTAGTAAGCGCGGTTTTAGCAATGGTATTATTTTTTTTAGTGCAAACGTTATCTAAATTAAAAAATAAAATATAAAAAATAAAAAGATTTTTTAATTTATACATAATCATGCTATACTAATGCTTCCTCTATGAAAGTTGGTGCTGCTTTTTCTGATGCTATTTATACAGAAAAAAAATCATTTTTTCGCAAACGAAATAAGTATGATGAAGAAAAAGAACCTCGTATGCGTTTTTTTCTGCTGCCGGTCTTCATTGTACTTTTATCCGTAACGCTACTTGGTAAATTAATTTTTCTACAAGTGATACAAGGAGCATATTACCGGTCTATATCAGATAGTAATCGTTTGCGCCGTACTATTATCCATGCGCCCCGAGGAGTTATTTTTGACCGTAATGGTAAGCCTCTTGTATATAATGCGCCGGGATTTCGTGAAACCATCAATGGTAAGACACAAGTGATAGACCAACAGCAGGCGATGATTTTGCTGGCAAAAGATGACAAACGGTTAGAAGTAGATAACCTGCGTGATTATCCATACAAAGACGCGTTGGCTCATGTGGTTGGATACATTGGTCAAATTTCGCCGAATGAGCTATCTCTGCCGCAATTTAGCGATTACCAGGCAAATGAACTGATTGGCAAAACAGGCATTGAAAAAGAATATGAAAGTCAGTTAAAAGGGACAGATGGGCAGACATTAATTGAAGTTGATGCTTCCGGGAAAAAAATCAGAACTCTGGGTCAGACCGATCCGGTTCCAGGCAATAATATTACATTAACAATTGACTCACAATTACAGCAAGCTGTCTATGATGCAATGACTGATGTGCAAAAAGGGGCGGCAATTGTCAGTAAGCCTAATGGGGAAATTCTGGCAATGGTTTCAAAGCCTTCATTTGACCCAAATCTTTTTACCCGCGGTGCGAAGTATACTGTGGCATCCAATAGCGCCTACAACAAAGTTTCTCAAATATTGTTAGATAATAATAATCAGCCATTATTAAATCGGGCGATTGCCGGTACATATCCCCCCGGGTCGACATTTAAATTGGTGACAGCAGCGGCGGGTTTACAAACAGGGATTATTGATGAAAGTTATACAGTAAATGATACAGGTACTTTAAAAGTCGGCGATTTTTCTTTTGCAAATTGGTATTATACCCAATACGGCAAAACAGAAGGAACAGTAGGTATTGTCAAAGCAATCAAGCGGTCAAATGATATTTTCTTTTATAAGCTTGGGGAAAAATTGGGGGTTGAAAAATTATCTGCGATAGCCCGGTCATTTGGTTTGGGAAATCTTTTAGGGATTGATTTAGGTGGTGAAGCGAAAGGTTTGGTGCCGACGAAAGATTGGAAGAAGCAAGTAGTGTGTGAAAATTGGTACTTGGGTGACGACTATCATTATGGTATTGGACAGGGGTATCTTCTTACGACTCCTCTTCAGGTTAACGGTTGGACACAAGCTATTGCAAACGCCGGTTCATTATATGAACCTCATTTGCTTAAAGCGCAAAGCGCAAAGCGCAAAGCGCAAAATTTATTAACTGATAAAAATTTTGGTTTGATTCGGCAGGGGATGATTGAAGCTTGTAGTCCGAGCGGGGTAGCGTGGCCGCTTTTCAAATTCAAAATTCACGGGAAAAACTTCTTAGAACCAACAGAAGCTTCGGGCTCAGCAAATACAAAGGATGATCGCGAAGTTGCAATAGCTTGCAAAACAGGGACTGCGCAACATGGGGGAGACCAAACTTTACCACATGCGTGGATTACATTGTTTGCCCCGGCATATAATCCGCAGATTATAGTGACCGTGTTATCGGAAAGTAGCGGGGAAGGATCAAATATCGCAGGACCCATTGCGAAGAAGATCCTAGAAGGATACTTTCAAAGATAATTTCTAATATCTAATGAAATGTCATATAACTACTCTTAATTTAGACATTGAAGCATGTATATTTTTATTAGAAATTAGTGATTGATATTTTATTTTGTAAGATAACTTAATAACTACCGTTAGTATCCGGTGTAGGGGATAGGTAGAATTGATTTTGGGATCCGTTGTTGGCGTCTTTTTGCAGTTGTTGTTCAATGCGCTGTTTTTGTTCTTCATATTGCATGCCGCGCTTGACAGCTGCGCCAACAAGTAAAATACCCAAGATACATGCAAGAATTGTCAGGAGGAGCGGTATAGTAATTAATATTTTAACCCACGTTTTCCACGTTTTCATCCATGCCCACATAAAAATTAAACCAATAGGATAGGTGAGTAATAATAAGAGAATGACGACAATGAGTTTTGTGTCTGTAGAAGTTGTCGTACTCACGCGTTTTACAGAAGCGTGTTTTGGGTGAGTAGTTTTCTTAGCAGTTTTTTTCATCAATCTCAGTGTGGCATGAAAAAATAGTGGTTGTCAAGAAGATTCACTGTGCTTTACGATTGAACAATGTCTGATGATTTGTATTGGCTTGGCTTTTCTGCGTTTCCGGGTGTGGGACCGACTCGGTTTAGCCAACTTCTCCAAACTTTTACTACGGCAGAAAAAGCCTGGCATGCAGATGAAAAAGAATTAATTACAGTTTTAGGCAATAATTTGACTGCGAAATTCTTGACATTTAAGAAGTTTTTTTCTCCTGAAGCGTTTCAGAAGCAACTAACCCAACATACTATTTGGACAGTATTTCTTAACGATCCTCAGTATTCAAAGTTACTTAAAGAACTTCCAAACGCGCCGTTTGTCCTTTACGGAAAAGGGGATAAGGCATTAGTTACGCGAAGTATACGGACGATTGCTGTTGTCGGTTCGCGGAAAATTACACAATATGGAAAAGAAGTCACAGGGCTTTTGACAAAACAATTAGTTGAGCAGGATTTTGTGATTGTTTCGGGTCTGGCAATTGGTGTGGATAGCGTGGCACATGAGGCAGCTATGGAACATAACGGCAAGACAATTGCTGTGTTAGGTTGTGGTGTTGCGTGCTGCAGTCCAAGTGTAAATCAACATATCTACGATCAGATTGAGCAAAAAGGCGGAGCAATTGTTGCAGAATCCGCATTTGGCAGTGCGTCGGCAAAAGGAATTTTCCCCGCGAGGAATCGGATTATTGCAGGATTGTCACAAGGTGTTTTAGTTACAGAAGGAGCAGAAGATAGCGGAGCACTCATTACTGCAGAACGGGCAAGAGAAATTCACAGACCAATCTTTGCTGTTCCAGGTCCCATTACCTCAATGCTTTCGAAAGGCCCACTTGATTTACTGGCAAAAGGTGCTAGAATTGTCACTTCCGGTGCGGATGTGCTCAATGCCCTAGCAATGCCAATGAAAAATGGCACTGCAAAAAAAATGCAGCAAGGAGCAACGCCACTAGAAAAACTCATCATTGAGTTGTTAGAAAAAGAAAGTCTGCATTTTGACGAATTAGTCAGAAAAACCGGTAAGGATTCAGGAAGTATTGGGAGTTTATTGAGTATGATGGAAGTGAAGGGCATACTTAGACGTTTAGATGGAGGGAAGTTTGGCCTGTAGAAATTTATATGAAACTCGTAATAGTAGAATCACCGACAAAAGCAAAAACAATCTCAAAATTCTTAGGTAATGATTACGTCATCAAGGCTTCTATGGGGCATGTGATGGATTTGCCGAAGAGTAAACTGGGGGTTGATTTGGAGCATGATTTTGCGCCGCAGTATGAAATGGTTGCTGACAGAAAAAAAATTATCGCGGAGCTAAAAAAATCCGCGAAAGATGCGGAAAAAATCATTCTTGCAACTGATCCTGATCGTGAAGGAGAAGCTATAGCAGCGAATATTAAGGTTGTTTTAAACGGAGAAGCAAGAAGCAAGAAGCAAGCTGAAAACAGGTTTAGCCGTATTGTTTTTCATGAGATTACTAATGAAGCAATTAGTGAAGCGATAAAAACCCCCAGAGGTATAGATGAACAATTAGTTGATGCGCAGACAGCGCGGCGGGTTTTGGATAGGTTGGTCGGATACAAACTCTCTCCGCTTTTATGGCAGAAGGTAAGACGAGGCTTATCCGCTGGGAGAGTGCAGTCGGTTGCGCTTCGTTTGATTGTTGAAAGAGAAAAAGAGATTAAGGCATTTGGGAAAGAAGAATATTGGACGATTACTGCGCTGCTGCGCAAAGTGGAAGAAGCAGGGGCGGAGTTTGAGTTGATTGAAATTAATGGAGAGAAAATAGAGTCTTCTAAAACATTTACACTCTATGATGGAGAATATAAAGTTTCAAAAACTTCTATTACAAATGAAGAGCAGGCAAAGGATATAGAAAAAGATTTGCAGACGAAGCAATTTGTTGTCGCAGGTGTGATCCGGAAAGAAACAAAAAGATCCCCGCAACTGCCGTTTACTACGTCTACGTTACAGCAGGATGCTTCCAGGAGGTTTGGGTATTCCGGAAAACGTACGATGAGTCTGGCGCAAAAATTATACGAAGAAGGATTTATTACCTATCACAGAACTGATTCTGTGAATATGGCAAGCAAAGCGATTTCTCAAATAAGAGAATATGTAACAAAAGAATTTGGTGAAAAATATATTCCTGAGAAACCGAGATTTTATAAAACAAAACAAAAGCTTGCTCAAGAAGCACACGAAGCCATAAGACCGACTAATGTCAGATCTCAAATGTCAAATGTTAAATCTCAAATGGGGGATGATTACGCAAAGCTGTATGATTTGATTTGGAGAAGGGCTGTTGCTTCACAGATGAGTGATGCTTTGATGGAGTCAACAACGGTGTACGTGGATGCACTGCCTATTATCATTGCGAGCGATAGCGAAGATGACAAATATCGTTTCAAAACTAACGGTTCTGTATTATTGTTTGAAGGATTTCTTAAGGTGAATCCTTATGGTTTGCAGGATCGCAAATTGCCGAAATTTACTGTTGCAGAACAATTAAATTTAGTTTCCATCACTCCACAAAAACATGAAACTCCTCCGCCTCCTCGCTATAATGATGCTTCACTGGTTGGTTCTCTGGAAAGTGAGGGGATTGGCAGACCTTCGACATATGCAAGCATTATTAGTACCATTGAGTCGCGCGGGTATATTGAACGGGATCCTTCGGCAAGCTCAGGACAAGGCAGGCGATTTATTCCAACATCAGTCGGGGTGGCAGTGAATGATTTCCTGGTGCAGCATTTCTCAGATATTGACGATATCCCTTTTACAGCACGGATCGAAGATGAACTGGATGCAATCGCGCAGGGTACAAAAGAATGGGTACCCGTGATCAGGGATTTTTACACACCTTTTGAAAAAACAGTTGAAATTGTCAAGAAGGCGGATCGGGTGAAGATAGCTGTTGAAGAAACTGATGAAAAATGTCCGGCATGCGGCAAACCAGTGGTTGTACGGACGGGAAAGTTCGGAAAATTTTTATCCTGTAGTGATTTTCCCACATGTACTTTTAAGAAAAATTATGTCGAGAAAACAAATATCACATGTCCAAAATGTAAAGAAGGGCAAGTAATTGTGAAAAAAACGAAAAAAGGCAGGAAGTTCTTCGGCTGCTCCAGATACCCAAATTGCGATTTCGCGGTGTGGAAGTTAAAAGATATACAGCAATAGTTTCCATCTTGAAGTGCTGCGTCTGTCTACTCAGGTCCCTTTTTAACAAGTTTTTCATTCGTGTTTTCTTCCTATTGACAAGTATTTTTTAAGTGTCTACTATTAAGTTAGATATGAAAAAGATGAAGGTTCGTAAAGGGAGAAAGACAGTTGCTAAAAAGCATGTAGTCCATCACCATTATACTCGACCAATGTGGTATGGAATTGATGTACATCATATTGGACTGGGCGTAGCGACAATTGGGACACTCGTTGTATATCTGCTCCTCGCGCAATTACAATAAATTGCGAATTGCCTCTATGAAAAAAACTGCCAAAAAAGGTGTAAAGAAAACTTCTGTCCATCAAAACTTCCGACATTTTGGTATAGATATCTATCATATTGCCTTAGGCGTTGGTGTGCTTGGCTGTGTTGTTGCATTTTTGTTATTGAAAGAACAGCAGGCTGTTGCACAGTCAACAGAAGTTTTGGCAGCACAAAATTCTATCAGTATTGTCGTTCCTCCAACTTGTATTCCACGTCCACCTTGTCTAGATGCGGTTCCGCGATGTTTGATCCCAGAACCAAGAGATGGTTGGTGTCCGTCAACAGGAACCGGTACACCTATACCAAGTGTAACTCCTCCTCAGGGATGTTTTTATAAAACCATATGCATGGGGATAGCTTGTCCTGCAGGGGATAACTGCAATTCTTGCCGGAAAATACTTGTTTGCCAAAGTGGTGTACCCTTCCCAAATGTGAGTTGTGTCCAAAGACCCCCATGTCAAGCAGGTAAAGCTTGTCCTGCAGCAAACCCAACCTTCCGATGGTGTCCGCAGACAACGTCAATCCCAAGTTCCCCCGGTTTAACCGGGGTTCAGTCGGGGTCGACACTGATACCTACAATAAGTCCAGTAGCAAATACGTTTATCCCATCACAAAATATATTTGCCAGATTTCTGCAAATGTTCTTCGGTAGAAAATGAAATTTATACAAGGTAGTGTATAATGTCTTCTATGATTAAACTTGCAGCGAAAGAACTGCGGATAACAAAGCCACTTGAAAAAGACATCAAGGCAATTAAGAAAAATCCTATTTATATTATTTTGGATAATGTATTAGATACCTATAATATTGGAGCAGTTTTCCGTCTTGCTGATGCACTTGCTGTGGAAAAGGTGATTTTATGCGGACAAACAGAGACTCCACCCAATTCCCGTATCAAAAAAGCATCTATTAATACTACAGAGTGGGTTTCTTGGCAATACGCCGATAGCGCGGCTATCGCAATTTCCAATCTCAAATCTCATCCGTCACTTAGCGGATCAAAAATCCAAGTCGTAGCAATAGAACAAGATAAACGAAGTATTCCTTACACAAAAGCAAACTATCAATTTCCTCTTGCTTTGGTTATTGGACATGAGACAAGTGGCGTTTCACCTGAAGCTTTAGAACTTGTTGACCAGATAGTTGAATTACCGATGTGGGGAGTGAATATTTCTCTCAATGTCATGGTGTCTTTAGGAATTGTTTTGTATGAAGTAATGCACAGAAAAGAACAAGGAAGCGTTATTGCTAATGGCTAAAAGATCCAGGGATGATGTCTCCGATATGTGCTTCTGCCAACCCTCGAAGAAAGGTATTGTAGTCAATACCGTCAATCACCCCATTGTCATCGACATCGACTGCC
>WNFI01197702.1_pt1 | contig 19415 bp, 26 predicted proteins | sample 5400471 | NCBI WGS metagenome assembly WNFI01 (sample SAMN13153348, study PRJNA577476) | soil metagenome | isolation source: 100 cm saprolite on Douglas fir-dominated hillslope | place: USA:California | collected 2013-09-17 | reverse complement strand
GGCGTCGGCGGCGGCTCGCTGATGACGCCGCTGCTGGTGCTCGGCTTCGGCGTCGCGCCGGTGACCGCGGTGGGCACCGACCTGCTCTATGCCGGGATCACGAAAGTGGGCGGATCGGCGAGCCATTCCCTCAAGGGCCACGTCGACTGGAGAATCGCCGGCCTGCTCGCGAGCGGCAGCGTCCCCGGGGCGCTCCTCGGATTGGCGGCCCTCTCATCGCTGCCGAAGGCCGGCCCTGCGACGCAGATCGTCATCGCCACCGCGCTCGGCGCGATGCTGGTCCTCACGGCGCTCGCTCTCGCCTTTCGCGCGCGCCTGCTCGAATGGGCGCGCTCGCGCACCGGCCACGGCTGGATCTCGCGCCACCAGGTCCCCGCGACGATCGCGACCGGGGCGTTCATCGGCATCGCGGTGACGATGTCGTCGGTGGGCGCAGGGGCGATCGGGGTGACCGCGCTGGTGCTGCTCTTCCCCGCGCTCGCGACGACGCGCATCGTCGGCACCGACATCGCGCACGCGGTGCCGATCACGCTGATCGCTGGCGCCGGCCATGCCTTCTTCGGCAACGTCGACTGGTGGCTCCTCGCGAGCCTGCTCGTGGGCTCGCTTCCCGGGATCGTCCTCGGCAGCCACCTCAGCGCGCGCATTCCCGAACGCATCCTGCGTCATTCGCTGGTCGCGGTGCTGCTCCTCGCGGGAACCCGGCTCCTCCTCGGCTGACATGTACCGCTACGACTCCCTCGATCAAGCCCTCGTCGCCGAACGCGTCGCGCAGTTCCGCGACCAGACGCGGCGCTACCTCGCGGGAGAGCTGAGCGAAGACGAGTTCCGCCCGCTCAGGCTGAGGAACGGCCTCTACATCCAGCGCCACGCGCCGATGCTGCGCGTGGCGATTCCGTACGGCCTGCTCTCCTCCAGCCAGCTGCGCGCGCTGGCGCACATCGCGCGGCGCTACGACCGCGGCTACGCCCACTTCACCACGCGCCAGAACCTGCAGTACAACTGGCCGAAGCTGGAAGACGTCCCCGAAATCCTCGCGCTGCTCGCCGAGGTCGAGATGCACGCCATCCAGACTTCGGGCAACTGCGTGCGCAACATCACGCTCGACCACTTCGCGGGCGCGGCGCCCGATGAGATCGTCGACGCTCGCGCCTTCGCCGAGATCCTGCGCCAGTGGTCGACGTTCCATCCCGAGTTCTCGTGGCTGCCGCGGCGGCGGCATGGGGCGCACGCCGATCGTCGGCCACGTGATCCGCGAGTTCCTGCCGTGGCGCCATATGCTCACCTACATCGAGGCGATCCTCAGGGTATACAACCGCTACGGGCGGCGCGACAACCTGTGGAAGGCGCGCATCAAGATCCTGGTGAAGTCGCTGGGCGTCGAGGCCTTCGCGCGCGAGGTCGAGGCCGAATGGGCCGAGGTGAAAGACTCGCCCTCGACGCTCACGCAGGAAGAAGTCGCGCGCGTCTCGGCACACTTCACGGCGCCCGCCTACGAGGACCTCCCGGCGATCGACGCCTCCTACGTGCAGTCGCTCGCCGACAGCCGCTCGTTCTCGCGCTGGGCGGAACGCAACGTCCACCCGCACCGCCGTCCCGGATATGCCGCGGTCACGCTATCGCTCAAGAAGACCGGCGTGCCGCCGGGCGATGCGACCGCGGAGCAGATGGATTTCGTCGCCGACCTCGCGGATCGCTACAGCTTCGGCGAGCTGCGCGTCTCGCACGAGCAGAACCTGATCCTCGCCGACGTGAGGAAGCGCGACCTCTTCGCCCTCTGGCAGGCCGCCAAGTCGCAGGGGCTCGCGACGCCCAACGTGGGCCTGCTCACCAACGTGGTCTGCTGCCCGGGCGGCGACTTCTGCTCGCTCGCCAACGCCAAGTCGATCCCGATCGCCGAAGCCATCCAGCTCCGCTTCGACGACCTCGACTACCTGCACGACATCGGCGAGCTCGACCTCAACATCTCGGGCTGCATGAACTCGTGCGGCCATCACCACATCGGCCACATCGGCATCCTCGGCGTCGACAAGCAGGGGGCGGAGTTCTACCAGGTCTCGATCGGCGGCCGGCAGGGAAGCGCGGCGGCGCTGGGCCAGGTGATCGGTCCGTCGTTCGCGGCCGCGGAGATGCCCGACGTGGTCGCGAAGCTGATCGACACCTACCTCGAGCAGCGCCACGAGGACGAGCTCTTCGTCGACACGGTGCATCGGGTCGGCATCGCCCCTTTCAAGTCCCGCGTGTACGGCGCCGGACACGGACGAGACGGCGAAGGCGCCGCCCCGCCGCTCAGCGCGGCAGCCTAGGAGCGGCCATGGCGCAGATCATTCGAAACCGTCGCGTCGAAGAGGATTCGTGGCAGGCCCTCGGCGTCCAGGCCGGTGAAGAGGTGTCGCGGCTTCCCGACGGTCCTGTTCTCGTTCCGCTGGCCATTTGGAAAGCACGGCGCGACGAGCTCCTCGCGCGCGGCGAGGTCGGCGTGTGGCTCAAGCCCGAGGACGATCCCGAGGAGCTCGCGGACGACCTCGCGCGCCTGGGCGTCATCGCGGTGCATTTTCCCAAGTTCGGCGACGGGCGCGGCTACTCGACCGCGGTCATGCTGCGCCGCCGCGGCTATCGCGGCGAGCTGCGGGCCTTCGGCGACGTCGGGCGTGACCAACTCGCTTTCCTCGCGCGCGTAGGCTTCGACGCCTTCCGCCTCGCCGACCATCGCGATCCGCAGGCCGCGCTCGCCTCGCTCGACGAGTTCACGCTGCACTACCAGGGCTCCGTGGACGATCCGGCGCCCCTCTTCCGCAAGCGTCTCGCGGCGAAGGGAGTCCGGCCATGAGCCTCGGCGAACGCGTCGAGCGCGCGCGGCGCCTGCTAGCGGCGGTGGAGAAGAACCACTCGCCGGCGGTCTTCTCCTCGAGCTTCGGCGCCGAGGACATGGTGGTGCTCGACCTCATCGCGCGCGACGGCCTCGCCATCCGCACGTTCACGCTAGACACCGGACGGCTCCCCCGGGAGACGCATGCCCTCATCGCCGACGTGCGCCGCCGCTACGGCGTCGATATCGACGCCTATTCGCCCTGGCCCGGTTCCGTCGACGCCTACGTCGAGGAGCACGGCCTGGACGGCTTCTACGACAGCGTCGAGGCGCGCCTGGCGTGCTGCGGCGTGCGCAAGGTCGAGCCCCTGCGCCGGGCGCTCGCCGGCAAGCGCGGCTGGATCACGGGGCTGCGCCGCGAGCAGGTCGAGAGCCGCGCCGCGATCGCGGAGAGCGCGCTCGATCCGGTGCACGGCGTGTGGAAATTCAGCCCGCTCGCCGACTGGACGGGCGAGGACGTCTGGGCGTACCTGCGCGAGAACGCCGTCCCCTACAACGCGCTCCACGACCGCGGCTATCCGTCGATCGGTTGCGAGCCGTGCACGCGCGCCGTGAGGCCCGGCGAGCATCCGCGCGCCGGCCGTTGGTGGTGGGAGCAGGACGGCGTGCGCAAGGAGTGCGGCCTGCACGCAATCCCGGTCCGGGTGGTGGAGAAGGTCGCATGAGCGCAGTGCTGAAACCAAAACCGGGGACAGACCCCAATGCGCGTCAACCGGGGTCTGTCCCCTCGAGATGCGAGGGCTTATCGCATCTCGATTGGCTGGAATCCGAAGCGGTGCACATCATGCGCGAAGTGGTCGCGGAGACGCGTAACCCCGCGTTGCTCTTCTCGGGCGGCAAGGATTCCGTGGTGATGCTGCGCATCGCCGAGAAGGCGTTCCGTCCGGACCGCTTTCCGTTTCCGTTGCTCCACATCGACACCGAGCACAATTTTCCCGAGGTGATCGCGTTCCGCGACACGCGCGCGGCCGAGCTCGGCGAGCGCCTGCTGGTGCGTTCCGTCGGCGACTCGATCCGCGCCGGGCGCGTGAAGCTGCGCCATCCCGGCGAAAGCCGCAACCCGCACCAGACGGTGACGCTGCTCGACGCCGTGAAGGAGCTCGAGCTCGACGCGCTCTTCGGCGGCGCCCGGCGCGACGAGGAGAAGGCGCGCGCCAAGGAGCGGATCCTCTCCCATCGCGACGAGTTCGGCCAGTGGGACCCGCGCAACCAGCGCCCGGAGCTCTGGAGCCTCTACAACGCCCGTCTAGCTCCCGGCGAGCACCTGCGCGTCTTCCCCCTCTCCAACTGGACCGAGCTCGACATCTGGCAGTACATCGAGCGCGAGGCGCTCGCCGTGCCGAGCATCTACTTCGCGCACGAGCGCGTGGTCGTCGAGCGCAACGGACTGCTCGCACCGGTCACCCTGCTCACGCCGCCCCGCGCCAGCGAGACCGCCATCACGCGCCGCGTGCGCTTTCGCACCGTCGGCGACATCACCTGCACATGCGCGGTCGCCTCCGAGGCCGACACGCTGGAGGAAATCATCGCCGAAACCGCCGGCGCGACGGTCACCGAACGGGGCGCCACGCGCATGGACGACCAGACGTCGGATGCTTCGATGGAGCTGCGCAAACGCGAGGGGTACTTTTAATGGCTGCGAGTACATTGCGCTTCACCACGGCCGGATCCGTCGACGACGGCAAGAGCACGCTCATCGGCCGGCTGCTGCTCGACGCCAAGGGGCTGCTCGAGGACCAGCTCGCGGCTGTGGCGAAGACCACCGCGCGGCGCGGCGCGAGCGGCCTCGACCTCGCGCTCTTCACCGACGGGCTCACGCTCGAGCGCGAGCAGGGCATCACCATCGACGTCGCCTACCGCTACTTCGCGACGCCGCGGCGCCGGTTCATCATCGCCGACACGCCCGGCCACGAGCAGTACACGCGCAACATGGTCACGGGCTCGAGCACCGCGGATCTCTCGGTGATCCTCGTCGACGCCACGCGCGGCATCTCGCTGCAGACGCGGCGCCACGCGGCGGTCGCGGCGCTGCTCGCCATCCCGCGCGTGGTGGTGGCGGTCAACAAGATGGACGCTCGATGGCGACATGGTCGTGCGTCGCGGCGAGCGCCTCGGCTGGTATACCGGACCCACGCTCCTCGAAGTGCTCGAGGCCGCCCCGGCCGGCCGGCCGTCTAACCGGCTGCGCTTCCCGGTGCAGCTCGTCTCGCAGTCGCGCTTCGGCGCGCGCGGCGAACAACGCGGCTATCTCGGCCGCGTCGAATCGGGAACGCTATCGATCGGCGACCGGGTGATCGCCTGGCCGCACGCGACCGAGGCCCGCGTGGCCGACATCGTAACGCTCGAAGGCAGCGTGGCCATGGCGGGCGCCGGCCGCTCGGCGACCGTGGTGCTCGACCGGCAGGTGGATCTCGCCCGGGGCGACCTCCTGTCGCACGCGCACGACGCGCCGACGATGCTCCGCCGCTTCGGCGCGCGCCTCGCCTGGCTCGATCGCGAGCCGCTCTCCGCGGGCCGGCGCTACTGGCTCAAGCACGGTACGCAGACGGTGCGCGCGAGCATCGAGGCCCTCGAATCGCGCCTCGACCTCGACACGCTCGCTGCCGATCGCAGCGCCTCCGGCCTCGGATTCAACGACCTCGGGACCGCGCGCATCGCCGTGTCCCGTCCGCTCGCGGCCGACGAGTACGCGGCCAATCGCGCCACGGGCAGCTTCATCCTCATCGACGAGGTCACCCACCACACCGTCGCCGGCGGAATGATCGGCGGAGCCACGCAATGACTGCCGCGACGAAAGCGCCGGGTAAGGTTTACCTCGTGGGCGCGGGTCCGGGTGCGCCGGATCTCCTCACGCTGCGCGCCGCGCGCCTGCTCCAATCGGCCGATGTGGTCTTCCACGACGCGCTGGTCCATCCGGACACCCTGGCGCTCGCCGCACGCGCGCGCAAAGTCGACGTCGGCAAGCGCTACGGCAAGGTCTCGACCGAACAGCACTTCATCAATCGCCAGCTGGTCGCGGCGGCGCGCACGCACGCGGTCGTGGTGCGGCTGAAGGGCGGCGACCCGATGCTCTTCGGACGCGCGCAGGAGGAGCTCGACGCGCTCGCCGAAGCGGGCATCGACGCCGAAGTCGTTCCCGGTGTGACCGCCGCGCTCGCGGCCGCGGCCTCGCTCGGCGTGTCGCTCACGCGGCGCGGCGTCGCCCGCACGGTCGCGTTCCTCACGCCTCGCGTCGGCCGGGGCGAGAGCGCAACCGCGTGGCTTCCCGCCGCCCTGGGCGCCGATTCCGCGATCCTCTACATGGCGGCCGGCGCATCGCGCGAGGTGGCTGCGGCGCTCATCGACGCGGGAAAACCCGCCGCGACTCCGGTAGCGCTCGTCGAAAGCGCGTCCTTGCCCGAAGAGCGTCGCCTCTTCACGACACTTGGGCGCCTGCGCGATAACGACTGCGCACACGCGGCCGGTCCGGTGGTAGTGTGCATTGGAGAAGTTTTCGGCGAAGCGTGCGCCATGGATCCCGCCGAAGCCGCGGAGATCGTGCGCCGCGCCACGCAGACGCGATGAACGGCGCGGCCCGGGAACTCCGCCATGGCGTGCGGCTCACTACTTATGGGGAGCCCATGACCGTCAGCGCAACGAGACTTTCCGCAAGAGACCTGCCTGGGTTGCTGCGCCGCCTGGAGCGCGACCACTTTCCCGCCTCGCGCTTCACGCAGCCCCGGCCTGGAAGTGTTGCGGCGCAATTCTTGCAGAGCCGGCTCACCACCGCGTTCCAGCCGATCGTGCGCGCCTCCGACCGCGCCATCGCGGGCCATCAGGCGCTGTTGCGCGTCTACGACGCGGGCGGCAAGCCCGTCGCGCCGTGGAGCCTCTTCGCCGAGGCCTCGCGCGACGCGATGCTGATCCAACTGGACCGGCTGGCGCGCGCGGTGCACGCGCTCAATTACTTTCCCGACCAGCGGCCCGGGCGGATGCTGGTGGTGAACGTCGAGCGGCGCCTGCTCTCGATCGCGGCCGAGGACCACGGCGCCTACTTCGACCTCATCCTCGGCGCGCTGGGCGTACCCGCGAGCCAGGTCGCGATCGCGTTGTCGGCCACGACCTTGGACGACCCCGTCACGTTCGTGCGCGCGGCGATCGCCTACCGCATCCGCGGCTTCCGCCTCGTCGCGCAACTGCACACCGAAGCCACGGCCGACCTGGAGCACGTGTTCCTCGCCGATCCGCACTACGTCGCGCTCGACGCCCCGTCGCCGATCCGCAGCGACGAGACGCGCCGGATCGTCGAGACGCTCACGCGGCGCGGCATCCACGCCATCGCTCGGCGCATCGAAGACGAGGTGCAGGCGCAGTCCGCCCTCGACGCCGGCTTCGGCTTCCTCCAGGGACGCTACTTCGCTTCGCCCGCCCCGCGCCAGACCGCCTTCCCCGCGATTTCATGACCACCCCGGACAAATACACCACCGAGACCATCACCGACGTGCTTCAATCATCTGGCGCGCCTATTCGATCGCCTCCGCCGCGCATGACGAGCACCTCGAATTCTTCTCGGTCGTGGTCCCGGGCGGCGCCTTCACCAGCCGGCTCGCGACGCTGCGCGAGGGCGACCCGATCCTCATCGAGCGACGCAGCTACGGATTCCTCACCACCGACCGCTTCGAGGCCGGGCGCGATCTCTGGATGCTCGCGACCGGCACCGGGCTCGCGCCGTTCCTGTCGATCCTGCACGACTTCGCCACCTGGGAAAGCTACGAGAACCTCATCCTGGTGCAGAGCGTGCGCACGCAACCGGAGCTCGCGTACGAGGACCTCATCCGCGGCTTCGAAAAAAGCGAGTACTACGCGCAATTCGCCCACAAGCTCCGCTACGCGCGCATCGTGACGCGCGAGCCCGTGCCGGGAACGCTGCGCGACCGCGTCACCAAGCTCCTCGCGAGCGGCGTGCTCGAGGAGAACATCGGCCTCAGGCTCGACCAGGAGCGCTCGCGCATCATGCTGTGCGGAAATCCCGAGATGGTCGAGGATTCGCGCCGCCTCCTCACCGAGCGCGGCTTTCGCATGTCGCGCCGCGGCGATCCGGGGCATCTCGCGGTGGAGAACTACTGGTGAGCGCGGGCGAAACCCCGACCGAAGCGCTCGCTCCCGCGGCGATTCTCGCGCGCGCGGCGGAGCGCGGGCGCGCCGCGCGCCTCGACTATGCCGGGGCGGTCACGCCGATCGAGGCCCACGAGCTGCGCAGGTCCGGCGACGCCGTGATCGTCGACGTGCGCACGCCCGCGGAGTGGCAGCACATCGGCCACGTGCCCGACGCGCCGCTGATCGAATGGCCGCGTGGCGGCGAGGCGCCGGCGCTCGACGCCTTCCTCGCGGCGCTCGTGGAACAGTTCGAGCCCTCCCAGCGCCTGCTCTTCATCTGCCGCAGCGGCGTGCGCTCGCACTACGCCGCGACGCTCGCGACGCGTGCGGGCTTTCCCGAGTGCTACAACGTCCTCGAGGGGTTCGAGGGCGAGAACGGCGCGGGCCGCAACGGCTGGCGCGCGGCGGGCCTCCCCTCGGAGCGCGGCTAGCGAACTCCCTCAGGCGCGAAGCGGAATCGCCGCGTAGATTATGCGGCGTGATCCCGTGGCTGCGCGGCAACGCGCCCTTCCCTCCCGCCGCCAAGGCGCTCGAAGCGCCCAACGGCCTGCTGTGCGCGGGCGGCGACCTGTCGCCCGACCGGCTGGTCGAGGCGTACCGCCACGGCATCTTCCCGTGGTTCTCCGAGGGCGACCCGATCCTCTGGTGGTCCCCCGACCCGCGCATGGTGCTCTTCCCCGATGAGCTCAGGGTGTCGCGCTCGCTCGGCAAGCGCCTCGAGCGCGGCACCTACGAGACGCGCGTGGACACCGCCTTCCGCGACGTGATCGAGGCGTGCGCGGCGCCGCGCGAGAACCAGTCAGGGACCTGGATCGTCCCCGAGATGGTCGAGGCGTACGTCCGCCTGCACGAGCTCGGGCTCGCGCACAGCGTCGAATCCTGGCGCGAGGGACGTCTCGAGGGTGGTCTCTATGGGATCGCGCTAGGGCAGGTGTTCTTCGGCGAGTCGATGTTCGCCCACGCCCCCGACGCCTCGAAGGTCGCGCTGGTGAAGCTGGTCGAGCGCCTTCGCCGGGATGGCTGCCGCGTGATCGACTGCCAGCAGGCCACGCGCCACCTCGCCTCGCTCGGCGCGCGCGAGATCCCGCGCAAGGCATTCGCGCAGCTGCTGAAAGAGTCGATACAATATCCTCCATCGGGTTCCCGCTGGACGTGACGCACGCATGGCGAAGCTCAACGATCTCCCGATCGCGAACCTGCAGTTCTACGCGACCGCGCCCTATCCCTGCAGCTACCTGCCGGGAAAGCTCGCGCGCTCGCAGGTAGCGACGCCGAGCTACCTGATCGACACCGATACGTACAGCGCGCTCGTCTCCGCGGGCTTTCGCCGCAGCGGCGCCTTCACCTACCGCCCCTATTGCGACCACTGCCATGCCTGCGTGCCGGTACGCGTCGTCGCCTCCGAATTCGAGCCCACGCGGGCGCAGCGGCGCGCGATCGCCCGCCACGGGGCGCTGCAGCCGCGCGCGGGCGAGCTCAAGTTCAATGCCGAGCACTACGCGCTCTACCGCCTCTACCAGAGCGAGCGCCATCGCGGCGGCGGCATGGACCACGACAGCCGCGAACAGTACGCGCACTTCCTCCTGCAATCGAACGTGGCGACTCGCCCGCCCGCGGGCTCGCCTACGTGTACCTGGGCTACTGGATCGCGCAGAGCCGCAAGATGAGCTACAAGAACCAGTTCCGCCCCATCGAGGGGCTGTCGCGGGGAGAGTGGAAGCGGCTCGGCTGATGTCGTTCCCGCAAGCGCGGGAACCCAGCCAAAGCGCTTGCGCCGCATCATCTGGATTCCCGTCTTCACGGGAATGACTCGCTTGCTCTACTCGCTCGCCCGCGCCGCCCTCTTCAGGCTCGATCCCGAAACCGCGCACGGCGTGGCGCTCAAGTCGCTGCGCGCGTTCGGGCCGGCCGCAGCCCTGCTCGGCGCCGGGGGCGACGCCGGCGAAGCGCGCAGCGTGATGGGCATCGACTTCGCCAATCCCGTGGGAGTGGCGGCGGGCCTCGACAAGAACGGCGAATACGTCGACGCGCTGGCTGCACTCGGCTTCGGTTTCATCGAGGTGGGCACCGTCACGCCCCGCCCGCAGCCGGGCAACCCGAAGCCGCGCATGTTCCGCCTCCCCGAGCACGAGGCGATCATCAACCGGCTGGGTTTCAACAACGACGGCGTCGAGCGGCTGCTCGCGAACCTCGAGCGCTCCTCGTATCGCGGCGTCCTCGGCATCAACATCGGCAAGAACTTCGACACGCCGATCGAGCGCGCCGCCGACGACTACCTCGCGGGGCTCGATGCGGTCTACGCTCGTGCCTCGTACGTGACGGTGAACATCTCGTCGCCCAACACGCGCAATCTTCGCGAGCTGCAATCGGGGCCGATGCTCGACGAGCTTCTCGGCGCGCTCATGGCGAGGCGTGCCGCACTGGCAGCGAGCCATGGCACGAAGCCGCTGCTGGTGAAGGTCGCCCCCGACCTCGACGCGGCCGGGATCGACGCGATCGCGAAGGTGGCGCTGCGACACTCGATCGATGGCCTCATCGCGACCAACACGACGCTCGCCCGGGAAGAGATCTCCGGACACTCACGCGCCGCGGAGGCCGGCGGCTTGAGCGGCCGGCCGCTGTTCGCGCGCTCGACAGCGATCCTCGCCCAGCTCTCGAGCGCCCTGGGCGGGCGCGTGCCGCTGATCGGCGTGGGCGGCATCTTGTCGGGCGAGGATGCGCGCGCCAAGATCGCCGCCGGGGCGAGCCTGGTGCAGATCTACACGGGGTTCATCTACCGCGGGCCCGCGCTGATCGCGCAGGCCCGGCGTGCGTTGCGTTGATTCCGGCTACTGGGGCGCGTGCAACTGCCCGCGGATCTCCCCGCCGGGACTCGCAGCCGAATGGACGTTGCAATACATCTCGTCCTTCATGAAGCTCACCAGCAGGTCGTCGCTGATGGTCGCTCCGCCAGCAGTGACCCAGACGCCCGCGGCCGGACTGGTCTGCGGAATCACCACCGGGCCGGGAACTCCGGCTGCGGCGCGATGCGCATGCGCCAGAGTGCCCGTGATGCCGGTCGTCTCGGTGCGGCCGGCCACCTCTTTGGTGTAGGGGTTGACGGAGAACCAGCAGACGCCGGTGGCGCTCGTCGTGACCGGCGGCACCTCCTGGGCTCCCGTGAGAGTCGCCGTTCGAACCGGCGTATAGATCTGACCCCGGATTTCGCCGCCGGGATTCGCCGCAGAGTGCACGTTGGCGTAGAAGCCGCCGGAGGTCAGCGTGGCGACCTGGGCGTCGGTGAGCGTGGTTGGCGGAAGAGTCCAGTCGGTCGGCCCTCCGGTCATCGGAATGGCAACGGGAGCCGCGACGCCGATGGCGCCGGCATGCAGGTGGGCCACGAGACCGACAATCCCGGTGGTGGTGACCCCGCCGGAGAGCACACGGCTGTCCGGGTCGAAGACGAAACGGCCGGTGCCGGATCTGGGACCCCGAGAGCTGGGCGCCGGTGGGCACTGTCCAGGTGCCGGTGGGGCCCTGGGTCATGGGGACGATGACCGGGGAAATGACGCCGACCGGACCTTCGTGAATGTGCGCCGCGATTCCGGTGATGCCGAATGTGGTGATGGTCCCGCTCACGAATCCGGATCCCGGATTGACCGAGATGGAGCCCGTGCCCGCCGCGGCGGTGGTCACCGCCGGCGTCTCCTGCGCGCCGATGAGCGTGACGGTCTTGACGACATCGTCCTGGTGAGAGTAGTCGCCCCCGCAAGCCGAGAGCAGGCTGGCTGCCAATCCCGCAGCGAGGAAGCTCGGGCGCACACACGCATCGAAAGCAACCATGGCATTCTCCTCCTTCGGGTTCGGACGGGATGCGACAACGCGCAAACAGCGGCTGCCGCACGCCTATTCCCACGACCGGTAACCCCTGAGCGCGATGCGGATCGGCATTCCCCGGGAAACGAAGGAAGGCGAGCTTCGCGTCGCGTTGACGCCCGCGCACGTCGCGATCCTGGCGAGGGATGGCCATGACGTGGTGGTGGAGGCAGGTGCCGGCAAGCGCATCGGATTCAGCGACGACGCCTACCGCGATGCCGGTGCCCGCCTCGAAGACTCCGCCGCCGCGTGGGACGTGGAGCTGGTCACCAAGGTCAAGGAGATCCAGGACGAGGACTTGCCGCGGGTTGGCGCCGGGCAGGCCGTCTTCGGCTTTCATCACCTGCCCGGGGAGCCCGAGCGCACGCGCAGGCTCGCGCAGTGCGGCGCCACAGCCATTGCCTTCGAGATGGTGGGCGACGCCAAGGGCGGCTATCCCCTGCTGGCGCCGATGTCGGTGATCGCCGGACGCCTGGCGATCGATGCGGGAACCCGCTACCTCGGGCGTGCGCCGCGGCGCGTGCTGGTGCTCGGCGCAGGCCATGCGGGACAAGGCGCCGCGCGCGCGGCCGCGACGCTGGGAGCAAGGGTGGACATGTTGCGACGCGGGACGGCGACCCCCGAGGCGATCGAACGCCTCGCGCTCGGAGCCGACCTGGTCGTGGGCGCGGTCTTCGTTCCCGGGGCGCCCACGCCCAAGCTGCTGCCCCGCGCTCTCGTGGCGCGCATGAAGCGCGGCGCGGTCATCGTCGATGTATCGATCGATGCCGGCGGGGTTGCCGAGACGTCGCGGCCCACGACGCATGCGTCCCCGACCTACGTCGACGAGGGCGTCATCCATTACTGCGTGGGCAACATGCCGGCGGCCGTGCCGCGCGAGAGTGCCATGGCGCTGGCCGACGCCGTCCTGCCGTTCGCGCGCGAGCTGGCGGCAAAAGGCATCACGCGAGCGCTGCGCGAGAATCCCGCCCTGCTCTCCGGCGTCCTCATGTGGAAGGGGCGCGTGACGCACGCCGGGATCGCGGCGGAGGCCGCTCTCCCCTACACTGCGCTTTCCGACGCCGACCTCGCATGAGCCCCGACCTCGCCACGCGCATCGACGCGCTCCTGCCGCAGACGCAATGCACGAAGTGCGGCTTCGACGGCTGCCGCCCCTACGCGCAGGCGATCGCGGAAGGTCGCGCCGACATCGACCGCTGCCCCCCCGGCGGCGACGAAGGCGTCACGCGCCTCGCGCGGCTGCTGGGCCGGCCACCCAAGCCGGTGGATCCCGCGTGCGGAGAATTCCGCCCACCGGAGGTGGCGGTCATCGACGAGGCGACCTGCATCGGCTGCACCAAGTGCATCCAGGCCTGCCCGGTCGACGCGATCGTCGGCGCCTCGCAACTGATGCACACCGTGATCGCGTCGTGGTGCACCGGGTGCGAGCTTTGCATTGCGCCCTGTCCGGTCGATTGCATCGCGCTCGTCCCGGCGCCGGCGCTGCCCGAAGCGAACCTGTCGCGCGAGCGCCACCGGCGGCGCGCCACACGCCTCGCGCGGGACGATTCCGAGCGCGCATGCCGCCTGGAGGCGCGCGAATGAGCCCGGCCAACCGCGAGGCGTTCTTCAGGGGCCTGGCGCGCGCCATCCCCGAGCCGAAGAGCGAGCTCGAGTTCTCGAACCCCTTCGAGCTGCTGGTGGCGGTGGTGCTCTCCGCCCAGGCGACCGACAGGAGCGTCAACCTCGCCACGGCCCGCCTCTTCCCGGTGGCGAACACGCCGGCGGGGATCGCGGCACTCGGCGCCTCCGGGCTCGAGGGCTACATCCGCACCATCGGCCTCTACCGCGGCAAGGCGAAGAACGTGGTTGCCCTTCTGTGGACACGCACGTCTTCCGCGTCGCCAACCGTACCGGTCTCGCCCCGGGCAAGGATCCGCTCGCGGTGGAGGTGAAGCTCCTCAAGGTGACGCCGCAGAAATACCTGCGGCACGCGCACCACTACCTCATCCTCCACGGCCGCTACACCTGCCTCGCGCGCAAGCCCCTGTGCGCTCGTTGCCCGGTGTATGAGCCGTGCGGGTTCCGCGAGAAGAAGAAGATCGCCGCGGAGCAGCCCACGTTGCCGAAGGGCTAGGGGACCTGGTGTTCAATCCCACGCGCGACCAGTCGCGCGACTTCCTCTTCGACGTCTGGGCCAAGCACCTCGCCGAGGCGCCGCTCAGCGCGCTCGAGGCTCTGGCGCTCTCGATCGTCCTCGAGCATCCCGAGTATCACGCCGTGCTCGGCGACCGCGAGCGCCATCGCGACCGCGAATGGCGCCCGGAAGGCGGCGAGACCAACCCGTTCCTGCACCTCGCCATGCACCTCGCCATCGAGGAGCAGCTCTCGATCGACCAGCCGCCCGGAATTCGCGCCGCGGTCGAGGCGCTCGCGCGCCGGCGCGATTCCGCCCACGACGCCCGCCACGACGTGATGGAATGCCTTGCCGAGATGATCTGGCAGGCGCAGCGCCATGGCGCCGGATTCGACAATACGGCCTACCTCGACTGCCTCGCGCGCAAGCTACAATGACCGCATGACGCTCAACGAGACCGCGCTTTTCGCCACCCAGCTCGCCATGGGCTTCGCGCTCGCCGCGACCGTGGGGCTGCGCGCGTTCCTGCCGCTCTTCGTCGCCGGGCTCCTGGCGCGGCAGGGCTACGTCGACCTGGGCACTCGTTCGAGTGGATGCAGGGGACGCCGGCGCTGGCNNNNCAACGTCGATCCGCTGCCCGCCACGGTGCTGGGCCTCGTCGGCGGCGGCACCATCGCCGCCACGGTGCATGCCGTGAAGGGGACGACGCGCTTCTTCTCCTCCGTCACCACGGCCGGCGCCGGCAATCCGCTCCTTTCCATGTTCGAGGACGCGCTCGCGGGCGTGGGCATCCTCGCCGCCATCCTCATCCCGGTGATCGCGGCGATCACGGTGCTCGCGTTGGTCGCGCTTGGCGCGTGGCTCTACCGGCGGCGCCGGACGCGCTCCGGCGCGCTGCCGAGCGAGGTCTCCTACCCGAGGTAGGCGCCGCCGTTCACGTGCCAGTCCTGGCCCGTGATGTAGCGCGCGCCCGGACCGGCGAGGAAGCGCACGGCCGCCGCCACCTCCTCCGGCGAGCCGTGCCGCCCGATGATCGTCTCGCGCAGGTGCGCGGTATTCGTCCTCGAAGAAGCGCCGCGGCGCGTATCGATCAGGCCCGGAACCACGCAGTTCACCGTGATGTGGTCGGGCGCGAGGTCGTGCGCGAGGGCGCGCGTGAGCCCGACCAGGCCGAGCTTCGCCGCGACCACGTGCGGGCGACCCGCGGCGCCGGTGTGCCCCGACATGCCGCCGATGTTGACGATCGCCCCCGAGCCACTGGCGCGCAGCCCCGCGAGGCTCGCCTTCACGCACAGGAAGGCGCCGTCGAGGATGACGCCGGTGATGCGCTTCCATGCGGCGAAGTCGATCGCGTCGATCGATTGCACGTCGCGCACGGCGGCGTTGTTCACCAGGATGTCGAGGCGGCCGAAGTTGTCGACGGTGGAGCGCACCATGGCGCCCACCGCGGCCTCGTCGGCGACGTCGGCGAGGCTCACCGAGGCGCGCCCGCCGAGCGACTCGATCTCCTTCGCGACCTCGCGCGCCTCGTCGAGCGAGTTGCGCGCGTTGACCACGACGCTCGCCCCCCCGGCGGCGAGCGCCAGCGCGATCGCCCGGCCGATGTTGCGGCTCGCCCCGGTCACCAGCGCGACGCGGCCGTTCAGCTCGTGTCCCTGCTGCATCATGGCGTCATCCCCTGAAAGCCTTCAAGTCGATCGGCGCATCGAACGCGCGGCGCGCGAGCGCGAGCCACGCTTCGGCCCTCGGCGCGTCCCACCCGCCGTGCGCGCAGTTGGCGCGGAATTTCTCCTCGATGTCGGCGCGGGAGAGCGGCTCGCTGCGCCCGCCGCGCAAGTGCGGCTGGCGCTCCTCGATCTCGCGCCCGTCGGCGAGGCGCACGCGCACATGGCCGGTGAATTCGTCGGGATACGGGTTCGCGGGATCGATGCGATAGGCCACGCGAGCGGCGAGGGCGGCGAGCGATGGATCGTGCGCGTTCGCCTCGGTGAAGGCCTCGAGGCCCGCGGGTCCGCGCGCGAGCGCATAGGCGACGCAGTACGGGATGCTGAACTTGGCGGCATAGGCGTTCGCCGGGCGCCGCTTCGCCGCAAGCGGTTCCCACAGGCGGTGCACGATGCCTTCGGCGGTTTCGCAGGTGATCGACTCGATCGCATCGAGCCGTCCTCCGAGGGAGCGCGAAAGACGCCGGGCGCAGTCGATATAGGGATGGATCATCGTGCCGCAAGCATACGGCTTGAAGGCGATTGCCTCGGCGACCCAGCGCTCGCCGAAATCCCCGACGAGCCTGGCCCAGTCGCCCTCGAGCGTGTTCGCGAAGCCGTGCAGCAGCCCGTGCGTTCCTTCCCACACCGTGCGCGGGCCGTCGAAGCCGGCGCGCGCGAGCGCGACCGCGCGCAGCCCAGCCTGCGCCGCCCACCCAGGATGCATGCGCTTGGTGGAGGTTCCCTCGGCGAGGTATTCGATCAGGCCGCTCGCCATCGAGCCGGCAATGCCCTGGGCCGAGGCGAAGGTCGCGGCATCGACGCGTAGCGCCGCCGCGACGCCTGCCGCGGCGCCCATCGCGCCTAATACGGCCGTGGGATGGAAGCCCGCCTGGTGGATGCGCTTGGGCGCCACGAGGCTCGCGCGGCACGTGACCTCGACGCCGACCGCGATGCCGAAGGCGAGGTCGGGGCCCGCGATCCGGTCGCGCTCGGCGGCGGCGAGCAGCGCCGGGACGATCACCGCCCCGGCGTGCACCGGCCCGCCCTCGAAGGTGTCGTCGAAGTCCTCGCCATGCGCCGCCGTGCCGTTCACGAACGCGGCGCCGGCGGCGTCGAGCGCACGTCCGTGACCGATCGCCGTGCACTCCCCGCCCGCCTCCCAGGCGTCGATCGCGGCGCGCACGTACGTCTCGCAGCGTGCGGCCACGCACAGCCCGCCGATGTCGATCAACAGGGATTCGAGCGTCGAGCGCAACGCCGCCGGAATCGGCCGGGAGCGCGCGCGGTCCACCGCCCGGGCGAGCGCTTCGGCGACGATCGGCGCGCTCATCGCGCCGGCTCCGCGGCGCTCGCCACCGTCCACGCCTCAACGTCCTCGCGCAGCCCGATCGTGGCGAGCCCGTTGGCGATCGACACGAATTCGTTGCCCGCGTCGACGCGGTCGGCGCCGAAGCGGCGCTCGAAAAGGCGCCGCACGGCCGGGCGATGGGCGTCGGCCCACGCGAGCACGGTGTTGGTAGTGCCGAAATCGAGCCCGAGGGAACGGCGTGCGGAAACGGCCATGCGGAGCTCAGCGCACCGTCTTGATTCCCGCGAGCTGATACTGCTCGCGCAGCTCCTTCTCGATGTCCTTGATCGACTTGCGCAGCCCCTCTCCCGGGAGGTAGCTTTCCTCGAGCTGGTTGTCGTGGATGTACTTCTTCCACGAGGGCGTCCCGCGCAGCTTTTCGAGCACGCCTTGCCAGTAGGCGACCGCCTCGGCCGGCATCTGCGGCGGCGCCACGACGCCGCGAATCTGCGGCGTGGGCGTCACGTCGAAGCCCGCCTCGCGCAGCGTCGGCACGTCGGCGTAGCCCGCGAGGCGATGGTCGGTGAGCTGCGCCAGCACGCGGAGCTTCCCGGCGCGCACCTGCTCACCCGCCTCCTGGGGCTCGATCACCATGATGTCGACGTGGCCGCCGAGCAGCGCCGCGAGGCGCTCACCGCCGCCCTGAAACGAGACGAAGGCCCACTTGGCGCCGGTCGCGTGCTGGAGCGTGAGGCGGATGATGTTGTCGCGCGAGGTCACGGACCCACCCGACTGCTTGAGCGCGCCCGGCTTCGCCTTGGCCGCCTCGATGAAGTCCTTGAGCGACTTGAACGGCGAATCGGCGCGCACCGCGAAGACCGCCGGCTCCTTCATGAGCTGGGCGATCGGCTTCAAGTCGTGGACGGTGATCGTCGCCTCGCTCGACGTGAGCGGCCCCGCGATCCAGACGCTGGTGATGAGCCCGATGGTGTGCGGGTCGTCCTTCTTCTCGGCGATCGCCGCCGCGGCGACGGCACCGTTGCCACCCGGCTTGTTGATCACCTGGACGCGCACCGGGAGCAGCTTCTCGCGCTCGAGCATGGCCGCCATCGCGCGGGCGAGCACGTCGCTGCCGCCGCCGGGCCCGGTGTGCACGATGATCTCGACGGGCTTGGTGGGCTTCCAGTCGGCGCTCGCGGCGCCGACGAACGGCAGGACCACGATCAAGAGCGCCAGGGCGCGCGCGCTTCGCTTCAGCATGGCCATCTCCTCCTCAGGTGACGCTTCAGGCCTCGCGGTCGATCACCCGCACGCGAAGCGCGTTGAATTTCCTGAACACGGGAATCACGAGCAGCAGGACCGCGATCCCGAGGAGAACGCTCGGGATCGGACGGAACAGGATCGAGACGTCGCCCTGCGACATCATCAGCGACTGGCGCAGCGCCTTCTCCATCGGATCGCCGAGGACCAGGCCCAGCACGAGCGGCGCGGTGGGGTAGTCGAGCTTGCGCATCGCGTAGCCCAGGAGGCCGAACACGGCGAGGAGGCCCAGCTGGAACAGGCTCGACGCGGCCGTGTAGACGCCCACGATCGACACGCCGAGGATCAGAGGGTACATCGCGTAGCTCGGCATCCTCAGGAGCTGCGCGAACACCGCGACCAGCGGCAGGTTGAGGATCAGCAGCAGCACGTTGCCGATGTACATGCTCGCCACCAGGCCCCAGAAGAGCTGCGGTTGGTCCTGGATGAAGAGCGGCCCGGGCTTGAAGCCCCAGAGGACCAGGGCGGCGAGCAGGATCGCCGTGGTGCCGCTTCCGGGAATGCCGAGCGTGAGGAGCGGCACCAGCGCGCCGCCGGTCTCGGCGTTGTTCGCGCCCTCCGGCGCCGCGACGCCCTCGATCGCTCCCTGGCCGAATTCCTCGGGGTGCCTCGAGACCGCCTTCTCGAGGCCGTAGCTGATGAACGAGGCGATGGTCGAGCCCGCGCCCGGAAGCACGCCGATCAGGAAGCCCACCACCGAGCCGTTGACGAACGCGAAGCGGCACCGGCGCATGTCCTCGCGCGTGGGCATGAGGTTGCGCCACCCCTTGGGCACCGGAAGCATCTCCGCGGGCTTCGCCGGCTCCATGTTGCCCAGCACCTCGCCCACCGCGAACACGCCGATCGCGACGATCACGAAGTCGATGCCGCCGAGGAGCTCGACGCGCCCGAAGGTGAAGCGCGAGGTCGCGGAAAAGAGGTCCGTTCCCATGCTTGCGATCCATAACCCGACCAGCATCGCGAGGAACGCCTTCACCAGCGATTCGCCCGAGAGCAGCACCACCATCGCCAGGCCGAGCACCATGAGCGCGAAGTACGGCGGCTCGACCACTTCGATCCTGCTCAACGTGCCCGGGGAGTCGTCTTCCGTCATCACCTGCATCGACGGCTACCGCATGGCGCTCA
>WNFI01026237.1_pt2 | contig 19418 bp, 14 predicted proteins | sample 5400471 | NCBI WGS metagenome assembly WNFI01 (sample SAMN13153348, study PRJNA577476) | soil metagenome | isolation source: 100 cm saprolite on Douglas fir-dominated hillslope | place: USA:California | collected 2013-09-17 | reverse complement strand
CACGCTCAATCGGCTGCGCGAGCTTTACCCCCAAGGTCGCTTCGAAGCGCGGAGATTCCGCCCCAACATCATCGTCGCGGTCGGAAAGGGCGAACCGGATTTTGTGGAGAACTCATGGGTGGGCTTGAGCGTTGAAATCGGTGAGACATTGCTGTTGGTCACCAATCCCTGTCCCCGGTGTGTGATGACAACCCTACCGCAAGCCGACCTGCCACAGGATCACGGCATATTGCGTACCGCAGCGCAGAACAACAAGCCCTATGTCCCGGCTCTGGGACAGGCGATGCCTAGTGTGGGCGTGTATGCGAACGTTCTCCGTTCAGGCACAGTTCGCAGGGGCGATCCTGTACGAATGCAACAAGCGGTTGCCGCTGCATGAAGGGATTGCGCGACGGTATCGGCAAAGTAAAGGTCTCACGGGCAGCTACTTGCTCAGGAGAGAGTCTGGAGGCGAGGTTTAGTTCATCACCATCCCGCTCTGGGATTCTATTGAGGCAATCCGCGCCGTCGCGGCGCCGGATTACGAAACTGCGGTTATCCCCGAGGAACGACACAAGTATTTGTCTCGGTACGACCCTTCGCAGCCTTTGCGTTGGTCACGGGGGCTTGGAACCTCGTCAGACTAGTTAAGATAATTGTCCGTGCAGAATGTGACACCTGCAGCGATTGCCGCCCTCGTAATGGAGCTCGCTCCTGCAGTGGCGTTCGGCCTTGCCGCGGATCGCGTCACGCGAGCGGTCCAGCGCTGGCCAGTCGCCGCACGCATCGCCTTTCCCGCGCTGCATGTCCTGCCGTACGTACTCGTTTCGGCTTCCCAGCGTATTTTTCAATGGAAGTGGTTCGCGCTCTATGCCGGGTTGCCCGTGGTGATCGCTTGGTTGCTGGGGCAAGCAGCGGTCGCTGATCCGGAGCAGCGCGGAGACTCGCGGGATGCAATCGTTCTGCTGATGCTGGGGCTGGCCGTGGATCTGCGTTGGTTTGACGGAGCATGGCCCAGCGGACTGCGGGCCCTGAATGAATTGCTCCTCGTGGACATCGGTTTGTATGGCTTTCTGATTATCCGGCAGCTCAGCGGAACCGGTTTTGACTTTCATCTGCAGTGGAGTGACCTGAAGAGCGGATTACGCGAGCTGGTTTTCTTCGCGCCGCTCGTTGTGACTTTGGGACTGCTGATCGGCTTCCTCCATCCTCATGCTAACCAGCCGGGGTTGGGCGCGGCGGCGCTGAGATGGGTGGGGATTTTCTTCTTCACCGCCGTTCCGGAAGAACTCTTCTTTCGCGCGTGGGTGCAGAATCTGATCGAACGCCGCGTGGGGCGGCGGACGGCGTTGGTGATCGCGTCGGCGATGTTCGGCCTGTCGCACTTCAACAAGCGGTCGGTGCACTTCAATTGGCGCTATGTATTGCTGGCCACGATGGCGGGCATTTTCTACGGGCGGGCGTGGCGCGAAGGGCGGCGCGTGGCGGCCTCGGCCATCACGCACACTAGCGTGGATTGGATATGGTCGTTGTGGTTTTGAGTTCGATGTCAGGTCTCAGGCGCTAGGTCTCAGGTCGTCGGCATCCAGGGCTCCGAATACTCAGATCCCAACACACCCAAGACCTACGATCCAACACCTGAGACCCGAGACCTGTTGGTGAGCTGGCCGGATCGCATTGTAATGCAGGTATCCCAGACCGACGCGCAGGTGGTGATGGAGCACGTCGGGCACGCAAACAGCGAAGCAGAGGCCAAGAATGCCCTGCGCCAATCCGAGAGCGTACAGATTGCGATAGCGCCGGAACAGCGCGCATGAAACCACACCCCACACCAGCGTGGCTGCGGTGAGCGCGAGATTGGGCAGGTGAGGCGGCGAAGAGCACGCCTGCAAGGACAACGGCGGCAGCTTCGATAGAGAGAACGCGCATAAGGCGGGCCATGAAATAGTCCTGCGGAAGAAACTACCGGTAGGTTGTCCAGAGGACATAGCCAGCGACGTGCGTGAAATCGCCTTTGTAGAGCGGATGCAGCATGCCCAGCCTTCTGGAGATCAATATGCCCACGACTGCGAGGCCAATTGCCACAGGCAAGCAATGCTGAGGCTCACGATCAGTTTACTGCAATCCCAAGATGAGGAACGGCGTAGATTTGAGCGCAATCTTCACGACAGCATCGGTCGGTACCTTACGATCATAAAGATGGACCTTGATGCGATGAATGGGTTGGGACGCGATGAGCAGCGATATAGGGAAGAACACTGGAAACACTAAACCGACGATGTAGTAGCTTCGCCCCATGAACAAACACCTTGTGTCGCCACCACCTCCTCTCATTTGAATTCGTGGAGAAGCGCCCGGTTTCGAGTTATCGCACTGCGGCCTTGACCAACTCTTCGATCCCTCTGTGCGTGAGATAGGCTTTGTCTCCCGACCGGCTCTCCAGCACGATCGCGGGTCGTGTGCCGCGACTTACCAGGTCCATATATTGTTTCGCGATGCTCCAATCGGCAACGTCGCCCTTTGTGGAAAGCCCTTTGTCCGGAATCACCAGCGCTACCGGGCGAGAGATCACATCCGGCGGATTCCTGCGCCATTCTTCGGCCAGCTTGGACAGCGTTCTTCCCAGCGGCTTCACTCGGTTCTGTTGATCCAGTACTCCCAGCGCGTACTCGAGGCTCAGGAACCCCTTCATCGCCGGATCGATGTCGTGCGAGCACCACCAGGTGAAGCCCCAAACGTTCTGGCACGCGGCCGCGTTCTGCAACAGCGTCGTTGCGTATTCGGAAATGTAGGTCTCCGGCATCCACTCGCTGGATGTTCCGACTTCCTGCACCCATACCGCGCGTTGGTCACTTGATTGATAGGCTCGTGCCAGTTCAACCATGTACTCCGCCAGATGAAGGCTCCCCACCTGGTCGTATCGGTAGTGATCGAGCGCTCCAGTCCAATAGGCATAGCAGTGCACCACGGTGGCAGAGCCCACCTGACCCAGGTTTTGCCGGCTGAATCCCAGATCCGCAAACCAGTGGGTATGGTCAACTCCGTTGACATGGAATTTCCCAGGACAAACCTCCTGGCAGTGCGACAACATAGTAGTCGCCCAATTGTCCGCTTCATCTTGCGAGACCGAGTTATTCAGGCTGTCGATCTTTTGCAGGACGCCGACCTCGTTGCCTAAGTCGAAGCCTAAAAAGCGAGGATGGTTGCCGATAGACTTCCCGATGGCGGTGAACAGCAGTTTCTCTGCCTCAATGATTTCTGGATTCGTAAATATCTTGTGGGAACCATCGGGTGCTAACGGCGTCACCCATGCAGGAAGAAAAGCATATCCGCTCAGCCATCCATCTAAGACGGCCACTTCAACGTCCAGTGCCGCACCGTGCGCCAGATCCAAAAGCTCGTGCAGTCGGTCCAGCAAATGAGCGCTCACAAAGTTTATACCGGGCTGGAAGAGCGACCATAGGCACTGGATTCGGATGTGATCCATTCCCAGGTCGGCGATCGCGTGCAGATCTTCGCGGATCGACTTCGCATCCCAATCAGACCAGCAGTACCACCAATTTTTCCGCGGGACATAGTTGAGGCCAAACCGCATGCGTCTGTCAGCGGGCGGGGTTCCAACTGGTGTTGAGATACCTAAGACTTCATGAGGGGGAACAATCGCAGCCAGCGCTCCACCCAGACCTGCTTTGATTAAGTCCCTGCGCGATAGTGTCGTCATAGAAGTGTCCTGCTCCCATTATTGGCCGCATTTCCGCATGCCCGAGGGATTGAACGTCCTCATCTCCGGTGGACCACAGGCAAAATGAGCGCTGACGGATATTCGTGATTGTGATAGACGGCGTTAGTGGCCTTCACCCAGCGCGTGCCGCGTTCGGGTTCTTCGGCAGTGTTCAGATTTCGATCGAAGCGCGGAAAGTTACTGCTGGAGATCTCCAGACGGACGCGATGTCCAGCGAGAAAAACGTTGCTGGTTGCCCTGGCATCGATCTTGAGTTCATAGATGTGCGAAGGTTCCATGAACTCAGCTTTTTCCTGGGAGTTACGATAACGGGCACGCAGAATGCCGTCCGTCAGATTCTGCGCATAACCATCGGGATGAACGTCAATCAGCTTGGCCGTAAAGTCGGTGTCGACCGCAGAAGAACTGGCGTAAAGGTCAAGGCTGATCGGACCGGTTACTTCCACGTCTTCCTGTAAAGCCGGTGTCGTGTACACCAGTACATCCTGGCGGGATTCATTCGGCCGCTGATCAAAAGCACCTGGCGGAAGATAATCAGCAGTGTCACAGCAAAGTCCGCCGCCGCGCGTGGGTACCGGGTCGGAGGGGATATAGGTAAAGCGATCCTCAGTTTCAGACTGGGGCTTGATCGTGCTGAGCACTCCGTTGCCAGACAGAGTATTTGCTTGACCACCCGAGTGCAGATAAAAGCGGGTATCCTCTGCACCTGGCAGAGGCCAGTCGTCCTCGTCGCGCCAGACATTTCTTCCCATGACGAAGATCTTCACCGGCTTCTCTTTGTCGATTCCATTCTGCAAACCCTTAAGCAGATGGTCGTACCAGCGAAGAAGGGTCTCGTCGTCGTCGATGCGCGCAGCCGGCCCGAAGTCTGCATCACCGGTCTTTCCGTCGTAAGAGCCGTGAGACCACGGCCCTATCATCAGCCGTTGGCCGAGCCGGGCACCTTCATTCGCGCCGTGAGCCTTGATGCCCGCGTAATTTCGGAGGGTGCCGTTCAAGAAGATGTCGTACCAACCGCCGACGTGGTATGCAGGAACCGCGATTTGGCGAAAGTGATCCGTAATGGACCAAGCCTTCCAGTACTCGTCGTAGTGCGGATGCTGCAGCCAGTCGAAAAAATAAGATGCCAAGCCTTCACTGGTTCCCGCTTCAAGAATCGGGTAGCCAGAGAGCGGCAGCTTGGATGACCAGGCGAGCGGATTGGTGTCTTTTTCCAGCCGGCGCTGCAGACTGTCCCAGGCGAGGATTGACGTCCATGACTCGCTGAACCACTGCTCGAAGGCGCCCGACTGATACGTTCATCCATCGTGAAAGTTGGAGGCGGTGATTTGCGGGAAAATGCCTGCGAGGTGCGGAGGGCCGGCGATAGCAGCGAGCAACTGCGTAGCGCCGACGTATGAGCCGCCGAACATTCCAACCTCGCCATTAGAAAGAGGCAACGCCGCGGCCCACTCGACGGTGTCGTATCCATCGTTGGATTCATGCTTGAAGGGGTACCATTCGCCCTCGGAGGAGTATCTTCCGCGCACATCCTGAATGACAACCACATAGCCACGAGCCGCTGCCTTCAGACAAAAGTCCACTCCATCCTTCTTGTCATATGGCGTACGTTCAAGGAGGACAGGAAACGTTCCTTCCGCCGTTGGACGGCAGGTGTCGGCGTAAAGAGAAGTGCCATCACGCATCTTGGCAGGGACATTATGCTCAAACTTCACCTCGTGCGTTTCGGCGGCGAGGGCCGAGCTGGCTGCCGCAGCCAGGATGAGCGCCGCTGTCCCCGCAACGTGTTGGCCCATGCCTCGTTTCAAACTATTCTCTCCAGAATCGGCGATGCGAACTTATTCCGCCACATTCCATCCATCCACGGAGACCATGGGCTTGGAGTCGTGCAGGTCACTCAGACCGTATTCGGCGGTGATTTCTCTCTTTTCGCCGGGTAAGAGGGAGAAGTAATTGTCTTGCCACAAAACGGGCAAGACTTCCTCACCGTCGTTGCTCCTCTTCACGGCCAAGTGCACAAACATCGCGAGACTCTTATCCGAGTTCTCAACGAACACATGAGTGATCATCTCACTACCCCTGTGTTCCGTTCTGGCTGAGTGCTCAAGGCGCACTTTTGGCAAGGAGTTGAGCCCAACGAAATCACCATACTGAGCCTTCGCCAGAGCTTCAGTCGTGTCATACGTCACCTTTGACCAGTCCAGCGTCTCTGATTTCTTTGATAGCCAATAAAAATTGGTGCTTAGTCGCTTTCCCGCGAGATCGTCAAGTGCGAGCTGCACGAAGTACGTAGATGTCAGGCCGTCTAGATCCGGCAATAGGAAGACGTTACTGCTGCTATCAGCGGGCGCATCCAGCATTGCCTGGTGCGAGTATTTTTCTGTGAGATCAAGATTGTAAACGCGCGTAGTTAGGCGCAACTTCTGGACATCCTGATAGCTACTGTTGACTACCCAGATGGAATGATCATCGTACGAGTACAACGGATGCAGCGGTTCGCAAGCCTTCTTGGCTCCAAAGTATTCGCCTCCGGGGCGCAGGTAGTAGTCATAGAGGTGCCAGATCAGGGAAGGCCAGGCGTTGTTCAGCATCCATTGGATCACGCCGGTAGATTTGTACTTGTTCCGGCTATAGGCTTCGAACATGGCGCGGCTGCCCTCGTAGTTCATGAGCTGCGCCTTTCTAGCGAAGTCTTCCATACTGGTGGCTGTGCCGTAGCGCCTATTCAGAGCATCCGCGTAGACGTGAATGTCCTTGAAGTTTCCTCCTCCTGCGTGAAAATTCCATACATCATCAATCGGCCAGAGGTGGTCCTTCGGCAGCATCTGGCGAAGGCTTTCTGCCGGGGGTACCGCAGGTCCGGGACTTGTTTCCGTAGTAAAGCCGAAAGCGCCGGCACGTGTATTCTCGAACTTGGGGGCCGATTTGCGCGTCTCTGGATGGCTGGCGACCAGCCAAAACGAGGGTGGCACCCAATTGTAGATTCCCTCCTTGATGCCTGACCTCCCCGTGAGTGCACTCGTCAGGTTGTCAACGGACGACATCAATGGATTTGGCCAGCGCAACTCTTTGAAAATATCGAGGTACATGCGCTCGATGTCCGGCGGTGGGAGAGCGTCACCGCCATATGCCCAGACCAATAAACTGGGATGGCTTCGCAGGCGGTGAATCTGGTCGCGCAAAGACTCTGCCGCGATTGTGTAGTCCTCTTTCGTCCATCTTGAATAGTGTTCCCAGTGATCACAACAACACCAGCCTGCGAAGACTAGAATGCCGTAGCGGTCAGCCACGTCGAAGAATTCGTCAGTATCCAGCTTGCCTTCCAGTCGAACGGTATTCAGGTTCATGGCGCGTACGTAGCGAAACTCGTCTTCCAGACGCTGAGAGGATTCGCGCAGCATCATGTCCGGCGCCCAGCCGGCGCCCCGAATGAGAAGTCGCTTTCCGTTCACCTTGAAAAGCAGGGAGTCTTGCTCGTCTATTTCAGACGTGACTTCCCGGATACCAAAATGAGTTAGCAGACGATCAGAAATGGCGTCGTTCAGTTCGAATTTCAGCTCGAGAGAGTACAGGTAAGGTGTGCCCATCTGCGCGGGCCACCAGAGGTGTGGATCGGTGATGTTGAGTTGACCAAAGATTGCAGGAGCAAACGTAATCTCCCTGGACTCTCCCGGACCAAGCTCGACATCTTGAGAAAAATGGATATCTTCGATGCTGCCTTCCAGCAGTCCTTTGATAGGTTTATGTGTTGAATTTCTCACATCGGCGCTGACGGTGAGGTGTGCCGTTTTCAATGACGGCAAATCCAACTTTGTGAGCACAAACGGGTGCCGCAGCTCCACCGGACCGCTTGTTGTCAGATACGCGCGATTCCACAATCCCATATCCTTATCAGGAGGGGCGGGATTCCAGTCGACGAAATCGATCGCCAGATCCACATCCTTCGGAGGGAACACCTCGATGGCAAGAACGTTCGTCCCCGCGGGCGACAGGTCTTGGGTTACGTTGAGTTCATACAGACGCCAGGCGCCGGCGATCTGATCTGAACTTGCGACTCGTCGGCCATTCAGCCACACATTGGCGCGATAGTTGAGGCCGTCGAGGTGAAGCCACACTGACTTTCCCTCATCGTTCCCTGGCAATGAGAACTCTTTGCGATACCACCATGAAACTGAAAAAGGACTGTCGCTTGACATTGGAAGGTTGGAGAATTCTGCGGCGATCGGATACGTGGTCCCGGGAATCGAGCGCAGATTCATACCAAAATAGGGATCGGGATACTTCCCAACCTTTACCAGCGCTGCCAACACGGTAGTGGGGACCGTCGCGGGATACCAATTCTGCGCGTCAAAGGCCTTGCTGGAGATTTTGTCCCCAGACTGGGCAACCAGCGCGGAGGATTGGATTCTCCAGCCCTTGGTCAACGACAGCATCGTGCTCGGCTCTGGGGTGCTGGCTTCAGCGTTTCGCGCTACCAGCGGCGAACCAACCAGAAAGAACAAACAGAAGAAAACGACAGAATTCCTCACGAGCGCATCCTCGCCAACAAGAATGTAGGTGGTGCTATTGCATCAATCGTTGAATGGCACAATCTCGGACTTCGGACCTCAGGCATCGAAAGCGGATCAGAAAATGAACTTCAGAGAGTACTGGACAATGCGCGAGGAATGACCTCCGGTTGGAGCTAAGAAACCAGGATCCGTGATGGTGGTATCGACCGAGTTGAACTGATGGTGATTGAAGACGTTGAAAGCCTCCCAGCGAAACTCAAACGATCGCTCTTCTTGCACGAGAAAGCTCTTGAATAGGGCTATGTCGAAGTTCGTCCTGAATGGGTAATTCAGACTGTTGCGGCCAGAATCGCCGAACGTCAACCCTCGGGGGAGAGCAAAGGCCGCTGGATTGAAAAGCACAGGCTTGCCGTTGTATTGCTTCACCGCGGACGGGCCATGTGGATTTCCGACAATATCCAAGAACGATCCCAGGCCGTTGCCATTTTTCACTCCAGCGTTGTCGTTTCCGTAGACTACGCTGAAGGGTTGGCCGGTTTGAAACAGAGTGATACCTGAGACTGCCCAGCCACCGAGCAGAGCTTGTCGCGCTCCCTTACCCTTGAAGAATGGCAACTCGTAAAAATAGCTGAGATTCAGAATGTGCCGCTGGTCAAAGTTAGAACTGGCGCGGGCTGCGGACGGATTGTAGCCGTTGACGATCCCCGAGTCCGCCCGTCCCGACGCATTATCGATGGAGTGACTGTAGGTGTAGGCCACCGAGTAAGTGAGACTTCCTACAGTCCGCCGGGCACTCACTTGCAATGAGTGATATATAGAACTGGCAGCCTCATCGAACCGGAAAATCGAGTTGTAGGCTGCAAACGGGCGATAACCTGCGACCGTTGGGTCAGTACCGCAGGCGACATTGAGATGAATCAGTGCCTGACCCGTGATCTGCACACCGCTGGGAGTGGTACCTGTGGAGCAGTCGTTTGGTCCAATAGCTTCGCCAGGCTTATAGGGATTCTGTGAAAGAGGCAAGGGATAGAGCTGGTTTGAGTCATGTTGCGTGGTGAGATATGTCCCCTTACTGCCCACGTAGGCCACAACCAGCACGGTTTTGCCGGGTATCGCCTTCTGAACGTCGAAATGCCACTGCTGTATGTATGGCCACACGGCCTTATTGGGTATTGAGACAACCGAAGATGGGAAGAATTGAAGGCCGCTACTGCCGCCACCAATACTTGCGAATCCGTCGATATTTGTCTGGGTTACATTTAGAAATTGTGGTGCATTACCCTCTAATCCCTCTGTATTCCCTTCCGTGCCGTTCGTATGCTCGTAGAAAATTCCGTAGCCGCCACGAATGGACATCTGGCCATTGCCCCACGGGTCGTACGCAAAACCGATGCGCGGCGCCGGGTTGAAGAGATGTCCTTTCAAGCAGCCGGCATATGGACTTCCGCCGATTGACGCATTCGGAAAGAGCCCACCGGGAACACTCGTTGCTGCCGAGCCCCCTGGTCCGCCACACTCCACCAGTCCGTTGAATGGATTGGCGGTGGAACCAGAGATGAATGCTCCGCTGTTGGGATCGATTGCCGGCGCCGCGGACAGGTTAAATGTATTCGGGTTAAAGTTGGTGGCTTGTTTGTAGCGCTCCCGGTAAGTGCCGAAGAGACTGGCGCGAAAACCGAGGTTGAGGGTAAGTTTCGAGGTGATCCGCCAATCATCCTGGAAGTAGGATTCGACAATCTTGTAACGCTGGTAATACTTGATTTGCCGGTTCTCCTGGTAGAAACTCTGAATTTTTCCCATCAGAAAATCGGCAAACCCGTTCCCCGACGTGACCGAAGAACCCAAGTTGTTGAAGTTCAAAAGACCTTCACTTTCGGCGCCCTGATCTTCATTCTTCTGTGCCGCTTGGAAATATGCCCCGAATTGCAAGCTGTGCTTCCCGGTTATCTTGCTCATGTTGTCGCGATAGCTATAGGTGGGGTCGGAATTGACCCAGGGAGCAAATGATGGATCAACGCTGAACCCGAAACCCTCATTGCTATCGTTCACGCTAAAAGCACTGACCTTGCCTCCAAAATTGTTGCCAAACACGCTATTAGTGAAAAGACCCGAATATAGAGACCTCTTCCAGGGGCCATTGTCGGTGAAAGTAAGCGCGTTTGAGGTGTAGCCGGCCACGAATTCATTTAACAACGTCGGACTGAGCTGGGCGGTGAGACGAGCAACAATGCTTACCCCCGGTCCGTTTCGATTTGTCCCAAAAGTGGCGAACGACCCCGAACCCCATCCTGTGTAGGGTGTCTGTTGCAGATACGAATCGTGGATGTAGCTGAATGTGGCGCGGATTTTCGAGCTGATATTGTGATCGATCTTGAGCAACTCTTCCCGTGACTGCGTGGGATTAGAGACCGAAGCCTGGTAGGTGGGAAATATGACTCCGTTCGACGTGGGGAATGTATTTGCGTGCGGGATCAACGCCAACAGCAAAGCAGAATTAGGATCAACCGATACCTGGCTGCCAACGCTGGGACAGGAGGCCGGATTCACTCCACAGGTGTAAGAAAAATCGCCACTTCTCTCCGCGTCGGAAGGAACCCCTACCGTGTAATCGGTCGGATCCTTCTGCTTGCGCCACTCCTGGGCCCAGAAGAAGAACGTCTTACTTTTGTCAGTGTTGTAGTGACCTGGAATGAAAACTGGTCCGCCAATCGTGTACCCAAAATCGTGCCTCTTGTACGGAGGCTTTGGAGCCGCAGGATCTGCAAAGTAGCTGCGCGCGTTAAGGAAGTCGTTACGGCCATAGTAGAAAAGGTCACCGTGAAACGATTTGGTGCCGGACTTGGTTTCGACTTCGATGGTTCCCGATCCGTTCTTTCCGTACTGGGCACCGTAGCTGGATGCGAGCACCCTCACCTCGGAAATCGCATCCACATTTGGATAAACAACCAGCGTGCCGTTGCTGCCGTTGTCCTGGTTATCGCCGCCATTCACCTGCCAGTTGCTGTATTCGGCGCGTCCGCCATTGATACTGGGACTTACTCCGCTGAAAGATCCCGTTTGTTGCTCGTCCCCCTCGGTTGGGTCCGCCACGCCGGGCTGCAAGCCAACCAGGGAGGTGAAAACCCGCCCATTCATCTGGAGCTTGGCGATTTGGGTGCCGGTGATAGTTCCGGCAACCTCTGAGGACACTGTCTCGACCTGCGCTGCGCCTTCCCCTTGAACGGTTACGCTCTCGCTCACCGAGCCCACCGCCAAGGTAGCATCGACACGGGCCCTCTGGGCCACCCGAAGGACAATGCCTTTGGCGTCGAATGTGCGAAATCCAGTGGCGGTGATGGTCAAATCGTAAGTACCCGCGGGTAGACCAGGAACTGAGTACTCACCATCGGAATTGCTGACTGTAGTGCGGCTTAGAGTTCCAGACTCGTTGCTGGACGTCACTGTGGCATTGGGAATCGCCGCGCCGCTGTTGTCTCGCATAGACCCGGTGATGACACCACTGTCCTGTGCCAGCGCCGCCAGAGAAACCCATAAGATGAATCCCAATCTCGTAACAAGAGATCGCATGCGCCTCCGTTTTTATCCTGCAACTTCGTCCAGTTGTTCCCGATGCAAATGCTTACTTCGGCACTCACCCTTGGGCGTCTCGCCAAGGCTTCATGCTCGGCCCCCATCGCTACTGCACGACCAGCGTGACCTGACTATTGAGAGCATCGCCAGCACCTGTGTTTGAGTCCGTGGCGGTGACAGTGATTGGAGCGTTGCCTTTCGGAGTCGAAGTGCTGGTTACCACGCTGAGTGTCGAGGAACTACCGGGACTGACCGGATTGGGGCTGAAACCAGCGGTGGCTCCGCTTGGCAGCCCACTCGCGGTCAGCGTCACATTGCCGCCGCTGAATCCGCTCAAGTCCGACACAGCAACCGTGAACTTCGCTGTCGCCCCAGCGGTTACAGTCAAGAACGGATAAAACGGCGTTACTGAGATTGCCAAATCGGAAGCGGGATCGGCGATGCCTCGGAACGAGGAATAAACTGGCTTGTAGGTGTCAGTTGCGCAAGTTCCGCTCCCATTGTTTCGCATGGTGAGCCCGAAACCGACGTCGCAACTGCTTTCCTCGTGCAAGTCGTACCATAAGATCGGCGCCGTGATCCCGTTGTTGTGCAGCATGGTCATCTCATGGACCAACCATGTAGCTTCCGTGGTCGGATCAGGAGCCTTCGGAACCAGCGTCCACCTTGGGTCGTCTTTCTTGTTGTAATACCCGATCTCCGTGATCCAGGTGCCTATGCTGTTGTAGGGGGAGGGCCAGGCAGCCAGGTGGGTCTGGTACGATTGCAAGCGCTCCAACGAGTTGGGGTAGCCACTGCAATCCGCATTCGTGGGGCAGGTTCCATACGGATGCAGCGCCATGTAGTCCATATACAGCCAGGCCTGATTGGAGGCCAATTGGTCGACGAAACACTCCTCAGTCCATTCCGAGAGGCCGCCAATGATCACCTTCGCCGTGGAGTCGTTGGCCTTGATGGTGTTGTAGGTATCTTTTAGAAACAGTACATAATTGGCCACGCCATTCCGGTAGTCGACAGTCGTGGTGCAGCCGCCTACGGTAGCATCTCGCTGGGGAGTGGGCTCAGAATTGTTGTAGTACCAGCCACCTGTGCCATTCGTCTCGTTGTCGATCTCGTAGTAGTGGATATACGGCTTGTAGGTTTGAACCAGGTTGGCTAACCAGCTCTTATATTGAGCGTCAGACGGATTGTTGACCGGGTCATACAACGTTTGCGTGGTGGTTCCGGTGCAGGTGGCACCGGCGCTCGCCAGGCGCTGCACGTCGAGCATGACGTTCACCCCGCTCGCGCGCTGCATCGCCAGCACATGCTGCATCTCTGGGTCCGTGCAGTTATTGTCAGGAGGCGCGTAAACCACAAACCGGGACCAGCGAATGCCTGCATTTGCTGTGTCTGTGACGTCCTGCTGTGTCCCCGTGTAGTTCCGCGACGTCCCATTGCCCCACATCTTTTCGGCAATCACATTATTGGCGCCCTTCCAGCCGGCAGACTGGGGTGAAGTCTGCGCTGCTGCCGAACGTACTGAGACCAAGACTGCAACTAAAGCCGCCAAAACAAGCACAATTCGAAACTTGCGCGAACCAGTCTTAACTTCACCGCTTTCCTTCGATGAATCTGGAATCTGCATTTTTGAGTCTCCGTTTCGTCGTCGTCCTTGGCCTTCCTTCTTTCGTCCTTGGCCTCGAACCAATCCGGTCGGTCACGCAGACAACCGCGAGTCAGGGCAGTCTTTTCCGAGCCCCAAGTATTAATCGGCCTGATTGCCTAAACCAGCAAGATAAGAACGGTTAGAAACTTCTATCGCGGGCTATCCGCCAAGCAGTCAACGACTTGGCGAACCTGTTAAGACTGGGTTAAAAATCGGAGGAGTCGGTTTTGCTTGGCGGGGTTCGGTTACTTCTTAACTGGACTGGCCGCGAGATAACAATTGCCTGCCCCAGCGGAATCAGCGACTCAGGCTCTGCGCCACCGACAGCTTTGAATTGTCCGGGACGTTGTCCGATCTGACCGGCTCATTTCCCGCGGAGCGAGTCAGTGCGGTGACGTATGAGACGTCAACCGGGATGTTTTCGCTTACCTTGACCTTCACCAGAACCAGAAAGTTTTGCGGAATCTCGTTCTTCCCGGTCAGCGACCTCAGTCTCTCAAACACTGGATTCATCTTCTGTGGATCACACAAGAACTCACCCGCGCCATAGGTTCCAAAGCTTGAAGCTCCCGCAAGGATCAGAACCCAGGAGCCGCTGCTGGTTGTCTCCTTGGAAATCACCCCATAGTCGGTCAACATCGTGCCCGTTTTCGCGTCATATTCTGGGCCATATTCCCCAGGTTGGTTGGTCAACGGGCCATTCAGCACCAGCGAGCCACTGTCGGTTTCGCGGAAGAATTGCGACGAGATATTTTCACTGGTCCAGGGAGTAGCATGCGGCAGGCCCAGAACAATGACATTTTCCTGGAGCGCCTGATTCCAATTAAGGAAGCGCGCTTGCGTCAGTCGGGACCGCACGTTGAGCGTTTGCATGAGCTGTCCCAATTCATACGCGGCCACCGCCTCCCCCATTCCCGTATACTCGTCCGACGTCGGATGCAGGAACACGTGGGGAAATGATATTTCGGACCCAGCCTCCCTGCCCTCCAATGATTTCTCCATCTGCGGCGTGAGCGGTACGGTCTGGTTGCTAAGGAAGCTCCTGGGAGGAGCGACATTAGTCCCATATAGCAACAACACGCGGGGATTGCTCAAGCTGATCAGTATGTTCCTGCCCGCACGAGTTCCACCAAAAATCTCCGAGTATGAGGCGTACTCCTTCCCCATATCTCCTGTCACAGAGGGGTGCGATTTGGGGTGAGAATGCGAAGCCACAAGCCAGAGGTTTAGCCCGACAGAGACCAACAGGAGACTCGCAAAACTGTAGAGCACCGCAGAGGACCCGAAGCCAATCCGCCCGGAGGTTGCTTGAGGTGACCCTGTTGTCGGGACAGCGACCGGAACACGTGTGAATTGCGGACGGTACGAGCCTTTAGGAATTTCTATACGTAGCGGTCGATCCTTCCCCTCCGCAAGATAGTATTCATTCAATCGTCGTCTGAGCTCATGCGCCTGGACGCGCACAATGGAGTCCTCCGCGCCGGAATGGTCTGCTCTGCGGTGGAACACTTCCAGGGCAAGCTGGTATTCATTTAGCTGCTCGGCATTGCCTTCAATCCACTTCTCACAGAGATAATTGAGCAGAGAGCTCTGCTTTTCCGATCTGGCAAAATGCTTACTCTTGAGCAGGATTTCAACTTCACCACGGACTTCCTGGGCGGTAACGAGGGACTTTTCCACTTCGGCCATGGCAACGGGGATGGCGGACAAACAAGAGGCTTGATGCTAGCACCTTCCCGCTTTCCATTCAATCAAATCTTCCGCCCTCCAAGCGCCTCTCCGGGCCGCGGTCTGGGACAATTAACGTCTCCTCACGATATGCGAAGGTATCGAGATTGGGCCAGAAGTCATCAAGATCGTTTTCCGCCTGACGCCGGACGCACGCGGCTCGGGACCAGAATCCATCGTTGTCACGTTATCGCGGCTGTGAACGAGTGAGACTGCGCGCACTTAAGCGGGAACGCCTAGCTGGGAGTTGTCAGGGAATTGGGCACGGAGCAGTCAGGCAAGAATCCCTAACGCCTGACGCGTGTCAAAGCACGGTCACTTGCCACTGGAAGGCGCGGAAACTCGGCGAGCCTGCCGAAGTCTCGTTTGTGCACGGCCAACATCTCCATGCGAGAAGCGGCCGCTTCCACTGAAAGAGCGGTTTCGCACTATTTCGCTTGTTGGCTCGGAAACAACTTGTTTACCTATAGAGCGTTACCTTTGTGCTTGCCACGTTTCTCGATGATGTAGCGAGTGGAGTTCATAGTTCGGCTCGGGAAGCGAATTTTTGCAAGGCGATGCGAAGCCGCCAGGATTGTAGTTGTTAAGCGGGAGAATCCTTTGTCCGAACAAAGGTCGGATTACCTTTTTAAATCAGGTTGGGACGTGACCTTCGCGGAATTTTTTCCGCGCTGGCTTGCGCGATTAGCGCTGCACGGTCTTGTTTTGCCGACTTGCGGCGGCCAATCGATGATGGGAGCAGAGCGTGGGACCTAGTCGCAGAGTTTTTCTAAAAACAGCCGCGATACTGGGTGGAGGAGCACTCGTCGCGGAAGCTGAATCGAAGTCTGTGAAAGCCGCTGCAACAAACGGGGGGCACTCGTTTGAAATGCCACGCGGCATGACGTTGCTAACCATTTATCTCGATGGCGAATATCGGCTTGGTGTGAAAACCAGCGAAGGAGTAGTTGACGTTACGCGAGCTGCGGCGCATTTCAAAATGCCAGCGCCGAGCACCATGGATGACCTGCTGCAGAACGGCAAGGGTGGTTTATTGAAGAAGCTCGTGGACGCCGCTGCCAAAGCAGGTTCCAAGAACTTCATACTAGCTGAAGATCGAGTCGAGTACGGTCCGGTCGTGATGACGCCGGAGAAGATCGTCATGGTGGGTTTTAACTATCGAAGGCACGCGGCCGAAACGCATATTCCTATTCCTCCCAATCCTGTTCTCTTCAACAAATACAACAACGCTCTCAATCGGCACAACGGCCTGATCAAGTTGCCCGTAGATGTTGCCACAAAGTTCGACTATGAAGTTGAGTTGGTAATCGTATTCGGACGACAGGCTCATAACGTTTCAGAACAAGACGCGCTGGAGTATGTGGCTGGTTACTGCACGGGAAATGATTTTTCAGCGCGAGACCTGCAAACCTTAACGTCGCAGTACATGATCGGAAAGACTTGTGACGGATTCGCCCCAATCGGTCCTTATTTTGTGAGCGCCGACCTTGTCGGTGATCCGAATAACCTGCGGCTGGAAACTCGTGTCAACGGAGAGCAGAGGCAAGATTGGAACACCAATGACATGGTTTTCAACTGCCGCCAGCTGATCAGCTTTGCCTCGAAAGTTATGACTATCAAGCCGGGCGACATTTTGTTCACGGGGACACCTCAAGGTGTGATCGTGGGAATGCCGAAGGATAAACAGGTCTGGCTGAAAGCGGGGGACAGGATCGCATGCAGCATCGAGAAGCTGGGCGAGTTGAAGTTCGCGCTCGCGTAGGGAGAGTGTTGTGCAACGACTCGATGAATATTCCGATAAGACAGCGAATTTTCGCAGCTACGGCGCTCCTTGCGATGATTTTCGCAGTTTCCAACAGCGCATGTGCGCAGACGTCTTCCGCAAACGTTGATGGATCCGGGAACCACAAAGTTTTCGTCTGGCCTGTTTATGATGGGCAGGCTGCCGGCGACCATTACTCCAGTCTCTCGCAAATCAATCGAAAAAATGTGCGAAAGCTTCAAGTCGCTTGGAAGTTCGGTGCTGGAGAAGAGGGCGGACTTGAAACGAGTCCGATTATCGTCGGCCGCATACTCTACGCCTGCTTTGCCACTCAAAAAGTAATTGCCCTCGACGTTCGATCCGGCAAATTGATTTGGAAGTTCGATTCAGGCATCAAGGGCAAGATTCCGATACGGGGTCTCTCTTATTAGACCGATGGCAAAGAAGCCAGGGTTGTGGCTCGCCGAAATGCCATCCGCCGAGAGTGACGTGATTCTTCCCGCCTAGGGTCAACCTCTCAGCCTGCATTTAACCATCGATCATGCTCTTGTGCAGTGACCACCCCGGCCACTGCGTCCCTCGCAGCCCAGAATCGATCCAAAGCATATGCACATATTAAGGATGAGGCTTTCGCTCTTCTGATTAGGCCGCCCGATCGTAACGGTGATGCCACCCGCCTAGTTGATCATAGGACAGCACACCAGAGGTCTCGCAGCGAGTTCTGCGCCCCGGTGTTCCCTTTCCCAGTCCAAGATGCGTGCGGTCCTCGTGGTAGTAGGAGATGTACTCGGAAAGGGGCTGCCGGGACCCCCGTCCGTATTTTGCATCCCGGTCATGGATTAGAAATCTTGGAGCCGTCGCGAACGGAAACGCCTCCCGCAACTGATGGATGATCAACTGCTCGTCGGGTGCTTCGTGATGTTGAAATGCAGAATACGCCGGCGATCGTGGCTGATGACAAAGAAACAGTAGAGGACGCCGAACGTGATCGTCGGCACTGTGAAGAAGTCCATCGCCGCAATCGCGTCCCTGTGATTCTCAAACAACGCGCGCCAACGGTTGGCTGGCCGGGGATCTGTACCTCGTCACAATTCAAAACGCACCGGGAACGGTGCGGATTCAAGAGAGGGCGCCGCTCTCAGGAGCAGCCAACGACATGGGTAGGTGCGCAGACTGCAGCTGCATTCTGTGAATTGGGCTGAGTTAGCCACACTCGTGGCATTTGCGCCCCGAGAAGCAGCTTGTCGAGCTGCCGATCTTCAGGCAGCTCGGTCGTAGCGGTGGTGCAACCCACCCAATCGGCGCCGGCAGATCACTCGACCGTCGGTTGTGGATGGAGTCCTACTAGACGGTGTTTGCTTGCCAAGCCCGAGATGGGTTCGGTCGTCATGGTAATAGGAGACGTACTGAGAGAGGAGTCGCTTGAGATGTCGCTCGTTCAGCGCGACGACATAATCCAGCAGCTCGCGGCGGCAACTTCCCACCCAGCGCTCGGCCACGCCATTCTGCCAGGGACTCTGGACCGACGTTTGCATACATTCTATCTTCATGGATCGAATCGCCGCGGGGACTTCGAATCCATACTTTGCGTCGTGATCAAAGATGAGGAACCTGGGCGTGAACTCATGAGGGAACGCTTCGCGTATCTGCTGGACAATCCAATTGCTGGTCGGATTCCGCGTAACACTGAAGTGCAGGATACGTCTACAGTCATGGCTGATGATGAAGAAGCAGTAGAGCACGTTGAAGGTGAGGGTCGGGACCGTGAAGAAATCCATCGCCGCGATGGCTTCGCGGTGATTATGCAGGAACGCCAGCCAACGTTTGGTGGGGTCTGGACGCCTGGGTGCTCGCCTCATCCAGCGAGAGATGGTGGTCTCCGATACCTCGAAGCCGAGCATGAGGAGTTCCCCGTGGATGCGAGGCGCACCCCAGCTTGGATTCTCCGCGACCATCTGGAAGATCAAGTCACGGATCTGCTTGGAGATTCTCCGGCCACCGCCGACTCGGTTTCGCCCTTTGCAGAGCATCGCCCAATACAGTTTGAATCCAGCTTGGTGCCACCCAACAACAGTTTCCGGCAGCACGAGAAAGAGAGCCTGCTTCCATTGAGACCAGAAGCGGCGCGCGAGCACCCAAAACAGCTTATCGAGTGGCCCCAGTTTTGGCCTGGGATGTTTGCGTTTCAAGACGGCAAGTTGTTGGCGGAGCGCGAGGTTTTCTAGCATCAGGCTGCGGCGGTTACAAAAGCTGGAAAGTGCAGCCCCGAACCAGAGCCGAAAGAGACCGAACATAGTGGCAAAGTTATAGCAGATCGGATCGTCGGCTGCTTTCCGATGTTGTTGATTTCAAAGCCGGACAGAATTGTGACGAGGCACAGACTACCTGCGCCGAATGAAAGCCAAGCTGGGTCCCAAAGCTGCCACCATGGCAACCGCCCATAAGATCGCAGTGATCTTTTACATCATGGTCAAAAAC
>WNFI01331508.1_pt2 | contig 19419 bp, 24 predicted proteins | sample 5400471 | NCBI WGS metagenome assembly WNFI01 (sample SAMN13153348, study PRJNA577476) | soil metagenome | isolation source: 100 cm saprolite on Douglas fir-dominated hillslope | place: USA:California | collected 2013-09-17 | reverse complement strand
GGAACTTTCCCCTGACCCAGAGCCACCCGCATGCTGAGCATGCCGCGGAGGCGGCGGAAGCTGCCGCCGTCCAAGGGAAGTTCTGGGAGATGCATGACTCCCTCTTTGAGCATCAACGGGCGCTCGATGATGCGCAGTTAGTCCGCTATGCGGTCGCACTCCATCTTGATCAGGAGACATTCGAGCGCGAGTTGACTGCACACGTGCATGCCCATCGCGTGCACGAGGATTTCCTGAGCGGGGTACGCAGTGGAGTGAACGGCACACCGACCTTCTTCATCAATGGGGTACGCCACGATGATTCGTATGCACTGGAGACGCTCCTCGCTGCCATCGAGGCCGCCATGTCTTCCTAAAAGGAAAGGCGTGCCGGTTCAGTCCCTCACCTGAACTGTGTAGACGGGGTTACAGCTGAAGAGAAGAGGGAATAGCTGTGCCTCAGCACCGCCCAGCTAGTGTTACAGAAGGAGCCAAGCAGCCAGCAGTTTTGCATCGATTGGTCAGCCCCTGGTTATTCATGGTTCTCCACCGCAGCAGCTTGTTGCTGCTATCACGGTTGGAATGCGAGAGGCACATCTGGTTCGTCCACAATGCTTGCTTGACCGTCTTTCACCGCCACAATGTATCAACGTAGGAGTGAGAGATGGATACTACCACATCTTCCCCTCTTGCGAAGAAGAGGTATAAAAAGGCAGAGCGAACTATCACGGCTCTGTTCTGATGTGAAGAACACGCACCCCCTGCATATCGAGCCAGTAGCGGCCCTTCGTGCTGACGATGCGAATGAGCACGTTGTCACAAGTAGGACAGCGCATTACCGTTCCCATGCTGCTCATATAGACGGTGAGCGCACCAACTGCCCTGGTGGTGCTGCAATGAGCACACGTTTCCTCAACGAGCGTCATTTCAAACGGGAAAATTTCTCGCAAGATGCCGCCTGCGGCATTCCCATCGAGTGTCGTGTTGTCCATTAGGAACCTCCTGTCGGACCGAAACGCTCTGTTTTGATGCGTGTCGGCTCATATCCCAGCGACAGCAGATCTGCTGTCGCTGTTTCGACGAACGGTGTCGGGCCACAGATGTAGGCGAGAGGATGCTGCTCCACCGGCCAAGCGATATTTCGCAAGAACTCGGCATCAATGCGACGGCCGTAGCCCGTCCATCCTGGCGGCTGCGTCCTGGTTAGCGTGTGGATCACCTCCAGGGCCATACCGGCCTCGGCCTCGCGCTCCAGTTCGTCCCGGTAGATGATGTCCTCATAGGTGCGAGACGAGACGAGCAACCGTGTCGGGATGGGACTTCCCACGGCCCTGCGGTGCTGGATCATCGCCATGAGAGGCACGATGCCTGATCCACCTGCAATCAGGAGCAAGGGTCCGCCCAGGCGCTCCTCCCAGACGAAGTAGCCACCGATGGGACCACGTAGCTCCAGCTTGTCACCAACTCGCAGTTCATCGGTGAGGTAGGGCGACACTTCCCCGTCGTCTAGCCGCTCAATCGTGAGTGTGATCTGCTGCCCGTCTTCAGGAGATGAGGCAATGGAGTAGCTACGCTCGGCCTGGTATCCGCCGTCAGCCGTGAGACGGAGATCCACATGTTGGCCAGCCAGATGCCCCGCCCAATTGGGGACGGAGAGCGTAAGGCTCTTCGTCCGCGCCGTTTCCGGGTGGGTGGCCACCACCTCACCAAGCTGCCAGGTTAGTCGCCCTGGTAGCGTTGTTCTTTCCATGGATCACCATAATTGTTATAGCCAAGCGACTCCCAGAAGCCCGGTGCATCATGCTCGACCAATCGGAGGCCCCGGACCCACTTGGCACTCTTCCAGAAGTAGAGATGAGGGACAAGCAGCCGCGCAGGCCCACCATGTTCGGGAGCCAGCGGTTGTCCTTCGTAGAGGAAGGCCACCCAGGCTTTTCCTCCCAGCACATCGGCGAGCGGCAAATTCGTCGTGTAGCCACCATCGCTGAAGGCGATAACATAGCGCGCGACGTTGGGGTCATAGTCCACCTGTTGCAGCAAGGTCTCGACGGAGACGCCTTCCCAATGGGTATCGAACTTGGTCCATTTGGTGACACAACTTATGTCGACGGTTGGCGTCTCATGGGGCAGGGCCAGCAGTTCCTGCCAGGTCCACCGCTTTGGTTCTTTCACGTTCCCTCCAATCGAGAAATCCCACCGCTCCAGGGGAGTATGCGGGGTCGGACCAGCCGAAAGCACCGGGAAACCGCGCTCAAGATACTGTCCAGGCGGAAGCCGCCCAGCAATGTCACCCTGTTGGCGACGACCTCGGAACCCCCGCGAAATGAATCCTTCGCTCATGTTTTGTCCCTCCATTACTTATGTGTACATGTCTTTGCCATAATCTTCTCCTTCTTCCTGCATTATGTACCATCATTCGTACCGTTTCAAGGTCGTTTCTCACGGCTACGCATACGAGTTCCTCGTTCCAGGGTTCGGGACACTGCGCCCCGGCGTGTCCCACCGCGTCTGGTGACGTGAAGGATATTGGTCTCACCTCGCCCTACTCTTCTGCCTCGTCTCTGACCTCTGCCTGCTAAGAGACGCATTTAACAGATCTTCGATTCCGCGTTGTAAAGTAAGAAAAAGGAGAAAGTCATGTGCCGAAACATCAAGACCCTGTTCAATTTTGACCCCCCAGCTACCGACGAGGAGATTCGGAAGCCTCGCTCCAATTCGTGAGAAAGCTCTCGGGCTTAGAATGCAGATTGGTATTAGTGGTACTTGCCACGGTAAAACCGGAGTGGTGCCTGTTCCTCTACGGAGCCCAGATGTTCCACCTGCCCAATGTAGAGCGTGTGATCTCCGGCAGGATGGATGTCAATGATCTGGCAGGTGACATACGCTATGGCTCCCTAGATGAGGGGATAGCCCTCGTGCCAGACGAAAGGAACCTGGTCATGCCTCCTCTGAGATGCCTCGACTGTTCCTGGTCGATGTTTTCTCCTGAGGCGCTCCATCCGATGAAGAGGTGCTTCACATGCCAGCGTGCAAGAAAAATCGCTCACTTGCTCACAGAGCAGCCTCCTCTCCTCAGAAATCACATTTGAGTCTACCACATGATGTTGCTGCATGATAGTTGCGTGCTAGCTCGGAGGCATTCTTTCTCGCTCGCCTTTCAGGTATGCTCTTACCAGACACACATGAATGGCTCTCCTGGGAAGGGAAGCCTACCAAGATGTCAGCAACCGTCGTCGGATCCGTTCACAGGAAGACAAATTACTTCAAAAGCAGGAAGCTCTATCCTAGATTGGATAAAGAAGAAAGGAATATATCACATGAACACATCGCACTTGAGTCAGACAGCACCGCTTGCAGTAGTCCCCTCGCTCCCACCATTGCTTGCATGGGTGAGCGTACTACTGCATCATGTAAAAGCCTTTCAGATGCATACATTGGAAATACAGGAACCATCCGAGCAGATCTATCATCCGATACCGTTACTTGTCACGCCAGTCCGTTTTTCCGGGAAGGGCATCTATACGCCCCTTCAGGATTGGAATGGATATCGGTAATCTGTAGCAAATCAGAATGTATGTTCCGCTGACTCTTTTGCATGTGTTCTCTGTTAGAAGCAATACCAATAGAGAATCTGCAATGTGGTCAGTTACTCAAAAGTTATGAAAAAACACCTACGAAACATAAGAGAGGTAGAATATGACATATTATTGTCTGGCAATACAAAACCATCAAACATCGACGTGGAATTGGCAAACAACGGCGCTGACCTCTTTACAAGCTGTGTTCCAAATTCTGAGAGACTATCATGCTCACCCTCAGGGTCGCATCCGCGTGTTTACCTCTTCGTCAAGAGAAGAACTGCACGAGCTGCTCAGTCGCGAAAACAACGGCCTGCCATCTGGTTCTGTCACCGCAGCACAATTTTTGCAGGAAAGAAACATAGCTGAACAAGAGCGTGCACAAGCGGTCCAGCAAGGAGCGACCGTTGCCACGTGGGCTAAGGACTTATGGGATATGCATGCGAGGATGAGGACGGCACAAGCGGCCCAGCAAGGAGCGACCGTTACAACCTCCTCATCCTTGCGCGAGGATATCAGCACAACGGGCGCACCTTCAAGCATCGGCTTGAGTTTGCTGGAGAAGAAGCGTCTGGAGATAGAGCACGGGCCGGGTGGCGACCATGATACACCCTACCGTTTCACGCTCCCCATCTCGATGCCACAATTGCTGGCCTGGACGCGCTTGCAGGTACGGGTGCAAGCAGGGGAGTTACCATCATAGCGCATCGAAGGAGATCGAGATAGAGCAATGCAGAGTCGCCTGCCGTGGAAGAGAAGATGTGCATACGAGGGGAAGGTGCGTAGATAATCTGAACACATCTGCCATCTTCAGCATGCAGTTTCATCGTTTCGATCCCATGTATTGGGCACAAAGAGAAGAAAGACACTGTCTATGAAATCAATGAAGGAACATATATATATGATACAGAACCATCAATCCACTTCTACAAAAGACCAAAGCAGAGCAATGCTTGCTGAAGCCATGCCACAAAGAGAAGGTCAACTGGAGTGGAGGCAGGCTCTCTGGACACTGAAGACCCGCTTGCAGGGGGAGTTGATGCTCCCAGGTGACGACGATTTTGAAGCGGCGCGAAGCGTCTGGAATGGCGCCTACGATCGCCATCCTGCTCTGATTGTGCGCTGCGTCGACGCTGCTGATGTGATGACAGCCATCAACTTTGCGCGCGAGCATAGCCTGGTGGTCTCCGTGCGCAGCGGAGGCCATAGCATTGTTGGGCATAGCACCAACGATGGCGGGATGGTGATCGATCTCTCACGCATGAAGGCGATCACCATCGATCCAATACGACGTACTGCGCGCATAGAACCGGGACTCACCTGGGCCGAGGTGGCCGAGGCAGCCCATCCGCATGGCCTGGCGCTGACTTCGGGCGACACGGGTTCGGTAGGCGTCGGTGGCCTGCTGCTCGGTGGCGGGATAGGCTGGATGGTCCGCAAATACGGATTGACCATCGATCGGTTGCGTGCCGTGGAACTGGTAACAGCCGATGGAGCGTTTCTGCGCGCGAGTGCCAACGAACATTCCGAACTCTTCTGAGGACTACGTGGAGGCGGGGGCAACTTTGGCGTCGCGACCGCCTTCGAGGTCGATCTGCATCTGGCAGGGATGGTACTGGGTGGGGCTATCTTCTACGATGCGACAGATGTAAAAAGCCTGATACAGACATATGCACACTACGCAGCCGCAGCACCCGATGAGCTGACCACCGAAGCCCTGCTCATGTATGCGCCGCCCGCGCCCTTCCTCCCGCAAGCCCAGCAGGGGAAGCTCGTCTTCGCCATCCAGCTGTGCTACAGCGGGGATCTCGCGGAGGATGAGCGGGTCGTGACACCGCTGCGAGCGTTGAGGACACCCATCGCCGATCTGGTTGCTCCCATGCCCTATCCAGCGATCTTCCCTCCGACAGAGGACGATCCGATGCGTGGGTTTGAGCACGTTGGACGTTCGCTGTTTCTTGAGACGCTGAATGACGAAGCGCTGGACACACTGGCACAAGAGGCAGTTGTCTTCATGGCTCCGGGGATAGCCGTCCAACTTCGCGTTCTGGGTGGCGCGATGGGTCGGGTGCCAGCAGACGCCACCGCCTTCGCGCATCGCGATGCACAGATGATGATCGTGGTCGCTCACGCGGGACCACGATCAGCGAACACGGCTTTCCTGCATGCGAGTATGGAGCAAATCTGGCAGGCGATCTGGCCCTATCGTGCTGGCGTGTACGTGGGTTTCCTGATGGAGGAGGGCGAGCAGCGCATCCACGAGGCCTACCCGGCGGCAACGTATGCACGGCTCGCGGCACTCAAGAAGCACTATGATCCGACGAATCTGTTCCACCTCAACCAGAATATCAAACCGAGTATGCACTAGAGATGTAAGGCAAGAGAGAGGAAACGGAAAAGCATGGGACAGATCTCCTTGAACGATTTGCTCTCACAAGAAACCAAACGCCATCCCTCTGCGTTCTTTGGGAAACTGCGTGCACAAGGGCCGCTTTCCTATGTCACTGGGGGTGAAATGGGGTTCTGGATCACGACGACCTATGAGGATGCCATCGCGATTCTGAACCTACGATCCACAGGTCTTCCCCAGACTTTGGTCGCATATATTTCGCAGCCGACTATCTCATCCGCGAGATACTTAAAGAGCACTTGAGTGAGTCATAACCAGAAGATGAAGTACGGAAGATGGCACGAGTGCGCACTCTGACAGTTCTCCAACGATTAGATGCATCACGCAAATACAGTGTACCCCTATTCTTGCATGAATCTTGCCTCATCGATAAAGGCAAGTGTATCGTTGAATTGGACATAGCCAACCTATTAATATATGAGCCTACTGTAGAGCTTTATGGCGAAGAAATATAGGAACGCGTCCATTTCTCCTCTCCTAGGACCTTCTTACGAGGTTGCTGCTCTGTCTCTACGGTGGTCATTGCCTGTCCCTAATGCAACGCGGGTTGCTTCTACATCGCTACGCTTGAGTAAGTTCGTTCCTCCAGTAAACGATCGCGTGCTAATCTTGCCTCTGTTGACAAGCGTTCGGACATGCGTAGGACTCACGGAGTGATGGCTGTGCTTGCTGATAATCGTTACCGCTTCTGCTGGGGTAATCCAGTTGTTGCTCATGTTGGTATCTCCCTCTCTGAGCGCAAGTTCCAGTTTCCTGTTGTATATATGATGGTTCGCTCGCATGGTGAACGTGGGGTTATGCGCATTGGGCGCTCCAGCATCAACCACGACAACGAGACCTGTTCTTGGTGGACATGAAGTATGCCACACCTCCAACGAAATCAGAAGGATCAAATCAAGGTAGGAAATAAGGGGATCAAGAACTTAAACCACGTTGTAAGTTCTCCACTACATACTACCATATTTGAGACGGTTTGTCTACACTTTTAGAAAATGCACTTGCATTTTTAGAAAAATATGTTCCAGTATTTATTGTTCAGTATTTTTAGATATAGCACACGCCAAGGGCCTACGTCGAGCATACATACATAAAAAGGGGTTCACAGAATTTTTCAACAGTCTGGAGCGTTCTCCGACAAGCCGGCCTAGTGTACACTTTTCAGCTTTCGATATTGTGCCTCCTCCAAGTGGGGGCAGGTGTAGCCCTGGATGCGGTTGCGCGTGGCTACTATGTCAAACACCGTGCCTTTTTTGCGAATGAGCCAACCGCCATTGCCACAGGGTATCGGCCCTGTGCTACTTGTATGAAAGAGCGATATGCCGTGTGGAAGAAGGCGCAAGCAATCGCTCGCAGCAGGGAAGACGCGCTGGCGCTCTATCGTGCATTCCTGGGTTTAAGATGAGAGTCCAGCGCCTCTACCTGAAGTATTCCAAAGATATCCTCGCGCTCTCAAGCGAAGGAATTTGAGGATGATCGTGTTCGACAATCCCCCATAGACCGCGAGTTTGCGCAAACTCACAAATGCGTCGCATATCTAGAACCCCTTTGCCAACTTCGGTCATCGAACGATCAGCAGCCATATCTTTGAGGTGAATGAGCGCAACACGATCTGCAAGTGTTTGAAGATACGAAACAGGGTCGACACCCGCGTAGGCGACCCAATACACGTCCAGCTCGATCTTTACAAGTGAGGGATCAGTAGCCTGAAGCAAATAGTCAAGCAGATAGATTCCATCAACTTGCGCGAATTCAAAATCGTGGTTATGATAGCCAAAGATAATACCGTGTTCCAGGCATCGCTGCCCGATGGCATTCAGTCGAGGAGCAAGCGCCTGTATGCCCTCACGCGTGCGCCACTCATTCGCCATCGAGGGCAGAACTATAATGGGGCTGCCAATATCCAGGCAATAGCGAATCGATGCATCCAGTTGCGAGCCCTGCAACGCATCTAACCCAAGATGCGTTGCGACTGCGCGAAGCCCTGTCTCAGCTAACAATGCCGATATCTCTTGTGAAGTCAGGTTCCCGTATCCGGCGAATTCTACTCCAGCATAGCCTATCTGCGCCACACGCCGTAATGTTCCAGCGAAATCACGCCTGGTCTCATCTCTCACGGTATATAATTCTAAGGCAACCTGCAGCTCGTTCATGGCATTTTCTCTCACTCAAACGTTTTGTTGTACGTCGTCCTCTCTTATTAATATAGCACATGTGGATACCAGGCTGAGCATTATGCCATAATATACAGTAAGTCTGTTAGCCTATTTCATTTGTAAGCTCGATTCACCTGGAAGGACCCTTTGATTCGCATTATGAACAGAAAAACCCCTATTGGTATCATCGGATGTGGCAACATCAGCTCCATCTATCTCAAAGCGCCACGCCTCTTCGATATTTTGCAGGTTGTCGCCTGTGCGGATATCGATATGGAGCGAGCGCGAAGTCAAGCAGGGAAATACGGCGTTCCCAAAGTATATACCGTAGAGGAGTTACTAGCTGATCCAGAAGTCGAGATTGTCGTCAATCCTCGGCGGTGGTTTTCAAACCTGCATCAAATTGATAAACGATGGTCAGATCGGAACACCTGTTGCTGCTACGGCATTCAGGTTGAACCACGGAATGGAATACTGGCATCCCGACCCATATTTCTTCTATCAACCAGGCGCTGGCCCCATGTTTGACGTAGGTCCTTATTATCTCACCGCGCTCATCGCTATGATGGGCCCAATCCGGCGTGTGACCGCCTCGATGCAGACGACCTTTCCTGAACGCACTGTGACCAGCGAGCCGAAATATGGAACGAAAATCCCGGTCAATACTCCTACCCATATCGCGGGGATTATGGAATTTGCGAGCGGCGCTGTCGGCACGATTCTTACCAGTTTCGATGTCTGGCATCACCACTTGCCATTTATCGAAATCTACGGGACAGAAGGAACACTGAGTACGCCCGATCCCAATCGCTTCGATGGTCCAGTGTACATCCGCCAGGTTAACGATGAGACATGGCGCGAAGTCCCTTTAACGCACGGCTACACCAGTAATTCACGTGGGCTAGGTATCGCCGATATGGCCTTTGCGATGCGTTCCGATCGTTTGCACCGTGCCAATGGAGAAATGGCCTACCACGTCCTCGACGTTATAGAATCCTTCATGCAGTCTGCGACGGAAGGAAGGCATGTTATGCTTACCAGCACATGCACCCGCCCCGAACTGTTGAACTCAGGTGTACGTGCATGGGAGGAGGACTAGGGCTTTTTGGTTTACCCGTTCTACCGCAGTAGCTTGCTTTCGGACGCCGTCCGGCGTCCGAAAGCAAGCTACTGCCACGCTCTTTACCCCGTTCTGAAACCTTGGCCTACTCTCCTGCATCCTCACTGCTTTTCCCCCTCGATGCTTCCCAGCGCTCCAACAGCAAGCGGTAGTGCGCGGCCATTGCCTGGTGACGTGCTTCAGTGGCCTGGCTTCCATGCTGCTGCAGCTGCTCACTATCTTCGAGTGCTTTCCGTGCGCCCTCTATCGCCTTTGGGGAGACTTCAGCCACATGCACGGCCTCTGCTGGCAGAGGTTCCCATGTCGGGGTGTTGCGCCAGTTGATGTAGGGGCAATTGCGGCACTGGTTCGCGCAGCAATAGCCACGCCGAATCAGGAATAAGCGGGTAGCTATGTAGAAGCCATTCGAGTCGATGATCCAATCATCGGGGTCTACCATGGAGAAGTCTTCCAATTCCTATCTAGTCTCTCTATACCAATATATCCAGTTTCTCACAACTCTGTCAAGACAAAATTCTGCTGTCACCCATCATCCCTTTCCTTTCATGGACTGTCTTTTACCAGGTGCTGGCTCTTCCGCAGCCTCGATGATGCGAAGATATTGAGAGAACAGGCTACGGAAGAGCCGGATAACGCCGCAGTGGCTCGAATTCCTGGCGAGCGCATCCTGGCTGCCGCACGTGCTCTGGAAGAGAATTTGAGATGCATCTATGTTTAAGCGTGATATACTACTAAGGAGAGGCTCGATCGTTCTCGCGTTTTCAAGCTCCCTTACTTCTGGAAGAGCGCCAAGTGGGTCCGAGGCCTCCAACTGGTCGAGCAGGATCAACCGGGCTTCTGGGAATCGCTTGGCTACAACAATTATGGAGATCCATGGAAAGAACAGCGCTACCAGGGCGACTAAACTGGCAACTCGGTGAGGTCGTGGCCAGGAAGGATGAAACAGCGCGGGCAGCCAGCCTGACGTTTGCAGTCTCCAACTGGCCGGGGCACCTAGCAGGCCAGCATGTGGATGTGCGGCTGACCGCCGAGGACGGCTACAAGGCAGAGCGGAGCTATTCCATCGCCTCGCCGCCCGAAGAGCGCATGGTGTTGAGGCTGACCATCGAGCGGCTGGACGATGGGGAGGTTTCCCCCTACCTCGTCGATGAACTGCGGGAGGGCGATCAGATCGAACTGCGCGGTCCCATAGGCGGCTATTTCGTCTGGGAGGTGAGCATGGGGGGACCACTCTTGCTCGTGGCCGGAGGGTCGGGCATTGTGCCTTTGATGGCGATGATCCGCCATCGCAAGGCCGTCGGCAGCACGATCGCTACGCGTTTGCTCTATTCATCTCGTTCCTACGAGGACGTGATCTACCGTGACGAACTCGATCAGCTTGCTCGGAGCGAAGCGGGACTGGAGGTGATCCACACCTTGACGCGCTCTCAACCACCGGGCTGGACGGGGTACCGCCGCAGGATCGACAACAGCCTGCTGCACGATGTGGCCTGGCCGAGTGAGCAGCATCCCCTCGCATTCATCTGCGGTCCGACGCAGATGGTCGAACCTGTGGCGGCTGGCCTGCTACCGCTGGGATATGATCCCGCGCGTGTGAAGACCGAGCGCTTCGGTCCAACAGGAGACTCATGATGGAACAGAAACTGGATGGCAACGCCGCCGGCGGCATTTTGCGAGAGATTTTTCCTTTTGAGATGACCATGGCCGAGGTGACCTGTACTAAGTGCAGCGCAACTGGCCCTATCGGGACGCTTGCTGCCTACATGCATGGGATGGGGACGATCGTACGCTGTCCCAGGTGCGACAACGTGCTCATCCGCATTGTGCATGCCAAAGGTCGCTATTGGCTGGATATGCAAGGCGTGCGCGTCCTTCAAATCAAATACGATCAAAGCATGTAGCTTTTGTAAGGAAAATTAGCTATGGGCATGACGACCATTGAAGGCTATCTGTGTGCTATGCCGAAAGCTGAACTCCATGTCCATCTCGAGGGTTCCATACAACCAGCTACACTCTTCACCCTGGCTCAGCGCAATGGTGTTAGACTACCTGTGGAGACCGTCGCAGATCTGCAAAAATGGTTCACCTTTCGTGATTTCAACCACTTTGTCGAGATTTACTTTGAAATCTCGAGTTGCCTGAAGACGAGCGAAGATTATGAACTGATTACCTACGAGTTTGGGACGGCTATGGCGCAGCAGAATGTGCGTTATGCCGAGGTAACGTTCTCGCCTAGCACCCATCGCTATGGTCTTGGTGTCACCCACGATACCTATTTTAGCGGGTTGGAACGAGAGCGCGAACGGGCGCGAGCCGACTTCGGTGTCGAGATCAGGTGGGTCTTCGATATTGTGCGAGACATCAAAGATGAAGCACGTAGTCGCATGTTGGCTGATTACACGACATCTGTGGCAATAGAGGGCAAAGATGATGGTGTAGTGGCGTTAGGGCTTGGCGGAGCGGAGGTAGGCTATCCACCCGAAAAATTCGCTAGGTGGTTTGAGACGGCACGGGGAGCAGGTTTGCACAGTGTACCTCACGCAGGAGAAACCGTTGGTCCGGTTAGTATATGGGGAGCCTTGAAGACGCTGGGAGCCGAGCGTATAGGACACGGCGTACGGGCAATTGAGGATCCCACGCTCATTGCTTACCTCGCCGAACAGCACGTTCCCCTGGAGGTATGCCCAACGAGTAACTTGAGGTTAGGTGTCTACGCTGACCTTGCTGAGCATCCATTTCCTCGCCTCCATGAAGCGAGAATACCTGTAACGGTGAACTCTGATGATCCACCTTTGTTCAACACGACACTTAATGACGAGGTAAAACTGCTGGTTGATCCTTTCAAGTTCGATCTCCAGAAAGTCAATGAGATTGTGCTGAATGGTGTGCGCCATAGCTTTCTACCCGTGGAGGAGAAACAGGCAATGGAAGCTTCGTTTCAGATCGAGATGGCAAGGTTGCAGCACGTGCTAGCACTTTAGCACGCTTAGTGTCCTTCCCGCCTCACTTCCAACGTTACAGAAAGAACAAGGAAAGATGAAAATGACTCTTCAATTATAACCCGATTGGCTCTTGCACCCACGAGTTGTTTCTGCGATGATGGGTTTCACGTGATACTTTTCTCTCTTGTTCCTTTTTCCGGAAATTACAATGAACCATAACCTTGTTACTGTTTTGTTCGGCCTAGCAGCCTCACTCTCATGGGGCGCAGGAGATTTCAGTGGTGGTCTAGCAACCCGTCGTACAAGCGTATTTAGTGTTGTTGTAGCTGCGCATGCAACCGGACTCGTGTTGCTGGTAGCCCTTGCTCTGGCGTGGTCCGAGCCATTTCCCTCTGCTATCGACCTGATCTGGGGAGTGACGGCAGGTTTGGCGGGTGCTGTGGGGCTGGTTGCGTTCTACCAGGCACTGGCAGTCGGCCGAATGGGAGTCAATGCTCCAATTACTGCTGTCCTTGCTGCTGCTGTCCCGGTGCTCTTTAGCGCTTTCTTCGAAGGGCTCCCTAGTCTACTACAACTTGCCGGCTTTGTCCTTGCGTTAATTGCGGTTGGGCTCATCTCACGACCAGAAGGAGCGGCGAGACGTCCTGAAGGCTTAGGTTTGGCATTGCTAGCGGGTCTTGGTTTCGGGGGATTCCTCATCCTTATCGCTCAAGTGAGTCACACTGCCATTTTTTGGCCCCTCGCGGCTGCAAGGTTCGCGTCATCTCTCTTCATACTGATCATTATATTAATCAGGCGTGAAGAGGTGCTGCCCAAAAAACCGGTACTTCCTATTGTGCTGCTAGCAGGGCCACTGGATGTAGCAGGGAACGCATTCTTCGTGCTCGCAGCACATACAGGACGTCTCGATGTCTCTGCAATCCTTTCCTCTCTGTATCCAGCGGTCACTGTCCTCCTGGCAAGTGTTATTCTGAGGGAACGCGTGACGCGATTGCAAGCGGTAGGTATTATTGTTGCGCTGGTGGCTATCCCATTGATCTCAGTATAACAAGTGCCTTTCTATTCATCATTTCGTCTTTATTAAGAAATAACAGCATTTCGCAAGTTATGGAAGGCAAAATGCTGTTAGTGTTGGGATCTACACTAACAGCATCATTTTCTTATAGCCATTTACTACAAAAAACATATTAACCCAGAGATCAAGAAACCAGAATCGTCAACTATGCGTTAAACCCCCACGTCATACAATTGTTCAAACTGGAGGTCCAGGTCGTTGGTTACCTGCCACATTGACATCAGCGCTCTGCGGACATTACGTGCCGCACAAGGAGGCAAGTCATCCTGTCCTGTCAGCCTTTTCAGTGATTCATAGATATTCAAAAACTCCTGCTCCTGCTCAGTCAGGGGCTTGCCCAGAAGATCGGTATTTGTAGCAGCCATGGTCATCTCTCCTTCTCTGTAGCTAGTATTGTGCCACAGGACGAGCATCTACCAGTCGCCTGGCCTTGAGTTCAAACCGTGGCAGGTAGCCATGGTCCATACGTTGAATAGTGAAACGTAGCCCCTCGTGCGCACTGGCCAGATCTTTGGCAAGCTGCTCGCCGAGTTCGGGCCATTCTGCCTCAAATCCAGGCTTGATCTCCAGATTGATGGTGATCTCGTCCTGGAGGTCATCTTTACGCCAGATATAGATCTGGAATTCGTCAATAGCGGTGTACTCGCGCACAATCGCTTCCACTGCTCCTGGATAGACATTGGTACCTCGGATGAGCTTCATATCGTCCCAGCGACCACGGATACCGCCATCGTAAAGATCCCAGGTACGCCCGCAGGTACAGGTACTTGAGGGAACTTTCATGACCATATCTTTGGTGCGGTAGCGGATGACGGGAATGAAGCCCCGGCCAAACGAGGTCACCACCCGTTCACCAAGCTCGTTATAACCAACAGGTTCATCTGATGCAGGATCAAGAACCTCCTCGATAAAGTGATCCTCGATAATATGGGTTCCGCCGGGCTGATGAGAACATTCAAAGATCATGATTGTGCCAAGTTCAGTCATGCCAGCGGTATCCCCACACTTCGCGCCCCAGGCTTCTTCTAGCTGTCTTTTTACGGCTGGTATGGAACCTGCTGGCTCACCGGAGCAGATAAGTTTGTTGACATTACCCTCTTTGGCAAGATTGATCCCCATCTCAGTGGCTTTCTGCCAGAGATGCAGCGCATAAGTAGGTGTAGAACAGACAGTTGTGGCACCCATCTCGATAATCTGCTTGATGCGGTTCTCGCTGGTTTGCGCACCACCTGGGATGACAAGTGCCCCCATCTTTTCACAGGCGTAATGTGCTCCCCAGAAGCCAATGAAAGAGCCGTAGCCGAAGGCGAAATAGACAGTATCTTCGGGCCGGATGCCAAAGCCCCACAGGCCGTAGCACCACATCTCACTGATCCAGTCCCAGTCCTTCATGCTGTCCAGCACGCGGATGGGTGTTCGTCCAGAAGTGCCTGAAGTGAGGTGGTAGCGGATGGCATTGATTGGATCAGTGGCTAGCAAGTCGCCGAACATAGGCTTTTCTATCAAAGATTCCATCCACTCTTCCCTGGTCATAAAGGGAATACGGCGGATGTCATTCAGTGTTTTGAGCTGATCCGGCTTGAAGCCAGCGACATCGAATTTGCGCTGGTGGAATGGTGAGTTTGCATACGCCCACTCGCACATCCGGCGCAGTTTGAGGAGTTGCAACGACTGCAATTCCTCGTGTGGTAGCGTTTCATTTTTGGGGTTCCAGAATTCTGAATAGACCATAATTTTTCTCCTCCTTGAGCAGTTGTCAGTGATGTTCCAGGGCGATCACCAGCGAGCGACTATGCTACGCTGCTGACGATGAAGCCTGCTTTTAAAGTGACCATAAATGTTCACCTTGGATAGTGTAGTTCATCACCGCACCAAAGGACAGATTATATCAACCTCGTCCGACCAACTCGCGGGCGATAATGATGCGCTGAATATGGCTGGTACCCTCGTAGATTTGCAAGCCTTTGATATCACGGTAGTAGCGCTCCACAGGGTATTCATTAGAATAGCCGCGATTGCCGTGCATCAGTACCGCTTCTGATGCTGCCCTCATCGCTGCTTCTGTGGCGAAGAGCTTGGCAATGGATGTAGCTTTTGTGGCGGGTAGTCCTTGATCTTTCGTCCACGCAGCGCGATAGACAAGCAGCCGCGCTGCTTCTACATCAGCAGCCATATCAGCCAGTGTCGCCTGGATCATCTCGAAATCAGCAATGCGCTGACCGAATTGGCGACGCTGTGTAGCAAATGAGATACAGGCATCAAGACACGCCTGTGCCACGCCGACGGCACCAGCGGCAACCCCCAATCGGCCTCGATCAAGGGCAGACATGGCAACCTTGAAACCTTCCCCTGGAGCGCCAAGTAGGGCGCTCTTTGGCACCCTGCATTCCTTGAGCATGATATGGACGTGCTCAGATGCGCGATGACCCAGTTCCTTACCTGGCATAGGTTCTCGATAGAAGCCGGGAGTATTTGTCTCGACGAGGAAGGCGCAGATACCTCTATGGCGAGCGGAGCGGTCCCTGCTTGCAAAGACAATAGCAACGTGGGCGCTGATACCGTTGGTGATCCAGATTTTCTCGCCGTCCAGGATATAGTAATCCCCTTCTTCCCGTGCGAGGGTTTCCATACCGGCCACATCGGAACCAGCATTTGGTTCGGTTAGAGCATAGCAGCCAATCCACTCACCTGTTGCCAGGCGAGGCAAGTAGCGGCGCTTCTGTTCCTCAGTACCCCAATCCCGTATGCACATTGATACGAGGCTGGTATGAACGGTCAAAAAACCACGCACAGAGGAATCGGCTCGACCCAGTTCCTCGCAGAGCAAGGCGTAACTTACATAGTCCATACTGGACTCACCATACTCTGGCTCAATCGGTCCGGCCAGGAAGCCTAGCTCACCCATGCGTTTGACCAGGTGGAGGGGAAACTGCCCTTTCTCATCCGCCTCGCGTGCTACTGGCGCTACTTCTTGCTCAGCGAACTGGCGTGCCTGCGCCTGAATGTGTTTTTGTTGGAGTGTTAACTCAAAGTCCATGAGCGACTTCCTCTATTCATCCGTGCCAATAACCGCCAGGCCTTCTATCTCAACAAGTGTCTCGTCTTGAAAAAAACGCGATACTTCGAACAGAGCCATTGTGGGGTAATAGGCACCAAAGAAAGTTCGATGCACCACTCCCAGGGATTTGAGATGAGCAAGATAGTCATCCCTATCACGGACAAAAATGTTCAGCTTTGTGATATCCTGCATCTTCCCACCAGCTGCTTCGACCACGGTTTGAAGATTGCGAAGTGTCTGCTCGTATTGTGCAACCAGGTTCCCTGGCGCAATTATCCGGCCTTCAGTGTTGCTGCCAGTTTGTCCTGCTAAGAAGAGGAGACGACCACCTTTCACGAGGATACCATGACTAAATCCAATGGGATGCGCCAGGGTCGGCGGATTGATGATGGTTTTGTCCATGATACCTACCTTCCGGTGAACTTGGGTTTTTCTTTTGCCTTGAATGCCTCATAAAAGAGTCGATGGTCATCTCCCATTAGCATGAGAGCTTGTGCTTGCGCCTCGGCCTCGATAGCAGAGATAAGATCCATGCTCAACTCGTGGTTTATCATGTGTTTGGTCATCGAGATGGCAAAAGTCGGACCCTGAGCCAGTCGTTTGGCCCACGCATTTGCTGCTGGCAGCAGATCTTCATGGGGGACCACGCGATTCACCAGGCCATAACGTTCAGCCGTGGCAGCTTCAATGGTATCGCCGAGCATGAGAAGCTCTGAAGCTCGGCCCAGCCCAACGATTCGTGGCAACAAGTAACCAGCTCCCATATCTGCTCCGGTCAGACCTACTTTAGTGAAGAGGAAGGCAAAACGTGCCTTCTGAGAAGCGATGCGCAAGTCTGCAGCCAGCGCAATGACGGCTCCGGCTCCGGCAGTCATACCATTGAGAGCTGCGATGATCGGCTTATCCAGCAGTCGCATGTTCTGAACAACTGCCCCGGTCATACGTGTGAACTCGAGGTGGCCTTTCATATCACGCTTGAGCAGTTCGCCAATGATCTCGTAAACATCACCACCTGAGCAGAAATTGTCACCTGCCCCCGTAAGTACGATGGTATGCACTGCACTATCAATGCGCAAGTCCTCAAACAGATCACGAAGCTGAGCATACACCTCAAAGGTGAGTGCATTCATCACTTCGGGACGATTGAAGGTCAAGGTTGCGACACCATCACTTACTTCATAGAGAAAGTCGTAACTCAAAACGGTAACCCCTATTCCAGGTTTACAGGACGGCCACGAGGGTCGCCCCTGGTATGGACGGTCTTTACGTAAGATCTATTGCCGGGCGACCACGAGGGTTGCCCCTACTATGGACGATCAAAGCTACATAGCATAAATAGAAACGATATCTTGCGGTCGCTCGACTTCAATAGTTATACTGTTCACGACATCACACCGCCGCCATCGATATTGATAGCTTGACCGGTGATGCCCTTGTTGATATCCTGTGCCAGGAAAACTGCAACTGCAGCCACCTCTTCCGGCTCTATCAGGCGTTTCTGAGGACTCGTATTTTCCAGCGCTTCTCGTGCGTTCGACTCGGGCATTCCTGTTCGAGCCACGATGTTACTGACACTCGCATCGGTCATAGGAGTATTCACGTAGCCAGGGCAGATGGCGTTGACCGTGATATTGTATGGCAGTAATTCGACAGCCAGGGCGCGCGTGAGGCCAAGCACGCCATGTTTCGAAGCGGTATATGCGGCAATATAGCTGCCACCAACCCTGGAGGCAATGGAGGCGACGTTAATGATGCGGCCACCGCGCTGCTCTATCAACGTTGGGACGAAGGCCCTAGTGACATAATAAACGCTGGTTAAATTTATGGAGAGCATGCGGTGCCAGAGTTCATCGGGGTGGTTCAAGAACTTGTGACTGCCAGCATTGCCGGCGTTATTGACTAAAATATCTATGCCGCCAAGACCCTCGATCAGGGTCGTCGCCATTTGCTTTACCTGATCAGGATCAGTCACATCGCATGAAACCGCCAGGCTCTGGCGACCCATTGCCTGAATTTCAGCAACAAGCTGCTCGATTTCGGCATTTGTGCGGGCAGTTACAGCTACGTTTGCTCCTGCCTGGGCAAGAGCCAGGGCGATGCTGCGTCCAATGCCACGACCCGCACCAGTGACTACAGCTCGCCGTCCAATAAGCGTATGAGCGTTTCCATTTGACATAAATAATAATCCTCCAATCGCACTGTTAAGAGAGCGAGAGATTACTCTGAGCGACTACTGGTGCGGTCCAGTATTGATCATCAAGGTGTGGCGGATTCATAATGCACAGGTCAGCGCGGCCAGCAGCCAAAATAGTATTGGCTTCGTCGCTTGTTGTAAGATAACCGCCAACCATTGTGGGAATGCCTGCCTCGTTACGTACGCGATCGCTTAACGGCGTCAGATAACCGCGGCCATAGGCTGGCTCGCTGTCAATTGTCGTCTGGCCTGCTGCTACCGCGATTATATCACACCCATGTGCTTTGAGCATTTGAGCAACGATTACCGCATCGTCAACATCGAAGCCCCCTTTCACACCATCGGTTGCGGAGATGGAGACGGAGATAGGCTTGTGCTGAGGCCAGGCAGCGCGCACAGCATCAAAAACTTCCAGTGGAAAGCTCATACGATGCTTCAGGTCTCCCCCATACTCATCATTTCGATGGTTGGTGAGTGGTGAAATGAAGCTTGCCAACAGGTAACCATGGGCAAAGTGAAGTTGCAACAAATCGAAATCAGCTTCGTACGCACTCCTGGCGGCGGACACGAAATCATGGCGTACGCGGTCCATATCCGCTCGATCCATTTCTTTGGGTACCTGGCTATATGGGGTATAAGGTATGGGTGACACAGATAGAAGCGACCAATTACCTTCACGCAGGGGCCTATCCAGACCTTCTGCTCTCGGGCGTGTCGAGCCCCGGTGCCCTGCATGATTCAACTGGACGGCGATCTTTGCCGAGGTATGAGCATGAATGAATTCAACAATATGTTTCCACGCTTGAACATGGCTCGTATTGTACATCCCTGCGCTTTCGGGTGTGATGCGCCCATCAGCAGAAATGGCGATTGGCTCGGTTAAGACTAGTCCAGCGCCACCAAGCGCAGC
>WNFI01127853.1_pt1 | contig 19419 bp, 18 predicted proteins | sample 5400471 | NCBI WGS metagenome assembly WNFI01 (sample SAMN13153348, study PRJNA577476) | soil metagenome | isolation source: 100 cm saprolite on Douglas fir-dominated hillslope | place: USA:California | collected 2013-09-17 | reverse complement strand
GGAAGGTGTAAATGCAGCCCCGCCGCGCAACCTCATAGGCAGTCGCGACGGCCTGCGCCAGACGGTGATCGACCTGATGCAACTCGTTCGCCAGATCGAGGTGGGCATCGACGTCGACGGTGATGGCGCAGCGGATCTGAACGATTCACGGATCTTCTACGCAGGGCAGTCGTTCGGCGGAATCTACGGCACGATCCTGCTCGGCGTGGAGTCGAACATCCAGGCCGGTGTTCCGAACGTGGCGGGTGGTTCGATCGCGGAAGTCGCACGGCTGGGCGGGTTCCGCCCACTGATCGGAATTGCGCTCGCGACCCGCCTACCGTCGCTGATCAACGTCAGCGATCCAAGCGGGATCGCGTTCAACGAGAACATCCCGCTGCGCGACCAGCCGCCGGTCGTGAACGACGTGGCGGGTGCGGCGGAGATCCAGAAATACCTCGACAACAGCGAATGGGCTCAGCAGGCCGGGAATCCCGTCGCGTACGCGCCTTACATTCGCAAGCACCCCCTGCGAGGCAACGCGCCGAAGCCGGTGATCTTCCAGTTCGCGAAAGGCGACCAGACGGTGCCCAATCCCACCGCCAGCGCGGTCATCCGCGCGGGTGATCTCACGGGGCAGACGACCTACTTTCGGAACGATCTCGCGTTCGCAGTCAACCCGGCGATACCGAAGAATCCGCACACGTTCCTGACGAACATCGCGAGCCCCGCAGGGGCGCCCTACGCGGTGGGCGCGCAGAGTCAGATCGCCGTGTTCTTCGCTTCCGACGGCGTACTGGTCGTCGACCCTGACGGCATAGGGCCATTTTTCGAAGTCCCGATCGCAGGTCCGCTGCCCGAGACCTTGAACTTCATTCCCTGAATTCAGCCCGGGGGCAGTGTCAGCCGCTCGCGCGTCCCGCCGGATCCTGGCGGTAGAAAAGCGCGAACTGCCGGTATAGCTCCGGCCAATCGCGCGCGAGCACCGCGGACTCGGTGAAGAAGGCTTCGCTCATCACGGCGAAGAACTCGGCGGGGTGCTCGGCGGCGTATTCGTCGATGAAAGTCGGCCGACCCGAGTCGACCTCGCTGCAAAAACGTTCATAGGCTCCGTCGAGGATCCTGCGCCATTCCGCCGCGTCCATTCCGGGGCGCGCCGCCGGAAAATCCGCATCGCCCGCTCCATCCATGTGGATCTTGTGTGCGAATTCGTGGATCACCACGTTGTAGCCGCGCTCGGACGATCCGACGTCCTCCCAGGAGAGGATCACCGGCCCGCCCGGCCAGGCCTCCCCGGCGAGCTCCTCGTCGAAGGTGTGCACGATTCCGTCCTCGTCCATTTCCTCCTTGCGGACGCGGAATTCGCCGGGATAGACGACGACGCCGACCCAGCCGTTGTAGACGTCCAGGCCGAGATTGAGAATCGGCAGGCAGGCCTGCGCGGCGATCGACAGGCGCACTTCGTCGGTGAGTCGAAAGCCCTGCGCGCCGTGCATTTCCTTCTCGGCGAGAAAGAGGACGACGAGCTCCTTCAGCCGGGCCGATTCCTCCTTCGACAGGCCGCGCAGGTAGGAGAGCCTCGAGGCGACGCGTTCCCACAGCCCTTCGTCGAGGCGCGCCCTTCTCAGCAAGCGCTTGCGGCGCCAGTTGCGTAGGAAGCCCATTTAGCGTTTCGACGTGAGCACCACGCCGCCGAGCACGAGGGCAAATCCGGCAAGATGATAGAGATACAACTGCTCGCCGAGCAGAATCACCGCGAAAAGCGTGCCGAACACCGGGATGATCGGATTGAAGAAGCCCGCGACGTTGGGTCCCACCATAGGCACTGCGCGATTCCAGCAGATATAGGCGACGACCGACGGAAAGACGGCGAGGTACGCTATCGCGGCCAGCGTTTTCGCCGATACGACCATGGTCCCGCCCGCGGCGATCTCCCCGATATAGAACGGGATCGAGAACGCTGCTCCCGCGGCAACCGTGACGAAAACGAAGGACAGCGGCTGAAGCGGCGGGCGCCATTTCAGCAGCACCGTATAAATCGCCCAAAGGAGCGCGCCGGCCAGAAGCAGGAGATCGCCCGGATTGATCGAAAGCCTGGCAAGCGCCGAGACGTCGCCCGCGCTCATGATGCAGGCGACGCCGGCAAGCGAGAAGGCTATTCCCGCGAGCTGCCTGCGGCTGACGGTGAGTTTGAGCAGCCACCAGGAGAGCGGGATTATGAAAAGCGGCAACGAGGCGTTGAGCAGGGTGGCGTTGACCGCCGTCGTGTAACGAACGCCCCAGTAGCCGAACATGGTGAACCCCGCGGTACCGACCACCCCGAAGGCGGCGAGCGCCGGAAGATGGCGCCGGATGAGCGGCGCGTCTTCGTGCAGCTGCGCGGTGGCAAACGGGAAGATCAAGGCCGCGGCGATCGCCCAGCGCCAGAAGACCAGCGCGAAGGGCGGCACGTCGAGGTAGACCGCGCGCGCCGCCACCCAGTTGCCGCCCCAGGATGCGGTGGCGACCAATAGCAGCAGGGTGGGCAGCATCCGCCGCTGCGGGAAGGTGTCGGGCACGGGAGTCTTGGAAAAAAGCGGATTATCCGGGACGGCGCTCTCCAGCGCCATAGCGTGGGATAAACTTCGAGTATGGTTTCCACCACGCGCTCCGATATCGCCGAAATCGGCGAGTCCGATGTCCTCAACGCCGCAATCTCGGACGAGGACCGGCGCACGCTCGCCCGCGCCCTCGACTTCGCCGCAAACCTCTACGGCAAAGAACTGCTCGGCACGGGCGAGCCGGCCTATGAGCACGCCGTCGGCCTTGCGCGCAACGTCGCCGAGCTGCGCCTGGACGCGGACGCGCGCGTCGCCGGCCTGCTCTTTGCCGCCCCCGTCTATCTCCCCGAGGCGGAAGAAAAGCTGAAGGCCTCCTTCGGCGCGGCGGTCGCCTCGCTCGTCGCCGGCATCAGCCGACTCAACCAGCTGCGGGTCGTCATGAAGACGGCGGCCCTGGGCAAGGAGTCCGGGCCGCAGGCGGAGGTGCTGCGCAAGATGCTGCTCGCCATGGTGGAGGACGTCCGCGTGGTGCTGCTGCGCCTAGCGAGCCGCACGCAGACGTTGCGCTGGCTCGCGCGCGCCCCGGATGCCGAGCGAGTGCAGCTGGCGCGCGAGACGCTCGACATCTACGCCCCGCTCGCCAACCGGCTCGGCGTCTGGCAACTCAAGTGGGAGCTGGAAGACCTGTCGTTCCGCTACCTCGAGCCCGAGCTCTACAACCGAATCGCCGGCCTTCTCGAGGGCCGCCGCAGCGAGCGCGAGCGCTTCGTCGAGCAGGCGATCGCCGAGCTCGCCGACGAGCTCGCCCGCGCCGGAATCCGGGCAGAAATCACCGGACGGCCGAAACACCTCTACAGCATCTACAGCAAGATGCGCGCAAAGTCGCTCGATTTCTCGCAAATTCACGACGTGAGCGGCCTGCGCGTGCTGGTGGACGAGGCGAACGATTGCTACACGGTGCTCGGCGTCGTGCATAACCTGTGGGCGCCGATCCCCAGGGAATTCGACGACTATATCTCGCGGCCAAAAGCGAACCTCTACCGCTCGCTGCACACCGCGGTGATCGGTCCGGAGGGGAAGGCGCTGGAAGTGCAGATCCGCACCCTCGAGATGCACCGCGATGCGGAGCTGGGCGTCGCCGCGCACTGGCGCTACAAGGAAGGGGCAAAGCGCGCAACCGGCAAAGGCGATCCCTTCGACGAGAAAATCGCCTGGCTGCGGCAGATGCTCGCTTGGCGCGACGAAATCGTCGACGCGTCGGACTGGATCGAGCAGTCCAAGCACGCCGTGCTCGACGACACCGTCTACGTGCTTACGCCGCAGGGCAAGGTCATCGACCTGCCGCAAGGGGCGACTCCCGTGGACTTCGCGTACGCGCTGCACTCGGACATCGGGCACCGCTGCCGCGGCGCCAAAGTGAACGGGGCCATCGTCCCCCTCGATTATCAGTTGAAGAACGCGGAAGCGGTGGAGATCATTACCGCCAAAACGGGAGGCCCGAGCCGCGACTGGCTCAATCCCGTGCTCGCGTATATCAGGAGCTCGCGTGCGCGCAACAAGGTGCGCCAGTGGTTCAACAGCCGCGAGATCGCGAGCGTCGTCGCGGCCGGCCGCGCCGCGGTGGAGCGCGAGCTGCAGCGCGAAGGAAAGCGCGCGAGCCTCGAGGATCTTGCGAAGCGCCTCGGCTTCGGCGCGCCCGACGAGCTTTTCGCTGCGGTCGGGCGCGAGGAAGTGGGCTCGCGGCAGCTGCAGACCGCGCTGCGCGGCGGGACGGAACGCGCGCATTCGCAGGACATTCCGCCGCACCGTGCTCGGGCCGGACAATCGAGCAGCGGAATTCTCGTCGTGGGCGTCGAGCGCCTTCTCACGCAGCTTGCGCGCTGCTGCAAGCCCGCGCCGCCCGACCGGATTTCGGGATTCGTCACCAAGGGACGCGGCGTCTCGGTACACCGCCGCGACTGCACCAGCCTCGCGCGTCTCGTCGAGCGCTTTCCCGAGCGCATCATCGGCGCCGATTGGGGCAAGCGCGGTGCCCAGGCGTACCCCGTGGACATCGTCGTCCGCGGGAACGACCGCCAAGGGCTGCTGCGCGACGTGACCGAAACACTGGGGCGGGAGAAGACCAACGTGATCGCGGCGAAGACGCAGACCCGCAACGACATCGCATCCATGTACTTCACCGTCGAAGTCGAAGACATCGACCAGTTGCAGCGCGCGCTGTCCGCAATCGAGGACGTGCGCGGAGTTCTCGCCGCGGCACGGCGCTGACCCTGGGGCCGGCGGCCCTACGAACACGCAAGGGCGTCCGGGTCGCGCATCCGAACGGTGCGGGAGATGGGGGAGTGCTCATCCCGCAATGCCCAAAGACGGGCCCGCCCGCTCGAACCCGGCCCAGAAATTGCTGCCTTTCCCTCCGCTACCCGAACGGGAGGGAACGTGAAAATCTTGCCCAAAGAGGAGTTCAGGGATCTCGCTGCGAAGAACGGCTGGTCCGACGCTTTTGCGGAGGGCTATCTCGATGGCACCGCGGCACGAAGATACGGTACGCAAACTCCAAAGTATCCCCTGGGCGACTTGGACGAGTATCGGCAGGGATTTCTGGCCGGCTACTCCTTAACAAGGATGAAAAGATGCTGAGGCACGATCTGACTCCGCGGCTCGCAGCCGGGCGCGTCCCCTCGAATCAGCGTCACTGGCACGGTGCTTGCTGAACTAGGGGAGAGCATCAATTTGGGGAAGCGGTCATGGGAACGGTGACGGAGTTCAGGACCGGGTTTTTTGCTCAGCTGAACCACTCCGGGACCGTCGACGAACGATAGCTTCTTCGCATCACGGGCCGGTGGAGGAGGATCAGCGCGGAGTGTGCGGGATCCAACACCTTTGACGCCCAGCCAACATGAAGCCCAGGCGCGAAGCCTGGGTTTTTTTTGGTCGGGATGTCTCGGCTCAATGCATGGGCAGCAGCCGGTGCGCCGCGCCCTCGAGGATGCGCGCAGTCCGGCGCATCGCGCGCGCGGCGGCTCGACAGATCTTTGCAAGCGCGTGCTTGCCAGAGGCCCAGGCCTCGATGCCCAGGTCGAGCAGCGCCTCGAAGCGTTCCGCGGCCTCGAAACTCGCCGCGTAGCGAACCCGCACGCTGGGCGGCAAGGAAGCAAGGGCGTCCTTCCAGAACAATGTAGTCATGGTCTTCCTCTTTAGTGTCATGGTTCTGTTCAGGCAGACGGTCTATGCCGACGTCACCCGCAAAAGCGTCGTCAAATTGCGACGCGGACCGCTGCGGGTTTTGCAATCGACTGATTTCTGGATTGTTCTGGTGTCGCCCGCCGGCAACAGCGGCCGAAGATGAGTGGGCCCGGCTGGTAGAATTCGCCGCGTGTACCTGCGCTCCCCCGCAATCCGACTCTGATCTTTCAATAGCCAAAGTGCTAGAGTAAAAGTGCGCATTCTGCTCAGCAACGACGACGGGTACTTCGCGCCCGGCATCGCAATCCTTGCAGAAGCGCTCTCCGGCCTTGCGAGCATCACCGTGGTCGCACCCGAGCGCGACCGCAGCGGCGCCTCCAACTCGCTCACCCTGGATCGACCGCTTTCGGTGCGCAAATCCGCGAACGGCTTCCAATTCGTAAACGGCACGCCGACGGACTGTGTCCACCTCGCCGTCACCGGATTGCTCGAGGAGATGCCCGACATGATCATCTCCGGCATCAATCTGGGCGCGAACATGGGCGATGACACCATCTACTCGGGCACCGTCGCAGCAGCAACCGAAGGCTACCTGCTCGGCATTCCGTCGCTGGCGATCTCGCTCGCGAGCAAGGCGGGAAAGCACTACGCCACGGCGGCGCGCGTCACGCTCGAGCTGGTCGAGCGCTTCCAGAAACGGCCTCCGCGCGAGCCCGTATTGCTCAACGTGAACGTGCCCGACGTTTCCTACGAGGCCCTGAAGGGTTTCGAAGTAACGCGCCTCGGCAGACGCCACAAGGCCGAGCCCATGATCAAGACCAAGACTCCCCGCAACGAGACGGTCTACTGGGTGGGTGCCGCGGGGAGCGCGCAGGACGCCGGGCCGGGAACCGATTTTCACGCTGTCGCGTCCGACTGCGTGTCGCTCACGCCGCTGCAGATGGACCTTACGCACCGGCAGCAGATCCCCGTGATCAAAACGTGGCTGACGAAATAGTGCTCCAGAAAACCCGCGGCATCGGGATGACTTCGCAGCGCACGCGCGACCGCATGGTCGCGCGCCTGCGCGAGAAGGGCATACGCGACGAGTCGGTGCTCGCCGCGATGGCGGCCGTTCCGCGCCATATTTTTATCGAGGAAGCGCTCGCTAGCCGCGCCTATGAGGATACCGCCCTGCCGATCGGCTTCGAGCAGACCATCTCGCAGCCCTTCGTGGTGGCGCGCATGATCGAAGCCTTGCGCGGAGAAGCGCCTCTGGGAAACGTGCTCGAAATCGGTACCGGCTGCGGCTATCAGGCGGCATTGCTCGCGCGGCTGGCGAAGGAAGTCTATTCGCTCGAGCGCATTGCGGGATTGCTGGAAAAGGCGCGCGGCAACTTGCGCCCTTTGCGTCTGTCAAACCTGAGGTTGGTGCACGCCGACGGCACGCGGGGATTGCCCGAAGCGGCGCCCTTCGACGGCATCATCGTCGCGGCGGCCGCGCCCAGGATTCCCGCCGCGCTTTTGCAGCAGCTAGCGCCGGATGGCAGAATGATCGTGCCCGTGGGAAGCGGCGATCAGGCGCTGTGCCTCATCGAGAGGACTTCGAGCGGATTGACGGAAAAATGGCTCGACGCCGTGCGTTTCGTGCCTTTGAGAGGAGGCAAGCAGTGAAGCTGGCCGGGATTTTTTTCGCGGTGCTCGCGTGCGCTGTGGCCGGATGCGCGGGCCCGTATCGGGCCCCGGTCGTCGAACGGAACGTCGCGCGCCCCTCCGCCGCGAAACCCGCGCCGCTGCCCGCGGAGCAAAGGCCCGAGAGCTACACCGTCAAGCGCGGCGATACCCTTTACAGCATCGCGCTCGACAATGGCCTCGATTATCGGGAACTCGCCGCCTGGAACAACATCACCGATCCCGCCGCGATCAAGGCGGGGCTGGTGTTGCGCATGCGGCCGCCGGGGTCGGTAGTGTCGCAGGCGGAGGCCGGGACGCAAGTCCAGCCGGAGGCACGCGTGCAGGTGCAGCCAGTGATCGTACCGGGCTCGGTCGAGGCGCGCTCGCTCGGCGGGGATTCGCGCGCAGGCGCAGAGCCGCGGACAGGAACGGAGCCGCCCCGGGGCGGGGGCGACCTTCTCAAGACCGGCCCCAAGGCGATGAAGCTGCCTTATTCCGAGGAAAACCTCGCGATGCTGTTGCGGCAGTCCCCGCCGCAGCCGAAGGCCGAGCCGCTGACCCCGCAGCCGGGCGCCGAGGATGGGCAAGACACGGTGGCGTGGATCTGGCCGGCCACGGGCCGCGTTCTCGCGGGATTCTCCGAAGCGACCAACAAGGGTGTGGACATCCTCGGCAAGATCGGTGATCCGGTCTTTGCCTCGGCGTCTGGACGCGTCGTCTACAGCGGTGTGGGGCTGCGCGGCTACGGCAAACTCGTCATCATCAAACACAACCAGACCTATCTGTCCGCCTATGCCCACAACAGCAACCTGCTGGTGAAGGAAGGACAGAATGTAGTGAGGGGCCAGAAGATCGCCGAAATCGGCAATACCGATTCCTCACAGGCGAAGCTTCACTTCGAGATCCGGCGTCTCGGCAAACCGGTCGACCCCCTGAAGTTCCTGCCGGACCGGCCGTCGTGAATTCGCGCGCGCCGGAGCACGAACTCCAGACGGATTGGGCCGGGAGTGACCTCGCCGGCGCTGTCGAGCCGGCCCCCGCGGTTTCCGAGGAGCCCGGGCGCGTGGCGCCTGACGGGGCGGCGGAAGCGCCGTCGCGCGCGGAGCCGGGTGAGGATGCACCGGAAGCCGACGCCCTCAGCGACGCGACCCAGCTCTATCTGCATCAGATCGGTCTCAATCGATTGTTCACGCCGGCGGAGGAGCTGCATTTTGCCCGGCGTACCGTCGCCGGGGATTTCTCCGCCCGGCAGAAAATGATCGAGCACAACCTGCGCCTGGTGGTCAACGTCGCCAAGGCTTACCTCAACCGAGGCATGCCGCTTCTGGACCTCGTGGAGGAAGGCAACCTCGGGCTGATGCACGCGCTCGACAAGTTCGATCCGGAACGTGGTTTCCGGTTTTCCACGTATGCCACCTGGTGGATCCGGCAGAACATCGAGCGCGCCATCATGAACCAGTCGCGCACGATCCGGCTGCCGGTTCACGTGGTAAAGGAGCTGAACACCGTGCTTCGCGCGAAGCGCCATCTGGAGGCGCATGCCGAGCGCGAGCCGACCGTGGAGGACATCGCGCACCTCGTCGGCAAGGACACCGATGAAGTGCGCCGGTTGCTGTCGCGCAGCGAGCACATCGCCTCCCTCGACGCGCCGCTCGATGTCGATCCGCTGCTCTCGATCGGCGAGTCGATCGCCGACGAGAGCAGCACGAGCCCGGAGCTGCAGCTGCATGCGACCGAAATCGAGTCACTCGTTCGCGAATGGCTCGTGCAGTTGAACGACAAGCAGCGCGCCGTCATCGAGCGGCGTTTCGGCTTGAACGGAAAGGAATTGCTCACGCTCCAGCAGCTCGCCTCGCAGCTCATGCTCACGCGCGAACGCGTGCGCCAGATTCAGCTCGAGGCGCTTGCGCAGCTGCGGCGCATCCTGCGCCGGCGCGGGCTTTCGAGGGACGTGCTTCTCTAGAGCTTCAGCGGACGTCGTCCGTGATGGTCTTGGGTGGATTGCGCTTCAAAGCAGTGCTGTCGTCTTCTTCGTCGATGGCTTGCGCGAACTCGATGTTCTTAGTGAGCTCCTCCAGGTACAGGTCCTGCCCGCCGAAGTGATCCCGCGCATACTTGTGGGCGCCGCCGAGGTCCGCGTCGAGGCGCCGGCTCGCGCCCTGGTAGAAATGCCCGCTTGCGGGCGATGCCGCCGGCGAGGAATTCCGGATAGAGCCGGTCTCGGCATTTTTCCAGGTAGCAGCGGTCCGACATCTGCGCGATGATGTCCGCGGAGCCGAGCAGGCTGCCGAGCAGCTTGTAGCCGAGAGACGGCACGTTGATTTCGGTCACCGGGATCTCGTAACCGGTGAAGTGGATCAGCGAGGCGGCGACGTCGGCCACCCCGCCCATGCCGATCTTGGGCAGGTAATCCCTTAGAAAGCGCGCGCCGCGGGAGACGTGGGTCAGCGTCAGCTCCCCTCCGTTCTTGTGCTGCCTGTCGTCGAGCGTTCGAATGTAACCGCAGTCGTGGAACAGGGCCGTGATCACGCCCAGCTGGAACATCGCCGCGTCGAGCGGCTCCAGGCCCATTCGGGCGCGCTCGTAACCGTCGATCAGCCGCGCCATCGCGAGCGTGACCTCGAGCACGTGCTGGATGTCGTGATAAGCGGTGTCGCAGGCGTGGTAGCCCGGGCGGTCCCCGCGATACATCGTGGTGAGGTCCCGGAAAGCCCGGTCGATCTGGGCAGTCGCCGACCGGGGATACAGCTCGAGGAAAATCCGGTTCACCTCCGAGTTGACGAGTGCCGGGTCGGTGGTGTTCACCCGGCAAGAAACGTCGTATTCGTTGCCGCGACGGTTCGCTTGCACTTGAATTTGCGTCCTCCGGCTGGTTTGCCCCTTTGGGGGCAAACAAATGCAAATTCTACCGCCGATTTTCAGGCGAAAACGTGAATTCTTGGCATTCGCGCCTGTTTTCTCCGAGATCGGTTCCGCTAGGTCTTGAGAGTAAAGGGGTTGAAATCCGTATCCCTGTCGTAGTAGTCCTCCTGTTCGGCGCGCTTCAGCCAGCCCACCACGGCATAGGTCAGCGGAGTAAACGCCACTTCCAACCCGACCTTGGAAACGAACTGGACCAGCATGATCTGCGGCAGCCTGTCATCGGGAATCAGTCCGCTTCCATAGAACGCGAGCGGATAGAAGATCAGGGAATCGACGCCCTCGCCGAAGATCGTCGAGCCGATGGTGCGCGTCCACAGCCAGCGGCCCCGCGTGAGAATTTTCATTTTCGCCAGCACGAACGAGTTGACGAATTCCCCGCACAGGAACGCGATCAGGGAAGCCGCTGCGATGCGCCAGGTCGAGCCGAAGGCGATTTCGTAGGCCTCCTGGTTCTTCCAAAAGGGCGCCGGGGGCAAGCCGACCACGATCCAGGCCATGAAAGCTGCGAAGGCGAGACCTGCGAAGCCGGCCCAGATCACGCGTCGGGAACGGGCGTAGCCATAGACCTCGGTGAGGATGTCGCCGAACACGTAGGAAATCGGAAAAAACAGCACGCCAGCCCCGAACGACACCGCCCCGATCAGCGGAAGCTGGATTTGAGAAATCTTGGCAGGGCCGATCAGGTTCGAGCAGATCAGCACCGTGACGAACGCCGCCATGACGAATTCGTAGTAGCGGTATGCGCGCGCCGGTGGGGTCACGGGGTTTCCTTCTTGGGATCCTGTGCGGGTGGATCGGGTGGTGCATGCCTTGCCCGGGCGAGTTCCACGCCGAGATCCATCACCGCCGCGGCATAGAGGTTGGATCGGTTGTAGCGCGTCAGGACGAAAAAATTCTGCAGCGTCACGCGGAAGTCCGATGGCTGGCCCGGTGTTTCCAGCTCGATCAGCGCGCACATCGCATCCGGGGGCAGTGGAACTGTGGACTTGACGCCGAACCCGGGCAGGTCTGCGGCGCGATTCGCTGGGGTGACTCCCGCCTCGGCGAGCTTGCGCCACCCCTCGCCGCTCACCTCGGCGGAGAACCCCACCGGCCCTCCCCGAACCCAGCCGTGGGCCTTCAGGAAATTGCCGATGCTGCCGATTGCGTCCGCGGGGCTCGTCGCGAGATCGCTCAGCCCGTCGCCGTCGTAATCCACCGCAAAACGCCGGTACGAACCCGGCATGAACTGGGGAATGCCGATCGCTCCCGCGTACGATCCCTTGACGCGGAGGGGATCGATCTTTGCCTCGCGGCTGAGCATCAGGTAGTTCTCGAGCTCGCCGCGGAAGAACTGCGCGCGCTTCGGGTAGTCGAACGCGAGCGTGGCGAGGGCATCGATCACCCGGTAAGTCCCGATATTGCGGCCGTAAGTGGTCTCCACGCCGATGATGCCCACGATGATTTCCTCGGGCACGCCGAATTCGCCGGCGGCGCGCGCAAGGGGCTCGGCGTTGCGGTTCCAGAACTGCACGCCCGCTTCGATGCGCTGGGGGTTGATGAATATCGCCCGGTAGGCCTGCCAGGACGCGAGGGCCGTCTCGGCGGGCTGCTCCATCGCCTTGATGATCGCGGGCTGAAACTGCGCCTTGCCGAAGACGCGGTTGAGTTCCCTGCGGGTGAAACCGTGCTTCTTCACCATTTCGCCGATGAACTCCTTCACTTCCCTGGTGTCGGGGCCCGGGCCGTAGCGCTGATCGACGTAGAGCAAGGCGATCGCACGCACGGCGTTCTCGCGGGCCGGGAGCGCGCGGGCAACGCGGCTCGCGTAGTCGAGCGGACCCTCGGCGCGCGCGCGCGCAAGGCCCGCGTGAGCGAGCTTGTCGCAGAAACGCAGCCAGGCGCGCTGCACTGGATCCTCCCGCCGTATGCCGCGAAGCAGCCAAAGCGCGGTCAGCAGCAGTACCCCGGCCACGCTCCAGAACAGCATCACCGTCATCGTTTGCCAACTCGGCTGCGGCACGCCCAGCCACGAAAGCATCTCGCGCTGGCGATCGGGGTTGTAACCGAGCACCCACTGGTTCCACTGGTTGGTGAGGGCCTCCCAGTTGTTGCGCAGGCCTTTCAGCCAGTTGAGATTGGTGCGCATGAGAAGGGGCAGCGTCGCTCCTCCCGGCGCGGCGGCCGTGATGCCGAGTTCGACTCGTATCGGGACTGCTGCCGCAGTGGGGTCGACACGAGTCCATCCGTTTCCGGCAAGCCACACTTCGGCCCAGGCGTGGGCGTCGGCCTGGCGCACGACCATGTAGCCGTCCACCGGATTGGTGTCGCCTCCCTGGTATCCGGTCACCACGCGCGCGGGCACGCCGGCGGCGCGCATCAGAAAGACGAAACTCGAGGCGAAGTGCTCGCAGAACCCCTGCTTGGTGTCGAACAGGAACTCGTCCACCGAGTTCCTGCCGAGCGCCGGCGGCTGCAACGTGTACTCGAAGCGGCTGCCGCGGAAGAACTCGATGGCGCGACGCACGATCGCGGAATTGTCCGCCAGCGACTCGCGCCACTCGCTCGCGAGCGCGAGCGAACGGGGATTGATGCCGCGCGGGAGCCTGAGTGCGATGGCGAGGTCCTCTGGACTGCCTCCGCTCGGCGCCTGGAATTGGGGATAGGAGCGCACCTCGTAGCGCATCCGGCTGCGAATCGGCGTCAGGGAGATCACGAGGTACTCGGACGTGAGGCGAGCGGCCGGCGGGATGCGCGTCGGCATTTCCAGCGCGAGCATCCAGTTGCGGTTGTGCGGCTCGAGGGTCACTTCGTAGTCGACCGGCGAGCCGGCGGCCTCGACGCTCATGTTCCGGCGCAGCTGGGGCAGGCCCACGCGCCAGGCGAGACCGTCGAAATCCGACAGCACCGGGCCGCGCCAGTAGAGCTGGGCTCGCGGGGGCGGGTCGGTTTGGAATTTCACCCTGAATGCGATCGCGTCCGACAGGGACAGGTCGCTGATCGAGCCGGGCTTCATGGTCTCCGACAGGCCGGTCACGCCGCTGTAGGCGTCCTGCGGCATTCCCCACAGGGGCCCCTGCACTCGAGGGAACAGGAAAAACAGCAGCAACATCACCGGCCCCGCCTGGGCCAGCATGCGGCCGGCTGTTTTCAGATCGTCGACGACGGCCCGCTGCGGCGCGCTGAACCCGACGAGCGCAGTGGTGGTGACGAACACGGTCAGCAGCATCAGCCCCGCGATCGGGATGGACTGAGAGTAAAAAAAGTTGGCGAGAGCGACGAAGTAGACGAGAAAAGCCACGACAAAGACGTCGCGCCGGGCCCGAGTCTCGAGCAGCTTGAGAAACAAAAGCAGCACGAGCAGCGTCACCCCGGGATCACGGCCCATGATCGTGCGATAGGAAAAAAAGACGCCGATCGCGCCGCCGAAAGTCAGCAGAATCAGCATCCAGCGCGCGGGCAGGGCGCCGCCGCGAATCGAAACGATGGCGCGCCAGATGAGGAGCGCGGCCGCGGTGACGTCGACCCAAAAGGGCAGCCACACGGTGTGCGAGGCCACCGTGAGGGTCGCGCCGGCGATCAGCATCGCGAGCGGCAGCGGCGGCAGCGACTCGGCGTTTCTCGGCTCAGCCACGGTAGAGCGCAAGCTCTTTCAGACAACGCTCCCGGTGCGGGAATCCTTCGCCGAGGGGCACCTCGACGCCCGGGAGCTTCAGCGCGTAGCGCAGGCCGCGCTCCTCGGCGAGCATGACCCAGCGAGCGAGCCGCGACAGCCGCGCCTCCGTGTGCATGCCGGCGGGAAGCCGATCCCAGTCGAACCAGAGCTCGGAGGCGGCTCGCCCCGCGAACAGCTTGGTGAGCAGGAGCTCGCTCCGGGCCGAGGCCTTCCATGCGATGTGGCGCGGAGAATCGCTCGCGTGGTAGGGCCGCAGGCCCGCGAAATCGTCGGTGCCGGCGCCCGCCGAGACCGCGTCGCCGGTTTCCGCGTCGGAATGCGCGAGGGGCAGCGGCGCGGAATCGGGTCGCGGGTACACGAGCGCACGCAGGTCCGGTTGCACGTAGCTCCAGGCGCGCATCAGGCCCAGCGGAAACCGTGTATCGACGGTCACCCGCTCGAGCTGCAGCCAGCCCCGATTCTCGGCTTTCACCGGCAGTGCGACGGAGCGGTGCTGGCGCGCGGGGACGTCGCACCTCACTCGGGCTCCGCGGCAGGCGAGATCGAGCGAATGACGGTCGAAGTCGCCCTTATTCTCGAATACGAGCTCGAACTGCGCCGTGTCCCCCGCCAACACGGGAGCCACGCGCCCGGCGCTTACGTAAAGGTGCGCAAGATTCCTGAAGGTGTGCAGTATCGAAACGATGCCCAGGCCCGCGAGCAGGAACGTCAGCACGTACCCCAGCGACAGGTTGTAATTGATCGAGCCGATCAGCATCAGGATCACGGCGAGGCCGAAGGTCAAGCCGTGGCGCGTGGGCAGGATGTAGACGCGGCGCTGGCTGAGGAACACCACGCCCGGTTCAGGCGCGTGCTTGCCGAACACCCACTGGAAGAAATTGTAGGCCTGCGAATACTGCAGCACCCGGTCGAGTTTCATGGGATGGGCACGGCGGCGATCAGGCCCTCAGCCTTGTCGACGCTCGAGACGCGAGCCCCGTCGTGCACGGGCCGCAGGCGGTGGCCGGCCACGCCGGGGAGCACGGCCTGCACGTCCTCCGGGAGAACCTTGTCGCGGCCTTCGATCAGCGCCCAGGCGCGCGACGCGTGCAGCAGCGCGAGCGCGGCGCGCGGAGAGAGGCCCGTCGCGTACTCGGGCGAGCGTCGCGAATGCTCGACGAGCGCCTGGATGTAATCGAGAAGCGGCGCCGCGGCGTGCACGGTCTTCACCAGCGCCTGCAGATCCATGAGATCGCCCGGCGCGAGGCACGCATCGAGCCCGGCGATCATGTCGCGGCGGTCCGCGCCCTGCAGCAGCGTGCGCTCGGCGTCGCGGTCGGGGTAACCCAGCTCGATCCGCATGAGGAACCGGTCGAGCTGGGACTCGGGCAGCGGAAACGTGCCCACGAGGTGCGAGGGATTGCGAGGATCAGCTGCGAAAAAATCGGCCCCGCGTGGAACTTGAAGGTGGAGCTTTCGCGCTCGTACACCGATACGCCGATGATGTCGGCGGGGAGCATGTCGCTCGTGAACTGGATGCGGTGGAAATTGAGCCCGAGGAGCTTCGCGAGCACCTGGGCGAGCGTGGTCTTGCCGACGCCGGGCAGGTCTTCGATCAGCAAGTGCCCGCTCGCGAGCAGGCAGGCGAGCGCGAGACGGATCTGGCGCTCCTTGCCAAGGATTATTTTTCCCGCTTGCTGTACGACGCCCTGAATGAGCGGATAGGACATCCGATGCGGCTCGATCCTGTATACCGGCTGTTAAAGTCGTAAGTTTACTGGAAAGCCGCTATGATTGGACGGAAGGAATAAAGCCCATGGCGACGGCGTTTATCACCCATGCCGACTGCGCAAGACACGACATGGGCCGCCACCACCCGGAGAGCCCGGCGCGGCTCGCCGCGATCGAAGACCACCTTATCTCCTCGGGTGTGGCGGGTCTCGTCGAGCGCCACGATGCGCCCGCGGCCAAGATGAGCGAGCTCGCACGCGTTCATCCCCTCGAATACATCGAGGCGATCCGCGAGGCCTCGCCGCGGAGCGGGATCGTGCACCTCGATCCCGACACCGCGATGTGCCCGCATACCTGGGACGCGGCGCTTCACGCGGCGGGAGCCGCGGTGCTCGCCACGGACCTCGTGGTCGGGGGGCGCGCCGACAGCGCGTTTTGCGCGGTGCGCCCGCCCGGCCATCACGCGACGCGCACCCGCGCGATGGGGTTTTGCCTCTTCAACAACGTCGCCGTCGGAGCCAAGCACGCGCTCGAGCGTCACGGCGTCGAGCGCGTGGCGATCATCGACTTCGACGTGCACCACGGCAACGGCACCGAGGACATCTTCAGCGACGACGAGCGCGTCGTGATGACGAGCATCTTTCAGCATCCGTTTTACCCGTACAGCGGTACTGAACATGTAGCGCCGAACATGGCGAACGTGCCGCTGCCTGCGGGCTCGGACGGCAAGGCCTTGCGCACTGCGGTGGAGAAAATCTGGATGCCGGCGCTCGACGAGCTCGAGCCCCAGATGATCTTCGTCTCGGCGGGTTTCGATGCGCACGTCGAGGACGACATGGCTGGCCTGCGCTTCACCGAAGCCGACTACGCCTGGGTCACGCAGCGGATCAAGGAGGTCGCGGACAAATATGCCGGGGGTAGAATCGTGTCGGTTCTCGAGGGGGGCTACGCGCTCTCGGCGCTCGGGCGGAGCGTGGTGACGCATCTTAAGGTGCTGGGCGCTTCGTAGGAATCTCCCCATGCCGATGTGGCGTTCGCTGGCGGTCGCTCTCGGGCTGCTTCTGCCCGCTGCGTGCGGAGACGGCACCCGCGTTGATTTGCCGCCCTTCGCGGTGGGGTTGCAGCAAGTCTTCGGAAGCGCTGACGGCCTCTCCAGTCCGATCGACTTGCAGGCGCCGCCCGGGGACTCGCGTCTGTTCATCGCAGAGCGGCCGGGGCGGATTCGCATCGCGCAGGGAGGCGTGCTGCTGTCCACGCCGTTCCTCGACATCTCGAGCCGTGTGACCGTCCAAGGCGAAGCGGGACTGCTTTCGTTCGCCTTCGATCCGCAGTACTCGACGAACGGTTTCGTCTACGTGCATTTCATCGAGAACATACCCGGCACAACCGGAGACGTCGTCGTCGAGCGCTATCAGGTGTCTTCCGACCCGAACGTTCTTCAAACGCCGCGGACGGAGGTGATCCGGATCCCCCACCGGGACGCCAACAATCACTACGGCGGCCGGGTGGCGTTCGGGCCGGACGGCATGCTGTATCTGTCGGCGGGAGATGGCGGAGGGGGAAACAACCAATTCATGCACGCTCAGGATGCGGCCTCGCACCTCGGCAAGCTCTTGCGCATCGACGTCAGCGCACTTCCTTACTCCATACCCGCCGACAATCCGGTCTGGCCGAACGTGGGCCGGAACGAAAACTGGGCGATCGGTTTGCGCAATCCGTTTCGCTACGCCTTCGACGCTGGACAGTTGTACATCGCGGATGTCGGCCAGGACGCACGTGAGGAAATCGACGTGGTTTCGGCGAACGCCTCCGGCCTCAACTACGGCTGGAGCATCATGGAGGGCACTCTGTGCCTCGCCATTGGCGGCCCTTGCAACACACCCGGGCTCACCGCGCCGGTCTACGACTACGATCACGGCCAGGGTTGCGCGATCATCGGGGGCTACGTCTATCGCGGTGCGGCGATACCCGAGCTGGAAGGGTCGTACCTGTTTTCGGATCTCTGCAGCGGGTGGCTGCGAAGTTTGCTCATCGCGAGCGGCGTCGTCAACGTTAGACAGGCGCCGAATGTGAACGTCGGAACTCCGCTCTCTTTCGGGCAGGATGGCTTCGGGGAGATCTACGTGCTCACCAACGACAATCGGGCGCTGCGGATCGTGAGGCAATGAGTGTTTGCTATTGCGGATCTTGCCGCTTCAGGCTGCCGACCACGTTCCGTCAGGCATCCTTCGCCGTCTTCTTCGAATCCTCCGGAGCGGGCCCGCTCGCGGATCCGGCCCGGGTCTCCAGTATCCCGATTTCAGCGCACGCATTCAGAAAATCCGCCGCGTCGCCTGTAGCCACCTCGCACGCAACGGCCAGCTCACTGGCGAGGGAGCCGTGGTCCCTCAGGATCGCCGCCATCTTCAAGTGAACTTGCCGGTGAGGAAGCGAGGCAAAATTCGGCCAGCGCTTGAGGCGCACCGGCTCGCGAGGATCCCACGTGCCCAGCGATTCCCCCGCGCCGGTGACCAGACCCTTCAGCCACAGCAGTTCCTCGAGCGGGCGCGGCCTGATCCCCCATCGCGCAAGGCGCACGGCGAGTTTGCCCGCGTCGGGGACATCGACAACCTTCCCGTCGATACGGCGCCGGTTGCGCAGCAACGCAGTCAGCTCATCGGTGGTCCGCGACGAGTAGAAAACTTGCCCCTGCGGATCGATCACCAGGGCGGAACCCGTCGCGAGCACGACATCGGAGGGATACCGCTGTTGGCACGCGCTGCGGACCATACTTGCGAACGGTCTCCAGTTGGACGTGGGTGTCGACGACGCCGGAGCGGAAAGCTGCAGCTTTCCCGCGACTGCGGTCAGGACTTCCGTCAGGCTGTGCGGGCCGCCCGGGCGGATCGGCTTGAGCAGCGTCCACTCCGCCGCCAGCACCTGGTCGCGGCTCAGGGCAATGCGCGGGGTGCCGCCGAAATTCACGTTCTCCCAGACCTGGTTCCCCTCCTTGCTGTCCATATCCACGAGGACCGCGTCGGGCAGATCGCCCAAGCGCGCCGCGATACACCATGACGGCTCCAGGTAGGTCTTGAGCAGCGCGAGCAGCGATCGCAGGTAGCGTTCCTCGTCGGCGCCTACATTGACGAGCGAAAGAACCAGCGGCAGGGGTTTGTCTTCGGAACTCACTTGGGGGTTGTCCTCAAAGTTACTGTTACTCAGGCGCGGACAGGACTGCCGCGCACCACGGGCAATCCCGCCACCGTCCAGGCGTTGGTGCCGCCGTCCACGTGCACGACTCGGCGGAAACCCGCCGCGCGCAGCTCCGCTGCGGCAAACTGGCTGCGCGTGCCGGTCTGGCACACGACATAAACCGGTTCGTTCGCGTCCATGGTCGCGAGCAGCGCCGGAGGATCGAGCGTATCGAGCGGGACGTTGACCGAGCCGGAAATTCTCAGGGCGTTGAACTCCTCGGGCGTGCGCACGTCCAGGAGATGGATTCCGGGCGCGCGCAGCGCCTCGGCGAGCTGTTTCGCCGATACGCTTTGCACCGCGACTTTCGGCTGTCCGAGTGCGCTCGCGACCGCAGGCTGGCCTGCGCCGCCTTCGAGGTTGGCCGGGACCGCCTCGTGGATGCGCGCAGGCATCGGCAGGTTGAGATTGTTCATGACGGAAAGGAACTCCTCGCGGGTCTTGCCCGCGACGCGTCCGTTGAAGCGCCTTTCCTCGCCGATGCTGCTCACCCTGCGCCCCTTGTAGTCGTGCGCCGGATAGACGAGGATCTGCTCGTCGAGCGCG
>WNFI01160231.1_pt1 | contig 19420 bp, 15 predicted proteins | sample 5400471 | NCBI WGS metagenome assembly WNFI01 (sample SAMN13153348, study PRJNA577476) | soil metagenome | isolation source: 100 cm saprolite on Douglas fir-dominated hillslope | place: USA:California | collected 2013-09-17 | reverse complement strand
TTATTTGCATCTAAGTGTAAAATGCATATAGATGCTAATTCAACATCTGAAAATTATCATATACGTAACTAGATGCATATAGGTGCGATATGGCGGAAGAAAACAGAGACAACGCAAGAAAGAATGCGGTGAACGAAGCATGGTCAAAAAACTGGCTCGTTCCCATCCTTCTCTTAATGCTGAGGGGGTGGAGTTCCTACGGCTATGAGTTGATGGAGAAGATGGCAACCTTCGGCTTAGCCGCGATGAACCCAGGCACGTTCTACCGGACGTTACGGCAGATGGAAAAGGATGGGATGGTTAGATCCAGTTGGGATACCTCGGAAGGTGGACCTGCCCGCCGTGTATACTCAATCACGGAGGCCGGTGAAACTTACCTGAATTACTGGGCCGAGTCTCTGGATCAATACCAAAGGATGATGGATACATTCTTCCAGCTCTACTCTGGTCATCCGACTTCGAGAGACAAAAAGGATCAGAAGTAGGCCAAAAGGAATAAGCATCTGAGCTGCAGCTGGATCAAGACCGTCAGGCCAATGTAAGAGGATTAAACAGGAACAATGAGTACTGTTTAGAGTAACAGTCAAGCAGGAAACTGTAAAAGAAAAGGAGCAAGATAATGGCTAACAAGGACAGACTAAATGAGGCAGCATGGAACCTGAGCAATGCAGCACGCGAAGCAAATCAGGCCATTGCCAACAGTGCTGTTGCAGCCCAGGATCGAAACATGAAGTTTGCGCAGAGTACCTTCGAGAATGGTGTCGAAGTACTCAAGAGTCATGCAGAGAGTACCAGGGCACTGATGGATGAGTTGGTGCAGGAGCCTTCGAAGGATCGAGCCATATTCCAGTCAGTAGCAGATAATGCTGTTGCTGCCCAGGAGCGGAACGTGAGGTTTGCTCAAAGCCTCGTCCAGAATGGGACCGAGGTGCTTAAGAGTCATGCGGAGGACACTCGCGCCCTGATGCAGACGCTAACTGAGCAAACGCAGAAACAGCAAGAGGCTTTTCAGGTGTTGGTCCGTGAGTCAATGGATGCCTACCTGGACTACTTCTATGCCCCATTCTCCTATTACGAGCAGACATTGGAGACCGCTGGGTCGATAGCCCGGCAGGGTGTTGAGACCGTTCAGAAGATCGCTCGCCAGGGAATGGAAGCAGTCCAAAAGGCTACTCGCCAGACGGTGCAGTCAGCTACAGAGTAACATGCATTCAACGCATATACGTGGAGGGGTCGGAGCATCAGCACCGACCTTTCTTTCTATATGGTATCATATTGGTGAGTATTGACGTGATTACTCACGTCTCGAGGCTGAGCAAAGGAGTATTAGCAATGCCAGAGGATGGAGATTCCACAGGACCTGCAGATCCAATAGAATTGTGGGAGAAATGGTATGGCACAACTTCCAAAGCATGGTCCAAATCCCTGGATGGAAGCAAGGAAGCTTTCGTGGACCCTTTCGGTCTTTACCGACCGTGGTTGAAAAGCGTAGGCGCTACTCAGGAGCAAATGAAGGCCAGCCCTATCGGAAAGACGGATCCTAAAGAGTTCTGGAGCCAGTGGCTCGAAGCATCTGTAGATGTCTGGAGAAGAGCCTCCGAGGGAGGAGCAGACCCGTTAGGGTTTACTACCCAATGGCTAGAGATGATGGAAGAGGCCCGAGCCAGGATTCTGACTGAAGGAAACATCCCCGCGGACCCCTTTACTTTTATTAAGCAATGGTATGATGCCACAAGTGAGACATGGGCAAAAGTAATTGGTGACATCATCGGAACCGACAGGTTCATGGAATCAGCTAAAGAGTTCTTAGAAAGCTATACGAGCTTCTATAGGACATTCCGCCGCGCAAATGAAGAATTCTTCAGAAATCTCCAACTTCCCACTCGCTCCGATATTGCCAGGGTTGCAGAGCTTGTGGTTGAATTGGAAGACAAGGTCGAATTAATCGAGGATACGCTTGAAGACTTCGAGGATAACTTTGCTAAAGCTATAACAAGCAATCTCAAAGAACACCTGGACCGGGTAGATATGAAACTAGATGCGCTTCCTGACATATTGCAAAAGCTTACGATTGTAAACGGTTTGGAAAAGCGCCTGGATCAGGTAGATATGAAACTAGATGCGCTTCCAGCCACACTGCAACCGCTTACAACTATAGATAACCTTGCAAATCGCCTGGACCAGGTAGAGACGAAATTAGATACACTCCCTACTACATTGCAACAGCTCACGGCTGTAGACAGCCTGGAAAAGCGCCTGGATGGAGTGGAGAACAAGCTGGACAAACTTCTTTTAGCTTTAGAGAAGAGCGAAGCCAGCGAACCCTCAATAACCCCAAAGTCTACTAATTCAACTCGTAGCAAGACCAGAGAAACCAAACACCAGTCTTCAACAGATTAAATACTCCTAATAGAGGCTGAATTAGTATAAAGGAGGACTATATGAGCCAGAATAATACCACTCAAAGCGACCTTGAGAGCGCCTTCAAGAAATACAGAACAGGCATGGAGATTGTCCTGGAGGGAGCAAAGGCGGACACAGGCCAGAGTCCTAAAGAGGTTATCTGGACCAAGAACAAGGCTAAACTTTATCATTACGAACCAATGGTAGAAAAGCGCTTCCCAGTCCCCATCCTGATGATCTACGCGCTCATTAACCGTCCCTACGTTCTGGATCTTCTGCCCGGGAATAGCCTCGTAGAATTCCTGGTAAGTCAGGGCTTCGACATATTCATGCTCGACTGGGGCACGCCAGGTGACGAGGATAAAAATCTTTCCTTCGATGACTATGTCTTAGACTACCTACCACGAGCTGTGAAAAAGGTTCTTAGAGCGACTCATGCAGAGGAAATCACTCTGTTGGGCTACTGCATGGGCGGAACAATGACTGCCATGTACGCAGCACTTTTCCCAGATAAACCCCTCAGGAACCTGGTCCTGCTCACCGCCCCCACAGACTTCGCACCAGATGAAATGGGTCTATTTGGTGTTTGGACCAACGAAAAGTACTTCAACCCCGATCGCGTGGTAGAGGCATTTGGAAATGTTCCAGCCGATCTAATCGATACGGGCAACCGTATGGTCAGGCCTATCACCAATTACGTCGGTTCCTATGTCACAATGTGGGATCGCATCATGCAAGGTAAATCGATGGACACATGGCTGGCAATGAGCAAGTGGGTAAATGATGGTGTACCATTCCCCGGTGAGGCGTTCAGGCAATGGATTCGGGACTTTTACCAGCAGAACAAGCTCGTGAAAGGAGAAATTACGCTTCGCGGTCGCCGGGTAGACCTCTCGAATATTACATGTCCTGTCCTCAATATCGCAGGTAAAAAGGATCACATCTGTACACTACCTCAGGCCGAGGCTACCATGGGGCTCATCAGTAGCCAGGACAAAGAGTTCTTCGTGGTCGATGCTGGACATGTAGGTCTGTTGACAGGTTCAGAAGCCAGGAAAGTTCTCTGGCCTAAATTACTCACCTGGATGGAATCACACTCAAAATAAGAAGGATGTAATATTCAAGCCAGCTAACTAAAAAGGGGGTGTGGAACTTTCGTGAATGTGTTTGCCGTTCTGTGATGCATTTGTGACAGAACGAGGTTTTCTTTCTTCCAAATATGGAGCCTTCGGCAATTTTGTCGTATACTAAATCTATGTAAGACAGTAAGCTCTACAAATAATGGAAGGAGCCTAACAATGGGATCTTTAGAAGGAACGGTTGTCGTAGTCACAGGCGCAGCAAGAGGCATAGGACGCGCAATAGCAGAAGAGCTGGGGCAAGGCGGAGCAAAAGTAGTGGTGAATTATTCTCAAAGCAAAGCCCCAGCAGAGGATTTGGTAGCCCAACTTCAGCAGAACGGATCGCCTGAATCGCTAGCAATTCAGGCGGACGTTTCAGACGCAGAACAGGCAGCCAGGCTCATCGAGGACACGGTGAAACATTTTGGCCGGATAGACGCACTGGTCAACAACGCTGGCATCAACGTCGACCGTACGATGAAAAGAATGTCTGTGGATGACTGGAACAAGGTCATTCAAACCGACCTGAATAGCTGCTTCTACACAGTTAAAGCTGCGCAGTCGTATTTCATACAACAGGGACGTGGAACAATTATTAACATCAGTTCTTTCGTAGGACAGGCGGGTAACTTCGGACAGGCTAACTATGCGGCGGCCAAAGCAGGCATCATCGGCTTCACCAAAGTAGCTGCCCTTGAGTTAGCTCGGAATAACATAACCGTCAATGCCATCTGTCCGGGCTTCATCGAAACAGATATGTACTCAGGGGTTCCGGATAATGTGAAGGAGTCCATCCTGAAGAGAATACCTCTTGGTCGTGTCGGTAGACCCCAGGAAGTTGCTCGAGCTGTCCGCTACCTTATCGTCGACGGAGCGTATATTACTGGTCAAACCCTCAACATCAACGGCGGAATTTACATGTAGTGCATCATTGTATTTGATGTGACAAAGAAGGAGTACACACTGACGTGAGTAGTAACCTTGGCTTTGAACATACCGATAGTATTTTGGTTGAAGAGCGCGTTTTCGTACCGTCCAAAGACATCGTAGAAAATGCTAATATTACCGCTTACATGAAGTCCAAAGGTTTTGATAACTACGAGGACTTTTATCGATGGTCGCTGGCTAACCGCAACGAGTTTTGGGAAGACATGGCGAAGGAGCTGCACTGGTTTAAACCCTGGCAGACAACTTTCACGTGGACCGAAAAGCCTTTCTTCAACTGGTTTGTCGATGGCAAGTTCAACATCGTTTACAACTGTCTTGACAGGCATATGCAAACCCCAACGCGTTCAAAAGTTGCATACTATTGGGAAGGCGATCTTGGCGCAACTCGCACAATCACCTATCAAGACCTGTTTGTCATGACGAACCGGCTGGCAAAAGGCCTGCAAAACCTGGGCGTCAAGAAGGGAGACCGGGTAGCAATTTATTTGCCCATGATACCCGAACTGGTAGCGGCAGTATTAGCCGTGGCTCGCCTGGGAGCGGTGCACATGGTGGTATTTGGTGGCTTCGCGGCCAGTGCCCTTCGCGATCGCATTATTGACTGCGATGCCAAAGCGCTCATTACGGCTGACGGCAGCTACCGCGGGGGCAAATTGATCGAACTCAAGCAAATTGCGGATGAAGCGATCGCCGAGACACCAACTGTCCAGAAGTCGATTGTTGTCCGGCACACAGGTATGGAAGTGCCAATGAAGGCAGGCCGCGATATCTACATGGACGACTTGCTTGCAGATATTCCTGAAGATACCGTTGTACCCGTTGAACCAATGGACAGCGAGGATATGCTCTACATCCTTTACACCAGCGGCAGCACGGGCAAACCAAAGGGTGTTGTACACGTCCAAGGTGGCTACGCCGTTGGAACATACGCCACCACCAAGTTTGTGTTTGATATAAAACCGAGCGACGTTTTTTGGTGTACCGCCGATATAGGTTGGGTGACCGGCCATAGTTATATCATCTATGGTCCGCTTATGAACGCGGCGACATGTATTCTTTACGAGGGAACACCGACCTACCCTGCCCCTGACAGGTGGTGGGAGATTGTCGAGAAGTACAAGGCAACTATACTCTACACCGCCCCGACCGCTATTCGCAGCCTGATGCGCTTTGGCGAGGAGTTGCCAGCCAAGCACGATCTTTCGAGCTTGCGCCTGCTCGGTTCGGTGGGAGAGCCAATCAATCCCGAAGCCTGGATGTGGTATCGTAGGAACATCGGGCGCAGCGAACTGCCCATCATGGATACCTGGTGGCAGACAGAAACGGGCATGATTATGATCAGCCCCACACCCATTCTGCCGCTCAAGCCTGGTAGCGCGAGCCGGCCTTTACCAACAATCGAGGCCGATGTAGTCGACAAAAACGGCCAACCGGTTCCTACGGGCAAAGGGGGCTGTGGACGACGTTATCAAAGTCAGCGGTCACCGTCTCGGCTCCATGGAAATCGAGTCCAGCCTGGTCAGTCACCCTGCAGTTGCAGAAGCAGCAGCCATTGGCAAGCCTGACCCGGTGAAGGGCGAGCATGTCAAAGTGTTCGTCATTCTCAAACAAGGCATCGAATCTTCTGATGCCCTGGCGAAAGAGCTAAAACAGCACGTCCGTACGGTTGTAGGGGCGCTTGCTACGCCTGATGAGCTTGAATTCGTACTGAGCCTACCTAAAACGCGCTCAGGCAAGATCATGCGGCGCGTTGTCCGAGCTAAAGAACTCGGTGAGCCAGTTGGCGACATTAGCACACTGGAAGCCTAGCATAGAAAGGAAAACACTAGAAAGCTATGGCCGAATTACAAGATGCTGTTATTGTTAGCGGAGTACGTACCGCGATTGGCACCTATGGAGGAGGATTGGCAGAGGTGCCGGCGGTGAAACTGGGCGAAGTTTGTATTAAGGCAGCATTGGACCGGGCCGATCTCAAACCAGACCAGGTCAACGAAGTAATCATGGGCAATGTGCTTCAGGCCGGGCAAGGTATGAATCCTGCCCGCCAGGCAGCTATCTTTGCCGGGTTGCCTGTTCAAATTCCAGCGATGACTGTGAACAAGGTCTGTGGCAGCGGCTTAAAAGCTGTTATGCTGGCAGCGCAGTCAATCCGGCTGGGTGATGCAGAAATCGTAGCTGCCGGTGGTATGGAGAATATGAGCCGCGCGCCCTATGTGCTGGAAAAGGCTCGCTTTGGCTACCGCATGGGTGATGGTCAATTGATCGATGAGATGATACGCGACGGCTTATGGGATGTTTTCAATGATTATCACATGGGCCTCACCGCAGAAAACATCTGCAGCGATTACCACTTGAGCCGTGAAGAGCTAGATCAGTTCGCGCTGGAAAGCCAGCAGCGAGCTGTTCACGCGATTGAAGCCGGGCGGTTCCGCGACGAGATCGTGTCGGTCGAAGTCCCAGGCAAGAAGGGGCCGACCATCTTCGACACTGATCAACAGCCACGGCCCGAAACAACTGCGGAAGGACTCGCCAAGTTACGCCCAGCCTTTAAGAAGGATGGGGAGGTCACCGCGGGCAACTCCTCTGGCCTTAACGATGGCGGAGCGGCGGTAATTGTGATGAGCCGTAGAAAGGCTGAACAACTCGGTCTGAAGCCACTCGCAACGATTCGCAGCTACGCTTCGGCAGGCGTAGATCCGCGCATTATGGGTATCGGTCCTGTGCCAGCTACCAGGCTTGCATTGCAAAAGGCGGGACTGCAGTTGTCGGATATCGATCTAATCGAGGCAAACGAAGCCTTTGCTGCTCAATCGGTAGCAGTAGGCAAGGAGCTAGGCTTCGACCGGGCGAAGCTCAACGTGAACGGCGGCGCAATTGCGTTGGGTCATCCCATCGGAGCCAGTGGCACACGTATACTGGTAACGCTGCTCTATGAAATGCAACGGCGGCAATCTCACTATGGCCTGGCAACTCTCTGTATTGGCGGCGGCCAGGGCGTGGCAATGATTGTTGAACGCTAATGGCTACCTGGTAAATAAGCCACTAGATTCGCGCGGCAGTCAAGGCTTCCTTGCCAACGACTGCCGCATTATAGTTTTGCATATAGTAAGCGTTATACTTCTTCTGCCTTTATTAACAGAAAGAAAGCTGCTCTCCCTGCAACATAAGGAAAGCAGTACTGCTTGATGTTTACATAACCTACAGCGTGAAGGTTGACATCGCGGACCACGCCTCGCTGGCTCACATAGCCTAAGAGGGTTCTTTCATGGTCATAAATAACACCGTTCTCACTCACGTATCCGAGAATAGTTTGATCGGAGTTATAGATAACCCTTTGCCTACTCACAATGTCTAAAACGCCATTGTTATTCTCATTTTCTGGTACAGGAACCACCCCCTTTTCTTACTCAATACTGGAAAGGGACCCACGGCCAAACACCTTGTGGATTCTACTGAGTAGTGAATACAGAAGTTTCTCTGAGGTGCATATCTCACACCCAGCAAGATTCCTTGTGCTTCTTGACGTGCTAGTTTTTGTTCTTTTTCACCTGACAGTGAATTGTGTCAGAGAGCCGTTCTTGCACTCTATTTCTCCCACTTTGGCCGAGGTAGAAATACAACTTTGTTGTATTATGCACAAAAGGTCACATAAAGTCTATAGAAAAAGATTACAATTTCTTCAGAATTGTTCCTACTCTTCCATATGAGATGCCCCGCCTCTTGCACTGGTGAATGGAATCAGCCTCGTTCCTACCATACAGGCCTGCTTGTATAATCAAGTGCTGTCGAAAAGAGAGTTGGAGCCGGTATAGTCGGGACAAGATTTTCTAAAAGGGCAGCATCCACTGTAACCCCCGTTGCCTCTAATGCAGTGAAAAGCACACCAATGATCGGCTCAAAGCGGAAGCGTGTGGGACACACTTCAGGTGAGGTCGTTCGCACCCGCTCAATGATCGCATCTGCCAGCAGTGAAGAAGGATGGCGGAAGACTCCCCCGGCTAGCACCAGCGGGAAAGCTGTCTCCTCTATCCCAACACGTCTCGCTGCAACCAGTGCATAATTACCGAGTGCCCAGCCATGTTCCTGAACAATACGCATTGCAACACTATCGCCTGCATGAGCCTCATCCAGGAGAATCGGGGTCAATTGATCGACACGGATGGTTACACGCTTCTCACGGCTGGTAAAGTGATGGAGTACTTCTTCGACCGTGTTCAGGTGAAAAAAGTCAAGTACACGCGGCGTGAGTGTTGTTGGTGGTTCAATACCAAGCTCAGAGCGGTACACGGCGTTAAGTGTCGTCTGCCCCAAATGTGAACTTCCCCCCATTTGATCCTGCCAGGTACTTGAATGCCATGTACGGCCATCATGCCCACGCGCTCCGGTACCCGCTCCCGTTCCTAAGACTACCGAAACACCAGTAGCGTCAGAAGAACCAGCGTGTAATACACCTAGCGCGTCGTTCTGAACAAAGATAGTGCGACCAAATCCACGCGCCTCCATTGCAGCCCGTAAATAAGCAAAATCCTCAGGCCAATCTGCACCCGCCATGCTGAATACGCCAGTTACAAGGTCCGAGGCCTCGACCTGCGCAGCTTGCAGCGCGCTTTGAACCGCGTACTCGATATTGGCAACGGCCGCTGCAGCCGAATCCGGCCAGTCTGTCCCAGGATCAGCATTGTAGATGTCACCGCACCCTCCACGTCCAGCCCCCAGGATCGTCCCGTCAAAGGCGGCTACGAGCGCTATTGTTTTCGTATTCCCTCCATCAACACCCAGTACATATTGCATTCGAAGCCTCCTGACTACCGTAACAAGCGTTCAGGTAGATACTGCCTGTGTGCGGCGGCCATCTCATCGTAAATCGCTTCTGCCTCAGGCAGAGAGAAGACCAACGGGTGACTTGCCAGTGCACGTATACCATCTGTACGACTGCCACTCCACGCGGCCTCAGCAGCCAAAGCCTGGTATTCGCCGAGCATCTTGACCAGCCCCACCACCTGCCTTGGCATGTGCCCCTGTACAAGAGGGACAACACCATTGCGATCTATATATCCCACTAATTCGACCACTAAATCATCAGGGAAGTCCGCGATTGCGCCCTGGTTAGGAACATTGACATACCAGACCTCTTTACGGTCGTTATAGATGGCATCCATAGCATCGATGGCCAGTTCAAGTTCATGTAGGCCTCCCCGTGAACGGTCTGGATTGAGTTCGGGAATATCACGTGCGGCCTGCTCGCGATAATGCGCCCAATAGTCCTGGACCATGGCCATGATATCCTGTGCGCGTGTCGTTGGTTTAGCCTGGAGTTCTGCCAGGATCTCGTCTTTGAAGTAGTAGTACTGGAAATAATGATTCGGCAATGAGTTCATCAGACATGCTAACTCGGTCATACGCAAATCATAGCGTGGTGTTTCAGGATTACGACGCATGCGCTCATATGCATCTTGCAGTATAGGCATGAAATCCAGCCCATCATACAGGTGGCGTACCGACCAGGAACCATGATTCAGTCCTATCGAGACCGCGTCTAGTTTATCGGGATCCAGCCCTATCATCTCGGCATACCCCCGGTTGCCCACGATTGGACCCTCACAAAATGATATTGTGGGAATAGAGGTGTGGTGGGTGACAGCTTCCGAGACAATATTAATCGGATTGGTATAATTGAAGAGCCTGGCGTTGGGACAAACGGCCTCCATATCTTCAATTATGCCTTTCATAACATGGATCGAGCGCAGTGCCATAAAGAACCCGCCTGGCCCCTGTGTCTCTTGACCTATCACACCATGCTTCAGTGGAATGCTCTCATCAAGATAGCGAGCCTCGAAGCCGCCTGGACGAAAACTTGTCAACACAGCATCACAACCCTGCAAACCCTGACGTCGATGCGTAGTGATTGTTATAGTCAAATCTAAGCCCCTCGCACGTGCCATCTTCTGGGTGATTGTCTGCACAATTCTCAGGTGCTCTTCATTCAGATCGATAAGCACGACCTCAGACCCATCGAAATTTTCTCCTTGCTGTACAAACGATGCCATGGTTCCGGCAGCCCGGGTACTGCCACCTCCGATATAGGCCAATTTAATACGTGCCACGCTAGGTGCTCCTTTTATATACTCTGACTAGTTGAAACATTATTTGAAGTCGCTCATACATTGCTATTCCTTCTCTTATCCTTCGTCTGAAACATCGGATGGCAAGGCAGCATTCCCCTGTAACTCTACTCGGGTGATGCATGGTTGCCTGATTCGCCCTTTCCGCGGCCCTCGCTGCTACGAGAAGGAGTGACAGCGATGGGCTTATATGAAGCCGGATTAGCCTCCCCGTCACCATAAAGGAAGCAGTGCGCCCAATGACCCCCGCCAAGTTCGGTGCGCTTAGGAAAACGTTCGCTGCACACTGGCATTGCATGTGGACAGCGCGGGTGAAAGCGACAGCCTCCAGGTGGATTAATGAGGCTGGGAATCTCGCCACGTGCAGGGAGAGTCACACTGCCCTTTCCATCTGGTCCCAGTCGATCAGGATCAGGCGCAGCAGAGATGAGCAGTTGCGTATAAGGATGCCGTGGCCGTTGTATTACTTCCTCACTAGGTCCTCCCTCAACCGTCTGTCCAGCATACATGACAAGCGTATCTTCGGCGAAATAGCGAGCGCTCGCAATATCATGGGTGATAAATAGCAGCGCAAGCTGCTCCTCGTCTTTGAGACGCAACAGTAGATTCAGTACATCCAGGCGAATCGAGACATCCAACATTGAAACGGGTTCGTCTGCCAGAAGCACCTCTGGCTTTGCCGCTAAAGCGCGAGCTATGGCTACACGCTGCCGCTGTCCCCCGCTCAACTGATGTGGAAACTTCCTGATAAATTGCTCGGCAGGACTCAGACTCACCCGGTTGAGCAGAGCCAGTATCTCTTCTGTCTCCTCGGTAGCAGTACGAGCATGACCGTGCAGTCGCAATGGACGTTTCAAGTGATAGCGCACGTCATGTACAGGATTGAGCGAGGAGAATGGGTCCTGGAACACCAGCTGTACGTGGTGATGATAGTCTTTTAGAGCATTCCTCCCATTACCCTTGACTGGTTCTCCTCGGAATAATATCGTGCCGCTAGTAGGCTCATAGAGGCGCGCCAGCATACGAGCCATAGTGGTTTTGCCGCTCCCACTTTCCCCCACTAACGCCAGGGCACGACCAGGATAGAGAGCCAGCGAGGTATCCTCAGCGGCATGCACCACTTTGCGTGGGCCAGACAGCTTGAACTGGCGCAATGGGAAGTATTTACGCAGGTGTATCGCTTCCAACACAGCAGGAGGAAGAGGTATACTCACCGCATCGTCATTTAGCGCGATAATTGGGGAATTTGCTCCCATGTTTTCGATGTTCATTATTCCCGCCTCTTTCCTATCATAGCCTCAAAGTTAGCTTCGTATTTCGCCGCGAAATCCTCGTTTGTGGGGATCTCACCTGAATTGAACCTGGGATCATACAGGTGACAGGCAACAAGCTGCTCTGGCGTTTCAGCGGTAGAAGCACGCAGCATTGGAATGCTCCTACTACATGCCTCAAAAGCCATTGGACAGCGTGGGTGAAAGGCGCAACCTGCCGGCACAGCGCGTAAATCTGGCGGAGAACCAGGGATGCCGGTCATCTTACGACGCGGCCCATGCAGTGAGGGAAACGATTTCAACAGACCATAACTATATGGATGGCGCGGCTGCCGGAGCAGTTCCTGATTCGTCGCCGTCTCGACAATACGTCCCGCGTACATAATCGCGATCTCATCAGCAATTTCAAGTAACAGTGAGAGATCATGCGTAATAAAGATCAAAGCCATCCCAAATTCCCTGCACAGCGCACGAACGAGTTCAAGAATTTCACGCTGCACTACAACGTCCAGTGCCGTTGTCGGCTCGTCCATGATGATCAGCTCTGGTGCGAGGGCCAGGGCAATGGCTATAATTGCGCGTTGACGCATGCCGCCACTCAGTTCATGCGGATAGCTGCGAATGCGATCTGGGGCGATACCGACCAGGCGCAGCAGTTCGATAGCACGCTGTCGTCGCGAATCTGCTCCCATCGATGGCCGATGCGTACGCAACACATCTGTGATCTGAGCACCGATATTGAGTACGGGATTGAGCGCATTCATAGCACTTTGGAAAACAATAGCCAGTTCGCTCCAACGAAAGGTACGCAACTGCGCAGCCGTAAGCTGAAGAATATCCACAGGCTCCGTAATATCACCTGGTGAATTTTGAGCTTGATAGCCTGATCTCTCCCTCCCACGCTGGTTCCCATCCCCGGCGCTTTCCGTATCCGTAGGGGCGGGGGTGGTGTCGGGTCGGGTGGGGACCCTTGTGATCGCCCGTCGCGGGGTCCCTTGCTGCTCTCTGCCACCTGAGGAACGCGGATAATACAACACTTCCCCTCCCGTAATCACTGCCGGCGGATGCAATAAACGCGTAATAGCATAGGCTAATGTCGACTTGCCGCTACCACTCTCACCGGCCAGGCCAAGGATTTTCCCACGCTCCAGGCTTATACTCACATCATTCAAAGCATGGACGGTTCCGCTAGCAGCGTAGTAGTCTACACTGATATTATTGATCTCCAACAGCTTATTCGTTGTAGCAGTCGAATCTTCTCCTGGACGAATAGAAGTCATTATGCAGCCACCTCCCTAGTTTTGCTGATTTTATCAACCTTTGGCCCGGGTTCTTTACGCAAACGAGGATTAGCTATCTCGTCAATGCCAAAATTGATAAAAGCGAGCCCGGCCCCTAATACGGCAATGCACAAGCCAGGGGGCAAGATCCACCACCATGCACCTAATAAGATTGCATCATTGTTGCCCGCCCAATAGAACATCGTTCCCCAACTCACAGTGGTGACATCTCCCAAACCCAGGTACTCAAGCCCAGTCTCTGCAAGGATAGCATAGATAATGGTTCCCAGGAGTTCAGCCGCCACAATCGCAATCTCATTCGGTAGAATTTCGAAGAAGATGATGCGCATCGATGACTCTCCACTTGCCTTAGAGGCCTCCACGAATTCGCGGCTGCGCATCGAAAGCGTTTGAGAACGAAGTACACGTGCTCCCCATGACCATCCTGTAATGACCGTCACAAAGCCTATCGTCAGTGGTCCCTTGTAGGGCAAAAACGCTGCCAGTACGATTGCCAGGGGCAGCCCAGGCAGCACCAGAAAAACATTGGTAACCATGGAGAGGACGTCATCAATCACGCCCCCAAAGTAACCACCGGCAAGTCCCACAACGACGGAAATGATAGTTGCCACCAGTCCAGTAATGAAACCCAGGAGAAGCGAAACACGTGTACCGACCACAACCTGGAGAAATACATCTTGCCCTGTTTGCGTTGTGCCCAGCCAATGCGTAGCCGATGGAGGTGAGAGGATATCTGGACTGAAGGCATTGGGGTCCCTCGTCAGAATTATCGGCCCAAAGATGGCGACCAACACGAAGAAGACTAAAATACCGAGACCAAAGGCCACCTTGCGGTTCAGCGTTACCAGGCGCCACATATCACGTAAACGATGCACCTGGGAAGAAAACTCGCTTGTTTCAGACGAAGGTAAATTCACCTCAAATGAAGGGATGCTCATAGCCGCTAATTCCTTTCCAGGCGCACGCGGGGATCGAGGGTAACATATATCAGATCAGCCAGGAAGTTCGCCCCCAGCACTGCGATGGCAATAATCAGGAAGAGCCCCTGTAACAAGGCATAATCAAGGTTCTCGACGGCTTGATAGAGTGCGTAGCCAATTCCAGGATACGAGAACACAATTTCAGTCAATAGTGCACCACTCACAACAAAGCCCAGAGAGAGCGCAAAACTCGTTATGTTGGGCAAAATGGCATTACGTGCTGCGTATGCGAACATGATACGTCGTTGGGAAAGTCCCTTTGCCTCAGCCATCAACACATAATCTTCTGATAGCGTAGTGATCATCGCATTGCGCATACCGAGTAGCCATCCTGCGATAGAACTAATGACGATAGTGAATGCAGGTAGAATGCCATGCTGGAAGGCACTCCAGATGAAGTCAGGGCTCAATTCCGGCACCGTTGTAGTTGTATCATAGCCGCCATTAATGGGGAACCAGTTAAGCAGGTACCCCAGGATGTAAAGCAAAATGAGAGCCAGCCAGAAGTAAGGTATAGCAGAAAAGAAAGTAAAAAGAGGGGAGAATAGAGAATCCAAAGTAGAGTTACGTCGCCAGGCAACAAGCACGCCCAGGAGGGTTCCCAGAACGAAACTGATCACGAGTGAAACACCTACGAGCATGAGTGTCCAGGGAATCTCCTGGGCGATCACAACAGCGACAGGCGTGGGATAATAGGTGATCGAAATCCCCAGGTCTCCATGCAGTAAGTTGTTGAGGTACTGTAGATACTGTGACCACAAAGGATCGTGGGTAATACCAAATGCAATCTCTAACGCATGCAGTGACTGCGGAGAAACTCTCCCATGCAGCCGGGCCATCATGGACCCGGCGGGGTTGCCAGGAGTCAGGCGCGGAATGAGAAAGTTCAAGGTAACTGAGGCCCAGAGCGCGACAAGATAAAAGCCGATGCGGCGCGAAAGGTGACGCATCCTCCCCCCTTCCAGAGATCTTTTACTAAGGGGATGACCTTTCGTGGTCATCCCCTCATACTAACTATTCGTTCCAGGCAACTTCATGGAAGCTGACTCGGCAGCTAATCAGCTTGTTGGAGGTTCAAGAGCACGACCTCATTGTCTGGGGCCATGAACGGTGAGGGCACGGCGTACTGGTGACCGGGATCGGGCCAGCCGCTATAGTGAGCGGTACTGTACTCGTACCAGTACGGCTCATTGGTCAATGGAATGCTCGGCAACTGCTCAACCATGATCTTCTGGATACCCGCTATGGCTTGCTGCTGAACAGCAGAGTCGGTCGTGCTGGCAAACTGGTTTAGCAACTGATCTGTGGCTGGGTCGCTCCAACGCTCCCAGTTCGAGTTCGCTTGCTGCCCAACAGGCGCAGTGTTCGAGCTTCTTAGCAGCCCGTCATAAATGTAATACGGCGTTGGGCCAGGGTTTGTATAGGACATTGCGACACTATAGTTCCCCACCTGCAAGGCGTTATAGTAGGCACTGAACTCTATTGTGTTCACGGTCGCATTTATGCCAACGGCCTTGAGTTCACTCACCATGATCTGGCAATCGGTAATCCAGTCGGTCCACCCACTGGGGACATCGATGCCAAATGAGATCTTCTTGCCATTCTTGTCCGCATAGATTCCGTCGGGCCCCTTGGCAAAGCCAGCACTCTCAAGCAACTGAGCCGATTTGCTGGTATCCACCGTAAAGGCAGTACCAGTATAGTCAGGGGAGAGATAGTTCTTGTTTGTCGGCAATACCAAACCAGTAGGGCTGGCAGCTGGCTCGTAGCCGCTCTCCCCAACCTTATTGAGCTGATTGCGGTCAATGGCGTAGCTGATCGCCTGCCGTACTGGCAGCAGGTTAAAGGGATACTTCGCAGTGTTTAGAAAGAGTATGACGACATCGCTGGGTGGAAACCAGTAGTGGTTGTGAACCGGGTCGCGGTTCACATACGTCTGCTGGATGTTTGGAATGTATAAACCGGCCCAGCCAAGCTGGCCGCGATTCAGGGCCAGTTCGGCGCTCGTGTTCGAGTCGAATGCCGGAAACGTCAACTCGTTCACTACGGGCTTGCCAGGTTGCCAGTAGTTCGGGTTTTTGTCCAGGATGTAGATTTGTGGTGTGAACGATTTGAGTATGTAAGGACCGGTACCGATCGGATTGGGGTCCGCGTACTGGCTCGCATCACCCACATTGGACCAAAGGTGCCTGGGCAGAATCCAGGTTTGTCCCGCCAGGTACCAGAGGACCGGTGTGAAGGGTTTGTTCAGCGTTACCAGCACCGTATTCGCATCGGGCGCACTTACGCTCTTGATGAACTGCCACTCACCATTATTATCCAATGCGGGATATTTCTGGAGCAAATTCAGCGTAAATACGACATCATCGCTGCTGAAAGGCTGGCCGTCAGACCACTTCACCCCCTGCCGCAGGGTAAAGGTGATACTGGTGGCATCACTTGAAAAATGATAGCTCGTAGCCAGCCAGGGCTTCACGCTACCATCAAGGCGATTGAAAAAGAGCAGGGTTTCATAGATCAAACCCTCCGATCCGTAGTAAGTAGTAGTACCGAGATTATACGGATTAAAGACCCTGGTATAGTCGCCACCATTGTTAGGATTAATCGCAAGGGGAACCTGCTTATGGGATACATGGGCCTGAGTACCACCACAAGCCGCGAGCAAAATACCCAGGATCGTCAGGAATGACAGTAGCAGCATTCCTTTTTTTGTCTTCCGAACAGATAAAGGATTGGGAGCCATAAATTACCTCCTTAGGTAACATCCTTATCCGAGGACGTCGAGACTGAAATATGAAAGTCAGATCCACAAGATGCACGCACTACAAGGCTTGTAGGAAGCTGAATGCGCCTCGGCTGAGCTTCGACATAGCGTGTCCCCCCATTGATCCCACCCGGCATTCCCTGCGCAGTGGTAGAAGTCCACTTGCTTTTCTCTGGAAAACCAGGAGCCTCGATTATAGATAACAGCAACTTGATCGCTTGCTGACCCATCTCAAGATTGGGTTGTCTGATGGTAGTAAGTGCTGGACGAACATGAGCAGAAGGGACATCATCATCAAAGCCAACAAGTGCAACATCTACTGGGACCGATAGGCCATACTCCTCTGCTGCAGCGAGTACGCCATAGGCCATCTGATCGGTTGCAGCAAAGATAGCCGTAGGTCGCTTCTCCACCGGGAGTTCAAAGAGCTTGCTGGCGCAGGCACGCCCAGAAGGTGGCATGAAATCACCTTCCAACACCAGGTCAGGATCAGGGGTTATGCCCGTTTCAAGTAGCGCCTTGCGGTAACCATCATAGCGATCATGTGAGACCAGGTACTTTGAAGGCCCCGCGATGTGCGCAATACGCTGATGACCATGGTCAATCAGGTGACGAACCGCAATATACGCACCAGTAACATTATCGGCTCTCACCCAGGGAGTAGTCTGTTCTCTCTGGTCATCAATGATTACTACAGGGAACCCTTGTTTGTAGAGTCGCGTCAGATCCTGAGACGCATCACCGGGGAAGACAGCTATCAGGCCAGCAGTTAGTTGTGTTGCAAGCACACGATTGATAACCTCGCTACGGTCTTTCTTAGGATCCGTTTCATTGAAGCTATAGAGAACCAGCTCATATGGCGTTTGTTCTACAACTTCAGTGACCCCACGCATGAGTTCAGGGATAAGCGGCCAGATCCACGAAGGTATAAGCATTCCAATCAAGCTGCGACGGCCACTCGCCAGTCCTGAGGCTGCGATACTCGGGATGAAGCCCTGCTCCTCAATGATGCGCAGAATACGTTCACGCGTGGCAGGATCTACATCGGGCTTGTGATTCAATACGCGGGAGATGGTGGTCTTGGACACACCTGCTAACTTGGCAATGTCTTCAATGGTGGGTTTTCCTGGCATGCATGCCCTCTCCGTTTACTCATTGGCCTATCAGCCCTTCAGTAGAGCGAAACCGCTTCCGGTAGCGGTTACGTATAAAGTATAGGGAGAATTTGTTCAGTTGTCAAGGGTTACTTTTCGCAAACGCTCTTGCAACATGCTTATAATGTGGGTAGAATGTCAACTGAAGGAATACTAGCAACGCTACATACACATTTTCCTAATCACATCAAACATCACTTTTACTGGAATGGGAAAATACAAGAGGGGGAAAATACAACAAATGTCGGAGAAGACAAATCGCTTACTTCCGATTCGCCGGTTCTCAATCAGGAGCATGATACTGCGGGTAACAGGCGTCCTGGTAATACTTGAGGCCAGCATTGTTTTCTTTATACAAGTCGTCTCAGTAATACGCAAGCGTAACAGGCAGGAGGGAAGCTTCCCACATTTGAACATGGAGGAAGGACATATCAGCGAGAATACCGTTCAAATTTATGATTATGGACGTGACCTCTACGACACTATGCTTGCCGCAATCGATTCTGCGCAGGAGAGCATTTACCTGGAGACCTATATCTGGAAAGGTGACGCAACAGGACAAGAATTTAAGGAGAAACTCGCTCGCAAAGCCAGTCAAGGAGTAGAGGTCTATGCGATCTTCGACCGCTTTGCAAATTTAGTGGTACCGCACTCATTTAAGGTCTTTCCGCCAGATATGCATGTACTCCAATATCACGCCTTTACTCGCCCCTGGCATATCTTCGATCCTCGACGCTACGCATTGGATCACCGCAAACTACTGGTGGTGGATGGTAACACAGCCTTTATCGGTGGCTATAACCTTGGCAGCCTGTACGCCACAGCCTGGCGAGATACACACATACGCATTCAGGGTCCTGCTGCGGCCCATCTTGCCCAATCATTTATCGACTTCTGGAATCAACACACACCTGATCTTAATCACATCAAGCAGCACTACCCCCGCCGCTTCGATCCGCTTATTACCATATGGGGAAATAGTCCTCTAAGGCTCACATTTCCCATACGCGATATGTATATCGAAGCCATTGACAAGGCAGAACGCTACATTCTACTCTCCAATGCCTACTTTGTTCCCGATCGTAGCCTGCTGGACGCGCTCAAAGCTGCCGCGCAACGAGGCGTCGACGTGCAGATACTTGTGCCTTGGGTTTCAAATCACGTGGTCGTTGACTGGCTCACACGGGGTTACTTCACCGAATGCTTGAAAGCTGGCATACGCGTTTTCGGTTACCGCAATATGCTTCATGCCAAAACATGTTCGATTGATGGGGAATGGTCAACCATTGGAACGGCCAATCTCGATCGCCTCAGTTCCGTTGGCAACTATGAGATCAATACAGAAGTGTATAGTAA
>WNFI01016654.1_pt5 | contig 19422 bp, 5 predicted proteins | sample 5400471 | NCBI WGS metagenome assembly WNFI01 (sample SAMN13153348, study PRJNA577476) | soil metagenome | isolation source: 100 cm saprolite on Douglas fir-dominated hillslope | place: USA:California | collected 2013-09-17 | reverse complement strand
GGAGGCTCCCTTGCTGCGGGCTGTCCGGATAAGATCATCCAGTTGCTTGACCCGGAAAGTTTCGTTCCGTAACAGGCTGTTCTCTTCTATCTCCTGGCTTTCATAAGCGCTGATCTGGGACAGTTTACTGGATCCTTCGAGGTTGACGTCCAACACTTTATTGGAAGCCATGAACTGTTCCTTGGCGGCTTGCCTCTGATCCAGGATGGTCTTTTTCTGTTTTACAAGGGTATCCAGGTTATTGACGGCGACATCCGTATGCTGACGTTCGGTCAGGCTGTAGAATCGCTTGAACTCATCGCAGAGCGTGTTCACAACGAAAGCAGACATGGCCGCATTCCCGGACCGGTATTCAATGTTGATATAATCTGTCTTCTGGAACCGGTCTACCTTTAATTGAGACGAAACGGCATCGATACTATAGCCATATAAGTTCAACAGGTCGATGATCTGCCTGTCATCCTTATCGGAGGGAGATAATGCACTGGCGGAATCCAGGTGGGCCGAAAGACGGAGCACCACGGCCTGCTTGTCCGCCTTGTTTGCCTCCATCTGTTGTTTGGGCTTTAATACGGTAAAAGGACTGGCAGATTGAAGATCGTGCAGCAGCAGATGATAGCTGACCAGGCCGACTACGTTCGGAGAGGAAATATTCTCGATCACATTTCCGAACTTGAATTCACTCTGTATATAATTCACCGCCCCATTCGGCTGATCACTGACAGTAAAGCGGGTAGCGAGCTGAGCGGTAGACTTATAGGATTTTGAAATGTTTCGCGTAAAGAAAAAAGCTGTTCCGAGCGATACGACAACACAAATCAAAATGACCCACTTACGACGCATAAACGCCCTAAACAAATAGGCAAATTCCATTATTTTTCTTTTTGTTCTTTATTCCCTTGGTAATAACAGGACCGGTAAAAATCAATTCTACCGGTCCTGCTTTAAAATTTTATCTTCCTTGCCCTACATTCTCACTTTCACCAACTTGAAGGACTTCACTTTTTCGTCGGACAACCCATATAGCTGAATAAAGTAGACACCTTGTGTTAAGTTGCTCAGATTCAATATCTTTTGCCAGTTTCCGGCAGGTACATTGCTAAATTCCTGCTTCTGAACGATCTTACCGCTGGCATCGGTAATTGCGAGTGTAAACTTAGCAACATTTTGCTGAAAATCAAACTTCACGGTCACATTATCCACGAATGGATTCGGATAAGCGGCTAAACGGGTATTCAGACGTTGGCTGGCAGAAGAATCCAGTGCATTGACCGCGCTGGCATCCAGCAAATTGGCCCCTGTCACCGATATGATATTACGGGTCACGCTGCTGGCAATCACCCCGGCCGTTCCGGCAGAATCGGCAGCGATCACATCCGGTGACGGCATACCCTGGATGGTAAGGCTGGTCCACATGGCATAAGGAGTCGTTGCCCCCGTATAGAAAGTGATCAGCACGCTGCCATTCGAATCCGGCTTGATACCATTGATGAAGACCATATTCGTGGTATTGTTATACGCATTCAGCGAAACGATCTGGCTGCCGATCTGGTACATACCGATGGTCGGAGCATTGCTGAAGGACGTTCCTGCGTAGAACCCGAAGTTGAAGACTCCGGTACGGGGCAGGCCGTCGATACGCACCCGGGCCGTATCTCCCTGGGAGTTGTAATAGAAGGTCTTCATGACCGTATCCGGCACCACGCCACTGTTATTACCCGTGGTAACCCCCAACTGATCATTAAAGCTGGTGAAAGGGGTCACCAGGTTGAAATTAATGCCCGTCGGCTGGAAATTCATGTTCATCAGGTTCTTGTCGCTGAATCCTTGAGTGATCAGGGCATTCAGGTCATTCCAGGGGGCGCGTTGCGCACCGGTGGACTGGGAGTTCAGGCTCAGGTTGACCGTATACTGGACCGTAGATCCGCCGGCAATATTGCTGAAGGCAGAATATTGACTACCCGCTACCACTTCCCGCACTTCATAGAAGTAAGTGGAGTTGGCCGGTAAAGAAGCATCCGTATAAGTGGTCACCGCAGATCCTACCGTCGTCAGAAGACTAAAAGTTCCTCCCGGACTGGTGCCGCGCCAGATCTGGTAGCCGGTCTTGGTATCAGGGGAAGAGGTCCAGTTCAGCCGGATCGAGGAGCCGCTAAGCCCATTGGCCACCAGGCCGGAAGGCGGGATCAAGGCAGCAACGGAAGCCGGTGCGTCATAAGCCAGGATCTGCAGGTCGTTGAGCAGGCAATAGGCCGTACCGGCCGGTTTGCTCACCGTCACCGTGATATTCCCGCTGGCATCCGGGGAAAGGCCGGAAAGCTGAACGGTATTGCTGATGTTGTTGGCGGCATTCAGGCTCACCGTCTGCGAACCGATGGCGTAGTTCGTGATCATGTTGCCATAAGTAGCCTGATCAGTGCTCGTCCAGGGATATCCTGCATAGAACACCAGCGCATATTTCTTGCTGCTGCTGAGGCCCGTCACTTTGAACGTATAGGGGTTGAAGGTAGATCCGAAATAGAAATTCTTCAACACATTGTCCGGATAGATCCCGCTGTTATTGCCGGTATTCATACCCGTCGCATAGGCTCCGTCCCAGGCGCTCACCAGGTTGATGCCATCCGTAGTGGTGTTGCCATTGACATCTTTAAAGTTGCTCACGCTCACCCCGGCATTGGCCGCGGCGTTCATCCCGTTCCAGTTGGCCACGGTCACAGGATAGTTGTTGGTATTGAAGGTGACCTGGACCGTCGTCATATTCCGGCCGTTGACGCTGAGGGTAAAGGTATCGCTGCTGGCGCCGCCATAACTGTCGGTGGCCGTTAGGATAAGACCGTTGTATACCCCTATCTGCGCACTGTTGGGATGGAAGGTGAGAGATGCAGTACCATTATGATTGTCAGCTAAAGTTGCAAAAGCCGGTAAGCCGGTCGCCGTAAAGGTGATGGCGACGCCTGCGCTGCTGCTGGCGCTCGCCGGAATTACCAGGGTGGTGTCGTTGACCATCGCCTGGTTGGGGATAGCCGTCAGCGTGACCGTGGTCACCGCAGCGCTGCTGGTCGTAAGACTGATCTCATTGCTGTAGTTGGAATTCCCTCCTTCATTGAAGGCCCTCACCTTATAGAAATAGAGGGTATTGTTCGTCAGATTGCTGTCCACATAAGCCGTGGCCACCGGCAGGGAAGCGGCTAATACATAGTTCGTATTCGTAGCGGGCGAACGCCATACTTCAAATCCTGTTGCATTGGTAGCATTGTTAGTCCAGCTCAGGCTGACATGGGTTGGTCCCTGGGCAGCGCCTGTCAAACCGGATGGATCGGCCGGCAGCGGCGGCAATGCCTGGGTAGTGGCGCTGACAGGCGGCACGCCCAATACGCTGGCAGGTATCGCTTGTTTGCTGATCCCGAGGGCCGCATAGGAGACCGTCAGGGACTGTCCTCCACCCTGCTGGAAATAGTTCACCCGGATTGGATGACTTCCGGCCGTCAGCGTGACAGTGCCGGAGGCTTCCTGCGTGGCATGGAGACCATCATTATTGACAAGTAGCGTGCCATCCAGGTAGAGGTTGCTGCCATCGTCGCTGCTGGTATAGAAAGTATAAGTACCCGCTGTCGCGATATTGATATACCCATTGAACTGCAGGGCAAAATTAGAAGTAGCCGTGGTCACCCCGAGCGTAAAAGTCGTGCTGGAGCCTGTGCTGGCGGGGGTAGACGTGGCGATGGCGGCGAGATTGTTGGCCGTATAGGGGCTATAGAAATTATACGTCAGCGAGTTGCTATCCTGTAAATTGAATTTAGAGGAGCCATACTGGTTGATCGCCTGTATCTTATAATAGTAGGTCGTGGAAGGAGAAAGCGAGGAATCCCCATAGTTGATCCGGTTGGGCTTCACCGTGGCGATCGTCACAAAAGGCCCCGCCGCGCTCGTAGAGCGGAAGATCTGGAACCCGGTCTCATTGTTGCTGTTATCCTGCCAGGTCAGGTTGATCTTTTTGGCGGAAGCGGCAACGGCCGTCAGCGAAGAAGGAGCGGCAGGCGCCGTACCTCCCGGTGTGAAAGTTTGAGCAAAGGCGCTATTGGGAATGGCTACGAACACCCCCCCTGTCTGAGGGGTCTTCCAGTTCACCGCCATATTATAGCCACCACCCGCCTGGAAATAGGTCGCCACAAAGGTATGGACGCCTGCCGTTAAGGTCAGGGCAGCGCTGGTCACCGTGTTCGTACCATGCAGTCCATCATTATTGACGGTCGGGGTAGTCGAAGCGCTGTACGGAATATCGATATACAACTTGCTTCCGTCATCCGAAGCGGTCTGGAAATAGTAGGTACCCGTGACCGGTATATTAATGTAACCCGTCCACGTAAATCCGAAATTGACCGTGCTTAACGCAGGGCTCAACGTAACGTTAGGCACGTTGCCCGTCGCTACCGGCGTAAGCGTATTGAAGTCCGGCAGCGTACTCCAGGAACCAGAGTAATAATTATAGGTCAGCCCGTTGAACGCTGCCGTAGCGGCGAGCTGGTTACTGAATGGAGAGACATTGCCCGCAAAATCCCTTGCCTTCACGGTAAAGGTGTAGGTCTGCCCATTCACCAGGTTATATACGGTGAAAGTGTTGACATTACCTACCGAGTAGGCTTTATTGCCATTGATATAAATATCGTAAGCGGTAACGCCCACATTATCCGTAGCCGGATCCCAGATCAATTGCACGGAGGTCTGGCTTATAATGCCGGCCCGCAGGTTCGCGGCCGCCGTAGGGGGCGTAACATCCGATTGGGTCTGCGCGCTGGAAGGGCCCGCCGTGGCCGATGCAGCCGTAGTATCGATGGCCCTTACCAGGTAGAAATAAGTCGTCTTCGGATTGAGGTTACCCGCCACGAAAGAATCGACGAGGGCGGGCGAGTACCCGATCAGCTTGAAAGGCCCGGTCGCAGCAGCGCCCTGGTAAATTTCAAATTGTGTTTCGGGGTTGGGAGGGTTGGCAACTTCGTTCCAGGTCAGCTTGATCTGGGTCTGGGAAATGGCCGTCGCCAACAGATTGGTGGGCGCGGAAGGCGGATTGGGGCCATTGGCCCGGATCACCGTGAAGGGATTCGAGAAGCTGCTGGAACAACCGAACTGCTCCGTCACTTTGACTGCATATTGTCCCGGCGTAGCGCCATTTAATATATTGGTCTTGCTGGATAAAATGGCCGGATTGCCGGCAGGGGAATCCACCCGCTCCCAGGTATAGGTAGCATAATTGGCAGGCACCATCAGGGATACAGAGGTACTGCCATCCGGGGCCGGCACCACATCGCTGATCAGGCCGTTTAGCTGGATATTCGGGGACACCGTCGGCGCTTTAATGCCGATCACCACTGGTATAGGTGACCAGACTGACCAGGTGGATCCGCGTAGGATACTACAATCATAAGTGCCTACGGAGGTCACCTGTAACGTATTCGAAGTGGCTCCGGGAATGACCGTGCCATTCTTTCTCCATTGGTAGCCGGTAAAACCTGCCGTCACCCCCAGGGTGGCATTGATACTATCCGGAGAGCAGAACTGGGTCCTTCCGGTAAGCGCCCAGGGATTGGCCTTATGGGCCCTCAGCATAAAAGGAAAATAATCGGGCTCCTTCCAGGTAGAATCCCAGGTATTATGCCCCAGGGTGGGGAATACCGTATATCTCAGGTCGCTTCCGACAGCATTGTAAGCATTTACGACCTGTATGGTCGTAGATGGATCGGGAGACTTATCCAGCCCTCCCTGCAACAGCCAGATGGGGGTAAATTTTAAAATGTTGGCATAATTTTCATCCGAGATATTGGCAGAGCTCATCGGTATAAAGTCACCTGCGATGGTGGGGTGCGTTTCCGCAAACTGCCAAACCGCATCGCCGCCGCCGGACAGCCCGTTCACGGAGATCCGGTTGATATCCACCCTCTGTTCGGGAACCAGGTAATTGGTGATGATAGCGGCGATGGCATCGATCTGCTGCTGGTTCCAGCCACCGGAAGTATTGGCGCTTTGCGGATACAGCAGAAATCCATCGTATTTGCCGCTGTTCACGGCTGCCTGATGGACATCTCCGCCATGGTACATCTGGAACTCATTATCATACCAGGTTCCTTTTTCTCCCACCCCATGAAAGAAAAGATAGAGGGGATAAGTGGTCCCGGGAGGGTCCGTAGCAAAAGTCTTCGGCCATTTCAGCCGGAACTGAACGTAATTATAAAAATAACATTTGAAATCATCCGTGTTGTAACTAAGACGGTTTGTTTTTACCCATTTCGCCATCGTATTGGCAGGGGGGAGGGGCGGGGGATTGGCCGAATTATAAAGAACAATCGGGTCATTGGGATTCAGCACCCCGGTCTGTCCCAGGGCATCACGGCCTGAAAAAACCATAGCGAAGACCAGAACAATCGTTAGAAGTTGGGTAAATCTTATTTTCATAATCTTAGGCTTGAAAATGTATATGCAATTGTTAGCAACTACTATGTAATAGGGAGGGAATCCAATAGTTTTGAGATAGGAACTGGCAAGACAATATCAAGGATCCAGGTAGGAAAATGGACTACTGTGGCGTAAACGACCACTTGGGAAGAAAATTGGAAATTAAGGCGATCAGTGGAAATTCAGGGGATAAAGGGCAATAAGTACCTGCTTGAGAATAGCAATTGAATAGGCAGCGTACCAGGGGTTAATTCAAGTTGAGCTTAAAATACAGCCAATTTTTAGCCTATGCAAGCTTTTTGTCAGGTATTTGTTACCAGGTAGGGAATTACCCAGAAGCCAGTACCCTAAAAGTGGCATACCTTAAAACAAAGAAGACCACCGGTCTCCGGCCCAAATGAAGAAGCCGCCTCAATTACTTTTGAGACGGCCCTTTATTCAGGTTGCTTAAATACTGATCGTTCCCTGTTATTTCACTTTCACCAGTTTGATCGATTGTGCTTTTTTACCCGGTAATCCATACAGTTGGATAAAGTAGACACCGCGTGTCAGGTTACCCAGGTTCAATGTTTGCTGCCACTGACCGGCCACCGCATTGTTGAACTCCTGTTTCTGAACGACCCTTCCGGCATCATCCGTGACCACGAGCGTGAACCTGCCAACATTTTGCCGGAAGCCAAACTTCACGGTCACATTATCCACGAATGGATTCGGATAGGCGGCTAAACTGGTATTCAGACGTTGGCTGGCAGAAGAATCCAGTGCATTGACGGCGCTGGCATCCAGTAAATTGGCTCCTGTCACGGTCACAAGGCGCCGGGTCACGCTGCTGGATATTACCCCGGCCGTTCCGGCAGAATCGGCAGCGATCACATCCGGCGAAGGCATGCCCTGGATGGTAAGGCTGGTCCACATAGCGTAGGGAGTCGTGGCATCCGTATAGAAAGTGATGAAGACGCTACCGTTCGAATCGGGTTTCACCCCACTGATAAAGACCATATTCGTGGTATTGTTGTACGCATTCAACGAAACGATCTGGTTGCCGATCTGGTAAACGCCCACCGTCGGGGCATTGTTGAAGATGGTGCCTGCATAGAATCCGAAATTGAAGATGCCCGTGCGACTCAGACCGTCGATACGGATCCTGGCCGTGTCTCCCTGGGAATTGTAGTAGAAGGTCTTCATGACCGTATCCGGCACCACGCCGCTGTTATTCCCCGTAGTAACGCCCAGCTGATCGTTAAAGCTGGTGAAAGGAGTGACCAAATTGAAATTAATGCCCGTCGGCTGGAAGTTCATGTTCATCAGGTTATTGTCGCTGAACCCTGCAGTGATCAGGGCATTCAGGTCATTCCAGGGGGCCCTCTCGGAAAGAGAAGGCTGGGAATTCAGGCTCAGGTTGACCGTATACTGGACCACAGATCCGCCGGCAATATTGCTGAACGCCGAATATTGATTACCCGCTACCACTTCCCTCACTTCATAGAAGTAAGTGGAATTGGCCGGCAGGGAAGCATCCGTATAGGTAGTCACCGTCGCTCCCACTGTCGTCAGCAGGCTGAAGGTACCACCCGGATTAGTGCCGCGCCAGATCTGGTAGCCCGTCTTGGTATCGGGGGAAGAGACCCAATTCAACTGGATCGAGCTGCCGCTGAGTCCATTGGCCACCAGGTTGGAAGGCGGTATCAGCGCGGCAACAGAAGCCGGTGCGTCATAAGCCAGGATCTGTAGGTCATTCAGCAGGCAATAGGCCGACCCCACAGGTTTACTCACCGTCACCGTGATATTTCCGCTCGCATCCGGGGAGAGCCCGGCCAGTTGAACGGTATTGCTGATATTATTGGCGACATTCAGGCTGACGGTTTGCGAACCGACAGCATAGTTCGTGATCAGGTTGCCATAGGTAGTCTGGTCGCTGGCGGTCCAGGGATACCCTGCATAGAACACCAGGGCATATTTCTTACCGCTGTTCAATCCTGTCACTTTGAAAGTATAGGGATTAAACGTAGATCCGAAATAGAAATTCCTCAACACATTGTCCGGATAGATCCCGCTGTTGTTGCCGGTATTCATACCCGTGGCATACGCTCCGTCCCAGCCGCTCACCAGGTTAATTCCGTCTGTCGTGGTATTGCCATTGACATCTTTAAAGTTACTTACGCTCACCCCTGCATTACCAGCGGAGTTCATCCCATTCCAGTTGGGCACCGTAACAGGGTAATTGTTGGTATTGAAGGTAACCTGGACAGTCGTCATGTTCCTGCCGCTGACCGTGACGTTAAAGGTATCGCTGGTAGCGCCTCCATAGGTGTCGGTAGCCGTAAGGATCAGGCCATTATAGTTTCCTATTTGCGTGCTCTTGGGTTGGAAGGTAAGGGAGGCCGTACCGTTATGATTGTCCGTCAGGCTGGCGAAAGCCGGCAGGCCGGTGGCCGTAAAGGTGATAGCGGCTCCCACACTGCTGCTGCTGGCACTCACCGGTAGCACGATCGTGGTGTCATTGACCATCGCCTGGTTAGGAATAGCCGTCAGCGTTACCGTAGTCACGGCCGCACTGCTGGTCGTAACGGAGATCTCGTTGCTGTAGTTGGAAGGCCCGCCCTCGTTGAAGGCTCTCACCTTATAGAAATAGAGGGTATTGTTCGTGAGATTGCTGTCCACATAAGCCGTGGCTACCGGCAGGGTGGCGGCTAATACATAGTTGGAATTCGTCGTGGGCGAACGCCATACTTCGAAGCCGGTAGCATTCACCGCATTATTGGTCCAGCTCAGACTGGTATGGGTTGGGCCCTGTGAAACACCTGCCAGACCGGAAGGATCGGACGGCAGGGCTGGTGGAGCCTGCGTCGTAGCGCCGGCTACAGGCGTACTGAAGGCGCTGGAACCGGATTGGTTGATCGCCTGCATCTCATAATAGTAGGTAGTGGAGGGAGTCAGTGAAGAATCCCCATAGCTGGTCCTGCCAGGCTTCAGGGTCGCGATCGTCACGAAAGGCCCGGTCGCGCCGGTCGAACGGAAGATCTGCAGACCTGTCTCATTGCCGGTGCCGTTATCCTGCCAGCTCAGATTGATTTTTTTGGCAGAAACAGCAGTGGCCGTCACCAGGGAAGGAGCAGCCGGCGGCGTCCCAGTAATGGATACTTTTTGGATGAAGACGCTATCCGGTATCGTCACAAACGTATTGTTCGATTGCGGAGTTTTCCATTTCACGGTCAGACTAGGGAAGGTGCTGGTGTTGCCCTTGAAGAAGACAGCCGTAAAAGTATGAATGCCTGCCGTTAAGGTCATGGCGCTGCTGGTCGCCGTTGCTCCCCGCCGGTGCACGCCATCATTGTTGACGGTGGGTGTAGCCGAAGGGGTATAGGGAACATCGATATACAATTTGCTTCCGTCAATCGAGTAGAGCTGGAAAGTATAGGTGCCCGTCACCGGTACATTGATAATACCCGTCCAGAGGGAACCAAAATTAAGAGTGCTTTGTGTATTAAGATTGACATTGGGGGCAGTTCCGCTCGTAGTCGGTACCAGGGAATAGAAATAAGGAAGAACTGTCCAGGATCCTGTATAATAATTGTAATTCAAAGCGGTAATTGCAGGCACGGCCGCCAATTGGTTGCTGAATGGAGAGATATTTCCTGCAAAATCCCTTGCCTTTACTGCAAACGTATAGGTCTGTCCGTTCATCAGGTTATATACCGTGAACTGGTTTACATTACCTACCGTGTAGGCCTTATTCCCATTGACATAAATATCATAGGCGGTGACCCCCACATCGTCCGTAGCCGGGTCCCAGATCAACTGAATGGAAGTCTGGCCGATTACTCCGCTCCGCAGGTTCACAGGAGCAGTAGGGGGCGTAATATCCGAAAGGGTCTGGGCGCTGGAAGGGCCCGTAGTGCCCGAGGCGGCCGTGGTATTGATGGCCCGCACCCGATAGAAATAGGTCGACTTCGGGTTTAGGTTACCTGCCATGAACGTATCGACCTGGGCCGGTGAGTACCCGACCAGTTTGAAAGGCCCGGTGGCAGAAGCGCCCTGGTAGATTTCAAATTGTGTTTCGAGGTTGGGTGGGTTGGCAACTTCGTTCCAGGTCAGCTTGATCTGGGTCTGGGAAACGGTCGTCGCCAAAAGATTGGCAGGCGCAGACGGCGGATTGGGGCCATTGGCATTGACCACCGTGAACGGATTGGAGAAGCTGCTGGAGCAACCGAACTTTTCCGTCACTTTCACCGCATATTGCCCCGGCGTAGCGCCATTTAATATATTGGTCGTGCTGGATAAAATAGCAGGATTGCCCGCAGGGGAATCCACTCTCTCCCAGGTATAGGTAACATAATTGGGAGGCACCATTAACGAAACCGTAGTACTGCCATCGGGGGCCGGCACCAGATCGCTGATTAGGCCGTTTAACTGGATATTCGGGGACACCGTAGGCGCTTTAATGCTGATCACTACCGGAACAGGCGACCAGACAGACCAGGTGGACCCCCGCAGGATCCGGCAATCATAGGTACCCAGGGCGGTCACCACTAAGGTATCGGAAGTGGCCCCGGGAATGACCGTGCCATTCATTCTCCATTGGTAACCATCAAAACCCGCCGTCACCCCCAGGGTGGCTTTGATAGCATCACCGGGGCAGAACTGGCTCCTTCCTGTGAGCGGCCAGGGATTGGCCTTATGATCCCTCATCATAAAGGGAAAATAATCGGGCTCTCTCCAGGCAGCATCCCAGGTATTATGCCCCATGTTGGGGTAGAGCGTATATTTCAGGTCTCCACCCGCATTATTATAGGCATTTACCACCTGGATGGTGGTAGAAGGGTCGGGGGATTTATCCAAACCTCCCTGGAAAAGCCAGATCGGAGTAAATCTCAGGGAGTTCACATATTGCATATCCGAGATATTGGCAGCGCTCATCGGCAACACTCCACCCGCGATGGTCGGATGCGTTTCCGCAAACGCCCAGGTCGCATCGCCACCACCTGACAATCCGTTCACGGAAATCCGGTTGGGGTCCACTCTTTGTTCGGGGATCAGGTATTTGGTGATCAGGTCGGCCATGGCATCGAGCTGAGCCTGGCTGAAACCACCGGAGGCAGCGGCACTTTGCGGATACAACAGAAATCCATTGTATTTGCCACTGTTCACGGCTGCCTGATGAACATCGCCTCCATGGAACATCTGAAACTCATTATCATAAATGGAGCCCTTTTCTCCCACCCCATGAAAGAAAAGATAAAGGGGATAGGTGGTCCCCGCAGGGTCCGTAGCAAAGGTCTTCGGCCATTTCAGCCGGAACTGCACGTTATTATAGAAATAACATTTGAAATCATCCGTGTTGTAACTGAGGCGGGTTGTTTTTACCCATTTCACCAGAGTATTGGCAGGTGGATAAGCCGGGGGGTTGGCCGAATTATACAAGACGATCGGGTCGTTGGGGTTCAAAACGCCCGTTTGAGCCAGGACATCCCTACCAAAAAATCCCATTACTAAAACCAGGACAGTGGTTAAAAACTGGGTAAATCTTGTTTTCATAATCTTAGGCTTGATGAAGTAACAGTATATAATGATTATTAGCAATTACTATGTAATAGGTAGTGGACATCCAATAGTTTTTGAGATAGGAAATGGCAAGACAGAATCAATGATCCGGAAAGGAAAATGGACTAACGTGGCGTAAGCGACCACTTGGGGATAAAATTGGAAATTAAGATGATCAGGGGAGATTCAGGGGATAAATGGCAAGCATGTACCTGCTCGATAATAGAAGTTGAGTATGCAGCGTACCAGGGGCTAATTCAGGTTCAACGTAAAGTACAGTCATTTTTTAACCTATGCAAGTTTTTTGTCAAGTATTTGTGGGTATATAAAAAAAGAGGGGCCGTCTCAGATTTTGAGACGGCCCCTCTTTTTTCTATAAATCCTTTCCTGCTATTTCGTTTTCACCAGTTTGATCGATTGTGCTTTTTCACCCGGTAATCCAACCAGTTGGATAAAGTAGACACCGCGTGTCAGGTTACCCAGGTTCAATGTTTGCTGCCACTGACCGGCCACCGCATTGTTGAACTCCTGTTTCTGAACGATCCTTCCGGCATCATCCGTAACCACGAGCGTGAACCTGCCAACATTTTGCCGGAAGCCAAACTTCACGGTCACATTATCCACGAATGGATTCGGATAGGCGGCTAAACGGGTATTCAGGCGTTGGCTGGCAGAAGAATCCAGTGCATTGACCGCGCTGGCATCCAACAGATTGGCGCCTGTCACCGATATGATATTACGGGTCACGCTGCTGGCAATCACTCCGGCCGTTCCGGCAGAATCGGCAGCGATCACATCCGGTGAAGGCATACCCTGGATCGTAAGGCTGGTCCACATAGCGTAGGCTGTCGTTGCCCCCGTATAGAAAGTGATCAGCACGCTGCCATTCGAATCCGGCTTGATACCATTGATGAAGACCATATTCGTGGTATTGTTATACGCATTCAGCGAAACGATCTGGCTGCCGATCTGGTACATACCGATCGTCGGAGCATTGCTGAAGGACGTTCCTGCATAGAACCCGAAGTTGAAGACTCCGCTACGGGGCAGGCCGTCAATGCGCACCCGGGCCGTATCTCCCTGGGAGTTGTAATAGAAGGTCTTCATGACCGTATCCGGCACCACGCCACTGTTATTACCGGTAGTAACGCCCAGTTGACTGTTAAAGCTGGTGAAAGGAGTCACCAGGTTGAAGTTAATACCCGTTGGCTGGCTGTTCATGTTCATCATATTCGGCAACTTAAAGCCAGTAGTCATCAGGGTATTCAGGTCATTCCACGGAGCGCGTTGCGCACCGGTGGACTGGGAGTTCAGGCTCAGGTTGACCGTATACTGGACCGTAGATCCGCCGGCAATATTGCTGAACGCCGAATATTGATTACCCGCTACCACTTCCCGCACTTCATAGAAGTAAGTGGAGTTGGCCGGTAAAGAAGCATCCGTATAAGTGTACACAGAACCGCCGACCGCCGTCAGCAGGCTGAAAGTGCCGCCGGGGTTGGTGCTGCGCCAGATCTCGAAGCCCGTGCGGGTATCGGCGGATCCGACCCAGTTCAGCTGGATCGAAGTACCGCTAAACCCATTGGCCACCAGGCCGGAAGGCGGGATCAAGGCGGCAACGGAAGCCGGTGCGTCATAAGACAGGATCTGCATATCGCTGAGCAGGCAATAAGCCGTACCAGCCGGTTTGCTCACCGTCACCGTGATATTCCCGCTGGCATCCGGGGAAAGACCGGAAAGCTGAACGGCATTGCTGATATTGTTAGCGACATCCAGGCTCACCGTCTGCGAACCGATGGTATAGTTCGTGATCATATTGCCATAAGTGGCCCTGTCACTGGCAGTCCAGGGATAGCCGGCAAAGAATACCAGGGCATATTTCTTACTGCTGCTGAGGCCCGTCACTTTGAACGTATAGGGGTTGAAGGTAGATCCGAAATAGAAATTCTTCAACACATTGTCCGGATAGATCCCGCTGTTGTTGCCGGTATTCATACCCGTCGCATAGGCTCCGTCCCAGGCGCTCACCAGGTTAATTCCGTCTGTCGTTGTATTGCCATTGACATCTTTAAAGCTCGTCACGCTCACCCCGGCATTGGCCGCGGCATTCATCCCGTTCCAGTTGGCCACGGTCACAGGATAGTTGTTGGTATTGAAGGTGACCTGGACCGTCGTCATATTCCGGCCGTTGACGCTGAGGTTAAAGGTGTCACTGCTGGCGCCGCCATAACTGTCGGTGGCCGTTAGGATAAGACCCTTATATACGCCTATCTGCGCGCTGTTGGGATGGAAGGTAAGGGAGGCCGTACCGTCATGATTATCCACCAGGGCTGCAAAAGCCGGCAAACCGGTAGCGGTATACGTGATCGCGGAACCCACGCTGCTGCTGCTGGCGCTCACCGGTAGCACGATCGTGGTGTCGTTGACCATCGCCTGGTTGGGGATAGCCGTCAGCGTGACCGTGGTCACCGCAGCGCTGCTGGTCGTAAGACTGATCTCATTGCAGTAATTGGAATTCCCTCCTTCATTGAAGGCCCTCACCTTATAGAAATAGAGCGTATTGTTCGTCAGATTGCTGTCCACATAAGCCGTGGCCGCAGGCAGGGAAGCGGCTAATACATAGTTCGTATTCGTAGCGGGCGAACGCCATACTTCAAATCCTGTTGCGTTCACTGCATTATTAGTCCAGCTCAGGCTGACATGGCTCGGCCCCTGTGCCGCACCGGTCAGACCGGAAGGATCGGACGGCAGCGGCGGCAATGCCTGGGTAGTGGCGTTGGCAGGCGGTACGCCCAATACGCTGGCAGGTATCGCCTGTTTGCTGATCCCGAGGGCCGCATAGGAGACCGTCAGGGATTGCCCTCCACCCTGCTGGAAATAGTTCGTCTGGATTGGGTGGCTTCCGGCCGTCAGCGTGACGGTGCCGGATTTCTCCTGCGTGGCATGGATACCGTCATTATTGACAAGTAGCGTGCCATCCAGGTAGAGATTACTGCCATCGTCGCTGCTGGTATAGAAAGTATAAGTCCCTGCGGTCGCGATATTGATATACCCATTGAACTGCAGGGCAAAATTAGCCGTAGCCGTGGTCACCCCGAGCGTAAAAGTCGTGCTGGAGCCTGTGCTGGCGGGGGTAGAGGTAGCGATAGCCGCCAGGTTATTGGCCGTATAGGGGCTATAGAAGTTATACGTCAGGGAGCTGCTATCCTGTAAATTGAATTTAGAGGAGCCATACTGGTTGATCGCCTGTATCTTATAATAGTACGTGGTGGAAGGAGAAAGCGAGGAATCCCCATAGCTGGTTCGGTTGGGCTTCACCGTGGCGATCGTCACAAAAGGCCCCGCCGCGCTCGTGGAGCGGAACAGCTGGAACCCGGTCTCATTGTTGCTGTTATCCTGCCAGGTCAGGTTGATCTTTTTGGCGGAAGCGGCAACGGCCGTCAGCGAAGAAGGAGCGGCAGGTGCCGTACCGGCAGCCACAAATCCCTGCGTGAAGGCGCTATTGGGAATGGCTACGAACGCCCCCCCTGTCTGAGGGGTCTTCCAGTTCACCGCCATATTATATCCGCCACCCCCCTGGAAATAGGTAGCCACAAAGGTATGGACGCCTGCCGTTAAGGTCAGGGCAGCGCTGGTCACCGTGATCGTGCCATGCGATCCATCATTATTGACGGTCGGGGTAGCCGAAGCGCTGTACGGAATATCGATATACAACTTGCTTCCGTCATCCGAAGCGGTCTGGAAATAGTAGGTACCCGTCACCGGTATGTTAATGTAACCGGTCCACGTAAATCCGAAATTGACCGTGCTTAACGCAGGGCTCAACGTAACGTTAGGCACATTGCCCGTCGTCAGTGGCGTAAGCGTATTGAAGTCCGGCAGGGTGCTCCAGCTGCCTGAATAATAATTATAGGTCAGCCCGTTGAACGCTGCCGTAGCGGCGAGCTGGTTACTGAACGGAGAGACATTGCCCGCAAAATCCCTTGCCTTCACGGTGAAGGTATAAGCCTGTCCATTCACCAGGTTATACACGGTGAAGGTGTCGACATTACCTACCGAGTAGGCTTTATTCCCATTGATATAGATATCATAAGCGGTAACGCCCACATTATCCGTAGCCGGATCCCAGATCAGTTGCACGGAGGTCTGGCTTATAATGCCGGCCCGCAGGTTCGCGGCCGCCGTAGGGGGCGTAACATCCGATTGGGTCTGCGCACCGGAGGGGCCTGCCGTAGCGGAAGCAGCCGTAGTATCGATGGCCCTTACCAGGTAGTAATAATTCGTTTTCGGGTTGAGATTACCGGCCACGAAAGAATCGACGAGGGCGGGCGAATAGCCGATCAGTTTGAAAGGCCCGGTCGCAGCAACGCCCTGATAAATCTCAAATTGTGTTTCGGGGTTGGGAGGGTTGGCAACTTCGTTCCAGGTCAGCTTGATCTGGGTCTGGGAAATGGCCGTCGCCAACAGATTGGTGGGCACGGAAGGCGCATTAGGGCCATTGGCCTTTATCACGGTGAATGAATTGGAGAAGCTGCTGGAACAACCATATTGCTCCGTCACTTTGACCGCATATTTCCCAGGAGTAGCGCCATTGAGGATGTTGGTCGTGCTCGAGAGGATCGCGGGATTATTGACCGGAGAATCCACTCTTTCCCAGGTATAGCTGGCATAGCCGGTGGGTACCATCAGGGATACAGAAGTACTGCCATCCGGAGCCGGCACCACATCGCTGGCCAGGCCATTCACCTGGATATTGGGAGACACCGTCGGCGCTTTGATGCTGATCACTACGGGAACAGGCGACCAGACCGACCAGGTGGATCCACGCAGGATACTACAATCATAGGTACCTACAGATGTAACGGCCAGGGTATTGGAAGTGGCCCCGGGAATGACCGTGCCATTCTTTCTCCATTGGTAGCCGTCAAAACCTGCCGTCACCCCCAGGGTGGCGCTGATATTATCGGTAGGACAGAACTGGGTCCTTCCGGTAAGCGCCCAGGGATTGGCCTTATGGGCCCTCAGCATGAAAGGAAAATAATCCGTTTGTCTCCAGGTATCGTCCCAGGTATTATGTCCATCATTCGGAAAAATCGTATACTTCAGGTTGCTGCCGACAGCATTGTAAGCATTTACGATCTGAATAGTCGTAGAAGGATCGGGAGCTTTATCCAATCCTCCCTGGAACAGCCAGATAGGGGTAAATTTTAAGGAGTTGGCATAATTTTCATCCGAGATATTGGCAGCGCTCATCGGCAGGAAGGTGGCCGCAAGGGTCGGATGCGTCTCGGCAAACTGCCAGGTGGCATCACCCCCACCGGAAAGTCCGTTCACGCAGATCCGGTTGATATCGACTCTTTGTTCGGGGACCAGGTAGTTGGTGATGATAGCGGCGATGGCATCGAGCTGCTGCTGGTTCCAGCCGCCGGAGGAATTGGCGCTTTGCGGGTATAATAGAAACCCGTCAAACGTGCCATTATTCGCGTAATACTGATGGACATCGCCTCCATGGGCGAGCTGGAATTCATTGTCAGTAAAAGTGCCGCCTTCCCCTACCCCATGAAAGAAAAGATAGAGGGGATAAGTGGTCCCGACAGGGTCCGTAGCAAAAGTCTTCGGCCATTTCAGCCGGAACTGAACGTTATTGTATAAATAACATTTGAAATCGTTGGTGTTGTAACTCATCCGGGTCGTCTTTACCCATTTCACCATGGTGTTGGCAGGTGGGAAGGTCGGGGGGGCTGCCGAATTGTAAAGGACAATAGGGTCATTGGGGTTCAATACGCCCGTCTGTCCCATGACCGCCTGGCCGCACAATGCAGTCACGACGATCAGCAAAACATTTAGTAATAACCGGGTAAATCTTCTTTTCATGATTTTAGGGTTCTATGATAAAAATTGGGGTCCTGTGAGAAAAAATATATCGCGCATACGGCCATTAATTAACTACAGTGCATAGGATGGACTATCCATATAGTTTTAAGATAGGAGCTTGGTAAAAAGCCTATTGAATTAATTGGGAAGGAAAATGGACTATAATATGTAAAGTGATACCAGAAAAGGAACTGGAAATTCAGGGGATAAAAGGAGACGATGGATCTTGTTTCGAGTTAGGTTTAAATCAGGGGCCATGAATAGGAAGATCTCGAAACTAGATGCAAATAACTATAAAATTTTCTTACTTAACAAGTATTTTACGTTTAATTACAAATTATTAACCAATTTACCCAAAGACCATCCCTACACGTATTTTTTTAGTTTCCACATCGGTACTTCCACTTTCTTATGCAGGAAATAAACGACAGGTACCGTGATCAGGAAAGCGATCCCTACACAGGCCAGTTTAGCCAGGCTCTCGTTGCCCATATGTTCCTGGAAATAACCCAGGAAATTTTCACTAACCAATACGTGTATAGGATGATGGAAAATATAGATACAATAAGACATAATACCTAATTGCTTGAGTACAGGATGGTTAAGCAGTTTCTTTAAGTTCAGCAGCTCATTTTTACACATAGTCATCACAATGATGCCTGCAAAAAAGAGGTCTACCAGGGTATAGTTAATGATATAATTAGCGGAGTAATCCATATGCATGGTTCGTGCATACAAAAAAACCGCTACTGACAGAGAACCTGCAATCAAGGTTACAGGATACGAAAATTTCTCCAGTATGGATTTATTGGTGCGTGCTAAAACGGCGATAATGGCTCCCAGCACGATCCCTTCCATCCTGCCTAAAGTAGCTACATAAGGGAAGGGATTGACAAACCCGATATACATACCGGTATTTCTGAAGATGAAACTGAAAAAGAAGAGGAAGATACAGAAGCGGACCAGGCCCTTTGGTGAGAACATCCATACGACCAGTGGCCAGACGATATAGAACTGTTCTTCAATAGCCAAAGACCAGAAATGGCGCAGGGCCTTTCCGGGAGGCCATCCTTCCACGGAGAACAGCCAGTTTTCCATGTAGGTCCAGAACCACACCTGGTGATGACGATAGTAAGACAATTGCATCCAGGAGGCAGGGATGAGGAAAAACAAGATGATCAGTGCGAGATAATATAAAGGGAATACCCGGAGGACCCTGCGGAGAATGAAGTTTTTGTAATATTTGGGCTTGGATTTGGAGTCCATCAGGATGCCCGTGATGAGAAAGCCGCTCATGACGAAGAACATTTCCATAAATACCCAGGAACCGATAAAGTAAACGGGGAAATAGTGCGCCAGGACTACAAAACAGATCCCGAGCCCCCGCCAGCCGTCGAACTCTTTTACATAGGTTCCCGGCACGTAATCCAGATGGAGCGGCTTGCCCCAGGCTAGTAAGGGTCTTTTGAGATCGAATAATTTCATTGATGATTTTTATATTTAATTTCCTTCGTCCCGGGTTATTCTATCGGGTCTTCGGCCCTCGTTATCCTTAGCGGG
>WNFI01062195.1_pt2 | contig 19425 bp, 20 predicted proteins | sample 5400471 | NCBI WGS metagenome assembly WNFI01 (sample SAMN13153348, study PRJNA577476) | soil metagenome | isolation source: 100 cm saprolite on Douglas fir-dominated hillslope | place: USA:California | collected 2013-09-17 | reverse complement strand
TTCGGAACGCGCGCGCTGCCTTGAAGCAAGCGCGGCGCCGTTTCTGCGCTGCGGGAAGAAAAAAATCTCCGAGTCAGCGGAATTTTTTGCACGAAGCGGCAAAAGCGCTTCCCTAATCGTTCGGGTTTAGGTATAGAATTGCGCTCCCGCCCGAAAAAAAATTTCCGTGATCGTCGATGCGAATCGGTTCGCACACGCTGCGCAATAATCTGTTCGTCGCGCCGATGGCCGGCGTCACCGACCGCCCTTTCAGGCAGTTGTGCAAGAAATTCGGCGCCGGCCTGGCCGTATCCGAGATGGTGGCGTCGGACTCCCTTCTCTGGGGCAGCGAGAAAACCCTCCGCAGGGCAAACCACGACGGCGAGGTCGAACCGATCTCGGTGCAGATCGCCGGAGCCGACCCGGCGATGATGGCCGAGGCCGCACGCTACAACGTCGAGCAGGGCGCGCAAATCGTCGACGTCAACATGGGATGCCCGGCCAAGAAGGTCTGCAACACCATGGCCGGCTCCGCGCTCCTGAAGGACGAACCGCTGGTCGGGCGCATTCTCCAGGCGGTGGTGGGCGCGGTGGATGTGCCCGTCACGCTGAAGTTCCGCACCGGGTGGGATCCCCTCAACAAGAATGCCCTAAAGGTGGCGAAAATCGCCGAAGACACCGGCGTGCGGCTCTTGTCCTTGCACGGCCGCACCCGCGCCTGCGGCTTCTCCGGCCGGGCCGAGTACGACACGATCCGCGAGGTCAAGCGATCCACGCGCCTGCCGGTGGTGGCAAACGGCGACATCTCAACGCCGGAGGAAGCGAAGCAGGTGCTCGAATATACGGGCGCCGACGGCATCATGATCGGCCGAGCCGCTCAAGGGCGGCCTTGGATCTTCCGCGAAATCGAACACTATCTTGCGACCGGTGAGAAGCTCCCTCACCCACTCGTCTCGGAAATCCATTGCGTGCTGGTTGCGCATCTGCAGGAGCTGTACGCGTTTTACGGTCGTGAAACCGGAGTCAAGGTCGCGCGCAAGCATATTTCCTGGTACACCAAGGGCCTTGCCGGCTCGGCGAGCTTCCGGCACGGCATGAATCAGCTGACAAGCTGCGAGGAGCAGCTGGACTCGGTCAATCGATTTTTTGAGCAACTCGGGCGCGAGCACCCGCGCCTGCTCTACGAGGAAGCGCCGGCCGCATGAGTCGGGATGAAACTCGGAGGCCGGCGCGATGCATAAACGGAAACATCAGAGTTAAGGGAGCGGGAAATGAAGCAGACGAGCGAGATCGCGGATTGCATCCGCCGGTCTCTGGAGCGGTACTTCAAGGACCTCGACGGAGCAAAGCCGCGCGCCATCTACGACATGGTGGTCAAGAACGTCGAGCGGCCGATGCTGGAAATTGTCCTGGATCGAGCCGCAGGCAACCAGACGATCGCCGCGGAGATGCTGGGCATCAACCGCAATACCCTGCGGAAGAAAATTCAGACGCTCAAAATCAAGATGTAAGGCGTTGAGAGTTTGAACGTCCCCATCCGAACGGCGCTGGTCAGCGTATCCGACAAGACCGGGCTTGCCGAGTTCGCACGCGGGCTCGCCCGATTCAAAATCAAGATCCTGTCGACGGGCGGCACGGCGAGGCTGCTCGCCGAACACGGCATCGCGGTGACCGAAGTGGCCGACTACACCGGCTTTCCGGAAATGCTCGACGGGCGGGTGAAGACCCTGCATCCCCGCCTGCACGCCGGCATCCTCGCCCGGCGCGATTCGCCCGCGCACATGGCCGAAATCAAGGCGGCCGGAATCGAGCCGATCGACCTCGTCGTCGTAAACCTTTATCCGTTCGAACAGACCGTGGCAAGGCCCGGCTGCACGCTCGCGCAGGCGATCGAGAATATCGACGTCGGAGGTCCGAGCATGCTGCGGGCGGGGGCGAAGAACTACGCAGGGGTCGCGGTCGTGACCGATCCCTCGGATTATCCCGGGCTGATCGAGGAGATGAAGAAACACGGCGGGGCTTTGAGCGAAGCCACGCGCTTTTCCCTGGCGCAAAAGGCGTTCGCCCGCAGCGCCGCGTACGACGCCGCGATCGGCAACTACCTCACCGCGCTCGGCAGCGACGGCAAACGCGCCGCCTTCCCCGGGCGCCTTACGCTCCAGTTCGAAAAAGTGCAGGACCTGCGCTACGGCGAAAACCCGCATCAGTCGGCGGCACTTTACCGCGACGGCAATCCGGTTCCCGGCGGCATCGCCGGCCATACCCAGATTCAGGGAAAGGAGCTTTCCTACAACAACATCGCCGATGCCGACGCCGCGTGGGAATGCGTGAAGACGCTCGACGAGCCCGCCTGCGTGATCGTCAAACACGCGAATCCCTGCGGCGCCGCGGTGGGAGCCTCGCCAAGCGAAGCGTACGAGCGCGCCTTCGCCACCGACCCCAGCTCGGCGTTCGGGGGAATCGTCGCATTCAACCGCGGTCTTGACACCGCGTCGGCTGCCGCGGTGTCCAAGCAATTCGTCGAGGTCGTGATCGCGCCCGACTTCGACGGCGGAGCGCGCAAGGTCTTCGCAGCCAAGCCGAACGTGCGGGTGTTGTCGGCGAGCCTCGCGCGCGCCGCGCAGACATACGACCTCAAACGGATCGGAGGCGGGTTGCTGGTGCAATCTCCGGACGCGCGCAGCGTGGAGACGTCGGACCTTCGCACCGTCACCCGGCTCAAGCCCACCCAGGCGCAGATCGCCGATTTGCTGTTCGCCTGGCGCGTGGCGAAGTACGTCAAGTCGAACGCGATCGTGTTCTGCGCAGGTGGGCGGACGCTCGGCATCGGCGCGGGCCAGACGAGCCGCATCGACGCCGCCCGGGTCGCCGCGCTCAAGGCGCAAAATACGGGGTTGTCGCTTGCCGGATCGGTGGTTGCCTCGGATGCGTTCTTCCCGTTTCGCGACGGCGTGGACGTCGTCGCCCAAGCCGGCGCCAAGGCGGTCATCCAGCCCGGGGGCAGCGTGCGCGACGACGAGGTTATCGCGGCGGCTGACGAGTTGGGGCTCGCGATGGTATTTACGGGCGTGCGGCATTTCCGGCATTGATGCATGAAGCTTCTGGTCATCGGCTCCGGAGGCAGAGAGCACGCGATCGCGTGGCGCCTGGCGCAAAGCCCGCGGGTGCAGAAGGTCTACGTCGCTCCGGGCAACGGCGGCACTGCGCGCGAGCCGGGGCTTGAAAACCTCGCGGTCTCCGCGATCGACGAGCTCGCGGAATTTGCGCTCGTTGAAAATATCCATCTCGCCGTTGTGGGGCCCGAGGCGCCGCTTGCCGAAGGGATCGTCGATCTGTTCCGCTCCAAGGGCTTGAGGATCTTCGGCCCGACGCGGGCCTGCGCGCGCCTCGAGAGCTCCAAGCAGTTCGCCAAGGAATTCATGGCGCGGCACCGGATCCCCACCGCGGCATTTGCGGGCTTCGACGACGCCCGCGCGGCGCACGATCATGTCGACGCGCGCGGCGCACCGATCGTCGTGAAAGCGGACGGCCTCGCGGCGGGAAAGGGCGTGATCGTCGCCATGAACGCCGCCGAGGCCCATCAGGCGATCGACCGGATTCTGGTCGAGCGCGCGATGGGCGCGGCGGGCAACCGCGTCGTGATCGAGGAATTCCTCGAAGGCGAGGAGGCGAGCTTCATCGTGCTCGCCGACGGCGAACACCTCCTGCCGCTTGCGACCAGCCAGGATCACAAGCGCCTGTTGGACGGCGACCGCGGACCCAATACCGGCGGCATGGGAGCGTATTCGCCGGCGCCGGCCGTCACCCCCGAGCTGCACGCGCGCGTGGTTCGCGAAATCATCCAGCCGGCGCTTGCGGGCATGGCCGAAGAAGGCCACCCCTACAGCGGGTTCCTCTACGCCGGCCTGATGATCGACGGCTCGGGCAATCCCAAGGTGTTGGAATTCAACTGCCGCCTCGGAGACCCGGAAACGCAGCCGATTCTGCTGCGCCTGAAAAGCGACCTGTTCGAGCTGATCGAGCACGCCGTGGACGGAAGGCTCGACCGCGTCGAGGCGCAATGGGACCGCCGCGCCGCGCTCGGAGTGGTGCTCGCGACGGCCCGTTATCCCGATACGCCGAACAAGGGCGACGTCGTGACCGGGCTTCCGCCGGCGGGAGAGGACTTCCGCGTGTTTCACGCGGGCACGGCGCTCAAGGACGGCGCCGTCGTCACCAGCGGCGGGCGCGTGCTTTGCGTGACCGCACTCGGAGACTCGATCAAGATGGCGCAGCGGCGCGCGTACGAAGTCGTGGAGGGAATCCGTTTCGACGGCATGCAGTACCGGCGCGACATCGGCTACCGCGCCGTTGCAGCAAAAAAACATTGACCGCGGATCCCGCCGATGAATCCATATGCGGTAGGCGACTACCTTCTCGATCTTCAGAAGCGCATCATCGCGGAGCTGGAGCGCGTCGACGGTCGCGCGTTCCGCCCCGACCGTTGGGAGCGCGGCGAAGGCGGCGGCGAGAGCCGGATCATCGAAGAGGGCGGCGTATTCGAGCGCGGCGGGGTGAATTTCTCACGGGTGCGCGGCGAACGGCTTCCGCCTTCGGCGAGCGCCTCGCGGCCCGAGCTCGCCGGCAGCGCCTTCGAAGCCATGGGCGTGTCGCTCGTGCTGCATCCGCGCAATCCATTCGCTCCGACCGTTCACATGAATATACGGTTTCTGCTCGCGACCCAGTTACAAAGCGAGCCAGCATGGTGGTTCGGCGGCGGAATGGACCTGACTCCCTACTACGGGTTCGAGGAGGACGCGCGCCACTTCCACCTGATTTGCCGGGAGGCGCTCGATCCGTTCGGGCCGGACCGCTATCCCCGCTTCAAGCGCTGGTGCGACGAATACTTCTACCTCAAGCACCGCGACGAGCCGCGCGGAATCGGCGGAATTTTCTTCGACGACTTGAACGAGAAAGGCTTCGACTTCTGTTTCGATCTCGCGCGCAGTGTCGGCGAGCATTTTCTGCCGGCTTACCTTCCGATTCTCGAGCGGCGGCGGAGCCTCCCCTACGGCGAGCGCGAGCGCGACTTCCAGGCCTACCGCCGCGGCCGCTACGTCGAATTCAACCTCGTCTATGATCGCGGAACGCTTTTCGGATTGCAGTCGGGCGGCCGCGCGGAGTCTATATTGATGTCGCTTCCGCCCCTGGTGAAGTGGCGCTACGGCTGGAAGCCTGAACCCTCGAGCCCGGAGGACAGGCTTTACCGGGATTTCCTGCGCCCGAGGGATTGGCTCGGCGAATGATTCTTATCGAGAGGAGAGCAATGCAGACACGCAAACTCGGAAGAAACGGGCCCGCCGTTCCGGCGCTGGGTCTGGGCTGCATGGGAATGACCGGGATCTACGGCGAGCCGGATGAAGCCGAGTCGATCGCGACCATTCACCGCGCGATCGGCCTCGGAATCAACCTCATCGTCACCTCGGATGCCTACGCGGCGGGCGCCAACGAAGAACTGGTCGGGCGCGCGATCAAGGGCAAGCGCAGCGCGGTGCTGGTCGCCACGAAATTCGGGAACATGGGACTGAGCGGCTTCAAGCTTCCGGAAGGCCTCTCAGGGGGACACCCCGGCTACGTGCCGCAAGCCTGCGATGCGTCGCTCAAGCGCCTCGGGGTGGAGGTGATCGATATCTACGGACTGCACCGCGTCGACCCCCAGGTTCCGATCGAGGACACGGTGGGCGCGATGAAGAGGCTGGTCGATCAGGGCAAGGTGCGCTATCTCGCGCTTTCGGAGGCGGGCGCACAGACGATCCGCCGCGCGCACAAGGTGCATCCGCTCGTCGCGCTCGAAACCGAGTATTCGCTGTGGTCGCGCGACGTGGAAAAGGACATCCTGCCCGCCTGCCGCGAGCTCGGAATCGGCTACATGGCGTACTCGCCCCTGGGTCGTGGCTTTCTCACCGCGACGATCAAGACGCTCGACGCGCTCCAGCCGAAGGACCGGCGTCGCGATCATCCGCGATTCAATCCCGACAACCTCAAGCACAACGTCGAGCTGCTTCGGCCGCTCGAATCGATCGCCATCGCGCATAAGGCCACGCCCGCGCAGGTCGCGCTCGCATGGCTGCTCGCTCAAGGCGAGGACATCGTGTCCATTCCGGGCACGAAACGCCGCAACTACCTCGAACAGAACGCTCTAGCAGCCGAGATCGCCTTGAGCGCCGCGGAAATCGCGCGCGCTCGAATAGATCGGCGAGCGCCAGGTGGGCGCCTTGAGTCGGCTGCGTCGCGAGGCTCGCTTCGAGGTAGCTTTGCGCCTTCCCCCACAGCTCGCGCTGCATGCATAGGCGGCCGAGGGTGAGCAACAGTTCCGCCTCGCGCGGCCGCTTGAGCAGCCAGGCCTCGGCGCGCTCGAGCCGCTCGAGCGCGTCCTCGTCGGTGCATTCGCCGTAAAGGAGGGCGAGCGCCCCGTCCCAATCCCGCTCGAGCGCTTCCTCGATGAGCCGGTGCGCCCTGCGACAATCTCCGAGCCGAATGAAGGCGCGTGCAGCCGCGGCCGCAACCTTGGGATGGGCGCGCTCGGGCGCCGGCATCTCGTCCCAGCGCCGGGTGAGGTCCTTCGGATCGTGGGCCTTGCGCGAAAACAGCGCGACGTGCGCGTTGACGCGGATGTTCTCGATCGCCTCTTGCGGCATGGCGTTCAACTTTTCGAGCGACTTCGCTATGCGGACGACTTCGTCCCAGTTCGCCAGGCCCTGCTCCGCGCGAAGCAGAAGCAAGAGCGTTGTGACATCTCGAGGTCCGCTCGCGTTCAGCTCGCGGAGCACGGCCCGCGCTTCGTCGAAACGCCGTTCCTCCAGAAGCAGCTCCGCCGTGGTCATGAGGCGCGCGAAGCGCCAGTCGCCGTCGCCTTCCTTCGCCCGCTCGAGCCACCGGTCGCGGCGCCCGAATTCGCGCAGCCGCTGCGCCGCGCGCGCGGCAAGAAGGCTCGCACGCGGCGCGCCCCCGCTCGTCCCGCCGCCGTTCACGAAAAGCGCGGACGTGGGAAGGAAGCCGCAGCGTGTGCCATACCATCCTGACCAGAAAGTAGCCGGCCGCAAAGGCGACGATAAAAAGCACGGCAAGCAGATTGAGCGAGATCTCGGCGCGCCACGGATGGAGCACGAACAGGGCGTAGCCGTCGTTGGCCCGCAGCGCGAGCGCAAGCGCGACCGCAAGCGCGAACGCGGCAAGCAGCCACAGCAGGCCCTTCATCGCGCAGCCCGCTCCCGCGACGGCTTGTAGCCGCGCACCGCCGCAAGGCTCTCGCCGATCGTCGGAAGCGAGACGCCCGCGCCGCCGGCGACGAGCTGCTTCAACGTCCCCGCCACCGCCGCGACCGCCCCGGAACGCGTGTCGAAGTAGCGCTCGAGCCAGCTTGCAGCGAGTCTCAAGTCGTTCCGGTAAGCCGCCTCGTCGCGCGCGAGGAGCGAAAGACGCGCGTCGAGCAGGCGCAGCTTCAAGTTCTCGCGCAGGAAAAAGGCCTGCGGCGGGCTGAGCAATGCGGGATCGGCGCCGTCGACCTTCTGTATCCGGACGAGCTGCTTCAATTCGCCGAGCAGCTCCGCCCCGAGCCGCCCCCAAAATCCCTCCGCCTCGCGCGTCGTGACGGCGGCCGCCTCGGGACGCGCATCCTGCGCGAGCGGCAGCGAATCCACGCTCGCGATCGTCTGGTCGAGCTTTGCCGCAGGTCCCGAAATATCCAGATGGGGCGCGGTCTTCAGTCGTTCCATATCGCGGGCGAAAACCTTGCGCAGCGGAACGAACTGCGGGCGCTCCGAGCGCGCGAGGCGCGCATCGGCCATCTGCAGCGCCGCCAACGCGGCCTGGACGTTTCCCGCGAGCTGCAGCTGTTGCGAGGCGATGGTGAGGATCTGCTCGATCTCGGCGAGCACCCATTCGTCGCGGCTGCGCGACAGATCCTGGTAGAGCGCCTCGAGCGCGCCCTGATGGTTCTGCGATTCGGCGAGCTTGAGTTCCAGCTGCGCGAGCTTCGCCTGCGTCTCGCGCATCGCCTCCTGCGCCTGCCTCGCTCCGAAGCGCGCGTCGCGGCTGTCGGCCTCGCTGTCGCGCACGCGGCGCACGATCTCCTCCCGCAAGTCGCTCATCTGGCCGCGGCTGTCGTACCACAACCAGGCCAGAATCAATGAGAGCAGGCCCAATCCGAGCGCCGCGGGCGAAGCGAGCCACCCGGGACGCCTGGACGGTCGCTGGGTTCCGGAGGCAGGCGGGGCGCTGTCTTCCATGAGGGTGGATCACCGATCTAAAGCGATCATACTCTAGCAAAAAAAGCCGCCATCTCCGCGACGGTCCGATCGTCGCCGCGCCCGGTGACGATGATTCTGCGAACGCCGAGCCGCTCCGCGGCAATCGCGATCCGCGGATGCGGTACGAACACCGGGGTCGCGCGCAGGTACCCCGCGCCCGTAGGGCCCAGCATCTCGAGGAAATTCGCGAGCCCTTCCGCGCTGGTGATCGATGCCGCCTCGATTCCGCCGCGCTGCCAGCGTGCGAGGAGTGCGCCGGCGTCGGCGTCCGGGCGCGCGCGGCGGTAGCATTCGGCGTACTCGACTCGCGCTCCGCGCGCTTCGAGCCTCACGCGCAGCCATTCGCGGCCGCCCTGCCCGCGAAAAATCACGATCGAGCGGCCGCGCAGATCCTGCAGCTCGGGGAGTGCGGCGAGCGCCTCGCTGTCCGCCTCGCCTGGGGGAGCGATCACCGCACGAAATCCCAACTCCCCGAGCGCCTGCGCAGTTCCGGCACCGACGGCCGCGACGCGCAGGCCGCTCGGCCATGCGCGGTTCGTGCCGGTCACTCCGCATCCCTGCATCGCCGCGGTCGGGCTGACGAAAATCGCGAGCTGGAACTCATCCAGCCGCGCGATGAGATCCGCGACCGCGCGAGGATTTTCCGGAGGCAGGATCTCGATCGTGGGAAAGAGGACCGGATCGCCGCCGGCCGCGCGAATGCGCTCGGCAAGCGCGAGCGCATGCTCGCGCGGGCGCGTGATCACGATACCGCGGCCCGAAAGGGGCGCCGAGCTCATGACAGAGCCGCGAGAATCGCGTCTGCGCCGAGCGAGCGCAAGTTCGCAGCGAGCGCTTCACCCAGTTTTTCGGGCGCGGCGCGGGGCCCCTTGAGCTCGGCGCGCACCACCCTGCTGCCGTCGGGCATCGCGACGAGCCCGCGCAGGCGGATCTGCGCGCCGTTCGCGACGGCGTACGCCGCGAGCGGCAGCTGGCAGTCGCCCGACAGCGCGCGGCTCAAGGCGCGCTCGGCGAGCACGCAGGCGGAAGTCGCGGCATCGTCAAGCGGAGCGAGCCGCTCGCGCAGCTCGCTCCGCTCCTCGCGGCACTCGATGACGAGCGCGCCCTGCCCGGGCGCGGGCAAGCTTTCCTCGGGCTCGAGCATCGCGCGGATTCGCGCGGCAAGGCCGAGGCGCTTCAAGCCCGCCGCGGCGAGCACGATCGCCTGGCACTCTCCGCGGTCGAGCTTCGCCAGGCGCGTGTCCAGGTTGCCGCGCAGCGGTTTCACCTGGAGCGCCGGGTGGCGCTCGCGCAGCTGCGACTCGCGCCGCAGGCTGGAAGTACCGACGATGCTTCCCGAGGGCAGCGCTTCGAGGCTCGCGCTCACGTTTGACACCAGGCAGTCGCGCGGGTCCTCTCTCGCGGTGAAGGCCGCCAGGCAAAACCCTTGCGGCAGACGCATCGGCACGTCCTTTGCGGAGTGCACGGCGAGATCGGCCCGCTCGTCCTCGAGCGCGGCCTCGAGCTCCTTCACGAAAAGGCCCTTGCCGCCGACTTGGGCGAGCGGCCGGTCGACGATCCGGTCGCCGCGCGTTGTGATGCCGAGGATGCGCACCTCGCAGCGCGGGTAGAGGCGCCGCAGCTCGCCCGCCACGTGCTCGGACTGCCACATCGCGAGCCGGCTGCGGCGCGAGGCAATGACGATTCGTTCCAGTGCGCGACCCAAGGTCCTTCTTCCTCAGGTCACCAGCGACTTGACCTGCGCCCATTGCCTGCGGCTCACCGGCAGCTTTTCCTCGCAGCCCTCCAGGATCACCGACCATCCGATCTCGCCCTCGGTTTCGGCGCCTTGCTCAACACCGCGGATCAGGCGCCGCGCCACCAGGCAGTTGCGGTGGATCCGCACGAACACGCCGCCGAATTCCCGTTCGAGCTGCTGGAGCGATTCCTCGACGAGATGCTCGCGCTCGCGGGTGCGCAGCGTGACGTACTTGAGCTCGGCTCTCAGGTAAATCACCTCCGACACGGGAACGAGCGTCACCCGGCCGCGCTCGGCGACGCTGAAGTAGCGCCGGGGGGCGGGATCGATGCTCTCGAGCACCCCGCGCGCGAGTCGCGCGCCGCTTGCGGCTTTTTCGCTCATCTCGGGCATCTGGATGTCGACCAGGACGACGTCGGCTTCCGCCGCCGCGACCGCCTTCAGGCCCTCCACGCCGTTCGCCGCTTCGCCCGCGACCCGATGCGGCAGCTCCCCGCGGCAGTCCTCGAGCAGCTCGCGCAGACGATTGCGCGCCGGATGCTCGTCGTCGACAATGATGATCTTGAGCTGCGTCACGGGCCGGTGCGGTAGGGCATCGCAATGCCGATCTCGTAGCGGCCCTCCGCGATGCGCGTGTCCAGACTCGCCTCGACATCGAAGTGCAGCTGCAGGCGCTCGCGGATATTGTCAAGCGCCATGCGATTTCCCTGGCGGTGCTGGTAGTCCTCATGGTAGGGATTGGATAGCTGCAGCCGCAGGCGGTCGCCCCGGCGCTCGATGCGCACTTCGATGACGCCCGCGGCGATCCCGGGCTCGATGCCGTGGTAGACGGCGTTTTCCACCAGAGGCTGCAGGAGCATCGGCGGGACCAGGGCCTGCTCGACGGCCGGTCCCAGCTGCCATTGCACCGTGAGCCGCTCGCCCAGGCGCAGCTGCTCCAGGTTGAGATACCGGCGACACAGCGACAGCTCGTCCCCGAGCGCGATCAGCTCGCGGTTGTCGGCCATCACGGTGCGGAACAGCTCCGCGAGGTCTTCCAGCGCGGCCTCGGCGCGCTTCGGCTCCTTGCGAATCAGCGAAAGCACCGCGTTCAGGCTGTTGAACAGGAAATGCGGGCGGATGCGGGCCTGGAGCGCCTGCAGGCGCGACTCGGAGATCGCCGGCGAGAAGGCGCGGTTGCGCAGATGGAAGTACCACGCGAGCACTCCCGTCCCCAGCGCGGCGTGGCCGAGACCCCAGGCGAGCTCGCGCCAACCGCCATTTCCGCCCAGCAGGGTCTGGAGGGGGAAAAGCGCGGCGGTCACCGCGAGCACGATCGCCAGGACGGCGAGCAGCCCCTGAAAATACGCGAGCCGTCCGAGCAGCGTGGCCGCGGCGAACAACACGATCATCACCGCGAGCAGCACCGGCTCCAGCTGCGCCGCGATCTCGGTGACTCTTGCGGCGAACTCGCCGATCTCACGCGAGCGCGCCAGCGCGAAAACCAGAGCGAGCGCGTTGACCGAAAGCAGGACGCGCGAGATCACGCCCAGGTTGCGGAAGTCCGGCAGGGCGTCGGGCAGGTCGTTTTGCCGTATACTTTGCACTTTTGCACGAACGCAGAATCAGCGCGTGCGGCAGCGGATCGCGCGCTTCACGATTCCGGGCATTTTACAGTCAACCATGGCAGCCAAGCCCAAACCCGGCAAGAAACCCTGGTCGGGGCGGTTCGCCGAGCCGGTGTCCGATTCTGTCAAGCGCTACACCGCCTCGGTCCATTTTGACCGGCGCCTCGCGCAGCACGACGTTCGCGCGTCGCTCGCGCACGCGCGCATGCTGCGCGCCGCGGGAATCCTGTCGGCGGCGGATCTCAGGGCGATCGAGCGCGGCTTGTCCAGGATCTCCCGCGAAATCGAGTCGGGAAGGTTCCGCTGGTCGCTGGAGGCCGAGGACGTGCACCTCAACATCGAGCGCCGGCTGATCGGTCTCGTCGGAGAGGCCGGCAAGCGCCTGCACACCGCCCGCTCGCGCAACGATCAAGTCGCGACCGATCTGCGGCTATGGCTGCGCGACGCCATAGACGCGATCGGCGAGCTCCTGCGCAGCCTCCAGCGGCGGCTGCTCGACCAGGCGGAAAAGCACGCCGCCACGCTGATGCCGGGCTTCACGCACCTGCAGGTCGCCCAGCCGGTGACCTTCGGGCACCACCTGCTCGCCTATTTCGAGATGCTCGCGCGCGACCGCTCGCGCCTCGCCGACTGCCGGCGGCGCGTGAACCAGCTTCCGCTGGGCGCCGCGGCGCTTGCCGGGACTTCTTTTCCGATCGACCGCGCGAGGGTCGCGCGCGAGCTCGGCTTCGAGGCGGTGAGCGCAAACTCCCTCGACGCCGTGTCCGACCGCGACTTCGCGATCGAATTCTGCGCCTGCGCGGCGCTCGCCATGGTCCACCTCTCGCGCTTTTCCGAGGAGCTGATCCTCTGGGCCAATCCGCGCTTCGGCTTCGTGGCCTTGCCCGACCGCTTCTGCACCGGCTCATCGATCATGCCGCAGAAGAAAAACCCCGACGTTCCGGAGCTCGCGCGCGGCAAGACCGGAAGGGTCGCCGGCGACCTCATGGCGCTGCTCGTCCTGATGAAGGGGCAGCCTCTCGCCTACAACAGGGACAATCAAGAGGACAAGGAGCCTTTGTTCGACGCGGCGGACACGCTGCGCGAGACGCTCGCCGTTTTCGCCGAGCTGATCGCCGGCCTCCGCGTCAACGCGGCTGCGATGCGGGCCGCGGCCGAGGAGGGTTTCGCCACCGCGACCGACCTCGCCGACTACCTCGTGAGGAAAGGGCTCGCGTTTCGCGATGCCCACGAGGCGGCGGCGCGGGCGGTGCGTTTCGCTGAAGAATCCGGGCGAGGTTTGCAGCAGCTGACGCTCGAGGAGTTGCGCCGCTTCTCGGCCAGAGTGGGAAGCGACGTGCAGCGCGTGCTCACCCTGGAAGGCTCGGTCGCAAGCCGCTCGCACATCGGCGGCACCGCGCCCGCACAGGTGCGCGCGGCGATCAGACGAGCGCGAAAGACCCTCAAGAGCTGATCCGGCGACGTGATCCGACGAGAATCCGCGCGCGCGTCGCTCCCAGACCTGGGAGGAGTTTTCCCCCGAGCGGCTCACGCTCGCCAACACGCGGCTCACCGCCATGTAGCCGCGCTCAGCGCGAGGCGTTGCGAGCCGAATGATCGAACCCCCTGAGCTCGTCGCCGCGCTGGAGACAAGCATCTCGGACGCGGCCGGACCATTCCGGCTTGAGCGCGCTACACCGGCCGCGGGAGGCTGCATCCATCGTTCTTACGTCCTCGAAGGCGGCGGGCGCAAATTTTTCTCGAAGATCAACGAACGTTCGCTATCGGGCGCTTGCCGCGGTGCATTCGGTCCAGCGCGAGGATTACGGCTGGCACCGGGACAACTACATCGGAGCGACGCCCCAGCTCAACCGGCGATCGTCGTCCTGGACCGATTTCTGGCGCGAAGCGCGTTTGATGCCGCAGCTCGAGCTGGCGGGAAAAAACGGTCTTGGGAAGGCGCTTTCGAGAAAAGGAGAACGGCTCGCGGCGGCGCTGCCGCAACTGCTTGCCGGACACGCCCCGTCGGCGTCGCTTCTGCACGGCGATCTGTGGAGCGGCAACGCCGGCTTTCTTGCGCAGGGTGCTCCGGTGCTTTTCGATCCCGCCGTCTACCGCGGAGACCGTGAAGCGGATATCTCCATGACCGAGCTATTCGGAGGATTTCCCCAGGCTTTCTATTCGGCCTATCGGGAAGTTGCACCGCTCGATCAAGACTACACAGTCAGGAAGATCCTCTACAACCTGTACCACGTGCTCAACCACGCGAATCTCTTCGGCGGCGGCTATGCCGCCCAAGCGGAGCGCATGATCGAGCGCCTGCTCGCGGAAGTGCGATAGACGGCTAGGAGGTGGTTTTTTCGCCGGCGAGAAGCTTGTGCAGTTCTCCGGACTGATACATCTCGCGCATGATGTCGGAGCCGCCCACGAACTCGCCGTTGACGTAGAGCTGGGGAATCGTCGGCCAGTTCGCGTATTCCTTGATGCCCTGGCGGATTTCCGGCTCCTCGAGCACGTTGACCGTGAATATTTGCTCGACCCCGCAAGCCTTGAGGATCTGCACCGCGTTGGCGGAGAAGCCGCACTGCGGAAACTGCGGGGTGCCCTTCATATAGAGCACCACCGGATGACCGGTCACTTGCTGCTTGATGCGCTCTTGCGCGTTCATGTCTGTCCTCGAAATATCCTATATATTCTGTCAAGTATTTTACAGGCCGCTATCAGCCCGGTCAATCGAGCCTGCGACCCGCGCACGCGCGCGGGACCCGGGCGAGATCGTCGAAGTCTTCGACATCCGCGTAACCGAACTCTCCAAATAGCTCGGCGCAGCGATCCTTTTGATCGTATCCATGCTCCAGCAACAGCCAGCCCCCCGGCCGGAGGCAAGTTCGCGCGCGCTCGGCGATTTTGCGGATGCACGCGAGCCCATCCTCGCCGGCGACGAGGGCAAGCGGCGGCTCGAAGCGCAAGTCGCCCTGCTCAAGGTGCGCGTCCCCCGCGGCGACATACGGCGGGTTGGACACAATCAGATCAAACTGCCCCGGTCCGAGCGCCTCGAACCAGTCGCTGTGCACGAAGTCGATTGCGGCCCCGTGCTCGCGGGCGTTCCGGCGCGCGACGGCGAGGGCCGCTTCTGAAATATCGGTTGCGATGATTTTCAGCCCGGGCCGCTCTTTAGCGAGGGCGAGCGCGACCGCACCGCTACCCGTTCCGAGCTCCAGCACGCGGGCCGAGGCCAGAGGAACGCGCTCGAGCACCGGTGCGCCGGCGCGCGAACCAGTCCCGCGCCGAGCGCGCCTTGGACGAATCGATCGCCTCCTCGGCGTGGGCGATGAGGTGGGCGCGCTCGCGGCCGAGGAGGGTGCGAAGCAGCAGCTCGGCTTCGGACCGCGGCAGCCCGGACTCGCGCAGCAGGCTGCCGATTGTCACGCCGGTTTCGACTGCGTTCACTCCGGGACCTTATTGCTCTTCGGCGAACGCGGCCAGTTGCTCGGTCTGGTGCTCGGCGAGCAGCGCCTGCGTCAGCTGGGAAAGATCACCGTCCATGATGTCGTTGATCTTGTACAGCGTAAGGCCGATCCGGTGGTCGGTGACTCTCCCTTGCGGAAAATTGTACGTGCGGATGCGCTCGGAACGGTCGCCCGAGCCGATCAAGGATTTGCGCGTGGCGGCCTGCTTCGCCTGCCGCTCGCGCCGCTGCTTGTCCTTGATGCGCGCCGCGAGCACCGCGAGCGCCTTTTCCTTGTTCTTGTGCTGCGAGCGCGCGTCCTGGCACTCCACCACTATTCCGGTGGGAAGATGCGTAATTCGGACCGCCGAGTCGGTCTTGTTGACGTGCTGGCCGCCGGCGCCCGAGGCGCGGTAGGTGTCGATGCGAAGATCCGAGGGATTCAGCACGACGTCGCCGATTGCGCTCGCCTCGGGCAGCACCGCTACCGTGCAGGCCGAGGTGTGGATGCGCCCCTGCGTCTCGGTGGCCGGCACTCTCTGGACGCGGTGGCCTCCGGATTCGAACTTGAGCTTGGAGTAGGCGCCCTGTCCGATGATCCGCGCGATGATCTCCTTGTACCCGCCGGCATCGCCCGGCGATTCCGATATCACCTCCACCTGCCAGCCCTGGCGCTCCGCGTAGCGCGAGTACATGCGGAACAGGTCGCCCGCGAAGAGCGCCGACTCGTCGCCGCCGGTTCCGGCGCGGATTTCGAGGAAAATATTGCGCTCGTCGTTCGGATCGCGCGGCAACAGCAGCTTCTGCAGCTCCGATTCGAGCGCGGCAAGCCGCTCGCGTCCGGCCTTGATCTCGCTTTCCGCGTAGCTTCTCATCTCGGGGTCGGCGAGCAGCTCCTGCGCTTCGGCGACCTGCTGCTCGGCGTCGCGATACTTGTTGAACAGCTCGACGATGGGCTCGAGCTCGGCGTGCTCGCGCGAGAGCCTGCGGAACTGCTCCATGTCGCGCGTTGCGCCCTCGGAAGACAGAAGCGCGCTGATGTCGCCGAGCCGCTGGCGGGCCTGGTCGAGCTTTGCCGCGATGCTGGTCTTCATCGGCTCGAAACCGGACGTCCGAGCTAATCGCGCGCGCGCAGGTGATACAGCCGTGCTACGAGCGCCTTGAGCGGCTCGTCGCCTTCGTCGCCCTGGTTGAGCGCCTCGGTGGGAGCGTGCATCAGTTTGTTGGTCAGGCCGTGCGAGAGCGCCTCGAGCACCGCCTTCGGATCGTCGCCCCGGGCAAGCATGCGCACCGCGCGCTCGACCTCGCGCAAACGCGCCTCCTCGGCCGTTTCGCGCAATTGGCGGATGAGCGGCACCATCTCGCGCGTCTTCATCCAGTGCAGGAACGAGCCGACCTGGGATTCGATGATGGCCTCGGCCTGCGCGACCGCCGACTGGCGCGCGTCGATGCCCTCGTGCACCGTGGCCGCGAGGTCGTCGATGGTATACAGGAATACGTCCTCCATCCCCGCCACTTCGGCTTCGATGTCCCGGGGCACGGCGAGGTCAACCATGAACACGGGGCGGTGGCGGCGCGCGCGCACCGTGCGCTCCATCGTGCCCTTGCCGATGATCGGCAGCGAGCTCGCGGTGCAGGAGACGATGATGTCGTACTCGGGCAGCCGCTCGGGCAGGTCGCGCAGCTCGAACGACTCGGCGTTGAAGCGGCGCGCGAGCGACTCGGCGCGCTCGAGCGTGCGGCTCGCGACCGCGATGCCGCGCGGCTGCTGCGCGGCAAAGTGAGTGGCGGCAAGCTCGATCATCTCGCCCGCGCCGATCAAAAGCACTTTCTGCTCGGCGAGGCTGGGGAAAATGCGCGCGGCGAGCTTGACCGCCGCGGCGGCCATCGAGACGACGTTGGCGCCGATTCCGGTGTTGCTGCGCACTTCCTTCGCCACCGCGAAGGAGCGCTGGAACAACTTGTTGAGCAGCGTTCCGAGCGTGCCGGCGGATTCGGCGACGCGGGCCGCAGCTCCCGCGGCTGGACGCGGTGATAGCCCGCGAGCCACTCGAGCGCCGCCTGCGGCTCGCCCAGCGCGCAGTAAAGCTCGGTGCGATTGCAGGTGGAGAGGATCGCGGCTTCCTTGACCGGCTCGTGGGCGGTCAGCTCCGAAAGCGCAGAACGCAGGCGCTCGGCGTCGAACGCCACCCGCTCGCGAATTGCGAGCGGAGCGGTATGATGGTTCAAACCGAGCGTGAAAAGCTGCATGGCGCGGGTCCGTGAGAGGCCCGCCATTATAGCCCAGCCGATTTCCCGGTCCTGGACCGCGCCCGAGGCAAATTTGATTGAAATCAAAGCGCCGGCCGGGCGCCTTGAGCGGCGCATCTCATCTCAGGCGTTTCGCCGCCTCCCTGACGACGCTCAAGTCCGCGTGTTTCCTCACATCGACGTCGGCGTTCAGGAAACCGAGCTCCCGCTGCAGCCTGATATTGGCTTGCAAAGCCCCAAGATTCGGGAGGAGCTTGGGATCGCGGTAGTAGTCTCCCCTCTGGCCGCCTTTTACGAACAGCCATTTCTCGAACGACTGGGGCGGCCGCTTGCTCACTCTCGCCGCGATCTGGACGGCTTCCTTGCGGTTCCTGGGGTGAGTCCACCACCGCGTCGCCCGTAACGCGTCTTCCATGAAATCCACGAGAGCAGCGCGGTTCTTCTTGATGAAATCTTCGCGCGCCGCCCAGACGATCGTCTGGGTGCGGCCGACGATCTGCTTCTGCGTGAACAGCACCCGCGTCACGCGGCGCAGGTCCGGATCGAGCGAAAACGGCACCACCCCGGGGATGAGCTCGACCTTCTTCTCCAGGAGCATGGCCTTCATGTTCGGGAGAGCCGCCTCGACGAAGAGGACGTCCTTTTTTTCGTCGAGCCTGTTTTTCCTAAGCGCGGCGCGCATCACGATGTCGACGGTGCTGCCGGCGGCGTTGGTGGCGAGCACCTTGCCCTTGAGCCCCCTGATCGACCTGACCGGGCTGTCCTTCAGGACGAAGAATTCGTCGCCGTAGTACCCCTCGACGCCGCCCTGGAACTCGTCGGCGATGACCCGCAGATCGTTCATCCCGGAGCTCTGCACCGCCAGCGCGAACGAGGAGAATGCGAGGTCGGCGATCTCGAGCTCGCCATTGGCCATCGCGGTGATCATGGGCGGCGCGCCCTGGAAGCGCACCGCCTCGAAGGTATACGACTTGCCCATGTGCCGCGCGAGGTCGGGCCTCTCGAACAGGATGGAGGCCCGGTTCGCGACCGGCGTCACCCACGCGACGCGGATTTTCACCGGCTCGGCGCGCGCAATGCCCGCTGAGAACACAAGCGCGAGGGCGAAAGCCCCCGGTAGGAACTTCAACGAACGCATCTGCCCTCCCCGTCGGACGGATTTTGCCTCGCTGCGCCCGGCGAATCAACGGTATTCAAGGGTGGAAATCGAGTACTGGCCTAAGTCGCGCTTCGCTTGACTTGCTTTGCCTGGCGACTGCATGATTTGCCGCCGAGGAGGAGCTCATGTTCAAACCGCTTCTGAAAGTCGTCGTCGTATTGGTCTTTGCCTGCGGGACAACGTCCGCCTCAGCGAACGATTCCCGCGCGCAGGCCTTGCTTGCCGCGATCGCCAAGGCGCGCGTCATCGACCTCTCGCACACCTGGGACTCGAAGTCCCCCATCGCGTCGGTGAATCCGCCGTTCTCGATGGCGCTCGCCGCAACGCACGGCAAGACCCGCGGCATGTTCAAGGACGGCGACCAGCTCTCTTTTGCGGCCGAAAAGATGGAATGGAGCGGCCAGCACGGCGCACCCTCGATCGACGCCATCGGCCATATCGGGCGCGACGGCAGGCTGTACGGCGGCGTGGACGCCGCTGCGGCGACGAGCGATCCGGCGGGCATCGGCGCAAGCGGCGTCGGCGCCCATCTCGCGATCGATCAGTACCCGGCCGACCTGCTATTGAACCGCGGCATCCTGCTCGACGTCGCGACGATGATCCAGAAGAACGCCACTCCGCTGCCGCCCGACTTCGAGGTCGCGGCCAGGCACCTGCAAGAGGCGGCTCGGCGCGAGGGCGTGACGCTGCGCAAAGGCGACACGGTGCTCATCCGCACCGGCTGGGGCCAGTACTTCAAGGGCGACCCCGCGAAATACGCCGGCGAGGCGTCGCCCGGACTCGGGCTGGACGGTGCGAACTATTTGATCAAGATCGGCGCGCGCGTCGTCGGCAACGACACGCTCACCTTCGAAAAGCGACCGCCCGTCGTGAAGGAGCCGAAGTTCCAGGTGTTCCCCGTGCACATGCGGCTCATTGCCGACTCGGGCATCTACATCATCGAGAACTTGGACCTGGAGGCGCTCGCGAAAGCGAAG
>WNFI01034185.1_pt1 | contig 19428 bp, 14 predicted proteins | sample 5400471 | NCBI WGS metagenome assembly WNFI01 (sample SAMN13153348, study PRJNA577476) | soil metagenome | isolation source: 100 cm saprolite on Douglas fir-dominated hillslope | place: USA:California | collected 2013-09-17 | reverse complement strand
TCCGCCACTATTTTCCCCCGTACGAAGCCGTTCCCGTGATTCGGGAAACTGTTTTGCGGCAACATCCAGAAGTTGCGTCGGCGCTTGCCAGCCTAGAAGGAAAGATATCCGATCAGGAAATGCAGCAGCTGAACTATGCGGTGGATGGGTTGCATCATGACGTGAAAGATGTCATCAGCGACTTCCTGCGGAAGAAACAATTAGTGAAATGAAAGCCGCATCCCACTGCGCGGAGGAAATTCCTCCAGCGGGTTAAAGTGAAAGCGAGCCCTGCAAGGTGAGCACTGCATTCCCCTTGATCGTGACACGCTCGCCCGCGAGTTCACACCACAGTTCGCCACCTCGGGCTGATACCTGGCGAGCGTGAAGTTGATTCTTGCCTAAGCGGTGCGCCCAATAAGGCGCTAACGCGCAATGAGCTGAGCCTGTGACAGGATCTTCCGGAATCCCATAGCCAGGCGCAAAATAGCGTGACACAAAGTCGCAGGTTTCTCCGGGCGCGGTGACTGCGACCACAAAGGGATGAAGTTCCTCGATCAACGCGAAGTTAGGGCGGATCTGTCGCACGGCGCTTTCGGACGCACACACGACAAAATACGTGTTGTTGGCCTCAAAAATGGCAACTGGCCGGGCCTCCATTCCCAGAGCCTGTAATAAAGTCGGAGGCAAAATCACGCAGGGCGTCGATGGGAATGCAGGGAAGTCCATTGCAAACAAGCTTCCATCGCGATAGACCGTGAGCGGGCCGCTATGCCGCGTTTCGAAGCGAACCGAATCTCGCCCTGGCTCAAGAATATTCAGTACTGCGAAGCCGGAGGCCAGCGTTGCGTGGCCACAAAGTTTTATTTCGTATCGAGGACTAAACCAGCGCATGTGGTAGTCGCCGTGCTCAGGTACCAAATATGCGGTTGCAGAAAGATTGCTTTCCGCCGCAACGACCTGTAGGAGGCCGTCATCTAACCAATGATTGAGGGGACAAACAGCAGCCGGATTACCCTCAAATGGGCGCGCAGCAAAGGCATCGACGTGCCATATATTCAAGAGCATAATCTTCATTCTAATGGGGATGGTTGGGGCTTAGGTCGCAGGTTTCGGATTCGTGGACGGCACAAAATTTGGTTTAAGGACGGTAGCGAATGCTCGCCGAGCAAGAGACGGTAAAGCTTCAGCACGGACTGATTGATCGTTTAGCGGACGCTCGTAAGCGGACGGACGAGCTATTTGCCGTAGTAAATCCAGACGCTTTATATGATCGGCCTATTCCGGAGCGGCATCGGATCGTTTTTTATCTAGGCCACGTGGAAGCTTTCGACTGGAATCTTCTGCGAGACCGACTACTAAAAGTGAAGGCCTTCGATCCGGCACTGGACCGTCTATTTGCGTTCGGCATCGACCCGGTCGACGACAAGCTTCCTTCAGACACGGCGTCTGATTGGCCGTCGATTGAAGTGGTGAAGGATTACGTAAGGCAAGTTCGAGAAACACTAGACGAGGCCCTGGCGACCCCTGAATTTGGCGACTCGATGATCGCAAGTCAGTCTCCGAACCTTTTGCTCAATGTGGCTGTCGAGCACCGGCTCATGCATGCTGAAACTTTAGCCTACATGCTTCATCAGCTTCCCTTGGATCGAAAAATCAAGAACTCCTCAGCCCCCACTATTAAGACCGCTCGATCCACTCCAGAAATGATCACAGTCCCTACGGGATCTGCGGTGCTTGGCCTGTCCCGGTCGAACGGTGTGTTCGGATGGGATAACGAGTTCGAAGCTCATTCTGTAACCGTGCCTGCTTTCGCAATGGATCGTTACAAAGTGACAAACGGAGAATTCTTGGAGTTCATGTTGTCGGGCGGCTATAACAATCCTGATCTCTGGACGAAAGCGGACTTGGCATGGAAGACAGAACAAAATATCGTTGCGCCAAGTTTTTGGCAGCGAATGGGCAAGGAGTGGCTTCTTCGCACCATGTTCGACAAGATTCCGCTGCCGCTTGATTGGCCGGTTTATGTGAGTCACGCCGAGGCTAGTGCCTATGCTCGCTGGAAAGGGAAGAGTTTGCCGACCGAAGCGCAGTGGCATCGCGCGGCGTACGGTACGCCAGAGGGCGGCGAAAGGCCCTATCCATGGGGATCGACAAGTCCCGCAGAGAAATTCGGAAATTTCGATTTTCATCGTTGGGATCCCCTGCCAGTCGGCGCTTTCCCGGAGGGACAGAGCGCCTTCGGATTCGAAGGATTGGTGGGCAACGGCTGGGAATGGACCTCGACCGTGTTCGAGCCGTTTGCAGGATTCGAGAAATTTCCGTTTTATCCTGGGTACTCTTCCGACTTTTTCGATGGAAAGCATTACATCATGAAGGGCGGTTCGGCGAGAACCGCGGCCTGCATGTTGCGCAAGTCGTTCCGGAACTGGTTCCAGCCACATTACGGATACGTTTATTCAGGATTCCGCTGCGTCACCAACTGCGAAATATTTGTACGACAGGGTCGGCTCGGCGCTGTTCGAGGTTATCTGCGAGTTGCCAGAGTATGGGTTAACTCGCGCCGACGAGCGCCTGCTACAGCAGCACGCTTTCGAAATCGTCGAAGGAGTTCCCGACAAAGTCGTGGTTGCGGAGCTGGGCAGCGGAAGCGGGCGCAAGACGCGCCGGATTCTTGAGGCGCTTCAATCGCGTGAACAAATACACTATTGCCCCATTGAAATATCGTCGGCAGCGCTTGCCATGTGCGAGCGCGAGCTGGGGGACATCGATGCCATCAGCATCCTGGGGTTCGAGCGCGAATATCTGGCAGGATTACGCGAGGTTGCCGCCCGCCGGGAAAAAGGCGAGCATCTCATGGTGCTCTTTCTGGGCAGCACCATAGGAAACTTTGATCACCCCGCTGACATTCAATTCTTAAAAGAAGCCCGGCGTGCTCTGCGCCCCGGGGACTCGTTGCTGCTGGGCACCGACTTGGAAAAGCCCATTCCTCAAATGCTGGCGGCCTACGATGATCCGTTGGGAGTAACTGCGGCTTTTAACTTGAACCTATTAGCACGAATCAATCGGGAACTCGATGCCGATTTTCAATTGGACGACTTTGAACACCTCGCGATGTTCAACGAGAAGTCGCGCAGCGTGGAGATGCATTTGCGTTCAAAGCGCAATCAAATCGTCGCGATTCCCGGAGCAGATATTTCTGTTGCCTTCGGCGAAGGCGAGACGATTTGGACTGAAAGCAGTCACAAGTATTCGCGGCCTGAACTGCTGCGGCTGGCGATGGCCGCGGGCTTCCGCTGCGAGGCACAATGGTTCGATGATGGTTGGCTTTTTGCGGAGAGTCTGTTTGTCGCCGAATAGGCTCTAGTCCAATGTCATGAAAAGGTTATTGAGCGACTCGGCGAGCGTGGGATGTGCGAACACCCCATCTTTCAGGGCTGCATAGGGCAATTTCCCCATCATCGCGATCTGTAGCACCGACATAATTTCGCCGCCCTCAATCCCCAATACGGCTGCTCCCAGAATCTGTCCGTCTTCGTCGTCGACTAAAGCTTTCATAAATCCTCGCGTCTCGTCCGTCTCCAAAGCGCGGGCTACAGAAGTCATCGGTAATTTAGCGACTCGAAACTTGCGTCCTTGCGAGCGAGCTTCGGCTTCAGTCATGCCGACCCTACCGAGCTGCGGATCCATAAAAACGGTGTAAGGAACCAGCCGACCGTCGATGGACATTTGTTTCTTCTCCAGCAGATTCGCACGCACCACGCGGAAGTCGTCGTATGAAATATGGGTGAAGGCCGGACCGCCTTTTACATCACCCAAAGCGTAAATGCCATTTACATTTGTTTCGAGCTGGCCGTTCACCTTGATAAAGCCATGCTTGTCTGTGGCAACTCCCGCGGCAGGAAGATTCAAATCCTCAGCGTTAGGAACCCGCCCGGTCGCCACCAGCAAATGGGAGCCACTTATAGATTTATCCTGATCTTTGCAACGGACGTCGATCTCGATCATGCCGTCGATTTCGCGAACCCGCTGCGCCTTGGCCCCGAACAACAACTCGATGCCGTCTTCCCGCAGTATTTTCGCTACTTCGTCGGCGACGTCCCCATCTTCGCGGGCCAGAAGCTGGGTGCCCGATTGGATGATGGTGACGCGGCTGCCAAAGCGTCGGAACATTTGTCCGAACTCAACGCCGATATAGCCGCCGCCGAGAACCACCAGATGTTCAGGAACCACGTCCAGTTCCATGATGGACGCGTTGTCCAGATACCTGACTCCTTCGATTCCCTGAGTCGAGGGAAGTGAAGCTCGCGTGCCAGTATTGAGAAACAGCCGATCAGTTGTGATCGCTTGCTGGCCGCCATCCTGCAATCGAACTTGCAGCGATTTCGGCCCCGTGAAGCTTGCCTCCCCAAAAATTAGGTCCAGATTCTTGGTTTGCTCGATTCGTTTCTGACTTCCACTGCGGAAGCTGGTGACGATATCGCGCTTCCTTTGGCGCACGCGATTCATATCCATTGTGGGAGAGCAGCCCTGCACGCCATAGTCTGCGGCTCGGCGCGCGAGATAAGCTACCCGTGCGCTGGCGACCATGGTTTTGGTGGGAGTGCATCCCTCGTTGATGCAGGTTCCACCAATGTGTGCTCGCTCAATTAGAGCTGTGTGGAATCCAGACTTGGCGAGAGCTTGGGAAAGCGGACCCCCGGCTTGGCCAGAGCCGATCACGACGCAATCGTAATGAGCTGATGTCTTCATGGAATAGTCATCCTGGGGCGGTCACCGAATCGCAACGGTATACGTATTGCGCGGCAGGCACTCAAGAGTATCGGTGCGCCGCACGAATCGCGCAACCAGCGAGTCTAGGCCACAGCCTTCCCATACGGAATTTCGGTGTGCTTGGCGCGGGCAACCGGTTTTTCGTGCAGCAACAGCTCGGTGGCTTGTACTCTGCGATCGCTATGGAACCAGCACTGCACGGCGCGATCGCATAGAAGATTCGCCAATGAAAGGAGGCTCATTCCCTGATGGTGAGCCATCCAGCTGCGGACTACTTCGTAGCGCGCCCAGCGGAAACGGCTGCGGAAGACCGTATAGTCGACGGATTCATAGAATCCATAAGCCCCGAACCATCCCAATCCTTCCATGCGGCGCAAATTCTCTATAGATGCCGGACGGTCGACATCAAGGGCGAGAAACGTGGAGTAGGGAGAAATCACCAGCGTCTTGGTCTCTTGCCGCATTAGGGCTAGATGAGGCAGTCCAAAGGCGCGGTATTGATAATTCCCGGCTTCATCGAGTTTAAAGTAGGCGGATTCCGAAATGCCCCACGGGACTCCTCGATTTGCCGCGTATGCCTGCTGCGAGCGGACCACCGCGATCTGCGTTCGGTCGAGTAGCGTGTTCGCGTAAGACCGCATCCACAGAGCTGGCGCGGGATTCGGTCGCCAGCAAGTCGTAACAGGCTCCCTGCAATTGTTCCGCTGGCACGTCAAAGCCGACGGACATCAGCTCACGGCGCGGGTCCAGGAGAAAACTGAAATCGGTATCATTAGCCAGTTTCCCGGCATGGGTACTGATCTTGCGGACGTTGTCGCACAGACACAGCGCATTCGTTCGAGCCTCGGCCAACATCGGTTTAAGGCGTTCGTACGACGCCTGGCAATCGCTCGACGCATCTTTGAGTTCTGCTTCTACAGCCTCCAACTCCCACGTAAGGTCAGGCAGTTGCTGTAAAGGAACTTCAACCGCAAATTTGGCGCTGAATGCCTTCTCGCTACGCAGCGATGCGAACTCTGGCAGCCACCAGGGCGCATAATCCCGCGCCATTTGCTGAATGCTTCTGAGCCGGGAACGAGCTTCCTGGCAGAGCCATGGAACGTCCGGCGCATGCTTCGATTTTCTCCGAGCCTCGATGACATCGAAGATGGATTCGGGAATTTCAAGAATCGATCGCAGCCAGTCTTCACCGCTAAGCAGCTTTTCCCATCGAGCGAACTCTTTCTGCGAGAGCGCGTTGCATTCGGCCAGACCCCGGACATAGTCGAGAAGTCCCTTTGCCAAACAGGGCTGTAGAAGCGGCTTCCGCAGATGATCGAGGCAGCCCTGCTCGAGAGTCCACAGGGACGCCAGAAAATTTCCGCTATCGACTGACGAGACAAATTGTGGCGCCAGCGGCGCCAGAGTGCGCGTGTCATACCAGTTCAGCAGGTGGCCGCGGTACTTGGGGATCTGGTCGACCGTAGCAAGAGTAAGCTGCGTCAGGCTCGCGAGTTCGGGAACCGTGAGGTATCCGAATTCAACCGCGACCTGCCTTGCGTTCAGCAGAAGCCCCAAATTCGTCGGCGAGACCCGATTGGCGATCGCAGCAGGTTCCTCTTGTACATTGTCGGGAATCAGCCAGTTATGTTCTGCGGTAGAAAACTCGGCAAAATATCGCCAGGTGAGCAGTGCGTAACGTCGCAGCAGCGCTGTGTCTTGCGGTCGCATCTCGCGCTCGGGGGCGAGAGGCGACTCATTCAGCCACAGCGCCACCAGCTTGCTACACGCCCACAACACTAGAATGGGAACCGCTACCACGAGGGATTTTGGCCGCACCCACCAGATAATGAGGCCAATGACACAGGCCAGAACGGGCATCCAGTCGAGGTAACGATCGAGGGGCGTGCGGCGGCCGCCGATCTCGGCTTCGGCGGCGGTCTCCCATTCCAGCAGGCGCTCGCGGGTGAATGTGCGCCGTACGATCGCCCGGACCACGGCGTCCAAAGAGAGAAGAGTCTGGTGCGACAGAAACACTACGGTCAACGCTACGTTCACGGTGGCGGCATACAGAGTGCTCAGCGCGTTGCGGGCGATCTCCGACTTATATTCCGCCAACGCTCTGATCAGTGAGAATCCAAACTCGAACCATGAGGGAATAAACAGGATGCAGATCGCGATGAAAGTCCAGCGCAGGGGACTCTGACCGGGCACCAGCCAGCCAAACAATAGCAGCAGTATCGTCGCCGGCTCAACCAGGCTGCGGCGCAGGTTATCGAAAATCTTCCAGCGCGAGATCAGCGAAATCGGGTTCGGAACGTGACTGCCGGACTCGACTGGAACCGTGGACGTGAGCCACTCCACAATCTGCCAATCGCCGCGCAGCCAGCGATGTTTGCGGCGATTGTAAGCGCTGTAGTGAGACGGATAATCCTCGATCACCTCGATGTCGCTGGCCAAGCCTGCGCGGGCGTAGGCACCTTCGATCAGGTCGTGGCTGAGCAGAGCGTTTCGAGGAAATCGGCGATCGAGCACGCTGTGCAGGGCGTCGACTTCGTAGATTCCTTTGCCGGTGAAGCTGCCTTCCCCGTACAAGTCCTGATAAGTATCCGAGATAGCGCGGGTGTAGATGTCGAGTCCCGTCTCCCCGGCGTATATTGCGGCCAGCCGGGAGCGCGCGGTGCTCTGCACGCTGACTCCGACGCGGGGCTGCAAAATGCCATAACCCGCCACTACAATATTTTTCTCCGGGTCGATGATCGCCTGATTGAGCGGGTGGGCCAGAGTCCCAACCATCCGGTGCGCAGATCCGCGCGGAAGTTCGGTGTCGGAATCGAGCGTGATTACAAAGCGCACCTTCGGCAATATCGAAACGTCGCCTTCTTTGATAGGGAAGCTGTCATATTGCCCGCGAAGCAATTTATTGAGATCCAGAAGCTTGCCGCGTTTGCGCTCCCAGCCCATCCATCCTTTTTCCCGTGGATTGTAGACCCGGTGGCGGTGCAGCAACAGAAAAGATCCACTTTTTTCTTCGCCGTATTTTTCATTCAGCTCGGCGATCAGGTGCGCACACAAGTCAATCAGAGGACTATCTTCCTGATTGGGCTGGTCGGAGTCCGACAGATCGGAAACCAGAGCGAAGTAAACGTTTGGATCATGATTGCCCAGGTACCGCACCTCCAGGCTCTCAATCAAGCCCCGCACTTGCTTTTCATTCAGCAGCAGCGTGGGAATGGCAACCAAGGTGACGCAATCCTCCGGGATGCCATCCGAGAAGTCCAGCTTCGGCAATATCTCTGGAGGCAGGAGGGCAACGACGAGGTAAGTCATCACCTGTACTGCTGCCTGTGAACTCGGCAACAGCAAAATCAAAAGGGAAAGCAGTACCAGCTCTGGGGAACTGGTTGGAGAGGTTAGCAACAGCAGAGTTCCAGTTACGATCGTGAAGGTCAGAATTGCAATGCCGGGCAGAAAAAACTCATCGGGATGGCGACGTAACATCAAGCGCAACTTCGGCCAAAAGCTCGGAGCGTAGCCAACTCTTTCCGCGAGCAGCGTCTTCCCTTCGCCGATTAGATAGTAGCCAACGTGAGAGTAGCGAGCCTTCACCCGCACGTCACGATAAGACTTGGCATTCGCCTGCCGTGCCAGGGTGAGGACTTCGCGCGCAACCTCCATTTCGTCAAGATCCGAGTGGCGGGCAATTTTCGCCAGCTTGTCACGGTAGAAGTTGCGACTCTCCGGATCCATGGCCGCGTAATTGCCAGCGGGATCCTGGCGGAGGATCGTGTCGAAAAGAACGAGGGGTTCGACCACTTCTTTCCACGACGTTTGCGAAACATCACGCAAGCTACGGATGCAAACTCCTACAGTTCCCGCCGCACTGGCATCGCTCTTTAGAAGGTGGTTTCCACGCTCGGCGATGCGCTCAAGCAATGCCAGCTTCAGGGCCGGGGCCAGCGTAGCGATCTCACGCAGCTCCAGAACCGTATGCTCCTGAAATCCTTGAATGAATGCGATGAATCCAGATCCCCAGAAATGGTCGGACGCGGCTTCTAGGAACGCGCCTGCCAGTGCCAATACCCGCGGCATGACCACGGCATGCTGATCGCGCGCATGCGGCAAGCGCTTCATCGGCTTGAGTTCATAACCGGCGGACTGCAATTCCGAAAAAATCAACTGCACATTGTCGCGCAACCAGCGCAGATCATCCGAGGTGGGCGAGAATGCAAAAGCTGCGTCAATTCCGGCGAAAACCGGCTTGAACGAAGATCGTAGTCGCGAACACCGCTCTGCAAAGATCGATGAAGTAGGAGTACCTGGAAGCCATCCTAACTGTGGGGCAAGCTGAGAACCCGCCAGACGCAACGCGGACAGACCGGCGCCGTCCTCTGGGACTTGGGGCTGGCGGTCGGTCTCCGACATCATGCTCTCCGCTTGGGTGTTACGTACCATGTTCTCCATTCGCTCTACCGGTAACTCGCTGCCTGCAATTCAAACATTTCCGCATAGCGGCCACCGAGATGCCTCAACTCTTCATGATCGCCATCTTCCGCGATGCGACCATTTTCCAGGACGACGATCCGGTCGGCCATCCGTACCGTTGAGAACCGATGCGAAATAAAGAGTGCCATCTTACCTGCGGTCAATTCGGCAAAGCGCCGGAACACTTCAAATTCGCTTTGCGCATCGAGCGCGGCCGTGGGTTCGTCAAGAATTAATAGTTGGGCATCGCGAAGGTAGGCGCGAGCCAATGCAATCTTCTGCCACTCTCCTCCCGACAGGTCGACCCCACCCTCAAACCGCCGCCCTAACATCTGCTCGTAAGAAAGGGGTAGCTTACTCACGACGTGGTCCGCCATACTCTTTCTCGCGGATTGCTCAACTAGTGCGAGATTGTCCATTTCCTCGACGCGGGCGACTGCAATATTCTCGCGGGCGGTCATTTCGTAACGCATGAAATCCTGAAAGATGACGCCAATCTCACGATAGAGATCTTCCAGGCTGTACTCGCGAAGATCGATTCCATCCAGCAGGATCTGACCTTCGACCGGGTCGTATAAACGCGTCAATAGTTTCACCAGCGTGGTCTTGCCTTGCCCATTCTCGCCGATTAACGCGATGCGCTCTCCGGGATGAAAGCGGAAATTCAATCCTTCAATGATCATCCGGGAACTGCCCGGATAGCGGAAGCCAACATCGCGAAATTCGAATCCGCGCATGATCGGACGAGGCGCCGGCAAAGCGTTCGATTTGGAATAGATCGTTGGGCGCATCTCAAAGAACGCGATCAAATCGGTCAGGAACAAAGCCTGATCCGCGATGCTCGATACTGTGGAAAAGATCTGCTGGATATTCGAACTAGCCTGAAGAATCGCGCCTGAAAGAAACGTCAGCGTTCCTATGCTGAGCACTCCCGTGACCGTCCGCCAGATCACGAAAACATACGCCGAGTAGTAGCCTGCAGTTCCGATCACCGATAAAAGCGCACCAGCCGCCAAGCGGCGCCGAGCCAGCGCAACGTCTTCTTCGTAAAGCTGATCCGCGAGTTTTGTGAAGCGACCGGTTAAGAATCCCGCAAGTCCGAAAAGTTTTAATTCCTTGGCTCCTTCTTTGCTGCCGCCCAATGTGCGCAGATAGTCGAGCTGCCGCCGGATCAACGTCTGGCGGAAATTCTTGGCATAACCCAGGAAAGCGAAGTGGCTCTCTCCAAGAAATGCCGGGAGTACTCCTGCGATCAACAGCAGCATAAGCCACGGGGAAAACAGCATGATCGAGACAGAGAGCGAGATGGTGGTGATGACCTGCTGCACCAGCCGTCCAATCGACTGGATCATGCCCAGTCGATCCGTAGCTTGCACCCGCGCCCGCTCCAGGCGGTCATAGAAAACGGGATCCTCATAGGCGATCAGGTCGAGCGCGGCAGCGTGTTTCATCACCAGAATGCTGACGTGTCGCGTGTACTTCTCCGCCAGCAGGGCATCTAAGAAATCGACACCCCGGCTCAAAATACTGCCGAAGACGGCGAGCCCAAATTCGGCGACTACCAGCCACCACAGGCGAACCGGAACGGACTGGTGAGTGGTCGTGGCGTGCACAATGCCGTCAATGATGAGCTTGGTTACCCAGAGGAGAGCAATGGGTAGGAGCGACGAGAGCAGGCGGAGCAGGATTCCACCGGCTACAACCGCCCGGCCTGACTGCCAAACGATGCGCAGCACCGCAGGAACATTTCGGAGCGCGGAGAAGCGCTCACGCCATCCCCCCCAAAAGTCCTGTTTTTCGGCCATCGCTATCCTAAAAAGAGATCAATTTATTCGGAGATTGTCGTCAAACCCCCCGAGTGACGTAAGCTGCGTCAGACCAGGTACGGATTGCCTAAAGTGTAGATCATGAAGGCCTTGCCAACAACCCGGATCTGAACCCCACCGAGTAGGCTTTGGATGAAAAAAAGGGTACAACGGTTGGGTTAAAACCTTTGGATAGGGACTGGAAACAAGGCCTACCGAGCCGCCGAGCCAGCAGCGGGCTCGGCCGCGTAGCTCTTCAGCCCGGCACGCTGCATCCCACGCTGAGCTTCAGGGGTCTTCATGAACGTATTCCAGACGAAGCCGGTTCGCAGGTTCTCAGCCATGAGCATGGTGATGCCGGTGTCGATTCCGACCACATCCGAGTCGTACCAATTCTTGAGAGGGTTGAAGGCATTCACAAAGCCGTACTTTGTCCAGGCCGACCCATAACGATTGCGAATGGTCTTTAACACCCGCAAGGAATCTGTTGGTAGAAAGGGCAAAGACCCACCAGCAGCGCTAGGCACCACTGTCCCATCGATCGGCCCAACGGCCGGAGGGCCGCCCCAGATGACGTATCCCTGCTCTGAGTCGGAAGCCGTAATTCCCCACAAATCTTCGCTGTAGTCGGTGAAATGCTGGTGGAGCTCTAGACAGAACCTTTTGTGCACCTCGGTCGCAACCACCGAATTTTTGAAGTAGTCGGCATACTTGTCGCGCTTGCCTCGAAAATCGAACCATGCCTGCGAATACTGATGCACGAACAGCGGAGCAAAGGAACCGATGTAACGCATGCCCTGATACTCAAAGGTCAGTCGTTTCCAGGCATTCCAGGTTTCTTCGCGCAGGGGATGCGCGGACGATCCCAGTCCTAGCAGGTACATCATCATCAATTCACCGCCACTCCGGGATGGCGGAAGTGCTGGCGGCATGTCAGAATTCCACACAGCAGGATTGCCGTGTCTACCGAAGAGATTTCGGAATCCCAGATTCTTTCCCCTGTGTTTATGTTGGCAAAGTGATAGAAAAAACCGCGATGTTGAGGGACCTTTTTCCACAGAAAACGGAGCGCCGTGAAAACTCTTTCCAGAGCATCTTCTCTTCCAACGAAACCGCGGTGGTCTCCGATGCACAGGGCGGTGAGGCCGAAGCCGGTGGCGGCGATACTCGCAACTATTCCTTGATCGTCTTTGTGGACATTGCACCGGTCCTTAACCATTCCGGTCTTTTCGCTTGACTGTTCCCAAAAAAACAGAAAAATCGCTCTCTCCAGTTCCTCCAGAAACTGGTCATCCTCCTGGGACAGAGTTGGCATGACGGGCGATGCAGTTGGAACTGGAAGGGCGGAAGCTTGAAGGGGCGAGAGCAGAAATCGCGAAAGGGGCAGAGTTACTCCCATGCCTAAGACTTGCTGCAACATCTTCCGGCGCGAAAGTCGTCTAAATTGATCCTTGGTCATCGGTTCCGGGTACTCGTCAAGGCTGGGTGGAATGCCGTACTAGAGTCTGGATGCAAGACGAGTCCTTCTGGATGCCGGTCTTTTTGTATCTTGTATCGCTTGCTAAATCCATTTTCTAAATCCAAGTTGTTAAACTTGATCATGATCAATATGACCCTGACGATGTTGTCATCGTAAGATCTTGCAAGAAGGGCAAGGATGACTCGCTTACAAAAAATAGAGCTGTGGACCGCATCGCTGCTCACCATCATTCTAACCGCCAGCGTGCTCTTGATCGTACGGTGGCGAACCCGGCAGCAAATCGTGTTGCAAGGCGCGATCACCGTGCAGGACGCGGATACGCGAAAGGAGCGCCCGGTAGCGGAAGTTGAAGTTTCGGCCGAGGATGGACGCGCCAGCGGCAGCACTCAATCGGATTCCACGGGTTTCTTCACGCTGAAGCTTGATCCTTCAGTTCGAAGGGGCCATCCCATCCTGCTGCATTTTCGCCATGACCGTTATCGGCAGCTGGACCTAAAGGAATACGTAGGCGACAAACTCTACATTGTTCACATGGTTCCCTTGGTCGACCCTGAGGCGTCGGCGCCTCGATCGGAGACGAAAGTCGGCAGCGGGTTGCGCGTTCGCTATTCCATCAACACCATGTCCGAAGTGAACGTAGGAAGCGCCGTGAAGACCTTTCAGATTGAAAATAATGGCAACACTCCGTGCAAAGGGCAGCACCCCTGCTCGCCCGATGGAAAGTGGAAGGCGTCGCTTGGCTCGGCGTCGCTCGATGCGGGAACGGGGAATGAATTCCGTGACGCTCGCGCCTCCTGCATCGCTGGCCCGTGTCCCTTTACCCGGATCGAGTCCGACCAGTTCTCGCAGGGCGGCCAGCTTATCAAAGTATCGGCGCGAGACTGGTCCGATACGGCGACGTTCTTGCTCGAAGCCGAAGTGTTCCATCCTATGGTTAGCCAGATTGTGCACGAGTCCTATCCAGTGATTTTCGGCGACGGACTCAACTTCACCTTACCGGCTGCTGCGGAAGGTGTGAGCATTGAGGCGGAGCTCGATGGCCAGACCATCATCTTCCCGCTCGGTCCGGCCTTGCTGTTAAGTTGGGCGAACTGCAATGCCCGCGTAAATCCCGATCAGACACGCGTCTATCCCGGCGGCCGAGTGAAACGGGGGGAGGACTGTTGGTTGGTTACTGTCCTTTGCCGGTCAGCGCTAAACTCTGCGGACTGCCGACACTGTTGTCAAAGACTTTATAGCTGCTGTTTTCGGTAGTCGTCTTGCTCGGATCGAAGTACACGGTGATCTGGCAAGTTCCAGCAGGCTTCAGTGGATTGGCCGCAGTGTTGCCGCAAGGCACACTGTTTCCAAGGTAGTTGGCGTTGAAGTCCGCGCTGTTGGTGCCGGAAAGCTCCGAGCCCGTAAAGAACACGTTGGTCGTTCCGACGTTGGTGATGGTCACTGTGGAGGAGACGGTCGTTCCTTTCGTTACCGTGCCGAAGTTCACCGTGGTGGGCGTGAACTTGATGCCGGTTCCGTAGCCTTGTAATGGCACACTCTGTGGACTGGTCACATCGCTATCCGCGAGGCTGACCGAACCCAGAGTGAAGCCAACGACAGTGGGTTTGAACGTTACGTTTATGACGCAAGTGCCGCTGGCCGCGATCACCAAACTATTCGTGCAAGTCGTGGTAGCGGTAGCGATCGAGAACGGTGCAGTCACGGTGAGTGCCGGATTGCCCAGGGTAATGGACACGCCGGTATTGTTGGTCACCGTGATTTTGCTGGCTGCGCTCGCAACGCCCACCGCCGTCGTCGGGAAGGTGATAGTGCCGGGGCTGAGCGAGACGTTGCTGGTTCCGGTCCCGGTCAAGCCGATGAGTTGCGGCGAGGAGGGATCGTTGTCGTTGATTACCACTGAGCCCCGCTTCGCCCCTGTCGACTTCGGTCCGAAGGTCACACCAATGGTGCAACTCGATCCAGCCGTCAGGTTGCTGCCCGACGCCGGACAGGTGTTGGACGCGAGGGTGTAGTCGGTCGTATTAGTCAGCGTGATCGTGCCCATCAGGATGGAGGTGGTGCCATTGTTCTTCACGGTCACTGTCTTGGCTGCGCTGGTAGTCTTCACCAGTTGGTTACCGAAGCTCAGCGGCGCCCCCGTTAGCGAAATCGCGCTTGCCAGTCCGGTCGTATTTACAGTGTTGACCTGACTGAAGAAGCCGTTGCTGTTGATGGTGACGGTGCCGGGAAGAGTTCCGGACGCCGTGGGCACAAAGTACACGTACATGGTGCAGGTTGTGCCGTTGGTCAGACTCGCGGGGCAGTTGTCGGCCTCGCTGTAGTTGGTGCTGGTTGCAATGTTCGTGATGCTGACTGGGCCGTAGGCGCTCACCGAGAGCGTCTGCGGTGTGCTGGTCGAGCCCACGCTGGTCAACCCAAAGGCTAGGTTGCCTGCGCTGGTGCTGAGCGCCGAGAACGCCGAGATGCTGCGTACGCGGAGGTTGTTGTAATCCGAGACCAGAATGTTACCCGAGGAGTCGAGCGTGATTCCAGTTGGTTCGTAGAGTTCACCGTTGGTGGCCAGGCCGCCGTCACCCAAAAGGCCCGCAGTGCCGTTGCCCCCTATCGTGGTGATGAACCCGCTGGGGCTAACCCAGCGAACCCGGTTGTAGTATTCGGTGATGAATAGGTTGTCGTTGGCATCGACAGCGATGCCTTGGGGATACGCTACCCCATTGGAAGTCGCCAGTCCGTCTCCGGTGAAAGCGCAAGTACCCGACCCGGCAACCGTGGTGATGAATCCAGTGGCGGCCGAGATTTCACGCACGCGGCAGTTGTTATAGTCTGCGATGAATACATTGCCTGCCGGGTCTACCGCCACAGCCTGCGGTTGATTGAGCAGGGCGCTGGTGGCTGGCCCGCCATCGCCCGAGTAGCCGGCGATTCCACCGATGCCTGCGATCGTGGTGATGATGCCGCCGGTGACTTTGCGCACCACGTGCTCCGCATAGTCTGTGATGTAAACGCTGTTGTGGCTGTCGACTGCGAGCCCCCACGGATTGTAGAGTTTGGCGCTGGTGGCGGCCCCGCCGTCGCCGCCATACCCACATTGCGGGCTGTTGGTTACCACCACGCCCGCAAATATGTTGATGATGCCAGCCGAGTTGACCACGCGGACCGCGCAGCTGTAGGTGTCGGCAACGTAGACGTTGCCGAGACTGTCTTTGGCCACGCCAAAGCTGTTGGTTAACTCTGCGCTGGTGGCAGCACCGCCATCGCCCAGGTAACCGTAGGTCCCGTTTCCTGCGAAAAAATTCACCAGGCGTGATCAGCGTCTCCAGGTTAGTGGAGTGGTTACCCGCTACGAGGTTGAGGTTTCCCCCGACCGTGAAACTATCCACGACGTTGTTATTGTTGTTGCCGATGTAGACCGTGCCTGTGCTGGTCACGGCCACGCCCACCGGGTTGTAAAGTTCTGCGCTGGTCGCGACGCCGCCTTCGCCGCAGACGCCCGCACACGCTGTTCCGTTTCCGGCGATGGTGTTGATAGATCCCCCGACCGTAAATTGCCGGATGCGCTGGTTTGCGTAGTCCGCAATGGTGACCAACGTGCCCGCGCTGTTGACCGCGATTCCGTAAGGATATGTAATTTCCGCGCTGATGGCCGCCGCGCCGTCGCCGGTATAACCGTAGGTGTGGTTTCCGGCAATGGTGCTGATCTTGTTGTTGGACTTGGTCACCTCGCGCACGACGTAGTTATTCGTGTCTCCGATGAACAGGTTGCCCGTGCTGTCGACCGCAACCCCTGCGGGATAATACAACTCGGCGCTCACGGCCGAGCCGCCATCTCCCGAATAGCCGCAGGTATGGTTTCCAGCCACGGTGCTGATGTTGTCGCTGGAAAGGACTACCTTGCGAACCACGCAGTTGTAATAGTCGCCGATGAAGAGATTGCCTAAGCTGTCCAAGGCCAGGCCACTGGGATAATAAAGCTGCGCCAGAGTCGCCTTGGCTCCATCGCCGCTGTAGCCGCACGAAGCTCCGATTCCGGCAATGGTCGTGATGGTGCCGGTGCTGCTGTTCACTTCTCGCACCACGCAGTTGTGTTGGTCGGCGATGAAGACATTGGCAGGACTGGCAGTATCTACAGCCACCGCGTAGGGGTAGTTCAGGGTAGCATTCCCCGCTCCGCCCGCAACTCCGTCTCCGCTGTAGCCTGCGGTGCCGGTACCCGCGACCACGGTGATGGTTCCGCTGCTATTGACTTTGAATACGCGATGCTGATAGTAGGCGGCGATGTAGTAGTTGCCGGAGCTGTCTACGGCTACTCCATTCGGGTAGTAAAGGTTGGCGTCGATCGCGGGGATCCCGTTGGGGCCGCCGCCGATCGCGGTAGTAATCACGTCCTGCTGTGCCAGTGCGGGGAGACTCACCAACACTGCGGCCAGCAGTAAAGCAGAGAAAGTAGTGAAGCGACGCATGAAATTCCCTCCTGGGAGCGCAATGATTCTGAATTGGCGTGCTCGATCAAGCTTTGGCATGGTGTCAGTCCGCTTGGTGGGCCGGGACTAGCGGACGGCGGCTGATTTGCGCGCCTTTCTGCCAGCTCTTCCCGTTGCTGTCCTGGAATAAAATCACCAGATTGGGCTGGATCGGTGCGGTCATCCACTCCCCGAACTCCCGTTTCGTTACCGTGAACTCCTGGCTCATCTCGATGAACCGCTGGCTCTTCCACACCTTCACTGGCTGGAAGTTGCCGCGCAGGGTCATGGTCGCGCCGGAATCAAGCAGGGTGACAATCACGCTCTTGGCCTCACTGTCGCCGTGATTGAAAAGTTTAAGATGGAGGGTAACTTGAACCAGTTCCCCCTGTTCGTGGACGCCGCTGACGTCGAAATAGCCGGAGAACTGCCGTCCGCTATCGTGGGCGAAAGCGGTGACAGTAAACAACAGCACGGCGACGAGCGAGACCACACGCGCTGACACTTGCGAAAAACGTAGAGACCGCATGATTTCCTCCTTAAAGATCTTGAACGAGTTTCAACGCTCCCACATGCTGGATGCCTGGCGTCCCCGTCGGACGCACGAGTTCCATAGCCAGAGGAAACGATTTTTCTTTTGTTGGGACCGTAATTTAATCAGGAACTAAAAAACAAAAGCGTCGGTCTTTATTTTAACTGGGAGCTGGTCTCGCGCGTCGCGGTTTGGGGGGCGACGCATGGGAGAGACGTTGTAAATCAGCTCTCCCCGAGAGCGGCGCAATTCTCCCGCACTATTCAACGCTTGTCAAGATGCAGATTTTTTCACACTGCGATTCGTCGGACGGACGGTTCCATTTCGGTACGCGCTCCAGTTGGGCCGTCTGGTAGGCTTCTGGGCTTATCGCGAGGGTTTACCGCCGGCTTGCGCAGCGGGATCAATCGCGCACTCAATTTCCGTGCCAGAGCATCTTCCATCCCAGGTAGCGCACGGCAGCTTCATGCACCGCACCAGCCGTGGTCGAGAAATTCGCCGCCACGTGATGCTCGAATCCGTTTTCGCAGATGTAATGCAGCAGCTTTTGCAGTTCCGCAATCTGTACCACGCCCACGCCGCCAAACGTGTTCAACGAATCATTCGTAAATGTCCCTTCGCCCACGTAGCCACGAATGACGCCCGCGGTGTCGTCGGTCGAGAATCGGGCAAAGCTCATCGCTCCCGATTTCACACGGCCCACGACGGTGCCGAAAGTATTCTCCTTGCCAACAGTTCCTGCGATGATCTCCTGAAAATCCATTCGCACATCCTGGAAGAAGTGTTTGGGCAAATTGCTGCAATGGAAACACACCGCCTTGTTCGGGTCGTCGCCATAATTATTGTTCCAGTCGAGCAGCGCGCTCGGCGTCTCGGAGGCCAGGGCCAGCGCATGCATGCTCACCGTGCCGCACACATCGACCTCACACGCCGCTGGAAATAGATTGTTGCTCATCATGCTCATGATGGTGCAGGGAACCACGCCAAAATATTCTTCCATGGAAGTCCAGCACTGCACCGCGCTGATGCGGACATCGGTTGACTTCATCCAGTCGTCGATCACATAGCCGAGCTTCGCCATCTTGATGAGGGCGGCATCGGGAACGCCGCTGGTGGTCACGTATTTGCGAATCTCCGCCAGTTTGCCTTGTACCGCGTCATCGCCGTCTTTCAGTTTGGCAATGCGGCCAAAGACTTCAGAAAGATCCAGAGTCTCGGTGGAAATGCCCGAGGCTTCAAGGAGCTTTTCGCTGTAGCGCACAGTGTTGAATGCGGTGGGGCGGGCGCCAATGCTGCCGACACGCAGGTTCCGCAGCCCGTTGGCCACGCGGCATACGGAAGCAAACCAGGCCAGATCTTTTTGAAAGTCGTCCGAGTCCGGACTTACGGTATGAAGCGTGGTCAGTGAATAAGGAATCCCATATTGCCTCAGGTTGTTACAAGCCGACATCTTCCCACAGAAGCTGTCGCGCCTATGCAGAATAGTCATCTTCGAAGCGTCATCCGGCGTCGCCTGCACCAGCACAGGAATATTCAATCGTGCCATACGCAGCGTGTCGGCAATGGCGCGCTCGTCGCCAAAATTCGGTAGCGACACAATTACGCCGTCCAGACGCGTGCTGTTCTTCTTAAACAGCTCAGCACATCGCTTCGCTTCGTCATGCGTCTCAACGGCGCCGTGCTTGCTCTCGTCCGGACCGAGCACCACCACATCCATGCCCGCCTTCGCGAGCGCCTGGATCATTTCTTCCCGTCCTGTCTTCGCCAACTCGCCGGGAAAGAATCCGCGATTCCCGATGATGACGCCCATCGTCATTTTTTTCTGAGACATAATTTCCCCTGAACTTATGAATGGTTTTTCAACCCGCAGCCAGCTTATCTCGCCGATTCTCTGGACGGTGAATAGTGCCAGCAATAGAAAGCGCCCAGCAGTGT
>WNFI01326556.1_pt1 | contig 19431 bp, 22 predicted proteins | sample 5400471 | NCBI WGS metagenome assembly WNFI01 (sample SAMN13153348, study PRJNA577476) | soil metagenome | isolation source: 100 cm saprolite on Douglas fir-dominated hillslope | place: USA:California | collected 2013-09-17 | reverse complement strand
GGTGAACGGCACCCTCAGCGTCATCGGCTCGACGGACTTCGGCGCCTCTGAGCCCGCCATCGGGTTCGTGTTGTTCTCCGACTTCCACGACTTCGCCTACGCCTACACGGTCGGGAGCTAGCTCGAGCGGCTAGCACTGGCAACAACGGCACGGCTCGGGCCTCGCCGCAGGCCCGGGCCGTCGCGGCCGCGCCTCATGACTGCTCGTAACTGACAACGATCCGGTAATACCCAACCCGACCGAGCCCGCCTGTGCCACCGTCCGCCGCCGGACCAAGGTCACCAAGGGGCCAGGGTCGCGGGCGGGGCCGGGTAAGGACGCAGTATGAACTGGACATGGAACGTTCGCAGTAACGACGGTGGCATGAACGGGCTGGAGTTCGCTCGCTGCACCACCGCAGGCGGGTTCGACCGGGTGCTCATCGATGCCGCGCCGGGCAAGGCAAAGATCGAGGTCATCGCCGATGACGACCGGGTCGTGGCTCGCGCCGACCTGGACCGCTCCGGCGAGTACTCCGCGATGACGCTCGTGGAACTGGATCGGCGCGGCTCCTGACCGAGCGTGGGTTCGGCCTCCGCCGCCCCGTCAGATCTACCCGTGGGTGGAGATGACGTTCTAGCCCTGGCTTGACGCCTGCGTCAACGGCGCGGCGCAGCATCGTGGCTATGAGCGAATCCCATGTTGTGACGCCCCGGGGCCTGTGCAAGCGCTACTGAGCCCCCGGAGCGTCGATGTCGCATTCTCGCTAGACTCCGGCCCTCCCCCGCGCCGATGCTTGACGGGTGTACGACGACAGGGAGCGCTGGCTGCGGGCCGTCCAGGCGAAGGACGCCCGCTTCGATGGCTGGTTCTTCTGCGCGGTGGTCACCACGGGCATCTACTGCAGGCCGAGCTGCCCGGTCGTGCCACCCAAACGGGAGAACATACGGTTTTTCCCCAGCGCCGCAGCCGCTCAGCAGGCCGGATTCCGCGCCTGCAAGCGATGCCGACCGGACGCCAGCCCGGGATCGCCGCAGTGGAACGAGCGCGCCGACCTAGTGGCCAGGGCGATGCGACTGATCGCCGACGGGGTCGTCGATCGCGATGGCGTGCCCGGCCTCGCCGCCCGGCTCGGCTACAGCGTCCGCCAGGTCGAGCGCCAGCTGCTCGCCGAGCTGGGAGCTGGCCCGCTCGCCATGGCCCGGGCGCAGCGGGCCCAGACCGCCCGGCTCCTGATCGAGACCAGCCCGCTGCCGATGGGCGATGTCGCCTTCGCGGCGGGCTTCGCCAGCATCCGGGCGTTCAACGACGCGGTGCGCGAGGTCTTCGCCCTCTCCCCGACTGAGCTGCGCAAGCGTGCGAGCCGCGGGCACCCGCCCGCCGCGCCAGGGGCACTGGCGCTGCGGCTCCCCTTCCGGCTGCCGCTGATCCCGGACAACCTGTTCGGCCACCTCGCGGCGACCGCGGTTCCGGGGGTTGAGGAGTGGCGGGACGGGGCGTACCGGCGCACCCTGCGCCTGCCGCACGGGCGGGGCATCGTGGCGCTCCGGCCGGGACCGGAGTACATAGCCTGCCAGCTGTCCGTGACCGACCTGCGCGATCTCGCCATCGCGATCAGCCGCTGCCGGAGGCTGCTCGACCTGGACGCCGACCCGGTGGCCGTGGCCGATCTCCTGGGCGAAGACCCGGTTCTCGCCCCGCTGGTCGGCAAGGCACCGGGCCGCCGGGTGCCGCGCACGGTGGACGCCTCGGAATTCGCGGTGCGCGTGGTACTGGGCCAGCAGGTCTCGACCGCCGCGGCCCGCACCCACGCCGCCCGCCTGGTGACCGCCCACGGCGAGCCGGTCGAGGACCCGGGCGGCGGCCTCAGCCACCTCTTCCCCGACCTGGCCGCCCTGGCCGCGCTGGACCCGGCCGCGCTGGCGCTCCCCCGGGCCCGCCGCTCGACGTTCAGCGCCCTGACCGGGGCACTGGCAGGCGGCGCGGTCGACCTCGGCCCTGGCAGCGACTGGCCCGCCGTGCCTCGCGCTGGCGGCCCTGGCGCGCCTACGCGGTGCAGTACCTGTGGGCGACCGGCGATCACGCCATCAACCGGATTCCCGCGGGCCAGGCGGCGCGGCCGCGCCAGGCGACCGGCCAGGTCGCGGATACCAGGTCACGACGAAGGGATTCAGCATGACGCCGAGAACACCGGCCGGGCCCAGGACCCATACCGTGGTGAACAGCCCGGTCGGCCCGCTTACCCTGGTCGCCGTCGCCGGCGCCCTGGCCGGCCTCTACATGGACGAGCAGCGTCATCGCCCGGCACCGGGGACATTCGGCGAGCCGGGCACCGGCCAGGACGACGAGCTGTTCGCCGAGGCGTCCAGTCAGCTGGAACAGTACTTCGGCGGCGAGCGGACCAGGTTCGACCTCCGGCTCACGCTGGACGGCACCGCGTTCCAGCGCCGCGTCTGGACGGCCCTGCAAGACATCCCCTATGGCCAGACGGTCTCCTACGGCCAGCTCGCCGACCGGATCGGGCAGCCGTCGGCGTCTCGGGCGGTCGGCCTCGCCAACGGGAAGAACCCCATCGGCATCATCGTCCCCTGTCACCGGGTGGTGGGCGCCGACGGCAGCCTGACTGGCTACGGCGGCGGGATCGAGCGCAAGCACTATCTGCTCGGTCACGAGCGCCGGGTCAGCGGACAGACGCTCGCCTGAGCAGCCAGGGGCCACACGCTCGCCCAGGGGCCGGCAGCTCCGCGTCAGGCGGGCAGGGCCTACGCGACGCCCGCCCCGGCGAGGTAGCTGCGGCCGGCGTCGTCGGTCTCCCGGGGGTCGACGCTCAGGTGTATCACCGTCGCCTGTCAACGTCGACGACGCGATATGCGTCAATCAGGAAGAATGGCAGTCCGGCTGCCTCCAGAGACAACAGGCCCGGGCCATGGTTAGCACGCGGCAGCGGTAACTCCATGGCCAGGAAGGATGACTAGAATTCTAATTCGAAAATGGCGATAGATCAGGCTCGCAGTACTTTCGAGGAGCCGAATAGCTTCGTCGGTCGTGAGCGCGAGCTCGACGAGCTGCGCCAGTTCGCGCGGTCGATGCGCGCCGTGACCCTCTGCGGGTCAGGCGGCATCGGGAAGACCCGGCTGGCCCTGCGGGTCCTCGCCGGGCTGACCGAGGACTTCCCGGACGGGGTGTGGTTCATCGAGCTCGGCGACCTGCGCCAGCCCGAGCTCGTCGTGTCGCGGGTGGCGTCGGTCATCGGCGTCGAGGAGGAACCCGGGCGGCCGCTGCTCGACACGCTGGCCGACGCGCTGCGGCCGCGCCGGCTGCTGCTGGCGCTGGACAACTGCGAGCACCTGATTGACTCGTGCGCGCGCCTGTGCCACCGGCTGCTGGCCAGCTCGCCAGGGCTCCGGGTGCTGGCGACGAGCCGCGAGCCGCTGCGGGTGGCCGCCGAGACGGTATGGCAGGTACCGCCGCTGTCACTGCCCCAGCCGGAGGCGGCCGGGCCCCCCGAGGAGCTGGGCCGCTACGAGGCGATCCGCCTGTTCTGTGACCGCGCCGCGGCCTCACATCCAGGCTTTGCCGTCCGGCCGGCCAACCTGCCCGCGATCGCGGCGCTCTGCCGCTCGCTGGACGGCGTCCCGCTGGCGATCGAGCTGGCGGCCGCCTGGGTCCGGGTCCTGTCCGTTGAGCAGATCGTGGAGCGCCTGGATGACCGTTTCCGGCTGCTCACCAGCGGTGACCGGACCGCGCCGCCCCGCCAGCGGACGCTGCGCGCGGCGATCGACTGGAGCCATGACCTGCTGGCCGCCCGGGAGCAGGTGCTGCTGCGCCGGCTGTCGGTTTTCGCCGGCTGGTCGCTGGAGATGGCGGAGCAGATCTGCTCCGGCGATGACCTGCCCGCGGCTGACGTGCTTGACCTGCTGGCCACGCTGGCCGGCAAGTCGCTGGTCGTGGCCGACACCGAGGCGCCCGGTCACACCAGGTACCGGATGCTCGACACCATCCGCGAATACGCTGCCTCGCGGCTGGCCGACGCGAGCGAGGCGGTCATCATGCAGCGGCGGCTGCGTGATTACTCGCTGCACGAGGTGGAGCACCTCCACCGGGTGGGGATGGCGCAGGTGCCGGCCCCATGGTCGGCCCGAGTGGATGTGTTTCGGCGGTTCGACGCCGACGCGGACAACCTGCGGCAGGTCCTCAGCCACTGCCTGGCCGAGGCGGACGTCGAGACGGGGCTGCGGATCTGCACGGCCGCGCGGCCCGTGTGGATCGTGCGGGGCTCCTTCGCCGAGGGCGCCGAATGGCTCGACTCCTTCCTCGGCCTCGACGCGCGGGCAGTTCCGGCCGCGGTGCGGGGTGCTGCCCTGGTCGGGCGGGCTCAGCTGGCCCTGGCCAGCGACCCTGCTGGAGCAGAAGCGCGCGCCGCGGAGGGGCTGGAGCTCTGCCGGGCAGCCGGCGAGGTGTCCTGGATGTCGGCGGCCCTCAACCTGCTCGCCGAGGCCTCGCTGCACGCCGGTCAGGCCGATGAGGCAGCGGCCCGCGCGGACCGGGCGCTAGCGGTCGCCAGGAAGGCCGGCGACCGGTGGAACGAGGGATACGCCCTCGGCACCACGGCGGCCGCCGCCGGGCAGCACGGCGACCTGCGCGAGGCGCAGCGGCTCGGCGAGGCCGCGCTGGCCATCATGCGCGATATCGATCAGCAGTGGGGCGCCGCCCGGACCCTGCTCGGCCTGGCGGACCTGGCCAGGCTGACCGGTGACCTGGACGGCGCGCAACGGCGCTACGCCGACGCGCTGGCCATTCTGCGCCAGGTCAATGCCCGGCCAGAGATCGCGCGATGCCTCGCCGGACTCGGCCGGATCGCGATGGACCAAGGGGAGATCACGCTCGCCCGGCAGCACCTGATGGAAAGCATCGGGCTCAGCCAGTCCATGGGCAGCCGCATCGGCATGATCCGCGGGCTTGATGCCTTCGCCTCTCTCGCCGCCGCGGAGGGGCGGCCGGACCGGGCCGTGCAGCTCGCCGCCGCCGCGGCCGCGCTGCGCGAGGCCGCGCACCTGCCGTCGCGGTCTGGCCCGCGAACCGAGCGCCTGCTCGCCGCGGCCCGCAGCTTCGGGCAGGAGGCCGTCACGCGGCTGTGGGCCGAGGGTGCCCGCTTGGACGCGAGCTCCGCGGTCGAGCTGGCCCTGATGGTCCCGCTGCCCGCGGCAGACGGCGACGGCGGTGAGGCAGCCGCCGGCGCGCCGCGGCCCGGGACCGAGACGACCGCCCCCGGGAGGCTCACCCCCCGTGAGCGTCAGATCGTCGCCCTGATCGCCCGGGGCTGCAGCAACAGGGCCATTGCCGAGGAACTCGTCATCAGCCCGGCCACCGCGGCCCGCCACGTCGCCAACATCCTGCTGAAGCTGGGCTTCAGCTCGAGAGCCCAGGTCGCCGCCTGGGCAGCGCGCGCGAGTGACCGCGCCAGCACCCAGGCGCCGTGAGCCCTGGGGGACGATCCCCCGCTAGGCGCTCGCACCGAACAGCGCGCTGACCGACTCCCCCTCGTGGATGCGCCGGATGGCCTCGGCGAGCGCGGACGCGAGCGAGATCACATGCAGCTTGGGGTCGCGCTCGGTCTCGGGAATGGGCACGGTGTTGGTGCAGACGATCTCGGTCACCTCGGGCTGGCTCGCGATCCGCTTCAGTGCGCCGTCGGAGAACAGCCCGTGGGTGCACGCTATCCGCACCGACCGCGCGCCGTGCTCGCGCAGCCGCGCGAGCAGCTCCATGATCGTGGTGCCGCGGGCGATCTCGTCATCGAGGACGATCACGTCGCGGCCGGCCACGTCGCCGATGATCGAGCTGATGGTCACGCTGGTAGAAGAACCCGTGGACCTGAGGGGAGTGCAGGGTCATCGTGAGGATCCGGCTGGCGCCCGCCGTGACAAGCAGGTCGGCGACCAGCCGGCCGCCGATCGACACCCGGGGCATGGCCTTCTTGTCCGACCGGGCGTAGGCGTAGTGCGGGATAACCGCCGTGACCCGCGCTGCGGAGGCTCCCCGCGCGGCGTCGAGCATGAGCAGCAGCTCGACCAGGTGCTCCTGCACCGGCGCACTCAGCGGCTGGATCAGGAACACGTCCCGCTCCCGGCAGTTGGACTGCAGCTGGACCTCAAGGCAGTCGTTGGCGAATCGGCGCAACCGGACCGGCTGCAGCACCACCCCGAGCTGCGCGCATATCTCCTCGGCCAGGTCAGGGTGGGCACTGCCGCTGAAAACTGCGATTTCCCGCACAAGGCCAGGCTAGGCGCGGGGTGAAGCGAGTCGTTCCCCTGGGCCGGCGCTGCCTCAGGCCCCGCCCGGATCGCCCGCGCCGCGATCTGGTGCCGGGGCGGTGACTTTAGACAGGTCATTCGCGAGGTCACCGGCGAGGACCTGGCCGGCCCGCCGCAGCCAGCGCCGGGGATCCTGCATCGCTCCGGCGGCGCCGCCGGCCAGCCCGGCCAGCGCCACCGAGGCGGCAACGCCGGGCGGCGGATCGGCCGCGATCACCCCGGCGACGAGCGCCGCCGGGACGTCCGCCCGCGACGCCGCGGCGAGCACGGTTCCGGTCACCTTGCCGTCGCCGGACGTGGCGTCGTAGCATCCCTCGCCGGTTATGACCAGGTCGGCGCCGGCCAGCTCGCGGTCCAGGCCCACTATGCGGCACAGCTCCGCGGCCCCGGGCGTGATGTCCGCGCCCCACGCGGCGGCGAAGCCGTAGGCGGTTCCGCCGGCGGCTCCGGCACCCGGCGCCCGGGGATCGCCGCCCAGTACGCGCGTCAGGCGGGCGAGTCCCGCCTCCAGGACCTGCACCTGCGCGTCGTCGGCGCCCTTCTGCGGGCCGAAAACGGCTGCCGCGCCGTGCGGCCCGAGCAGCGGGGCCCGCACGTCGGTCAGGCAGACCACTCCGCCGGGCGGCGGAGGACGGAGGCCGGTCAGGTCGGCCGCCGCAAGGCCGCGGAGCGCTCCGCCGCCCGCCGCAAGCTCCTGCCCGGCGGCGTCGAGGAAACGGGCGCCGAGCGCGGCCAGGGCGCCGGTGCCGCCGTCGGTGGACGCCGATCCGCCCAGGGCGATAACGATCCGCCGGGCTCCGGCGTCCAGGGCGCTGCCGATCAGCTCTCCGGTCCCGGCCGTCTGCGCGCCGAGCGGGTCGGGAGCGGCCATCAGCGGCAGCCCGCTGGCCCGGGCGAGCTCGACGTACCCCGTGGCGTCAGGAAGCTCGAGCCAGCAGCTGGCCACCATTCCCCCGCCCGGCCCGGTGACCTGTACCGGGTGCCAGCGGGGCGCCGCGCCATGCGCAGCCGGCACGGTCGCGGCCAGTACCTCCAGCGTGCCCTCGCCGCCGTCGGCGAGCGGGACGCACGCCAGCTCGTCGCCGGGACGCAGGTCATGCCAGCCGTCGGCGAGCGCAGCGGCCGCCTCGGCGGCGCCGATGCTGCCCTTGAACGAGTCGGGCGCGACGACGATACGCATGCGGGTCAGCCGGCCGCCTTCTGTGCGGGGCGATAGGGCGGCAGGCCCAGGCGGCTCCGGATGGTCTGCTGGATCTGCTCCGGGTCGGGCCGGGCGTCGACGGTGATCACGTACTCCTTACGGCGGAAGATGTCGAGCACCGGGTTGGTCTTCTGGTGGTACTCGCGGAGCCTGACCGCGAGGGCCTCCTCGGTGTCGTCCTCCCTCTTCTCGAGCTCGCCGCCGCAGACGTCGCACTTCCCGGGGACCTGGGGGGTGCTGGCGAGCAGGTTGTAGTCCAAGCCGCAGCCCGAGCACAGCCGGCGGGCCATGACCCGGCGCCTGACCTCGGTGTCGGGAAGGTCAAGGTGGATCACGCCGTCGATGTCGTAACTCTCCAGGAAGAACTCCGCCTGGCGCTCGTTGCGGGGGAAGCCGTCGATGATGAACCCGTAGTTCCAGTCGTGCTGCGCGAGCCGGTCCGCCGCGATGCCCTCGACCAGGTCATCGTCTACCAGCTCGCCCTCGGCCATGGTGCGCCTGACCTGGGCGCCGATCTTGGTGTGGTGCTGCACGTTCCAGCGGAGGATGTCGCCGACGCTGATGTGCACGAGATCCAGGTCCGCGGCGAGCATGGCGGCCTGCGTGCCCTTGCCGCTGCCCTGCACGCCCATGATGACGTATTTCCGCATGCCGCCAGCCTGGCACACCGATCGGGCCCGCGGTCATCCGAGCGTCCGGGGCTATCCGAGCGTCTGGCCGATATCTCCCGGGCCCAGCAGCGCGAACCTGCGCTCGCACCAGCGGCGCAGCTTTGGATCGAGCGATGCCCGGATGACCGGCCAGTCCTCGCGCAGCAGCCGCGGGTTGAGGAAGCGGGCGACGTCGTTGCGCCGGCCCTGGCTCAGCACGATGCCGTACATGCTGCGGCGGGTGCTGTCGTCGGACACGTCGAACTCTCGCATGCCCGGCCACGACAGGTGCCTGGGCAGGACGATCACCCCCTTGGCCGGGCCGCACAGGTCCTCAAGCCGCTCGGGGAGCCGTCCGGCGTGCCCGCCGCGTCCGGAGAGTAGTTCCGCAAGAGACATGGCTCCGATTATGGCCGACTAACCCGGTCAGCCCGGCAGTGACTCGCGGGAAGTGCCTGGTTACGGAGAGCGCAACCGGGTGGCGGGGCGGGGCTGCCCTGCATCTGCTGCACTGGCGTGCGGTAGCGCGGCGCTACGCTTTAATTCATGTCCAGTGTTCCGGGCCGGCCGCGGTGGCACTTTCTGCTCACCCCGAGGTGGCTCGGCTGGCACGCGTTCACGGTCCTGGCCGCGGTCGGCATGCTGTGGCTTGGTGACTGGCAGTTCCGCCGGGCTGAGTCAGGCAACGCCCTGAGCTGGGCCTATACTTTCGAGTGGCCAATATTCGCGATCTTCGGGCTGGTCTTCTGGGCCAAGACCATCCGGGATGAGCTCAAGCCGCCCGCCGATCCGGGTGAGGCTGAGGACGTCGACCTCCCGCCCGGCGTAGCCGCTGCACCGGGATCAGGCGACCGCAGTGGCAGCCGGGGCGGCCCCGAGGGCGAGGACGATCCGGAGCTTGCGGCCTACAACGCCTACCTAGCCCGCCTGAACGAGCAGGTGAAGGGGCACGGCAGGTGGCACGGGCTGCGTTAGCCAGGCGGGCCAGCCGGGCGGCCCCACGTTCGCGTGACGATATCGAGGAGGCAGGACGGTGCGTGCGGATGCGCTCGCCGCGGCGGTGCGCCGGCCAGGTGGGCATGAAGCTGGCCAGCCCGCAGACGGTGCTCGTGCTGCTCGCCGGCACGATCCCGGTCCTGACGTTCGTGGTCGAGCGCTGGGTCACCCACCGGTACATCAACCCGGCGCTGGGCGAGGCTGGCGCGGAGCCCGCCGCGCGCCCGGTCCTGGCGCAGGACCCCGTGCCGCAGCCCCCCGTGCAACGGCCGAGCTAACGGCTGCCGGTGGGCCAGCAGTACTTCACCGAGCGCCCGGCCGCGAGCCGGCGCCCGGGCTCGGTGCACGTGGTCCTGCCCGGCCTGCACCTGGAGCTGGAGACCGACTCCGGCGTCTTCTCGCCGTCGCGGCTCGACCCCGGCACCCGGCTTCTCCTGGACGCTGCGCCGCAGCCGCCTGCCGCAGGGAAGCTGCTCGATCTCGGCTGCGGCTACGGCCCCCTGGCGCTGGTACTGGCGGCCCGCTCCCCCGCCGCCCAGGTCTGGGGCATCGACGTGAACCGCCGGGCCCTGGAGCTGTGCGCCAGGAATGCCGAGCGCGCGGGCCTGCCGAATGTCCGCTGCACCGCGCCTGACGATCCGGCCGTTCCCGATGTGTTCCGGCTGATCTGGTCGAACCCCCCGATCAGGATCGGCAAGCCCGCGCTGCACGCGCTGCTCACGACCTGGCTGGCTCGCCTGGAGCCGGCCGGGTCTGCGTACCTCGTCGTCCAGCGCAACCTGGGCTCCGACTCGCTGCAGCGGTGGCTGGAAGGCTCCGGCTGGCCCGCCGAGCGCATCGCCGCTCGGTCCGGGTACCGCGTGCTGAAGGTCGGCGGGGTGTCCCGGGCGGAACGACAGGGCCAGGCGGACGGGGTGCGCGGATGAGAGCACGGCCGGGAAGGGCGGGAGGGCCGGGAAGGGCGGCAGGGCCGGGAAGGGTGGGAGGGCCGGGCGATGTGGAGCCCGGCGCCATGCCGCAGCCCGGGTCGCCAGGACCCAGGCCGCTGGGGCCAACGGAACTCAAGCGCCTGAACAGAACCTGGCGCCACCTGGCCCAGGCCAGGGTTGAGCTGCTGCTCGACTCGGTCAGCCAGCCGTTCAACGTCGGCTCCATCATCAGAACGGCCGCCGCGTTCGGGGTCGACCGGATCTGGCTGTGCGGCGACACCGCCCCGCCGGAGCATCCCCAGGCACGCAAGACCGCCCTGGGCACCGGCCGTTTCGTCACCTTCGAGCGCGCGCCCCGCGCCGGCCCTGCCGCGGCCGCCGCGGCCGCCGCCGGGCTTGCGATCATCGCGATCGAGCTCACCCAGGACGCGATACCGCTGCATGAGGCGCCGCTGGGCGGTGACGTATGCCTGGCGCTGGGCCACGAGGACCGCGGCTGCTCGGCCGCGCTGCTGGCCGCGGCTGACGCCATCGCCTACATACCGCAGCTCGGCCGGGTCGGCTCGCTGAACGTCGCCGCCGCGGGGGCGATCGCCCTGGCCGAGACACGCCGCAGGGAGTGGCAGAGCCAGCCTTAGGGGCGACGGCCCCCGCAGGCGAGCGGGAAGCACAGCCGCTGAGCAAGCTCCGCAGGTGTGGCGGCTGGCCGCCGCTGCCGGCGCATACTGATGGCTGTGTGTGACTTCCTTGATCTGCCGCGCCCGCTCGCGTTCGCGCACCGCGGCGGCGCCGCGCATCATCCGGAGAACTCCTGGCGGGCCTTCGAGCACGCGGTGTCCCTCGGCTACTCCTACCTGGAGACCGACGTGCACGCGACCGCGGACGGGGTCCTCGTGGCGTTTCACGACCGGACGCTGGACCGGGTCACCGATCGGGCCGGGCGGATCTCCCGGCTGCAGCATCGCGAGGTCAGCGCAGCCAGGATCGGCGGGACCGATCCGATCCCGCTGCTCGAGGACCTGCTCGGTGCCTGGCCCGATGCGCGGTTCAACATCGACGTGAAGGACCAGCCCGCCGTTCGGCCCCTGGTCAAGGTGCTGGCGCGGACTGCGGCATGGGACCGGGTCTGCATCACCTCGTTCTCGGCAAGGCGGCTGGGGGCCGTCCGGCGGGAGCTGCCCCGGCCGGTATGCACGGCCACCTCCCCGATCGGCGTCGGCGTACTGCGGCTGGGCGCGCCGCGACGGGTCCTGGTGCCGCAGCTGCGCCGGTTGTCGGTTCGCTGCGCCCAGATCCCGATCAGCGTGGCCACCGAGTCATTCCTGCACCGGGCGCACGCGGCGGGCCTCCAGGTCCATGTCTGGACCGTCAACGACCGGAAGATCATGACCGGCCTGCTTGATCTCGGGGTCGACGGCATCATGACCGACGAGACGGCTGTGCTCAGGGAGGTGCTGACCGCTCGCGGCCAGTGGCACTCTAAGGTCTAGGGGCTGACCCATTCAACGCCGCGCCGCGGGCCAGGCCGCGATCAGAGGCGGCCCGCCGGAAGGCCCATTTTTCCAATCGGCACTGCCCGCGCGGGTTGGAATCCTGGCTGGCGGGAATCTTGTCCGGGTACTCACCGTTGTCAATGTGGACGGCTGAGCGCCTGGGAGGCAGCAGACCATGGCCGAACGCGCACTACGCGGAACCCGGCTCGGAGCCACGAGCTACGAGAACGACCGTAACACCGATCTGGCCCCGCGTCAGGAGGTGCCCTTCGATTGCCCGAAGGGCCATCGGTTCACCGTGCCGTTCGCTGCCGAGGCAGAGATTCCGGTGAACTGGGAGTGCCGGATCTGCGGGGCGACCGCGGTCACGGCGACCGGCGACCTGCCCGTGCCGAAGAAGGTCAAGCCGCCGCGCAGTCACTGGGACATGCTGATGGAGCGGCGCAGCGTCGCCGACCTGGAAGAGGTGCTGGCCGAGCGCCTGGCCGTGATCAGGGGCCAGCGCGGGGCGGCGGAGCACAAGCAGGCCGGCGAGCACACCTCGCGGCACCGTAAGAGCGCCTAACGTTGCTCGCGGAGCTTGCTCCACAGGCTGACGTTAAAGGGGGGGCGTCCCCTCTGGGCCCAGGGCAAGCACTGCCCGCAGAGCTTGCCCGGCTGGGGTTGACGGGGTCGTCCCCCAGGGCCTAGCTGTCGCGCAAGGCGCCTACCGGCTGCCCGGCTTGCGGCGGCGCAGGCGGTCGCTCATCCCCCACTGGGCGACCCGCCAGAACGCCTCGGCCATCACCGCCCGGCTCATCTTCGACGCCCCCCGGGTCCGGTCGATGAACGTGATCGGCACCTCGAGCACGGTCAGGCCCGCGTTGACGGCGCGCAGCGTGAGATCAATCTGGAAGCAGTACCCCTGCGACCGCACGGTGCCCAGGCCGATCGCGCGCAGCGTTTCCGCCCGGTAGGCCCGGTAGCCGGCGGTGGTGTCGCGAATCGGCACCCGGAGCATGAGCCTGGCGTAGGTGTTGGCGCCGCGGGAGAGAAACTCCCGGGACTTCGGCCAGTTCCGCACGGTGCCGCCCGTAACCCAGCGCGAGCCGATGACCGCGTCGGCGCCCTCCAGGGCGCTCAGCAGCCGGGGCAGGTCCTCGGGCTGGTGCGAGCCGTCGGCGTCCATCTCGACCATGGCGGCGTAGCCCCGCTCCAGTGCCCAGTCGAAGCCGGCGAGGTAGGCGGCTCCGAGGCCACCCTTGCCCGGGCGGTGCAGGACGAAGATCTGCTGGTCGCCGGCGGCTAGCTTGTCCGCGAGCTCCCCGGTCCCGTCGGGGCTGTTGTCGTCCACGACGAGCACGTCGGCCTCGGGAACCGAGGTCCGCACCCGGGCCGCGATCGGGTCCAGGTTCTCGCGCTCGTTGTACGTGGGGATGATGACGACGACGCGGCCCAGCGGGCCGCGGGGTGGGTCAGTCTCGGTCAATGTTCCTGCCTCAGCTGGGCTGGTGCGCTGCGGGCAAGGCCCCGCGAGTCGAAAAAGGATAAACCATGCCGATGCCTGGGCCGACATCGGCTCGTGCGCCCGGGCCCGCGCCTGAGCGGCAGAAGTCACGCCGAGCGGCAGCCACACGGGCGCCGCAGGGCCTGCAGAGGCGACGCGGCACGGCGCCGCCTCCGGCAGGGAAGAGGGCCCGGGCATCCCTTCGGACCGGAGTTCGTCCCGTCGGCAACGGGCTCGCCCTCCGTTGTCTACTGGGTGCCCGGGCCCCTCCCGGGTCCAACCCCCCGCCCAGCCGAGGCCTGAGGCGCGGCCCCCTTCCACGCTGCGCCTGGCATAAGAGGGACCTCCGTGACCCCTCTTCTGGCACAACACGGTCGGGGCGGCTGACCGCCCCGGCCGGCTGGCCCGGTGCTGGACTGCCCAGCAACTTACCGTTGATCGCGCCGATGTCAACCTCTCCTGGCTGCTGCGATCATGCGGTGATCGGCGCAGCGACGGGGCCTGTTCCGCCTTGTCCCCCGGCGATACGATTGAGCCTCCGTTTACTTGGCGATGGCAGTCCTATCCGCCTGGCCGGCAAGCTGGAGGATGAGCATGACAGAGAGTCCCGAGACACAGGTGTCCGAGACGCAGATTGCGGTGCACTGGCGCGAGGAAGAATACGTCTATCCGCCGCAGAAGTTCATCGACCAGGCCAACGCCGCCGACCCGGCAATCTACGACCGGTTCAGCGAGGATCGTTTCCCTGACTGCTTCAAGGAGTACGCGGATCTGCTCAGCTGGGATGCGCCGTGGCACACGACGCTTGATACCAGCGACCCGCCGTTCTGGAAGTGGTTTGTCGGCGGCCGGCTGAACGCCTCATATAACTGCGTGGACCGGCATGCCGAGGCGAACCCGGACAAGACCGCGATTGTCTTCGTGCCGGAGCTTGAGTCCGACGAGCACGTCCACATCAGCTACTCCGAGCTCCGCCGTCAGGTGAATGAGTTCGCCGCCGTTCTTCGTGACTCCCTCGGCCTGAAGACCGGCGACAGGGTGACGCTGCACATGCCGATGGTTCCGGACCTTCCGGTCACCATGCTGGCCTGTGCCCGGCTGGGAATCATTCATTCCGAGGTCTTTGGCGGCTTCAGCGGCAATGCCTGCGGCACCCGGATCGCGGACTCGGGCAGCCGCGTGCTGATCACGATGGACGGCTACTACCGCGGCGGCCAGCTCATCGATCACAAGGTCAAGGCCGATGAGGCCGTCGAGGAGGCGGCCAGGCAGGGCCAGGAAGTCGACAAGGTGCTGGTATGGCGCCGCCATCCTGGCCAGTACGCGTCCCAGATCCCGATGGCCGAGGGCAGGGACGTGTTCGTCGACGAGCTCCTCAGCGAGCACCGGGGCAAGGCCGTCGAGCCGGTATCCATGCCGTCCGAGGCGCCGCTGTTCCTGATGTACACCAGCGGCACCACGGGCCGGCCCAAGGGCTGCCAGCACAGCACCGGCGGCTACCTCGCCTACGTGGCCGGGACGTCCAAGTACTACCAGGACATCCACCCGGACGACATGTACTGGTGCATGGCCGATATCGGGTGGATCACCGGCCACTCCTACATCGTCTACGGGCCGCTGGCTCTCGGCACCACGACGGTGATCTACGAGGGCGTGCCCAACTACCCCGATGCCGGCCGGCCGTGGCGGATCGCCGAGAAGCTCGGGGTGAACATCTTCCATACCTCGCCCACGGCGATCCGGATGCTGCGCAAGGTCGGCCCTGAGGAGCCGGGGAAGTACGCCTACCACTTCAAGCACATGACGACGGTGGGCGAGCCCATCGAGCCGGAGGTCTGGCGCTGGTATCACTCCGAGGTCGGCAAGGGCGACGCGGTCATCGTCGACACCTGGTGGCAGACCGAGACCGGCGGCTTCCTCGGCACCGGGCTTCCGGCACTCAAGCCGATGAAACCCGGCAGCTGCGGCCCCGCGGCGCTAGGGATCTACCCGATCATCTACGACGAGAACGGCGATGAGGTCCCGGACGGCCGGGCCGGTAACATCTGCATCCGCAACCCCTGGCCGGGGATCTTCGAGACCATCTGGGGCCAGCCCGAGCGGTTCGTGGACACCTACTACAGGAAGTACAACAAGGACCCGGACAGCAAGGACTGGCGTGACTGGCCGTACTTCGCCGGCGACGGTGCCGTGCGGGCCGCGGACGGCTACTTCCGGATCCTGGGCCGCGTCGATGACGTGATCAACGTGGCCGGGCACCGGCTCGGCACCAAGGAGATCGAGTCGGCCGCGCTGACCGTCGGCGAGGTCGCCGAGGCCGCCGCGGTGCCGGTGATCGACGACATCCGGGGCCGGGCGGTGGAGATCTACATCTCGCTGAAGCCCGGCTTCGAGCCCAGCCAGGAGATGCAGAACAAGGTCACCAGGGCGATCGAGACCGAGATCGGCAAGATCGCCAGGCCGAAGAACGTCTGGATCGTGGCCGACATGCCGAAGACCAGGTCCGGCAAGATCATGCGCCGGGTCATCGCGTCGATATCCAACTTCGCCGCCGTGGGGGACGTTACGACGCTGGCCAACCCGGAGATCGTGGACAGCATCCGGCACCAGGTGCAGACCGCGAAGGTCGCGAAGGACGACGTGCCGCGCGAGCTGACCGAGGCCGAGTACGAGGAGATCAAGAGTTTCGGCGAGGCGTAGGCCGCGGCGGAGCAGGGTCAGGCGGCACGCTCAGGCGGGCCGCGCAGGCGCTTAGCGATGAAGAAGTTCAGCCGCAGCCCGAGGAAATGCGCGGACGAGTCGATCCGCACCGACTCCTCGAAGATCCGGAACGCCGAGTACCCGGCCACGTACAGCGCGAACAGCCCCCAGGGCCGGATCGTGCGGTGGTGGCCCAGCCACACCAGCGCCGCCGCCAGCGCCAGGTCGAAGATCAGCTCATACAGGAACGTCGGCTGGAAGGTCGAGTACTGCGTGAAGTGGGCCGGCCGGAAGTTCGGGGCGATCTCCAGGCCCCACGGCAGGCTGGTCGGCTTGCCGAACAGCTCCTGGTTGAAGTAGTTCCCGACCCGCCCGACCGCCTGGGCGACCAGCAGTGCCGGCGCCACGGCGTTGGCGAACGCGCCGGCACTGACGCCGTGCCGGTGCAGCCGCCAGATGCCTGCTGCCGCCCCGCCCGCGATGCCGCCCCAGATCCCCAGCCCGCCGGTCCATACCGCCAAGACCCCGTACCAGACATGCGGGATGTCGAACGGCGTGGTGATGTCGAAGTAGATCCGCCCGCCGATGATCCCGGCGGGCACCGCCCACGTGGCCACGTCGGCCACCAGCGCCGGGTCGCCGCCAGCGTTCCGCCAACGCCGCCGGGTAATCACTATCGCCAGCGTGATCCCCACCACGTACATCAGCCCGTAGAAGTGAATGAACAGCGAGCCGAGGTGGACCCCGTTCACCGAGGGGCTGGGAATATGCAGCGCCATCAGATCCTCCGCAAGGAGACTGCCGCTCTCGGGCGGCGGGGGAATCGGGCCGGCGTGTCGCACCGCAGCGGGAAACGACGGCAGATAACGTCAGAAATGTTGCAATCAAGGCTGGGCTCGGCTCTCGCCAGGTCTTCAGGGCCCGGGAAGCGAGCGGCTTCAGCGGCTTGTGCACTCACGCACCGAGGGTAAACCCCTGGCCCCAGTGCTCGCCGCCCGGCCCGGGCGAGGGTCGCGGGGCCATGCCGTCCGGTGGCGCCCGCGACAGAATGGTTGCCGTCCCGTAATACCACCAGGCCACCCTCGCTTGACCGGCTCGCTACGATGCCCGCTATGACGGCCTTGTTCAGCCGGATCATCCCGATCCTGTTCGTCAGCGATCTCGCGGCCGAACGTGACTTCTACATCCGGCTGGGCTTTCACGTGACCTACGAGGGCCCCGAGTACCCGGATTTCGCCTCGCTGGGCCACGGATCTGTCGAGTTCGGCATCGAGCGCCGGAACGGGTTCCGCTCCGGCGCGCCGGATCATGTCCTGACCTGGCAATTTGGTGTCTCCGACATCGACCTGGCCCGCAAGCGGCTGGCCGAGGCCGGCGTTCCGTTCCGGGAAGAAGTGATGGCGCCCGCACCGGACTGGCAGTACCGCGTGCTGCACGCCCGCACCCCGAACGGCTACCACCTGCTGCTTGAAGAGGGCAGCGACTAGCACCTGCGCGTCAGCCTCGAGCTCGGCTGATCGTCGACGACGAGTAGTCCGGCGGGCCAGGCGCGCCGAGAAAGGTTTGGTCACAGGATCTAAGTTGGGTCACAGCTGCGGCGGGCTTCGGCCACAATGGCGTTCTGTCCTCAGGTCTGCGTGAGGAGTGCTGGTCGCCCATGGCCGCCGCCACCGACCCGGTCTACCTCCGGGTGCTCGAGGATATCCGCGAGCGGATCCGCGGCGGCCTGCTTCCTCCGGGGGCCCGGGTGCCGTCCCGGAACGCGATCATCGCCAACTACGGCGTCGGGGAGACCGCGGCCAAGCACGCGCTGCAGGTCCTGGCGACCGAGGGCCTCATCGAGGCCAGGACCGGGTCCGGGTCCTACGTCCGGAAGGTGCCGCCCGCGAGCTACCTGGACCACGACCGGCTGCACTTCCCCGGGTCGCCGTTCGGCCTCGACGAGGCCGCTCAGGACCACGGGCCGGGCTCCGCGCGCCGCCTGTCCTGGGAGCACCAGACCGAGCACATGATCCCGCCGCCGCACGTCGCGCGGCGGCTGGGCCTGGACCCCGGCGTCGACTGGGTGACCAGCACCCGGTACCTGCTGACCGCCGACTCCGAGCCGGTTCAGCTCGCGACCAGCTACGAGCCAGAACGGATCACTGCGGCGACCCCGGTCGCGGTGCCCGAGCAGGGCCCGCTCGCGGGCCGCGGGGTGATCGAGCGGATGGCCTCGATCGGGATCGTGGTGGACGAGGTCAGCGAGGAGGTGTCGGTGCGGCCGTCGCTGCAGGCCGAGTCGGCCGCGCTCGGCATGCCGGCCGGGGCGCCCGTGCTGCTCATCGAGCGCGCGCACCTGGCTTCCGGCCGGGCGGTAGAGACCGGGGAGATTGTCATCGCGGCGGACAGGTTCCGGCTCAGGTACCGGATCCCGGTGGCGGGCTCGCCCCCGCCGGCCGCCCCCCCGCCAGCCGCGCCCTGGCCGGCAACGCCGTCATGATCAGGCCGGCCCGCCCGGCCGACGTCCCCGAGGTCCACCGGCTGATCCGGCTGATCCGTGAGCTCGCCGACTACGAGCGGTCCGCCGACCAGGTCGTGGCCACGGGAACCGGCTGACCGGCCCCGCCCTGCTCGCGCTCGCCGGCGGGTCCGGGCGCTAGCCGGGCCCGTACCTCAGCTCTCGGCGGCGGCGTCCCCGTTCTCCGCGCGCCCCGCGGTGTTGGCGCTGGCGCCGCCGAGGTAGAGCGCGCCGATCTCGGGATGCTCGAGGACCTCCCGGCCGGTGCCGGCCAGGCGCACCCGGCCGTTCTCCATGACCACCCCGTGGGTGGACAGGCGCAGGCCCGCCCGGGCGTTCTGCTCGACGAGCAGAATCGTCTTGCCGTCGGCGTTCATCATCCGCACCGCGTCGAGCACCGAGCGCAGCACCTTCGGCGACAGGCCCATCGACGGCTCGTCCAGGATGACCAGGCCAGGGTCCAGCATCAGGCAGCGAGCGAACTCCACGAGCCGCTGCTCCCCGCCGGACAGACTGCCGGCCTTCTTCCCGGCCCAGGCCGCGACCTGGGGGAAGGCCTGCTGGATGTCGGCGAGCCGGCCGACCAGGACCGAGCGGTCGCGGACCGTGTAGCCACCCAGCTCGATGTTCTCCCGGACGGTCATGTCCCGGAACAGGCTGTGGGCCTGCGGCACGTGCACCAGCCCCAGGTCCAGGATCTGGCGCGGGCTCCTGCCGACCAGCGACTCGCCGCGGAACGTGATGCTGCCCCGCCTCGGCCGCAGCAGCCCGCTGATCGTCGCCAGCAGGGTCGACTTGCCGGCCCCGTTGGGCCCGACCACGCAGGTGATCCCGCCCTCGGGCACGGTCAGCGACACGTCGTGCAGGACGTCGCCGCCGCCGTAGCCGGAGACCAGGCCCTCGATGACGAGCGCCGGCTCACCGCTCGGCGGCGTCATCGTCGTCCTCCGCCGTGCCGAGGTACGCGTCGAGCACCCGCGAGTCCTCTCTGATGATCTCGGGAGGCCCGGTCGCCACGACGGTGCCGTAGTCCAGGACCGCGATGTGCCCGCACAGGTCCATCACGAAGTCCATGTTGTGCTCCACGATGAGGAACGTCTTCCCGGCCGCGTTCAGCTCCCGGATCCGGTCGGCGATGTGGTGGATCAGCGACGGGTTGACCCCGCCGGCCGGCTCGTCCAG
>WNFI01704115.1_pt1 | contig 19433 bp, 24 predicted proteins | sample 5400471 | NCBI WGS metagenome assembly WNFI01 (sample SAMN13153348, study PRJNA577476) | soil metagenome | isolation source: 100 cm saprolite on Douglas fir-dominated hillslope | place: USA:California | collected 2013-09-17 | reverse complement strand
CTAAATCTCCAAGTCAGCTGTCCTCCCTCTGGGAATGACAGATTAGGAATACCCACCGGAGGCTTGGAGATCGTACGGGAAGGTTGGGAGCGCTCGAATTACTATCTGGAAGGACGCCTATGGTATTCTTAACTGGCATGCTATTGAATAATCGTCCCAGAAGACGCGATCGTATAAGATTGGATTTGACTTCACTGTTTATACTGTACTGCTAGTGCACATACAACAATCTGATTTATCACTGACATTTTCGTGGAATGTTCAAAGTACGCTCCCAAGTCTGCGAAATCGATGAAATCCCGAGGTCAGCGATGTTGATCCTTTCCCAACGCTCATCACGAAGAGGACCATATCCCGACAGCCACGAGCAGCGCAACAGCCCCATACAAATAGTACGGAGATACGCCACTCATAGGATATTTTGGCTGTTTTGGGGAAATGGCTTTGCCAGGCGGTGGCTCACGGCGGGTAGGATTTTGGAAAGAACGAGTATCGAAAGGGACATACCCTATGCTCTTCAAAGAATTTATGCTGCCGTGAATTACGAGTTTGAGTATGCCCGACACTAGAGAGTATGAAAAGCTTAACTAATATCCCATAAGATTCCTCTCGATCTCGTCCTCTTGACCCTTCGGAACACCAGAAAGTTCCAGTACCAGTTTTGTGGAGTCGGATTGCTGATCTAGGGTTGCTTTTAGTACTCCTTCGTGATCTGCCCCACGTTTTACATGTCGAGAGTGAGCATAAAGTTGTTCAAGATTTGTACTTGATTACGATCCACAGTCAGGTACTTGCCGATGACGCCGCCACCGAAGAGAGAGTAATTAGCCCCTTCTTCGGCATTTGACTGGAAGAGACACACATTCAGTGCCTATCAAAAGTGGTCTCGTTACATGATTGCGACTTACAAGGGCAGGTGACCTTGACCATTGAGGTATCTTGGATTCGTCTGTCAGGAATGAGAACAAATCCTCCGCGCTGACCATGAACTGAGCCTCAACACGGACGACGGAGCGGTTCAAAACCTTGGTGGACTTGGAATCAGGGGCTGGAGAAGCATTCGTAGCAGATGTCACGGCTGCAACAGCGGCAGGAGTGACAGCCGGGCCCGACGAGACCACAGCTGATGGCGTAGCGGATCCCGATGCTGTGGGGCTTATCAGAATGTCCTTTCCATGCGCATCCACAATAGCCTTTGGGAATTCTTCTAACTTGCGTGAAAGCTGCGTAGGCAGTTGTTGCCTGACGATCAAAAACAGTTTATCACGAGAAGTTTCCCCTGTAGGTTCTTGTGAGTGATCAAGAGACCAATCGTACTGGCCATGGAATGAGTCAAGATCATGAGGACCGGTCAGGAAACCACTCACCGTGTATTCCGTCAACCCATCAATGATAACCTCATGTGAGACTTCTGGTATCGTTAAGGAGCCAGATATAGTTGATCCGTCTGTGTGCGTAGCTACCCACAAAATGGAGTGAATTCACCTCCACGGTTCAAGTTATTCGCCAAGACCTCACCAGTCCAAGCCACCTCCAACCGTACGTCGAATATTGTAATGAGTTTACTCTTCCTAATCATACTCAGAGTCTGACATTGCTTCTCATTTGGAACACGACAAGGCTTACCTCATGCCTAATTCAACGTCGCCTTCCATGTCTTTCAGTTTTGAAACTCCGACCGTCACCGCACTATCCGGCGTGGTGAGTATGACGGTTGGTAACTCATTCTCAAACCATTCCCTATATCTATACATCAGGTCGCCCACTCGTCGCGTGTACAAGTTTAACCTACCGCGCCCATGGCGTGATGGCCTTGGACTTCCAATGCCAGTTAGCGGTACTCGTCGGCATCGACATCTTGGAGTAAAGTCTATCTTATCGCAAATCTGGGAGATTTAAACACCGGAACTGGGGGTAGCAGGCACAAGTGCGTCGATCTAAAGTACCTTTCTGGAAAATTCCGACACCGCCACAGACTCAAACTGAATTTACAGCCGAGTATCGTAGCATTAGTATTACAGCATAGAACTGATTACAAGCAAAGCGGCATCTCATACTGCTATACGAAAAAGAGTCGATGTAACTTAGGGCGAATCGTCGTAACCAAGTCCGCGAGAGGAATGCAAATAGCAATTACCAAATAGCTGCCTTCAGGTGTCATTTGGTGGCCATATCTTCTTTTTCTTTGGCCGATCCCTAGTATGAGTTTTATTTGGAGGAGACCTTGACGTTTCTCCAGAACCCGAGCTAAATTCCGAGCGAGGACTCCTGGTATGGTCATGAATGTCTCCATCGTCACCAGAAGATTTGCGCTTCTTTTCGTGAGAGTTCGAATGGAGAGATGGACTATCGACGCCACGAGGCCGCAGGAAAAAGGGCTTGGAACTCGGCGCTTGGGTCACTGGAACGGAGCTTGATTCCGACCTCGTGCTGAGTGTCAATTTCGATCGTTGCATTGAAATCCCTGACGGTTTCTTAGACGGACCAGCAGTCTCCTTGCTCACGGACACGTCTTCCGTATTTCCAGATATCCCTGAATCGGGTTCCTCTTCGACGGCCTACAGTTAAGCAGTACTTCAACTATCGATGCCTCTTTGATCAAGAGGTGAACGTGCTCACCAGTTTGACACCATGTTTGCTATAACGCGACCGTCCACTGGGTGCACTGGAAGTAAAAAAAGGTATATACGATGATTCATAAGACAATGATGAGTTGTCTTCTGATCTGAGAATAAAAACACATTATCGAAACTATTGCTCAGATCTATAGAAAAAAACTTGCCGGCCGGAAGAAAGCCCCCAGGCTCTTCTCACTTCTGGCCCAATGTCCCAAGCCCCTTCATCAATGACTTCCTTCTGTTGGAAAGCAGAGACTGCGGCCCCACTTGACGATCTTTGCATGAATCTCAGGTTCAAGGTCCCTTCACAGGATAACGAATGAATCGACGCATCAACGCGCCAGTACAGCTATTTTTCACCTGTAGAAAGGGTCTTCTTTGTTGTCTCCGACATGTTTACCGCGTTGAGGTTGAAGAATGATTGCAGAGCTTGTACCAGCATCAGGTGACTCTAACGTTCCCGCCAGATCGAGAAATCCGGCGCTAAAGCTCAAGAGGTAGTGTAAGGGGGCACTCTCACCAGAGTCCAGGGTACTGAGTCTTAGGATAGCACGTACGTATTTAGTGTAGAGGATAGAGGAACAAATGAATTCAAGAAATGGAACTAACTCTCTACTACATGCCTTACCATAACTAGGATCTAGGATGTCCCAAAGAAAGAGTCAGAAAACCTATCGTCTGATTTTCTCTGCTCGCTCAACCCAAATCATATCGTCTTCAGACATGGGTGGACTGGGGACGTCCCGACTTTCTGTTCGCCGCCTCAATGCAAGTGGAGACTCTGAAACGGAGAACTTCCACTGTAGTTGAGAGGAATCACTACGACTTTTATCGGACTCGGGGTCTTTAAGTGTTGAGTGACGGGGAGTTTGAGTCATGATTGGCAATAGACGGAGGATTTCCTGATGCCGGCGACGGAAGAATCGAGGTGATCGCCCCAATGTCCTTTTTCGCGGTACGTTAGAAGTTAGATGGCTATTATGTCCCAAGTTCACTTTGCTACCTACGGAGTACCGACACTTGTCAGCAAAAATCAAGTCTTGTACTTTAAATCTGGTGGCAATCAACTCACCGTCTGCGGCAACTTCTTGCCCCGTTCTACGGGGAATATTGGTCAGCTGGGTTTGAGAAGCATCCTCCAAGAAAGCATGCAGAAGATCAGCAGGGTGAATCAATGAGTGCTCATGTTTCCGTGGAAGCGTTGTCGCTTCTTTGGCACCACTGACGGCAGCCTCAGTTCTGATGCGTAGAGGTGGTAACAATCGGCTCATTTCTTGTTTAAAGAACCTCCGTCGTTCGTTCACAAGTCTTCGGCGTGAAAATGGGCCTAGCAAGCGTGCATCTTCTGATGAGGGTGTAGCTCTTGCTGGCAGAGTGGGAGGGTGCTCAAAGTCCCGCATTCCAACTCGCTTGCCTGATTCTCTCCCATAAAATGAGTTGGAAAGTGAAATAATCGCTGGAGACAAATAGGGTGGCTGGGGGAGTTGCGGATTGGGAGGAATGAGCGACGCCGGCCGAGTAACGGCGAAAGTGTGGACCATCTGCTGAATATAAACCCCGCTGAGAACTTCATTGGTTTCTCAATATAACATTGAGGGCCCAGACCTCGAGCAATTCGCGTTTAAACTTTCCCCTCCGTCCATAAGCGCATTCGAGAACTTTCCTGACGGACCCTAGTTCACCGCGATTTGCCTTCTGTAGAAGTTTTAACTCCTTTTCATTAGCATATCAGTGCGATGCCTGCGTCTCTATGGGACAGCAAGGCGTACATTCTTCGCAAACTTAGTTTTGATTTTCGTTGGGGGTTTTCTTGTTCTGAAAGTGTCAGACACACGAATTCGCCAGAATAACCTACACTTTAGATAAATCAAACAGCCCGATGTGGTTCTGCATGATGCTCGCCTTAGGTAGGGGTGTGGAAGTTGAACACATTGTCTTAGTAGAGAGCGATAGAGGTGTCCAAACTCCTGCATCAGTATAAGTTTCTCTCGGTCAGATGACTCAATAGAACCACTTCTGGGCGCTTAGCGTAATTGAACATATGCATATGGTACAAGGAGGATTGGAGAGGAAAGATCACAGCTTTCGATCCCTCAATCATTCACAGAAAGCAAGGGGAGCCCAGCAGTTCAAGAACCTCCACCCGCTGACTATACCATTCCGGCGATTTGCCCAGTGATTCGGGGGGTGCCACGAGGCATGGTACGGCAAAGCGACCCTTTGGGGTTGTAGGGGCTTGGTTCCATAACATCTCGACATACTGTTGTATGAGACGGGGGACGGACGATGAGGTCGGGACTCTGGTGTGGTACTTGAGATTGAAAAACTGCAGGGTTTCGATTCCCGGAGGTCTTATCGGAGCAGGCGATCCATCGAGCAGTATCGCAGAAGTTACTCTCTCGAGTAATTTGCATACCGCCCCCTCTTCGCCGTCGATAGACAATCGTTTGAACTGGGGTAAGTTTGTCTAAACCAGACGATGTTGGATTAGACGAGTTACAGTGCCATATGTGGGAGGACTCAGAGTGCTAAATACAAGATCTGCAGCATCGATTACCGCAGGATTCCAATGTACATCCCCGGTGCTGCGGCCCAGGGTCATTGAGAGGGACTCGAGATTAGGCGCCTTGACACGTTTGGCAAAGTACTCCCATATGTCCTCTGGACAGCACTGAAGTTCAAGCGACCGAAGGTTCTCCAGTGTGCTACTTTCCCACATCAGTGCATCCGGTTCGAAGAGTTGCACAGACGGCCCGAACTCCAGCCCGCCGATCGATAACTGTTCCAAATTTGGACATCGGTCCAGAATGACGCGGATTGAGTCGACATCATAGTTGAAACCCCTCAGAGCTAGGCTTCTGAGCTGTCCTCCGAACCCATGGCCGGGGTCGCGCAACTTGATGTAGGCCAGGTCCAGCGTGTGAAGCTTAGGCATCGTCCAATTGTCAAATGAAACGCCACTCATGCTGATGATTGGCGCCCCAACCATGGTAAGAGACTCGAGAGAAGGAAATTTCATCGCCTCGAATCTGGATCCTGAAGCCGTCATATCGTATCCACCCTGGACTTCAAGAGAGCGGAAGCGTGGAACGTATTTGGGAATGAAGAGGGAAGACATTGCCCTCCAATCCAATGCCTCGTTCACGATCACACTGAGGGGAGCCTCCCCACTTCGGCGTATCCATTCCTTCAAGAGATTCGTCCGGTTCTGGAACGTGCCGACCATGATACGTGTCCACAGCGTTGCATGCTGGAATGCGACACGTCGCCAGTATGATGAAACGTGGGAGAGACTGAGGGGTGGGTGTGCAGGACCATACGGTGGATTATATGTTGTGGCGTATTTGAAGATGATTCCAAGGACTTCGGGAGGAATTGCTTCAACGGGTGAATCAGCATTGGCGAGCGCTGCTCGCCGTTGATTCAGGATAATTCGTTTCTGACGTATCTTGTCTGCAATCCGGTTCAAACGGCAGAGTTGGCCTTCAGATTGTCTCCGGGCCTCCTCCAGCGCGCGGCGCCGGTCCTGGCGAGCACGGAGGTCCCTCGTAAGTAGAACCGGAGTGATGTCCAAGGTCAGGGGCTCAATTGAGAACTCGTCAACGAGTTCCTCCAGTTGTTCAAGCCTCTTCAATGGGGTTAAAGGAGCGCTGATAGTGAATCCACGTCGAGAACGATGACCAGCATAGAACGACATTGTGCGATGTGAGGGTACCTTGAGGTTTACACAACCAAGCCCCCCAACAGATCCTCTCGTTCTTATCTCCGAATATCAGAAGCTTATGAGGCCGTATACAACGTGGGCATTGTTCCATGGAACATCGAGCTTTGCACCAAGCTTCAGGGAATGTTCTGCCCGAATGCGGCCACATTTTCTTATTCAATCGGTTGCTGCCGAATTAGCCGGTTCGAGTGTTGTTGTTTACGCGCTGATGTCCTCGACTATTCTACTGCTGTACCTCTGATGATGTCTTTATTTCCCTCCAAAGTCCACTGTTTTTACTGTAACCAGACGCTCTCGTCTCGTCCGGCTAACCCGCGTGCTTTCCAATGCCCCCACTGCGAATGCTGGAACCGATATCACAAAAATGGCGGTAGGTCTGCGGAGGCGAAGCCCACTTTGAACATCCTGCTTAATCCCTTCTGTCAAGAGATCATGTCAGATGAACCTGCGATGCATGAGGAATCGCTAAACCGCACCTCATTCGCTAAGAGAGGCGAGTGTTCGACCAAAGAATGAAACCAGGGCGTGGCCTAATGACTCGCTTTTCAGCGTCTTCCCACAAAGACCGGATTCCAACATCCTACAGTCAAGGTCTATTCTGTCGAAATTGTCAAACAAACCAAACCTTGTACATCAATCTATTGTCCAATTATCTTCCCGATGAGGATGATCCATCCTATCAAGAGCTATTAGACCGCCTGCCCGCGTATAAAGAGTCTTTGGATGCCCGTTATCCGACTATCTGCAAAGCCTGTGCAGGTGGTGCGGAGGAAGAGATAAGAAAGGCTCAGCGTAGGGCACGAGCTGATGCAATTGGTAGCTGGCTTCGTGACGGGACCCAGGCCCATTCAGTGAAGAAGACAGAAACGGAAGGCCTCGAACCTAGGACGTGGTCGTTTCAGGTCTTCATGTGGCGACTGCGTGGCTTGCTATGGATCATGACGACTACGCTTTCTGTGCTTTTACCTGCGTTCGGTATGCAGTTTCGCTGACGTCCGGTTACTTTGTGTGCTGACGTCGACAATAGCGTGCAGTTCGGTACAAGTAAAGAATTACTTCCCGATAAAATGGACTCCTCTCGTACCAACCATAGTCTTCCTGTCATTTCTCTGGTCTTTCTGGGATCCGACATGGCATCGGGTTCGTAATGCCCGGACAGAAGGAAGACCGATCAAGGCACAAGGAAGAAAACAATGGATTGTGTGCTCCTCATACTTATCGCGTGTTGGTTTCACACTGATGATTGTACCTTTCCCAACTCAGATGTGGCAATCATGCTCTTGGTTAGCACGACTATTGTCTTCCGTTGCCCTCACTATCAGCCCACTTCCCTCTTGGTGGCTTCCTTCTCACGTGGCATTTGAATTATCTGTGAGTGACAACATTGACAGGAGTGACACCTCTGATATTTCGTTCCAGCTTCTTTATCTCTCTTTCCATGCCTTACACATCGTCAAGCCCCCATCCGTAGTCCTTACCAGCTCCGTACCCCGGTCGCGCTCCCTTACTCCTTACCCTACCACTATCGTATCCGCCAATCCTGCTATCCAATCTTTCCCTCCACCGCCGTCTCAGGCAGATGACCTCCTATCGTCCCTGTCACTTTCATCGCAACCGACTCCTACACGGAGAAGTTCCGCTCCTGTATTCGGAGAAACCTCAGCCCTACGAGCCTCTCGTCCCATAGCAGCGGCAAGTAGTACACTGCATTCATCGGAGCCTATGGACTGGACACCTGCGAAAGGTGGGATGCAAGAAGAGGGTTGGATGCGTCCTCAACGATTTTTCCCCCCTTCCGACCCGACTGGTCTGGAGGATTTACTCTCCAGGACTCAGATCGATGATGGGGACAGGAGGCGACAAACAATGAATTTCAAGCTTGCTGAGATGGTTGGTTGGAATGGTGGTAGTCAGACCGATGGGGTATGAATCTAATCTAGATCTATTTTATTTGTACGAGCATTATGTCTCACGGACATATTAGGCAGTCATCTGTTTTTCAGAATCCACCTTCGGTGACACCAACTTGGTCACTTGAGGAATCCGCCTAGCTTCCCCGCAACTCATATTCTACCAAGGGTGATTCGTTACTATCTGGTCATTGTCTGCATACCAATTAATCGGTCCGTGCCCCACTTGGCGACTCTTCCTTTTCCACATTAACTTCCTCAGTTGGCTCCGTCTTGCTGACTCCGTCTTGCTGATCCTGCGGACTAGGAGGAACTTGCATAACGTCCCATTCCTGGATGCCAAACACTTCTACCGTATTTTCCCAAGCAGCTTCTACGACCTTGTTCATGGTCGCTTCCTGTTCCTCGCTTCCTGCTGGGGAGTGCAATTTTGCAATGACCCATGCAACGCCACCTATAGCACAAGGCTCATTCCGCCCTTTGACGGTGTGTTCCCCCCCTTCGATGAAGCGCTCGGGCTTACATGAGGGAGGGAAGAAGGTCGGGGCGAGTGTTTCAGGCAGAGATCGCAAGAGGGTATGAGAAGCATGGCTGGACGTCATTGAGCACCAAGGTGCATCTATTTGATCATTTTTTGGTGGATTCAAAGTAGAAGAACTCTACGAATGAATGTATGCCTGGAGGAGCGATGTAATTAACACCGACCTGTCTCTAACATTAGCTTGTCTAGTGGAATCGATGCCGCTGCGGTGAGATTTTGTTTTGTTTTGAGGCTGCAACCGTTGACGCTACCAAGAGGCAATTAGACGGACATCAACGAGCTGATAAACATAGTTGTGCCTCACCTTATGTGAAATCCCATCGCAACCAAATCCTTAATCTCCTCCGTCGTCCCAGTAAAGCTATGCACCACGCCACCCATGGCACCCTCCCCTCGTCCTCCATCCTCCCCGAACCCTTCTTCCGTGAGGATTTTGATGAAATCCTGGTGTGCTGCTCGAGAATGGAGGAAGAGAGGGAGATGATGTTTCTTGGCTAGTGCGAGTTGAGACCGGAAGTGTTTCTTTTGGGTTTCGACAGGCGCGAAGTGGAGACGGTCATCCAATAGCAACTACCCGCCCCTTGCCTTTCAAAGACTTTGAGATGAGGTCATCGAGTGCTGCGAGATAAGCTGCTGGTCCGCCATTGTACTTGTCGAACTCGGTACTACGAGTAGGGTGGCATCCTATTGTGGCGTACATGCCTATGATGGCGGGTATCCTCGCAAGATGAGTCATTTATCTGGATCGGTAAGAGAAGGGCTGACCCAGCCGACGAGCGAGATTGATAGCGGAGCGGGATTCCCTGGGAAGAGCTAAGTGACCTATGTTCTAGAGCGATCGATGTGTTATTACCTTAGACTGCCTCCCGTTATGATGGCGTTCTTGACGCCAGCGTTGAGAGCACGCTTTATGACATCGTGCAAGTCATCTAGTACGATCTTGGATTGATCATTCCATGACGACGCCTATGACCTTTGGGGCTGACCTGGATGTTTTCTAGTCCCTCTATAGATCCCGTGGAACACGGGGTCGGTGAGATTCAGTCCGATATCTGTCAGTTATCATTGAGGAAGAAGATGATGAATATAGTAAACGACCGATTGGCAAGATCTTCTCCAATATGCATCCATCAAGCAAGCACTCGCCTATGAACCTCAGGCCCTGCGTCGCGGTTTTCGACATGTCCTTAGGGACTGTTAGTGATTGTTGTGGCCGAGGTTTACAGCCCGTTCTTTCGAGGGACCGGGCCTTGTACCGGGTTGTTGCCACGGGACAGCTCCGCGCCTGTTGAGGCTCTTGTGGCTCGTGGCTGGCATGGTAGGTTATATCTACCTCGTTGAGGTGCAGCAGCTCACGCATGGACAGGCACTATTGGTTGCCACGCTACTATGGAGCCAGTTCCTGAGTACGCTATACCAATATACCTAGCTCACACCTGTTTTGATCCTGCTCATTCCCAGCCTTGTTCCCATCACAGTTTCCCTCTCCGTTGCCGAGTATACTGCACTTCGAGGAGTAAATCGACTCTAAATTTAAATTTGGCCACGTGATTGCATCTTCCACTAAATTAATCTTGACCTCTGAAGGCCATTTCAGGCATCGCGTGCTTATTCCCCAAATCATGGAAGACATGGACATCCCGTCTATGTCGTCAGGTCCTGTTGGCTCCCGCTTCGTCTCTGAGACTGAGCTCGATCAAGCTAAAGCCAATCGCGAAGCACAGTGGAAAGCCGCCTATGCACGGTTAGTGTCGCAATGTCTAGCATTCTCGCATAGTCTCCTATGTTTTCGAATGGATGTTTCTTATCCGGTGTCTCCATGGATACTCTTCTCTGTCGAACTTCTGGATCATCTCATCGGATGATGCTGGGATTTATGGCTACCCTAGACTGGGCCAAGAACCGCCTCCCGTACAAGAAGACGCAGAATATGATGGCAGATCATTGTACGAAGTACGTTATGAGGCCATTGTCCCCTGTACATTCCTTTCTCTTTCATTTTTGTTATTTGACTCATAAGCGCTTCTCTCGTGTACTGGAAATTGCGTATTTTTAGAGACTTCAGACGAACAAGGTATGGTATCTTCACCTAGTCGGAAATTTATTGAAGAGAATTCCCATTTCCAATTGTTGTGACGGGTGCATCCAGCAACTGAAGCAAGACGAATGGGAGGCAAAGAATAAATTAAGTATGTGATTGCTTTTTGCGTTTCTCTCATACCTGAGGCTCCTTAGTCACTCGTTGTGCACCTAGGTAATCAATTTCGCGCATTAGAGGAAGATGAAGTGGTCTTTCTGGATGCTATGCGGGAAGAACAGCGAGCCGAAGAACGTGCCCGTCAGGATAAAGATAGTGAAGAGGTCCGGAATTTTAAAGAGTGAGCCTTCGTGTGCCTAGTTATTCCATCTATGTCGCTGACCTCTGTTCCTTGCTAGAGCTGTGGCTTCCCGGGAAAGAGCATTGACTGGGCCTCCGCCTCCCATCCTCGCCTCAAATCAAACAGCCTCATCTAGTAGTCCCGCCACCAAGAAGGAGCCGCCACCAAAACGCAAGTCCTCGGTTGGGAAGAAAGACCAGAAGACACTTTTAAAGGGCATTATCAAGAAGAAGACCACGAACACCAAGTCTTCGGAGAAGGTACTTCAAACACCTTCTGATGCACACTTAAGGGCTGGTGAGAAACGCGCGGCACGCATTGCCTCTTCGGAAGTGCTTGACGATGGTCCAGATTCCAAACGGATAAGAAAGGGGGATACATAGTAGTCTTGAGTGGTACTGCGGGACAATTTAGGACGACTGGTGCACATTCGTTTGATCTTCCAGCGTCTCAATTCCCTGTACTAATCCCTCATGCCTGGCTAAGATCGTAGTGAGGTACAGTTGTTACATGTCCAAAGTCAGAGGGTGTGGAGACTTTAGATTCATTCTTGCATGATGATCTTTGGGTCGACGACTCGGCGATTCGACTTTGGTTATCATTGTCGTTCCTAAATGATGTCGACTCAGGTATGACGGCACCCTTACAATTGATTACAATTTCCTCCCAAAGTCCCAATGGTCTGCGAAGACGCGGATATAAAGTCCGATTCAATTACATCATAATACGTGACTTTACCGAACGGAAGTCGGGCGCTTCAATCGCAACTACTGAAGTCTTTCCTATCCCCTCTGACCCAACTAAGCCATGATGTCTCATCATGATCCTAATTCTGACAATGCCTCTATTGTGTCGAAGCGGAGCATTTCAAGTATCGCATCTAGGCTCTCTGCCTTATGGCCCAAGATTCCTTCATCATCACGAAAAATTCCATTAGCCATCTCCGAAATGTGCTCCTACATCAAGACCACATTAGATGCAGACCTCTCTCCCATCAAGGAGCTGGTTATAAGAGAGGAGAAGGGTAGATTTAAGCATGAATTCTTGCTTATACTCCTGGCTAAGCCATCAGGTGAAGAGTTCTGGGTGCGCCTGGAGAGGGGGCGGCCACCCGGCCGCCTAGATAAGCTATTGTCCAGTAAATTGGATGCAAATGACATTGTAAGTGCTGTCGTCAATCTGTATTGCTTCTTTATCGCATCTCCGGTCAGGTAGTCATTTCGGGGAAACATGGTTCATTGCTAGGCGAGACCAAGAGTGTGAGGAAGACACGGGTCATTTTTCAGAACCAGCCTTCGTTGAGGGATCTGTTTTATGTTCTTGAAGCATTGAAACAGGAATCAAACTTTTACGAACCATGGCCGGTATGGATTTACTGTTCTGGGCTCCATTCATTGGTTCTCACTCCTACACTTGCTAGGAAAATTGTTATTTCTTCGTGTCAGTAATTGCTGAGCACCTATGCTGCCTCGACAACGCCTGCGAGATATCAGGACCCTTAAGGTGGCTTCATCTTGGAGGAGCAGCCCGAGAAAGGATTCGTCAGAGGATCTCTTCGTCTAATCAGTCGGCGTCCCTTTCTAGTGCCGCCTCCTCCAGCGAAGGCCCCTCGAAACACGACATTCAAGCCTCTCAGTTTCCTGGTGGTGTCTCAGATATAGTGAGATAGGTCATCCGAAAGGATGCAAATTCCCACTGACACTCTCACCATTGCAGATTCCTTCATCATCACGAAAAATGATATTAGAGATCTCCGATATGTGCTCCTACATTGATGCCACACCAGATGCGGACCTTTATCCCATCAAGGAACTGATTGTCAGAACAGAACACTTTACGCATGAGGCCCTGCTTATACTCCTGGCCAAGCCATTGGGTGAAGAGTTCTGGATGCGCCTGGAGAGGAAGCCATCACCCGGCCCCTTTCTAACCAGGCTAGTGTCCGGCACATTGGATGCAAATGACATTGTAAGTACTGTTGTTGATCTCTATTGTTCCTTTGTCGCATCTCCGGTCAGGTAGTCATTTCGGAGAAACTTGCTAGATTGCTAGGCAAGACCAGGAGCGTGGGGAAGACACGGGTAGTTTTTCGCAACCAGCCTTCGTTGAGAGATTTGTTTCATGTTCTTGAAGCATTGAGACAGGAATCAAGGTTTTACCAACCATGGCTGGTATGGATCTGCTGTTCTGGACTTTTTTCATCGGTTCTCATGAATTCTTATCCTTGCTAGGAAAATTGTTCTTTCTTCGTATCGATAATTGCTGACCACTTATGCAGCCTTGACGATGCCTGCGAGATATCAGGAGGTTCACGGTGGCTCGATTTCGGAAGACAAGTCCGAGACAGGATTCATCAGAGGATCTCCTCGTCATATCAGTCGGCATCCCTTTCTAGTGCTGCATCCTATAGCGAGGCCCCCCCGAACCACAACCTCCAAGCCTCTCAGTTTCCTGGTGGTGTCTCAGATGAAGTGAGATAGGTCATCCAGGATGCATACTCCCACTGACACTCCCACCCATGATCTCTGACTTCGAGAAGTCGGCTAGTGATTCATCTTCTCTGGGAACGAGCCTATCTGATGAAATTCGAGATGGTGTATCCATTCAAGCCCCGCTCGGTGATCCAGTCCCAGATTGTGTATCAGAGGGAACAGCAACTGCGAACAAAACATTCACAGTGAGCTGTTGGCTCCTGAAAGACTTCATGATGGCAGCTCATTGATCTTCCACAAGACCATTGTGTCCAAGAATTCGGGAGACCACACGGAGCTGGCTCCTCAGCATTCTGGTACTCTGAGGGTCAGTGCTTGTTCAGTTCTCCCGATGAATATAGATTAATTCCAGCCTCATGATAGACCCGCAAAGCCCTTAGCTAGTTCTGCTTTGGGTTGGATGGGAGTCTTGTTCGGATTCAGTTCATAACTGCAGGTGCCAAACGATGAGACACCACCGGCTAGTAAATGCCAAAGTGGTAAATGCGGGACGCACGTATATTAGTTCCTTTGTTTACCACCTTGATTGGTCTGCATTTCACCTATATATTGAAGCGGGAATGATGCTGCTTTCCACTTTGGTTGCCACCCACTAGTACGAGTTTACGATTTGGAAGCGGAGATGGAGAAGGTTGAAGCTGCCCAGATTTCATATCGGACTTGTCAGCCGCCTTTCTCATTATTATAGTACACCAAGTGGCTCACATTTTCACGTGCGACTGTTCACGTTCGACTGTTCTGGGCTGGTCCACAGAGAGAACTGTCTTACATTACCGGGTTGCCGTCCTTGTCTAGACCTGCGGGAACTGCTCGGTGACATTCACAATAAATTATAAACCTGACGTACCAAGGTTGCTTCTAGATCCCATACCCAGATACGGCTTCACTGCACACATCGAAGCCAGATTGGACGATGCCGCCACGGAGTCGAGGTCGCCGCCGAACACATGCACAGAAACGTCGCGGGCAAAGCTCGAAGTCATGAGCAATGTAAAGTTGGCAAGAGATTCCGGCAGCCACCCTATCTCGCCAAAATCGAAAATGACCGGTCGCCCCGTGACATCAACGGCAAAATTGCTAGGGTTCATATCGGACTGGGTGAGCACCAACGGTTCGCCAGCAATACTGATCTTGGCCAGGCCTGGCTGTCGTCGCTGTAGTGTTGAGACGGCCTGAGAAGAATGTATAACATCAGCAAGGGAGCAAGGAAGCAAGACGAGGTCAGACCTTATTTAGGAAGCGTTCCAGGGCCACGGCGCCCGTAAAGGGCAGAGGCGCATACTTGTTCTTGAATATTCCGTGCCAGGCACGGCCTGATCCCAGAGGGCCGAGGACGACACCGGGGGGAACTGGTTGACGACGCAGCCAGAGGACGGCTGCGGCTACCTTGTGGACGAAGATGTCCTTCGAGACTTGAATCGTCTCGATGGGCTCTATAATGGCGTAGGTCAGAGGCTCATGTGGGAAGATGTGGTGGACTATGGGCACGCGCGGCGCGCTCGGGTCCCTTTGGGCAACACTAGCGATTTCCATCTGCATCATGGCTTCAGACGAGAAGCACCAGGAGTCGCCAAACTTGACAAAGTAGTTGGCGGCGTGAATAACGAAAGTAATGCAGCGCCTATAGTCAGGCTGTCGGCCATAGGTTTGCTCGTGCTGGGTGCAGGCGGCTATAATAGCCTTCTCATGGGCAACAAAGGGATTGGTCGAAGACATGGGTACAAATGAACCTGAAGAATGGATGATGGGTCAAGGAAGGACAAGGTGGAGAGAAATCACGATACGCACAAGATGGAGGGGGAAGCCTTAGCGGGGGCAAAAAAAAAAATACGTATTAGTGGTGGAGCCGCTTAAAAGAAAGGCAAGCTATGCACGAAGACGAGTTGAGGCGTCAACGTTGTCTTGCAGACGTCAAGGACAACACAAGAGAAGGTGGAGGAGTGGAATCTGAGAACGAATACATATTAGTGGTGAGCCTGCTTAAAAGAAACGCAAGCTACGTACGAAACAAGTGTAGGCGTTGAGGCTATTCCGCAGACGGCAAGGACAAGTGTGGGGGGAAAAGTGGTTGGACAGCTGTTATCGGCCACACGCATCTTCTATACACTCCATAATCCGGATCTAAACTTCTTATGACGCACGATAAGTCAATTCATGCGGTTGTCATGCGACTCGTGCGAATCGTCGAGACTCAGAATGTTTATCAGCCTCGTTTTCCAACTGTTCTTCGCCATTCCAACCATTTCCCCAGAGATTACTACGTTGCTCAGATATTGACGACACTACTAGGCTGTGGAAAGGACTCGGGGCATACTTGGTGCAGTTGCTTGAGGACTGCAGAAACATCGTCTACGAACATCTACATGGTGACATGGTCTGAGCGAGTTTCCGGGAGCACAAAAACTTCGGAGCTCGTCCCCGGCGTAGGTATATGTAATAGATGTTCTTGCCTTGAACTCAAATCTTTCCAGTGACCTTGGGACATGGGTTTGACGAGTGGGAGAAGTCGTTTGGTTCAACCTCCAAGAGCCCCGGCCATGCTATGAGCCTAGATGATTCTCACAAATTCGGTTCATTGTTGAAGCATCATCTCTATACTGCAGTGAGTTTCTCTGCGCCATTTCTACTCCCGTTCTGATCAGAAAATGCACAGTTCGACGACGCCGAAAACATTCAGTCGCGTCGTAGCGAGTTGAGAATGAATCAAGAAATATCGAGCTCTTCTGATCTTGAACTCGCTCTCTGGACAATTGAGCATCTCTCATTCTGCGCAGCACTGGAAGGCCTTTCATGGCAAAATCGGTACCAACTGAAACAAGAGGTGGTTGGGCTCGAGGTGACTTTCAATAAGGATGTGCCCCAAAAGGCTCAATTTGTTTGTAAAAGTTGGTCTTTACTGGTTTGTCGAGTCGATTGCAACAACCTCAAGATCATACAAGTCCTGGATCACTTTATACGCAAGTTGTTGCCGCACTGGATAGAAGCGATGGGATTGATGGATAGGGTTGACGCCGCTTCTCTTGACCTCTATCGTGTGGGGAACTGGACGGTGGGTAATTTGGTCGCTTAATGCGTTTCGGTTCTCATTCTTATCTCATGCGAAGCGTGCATCTAGCGTCATGAAGGAACATCGAATCTTCATCTGGCACATACAACGGTTTATCCTTCGCTCGAGGCAGACACTGAGCCAATGGCCCTTCCTTGTGTTCACAGGTTCGCTCACGTTTGAAGTTGAGCCGGCAGAAATAGTGTCTAGTTTCGCCACCATAGCATCATACGATACCATTTTGGTGTCTTCTGCGGGTACTTCTCAGGATCCCTGGAGTAGGGGACCCATGAAGCGCTGTGCTCATCTGCGTGCTGTATGCTCTGTCGCGTACTCGCCGGACAGCGCCCGCTTGGCGTCCGCATCGAGAGATAGGGATGTTGAATTGTGGTGCACCACTGGTGCTTTACTGCATACGCTGCGCATACCTTTCCCCTGTGTCTTCGTGACCTTCTCTCCTGATGGTGAAAAGGTGGCCTGCGCTTCTGAAAGCAACCTCGTGTGTATATGCGATGCAAAGGGAGGCGCATCGATCGTCACCCTCCGGGGACATACCAAGCGTGTAAATTCCCTTGCATACAGTCCGTGCGGCACACGTCTGGCTTCGGCATCCAAGGACAGGACCATACGTGTGTGGAATCCAGTGGATGGGTCTCTCCTCACTCTTCAAAAGCACTCCGATGCTGTCATGTCAGTAGCATATTCTGACGATGGCTCTTTAATGGCTTCAGCTTCGTTCGATGGGGCCGTTCGTATTTGGGATACGGCGACGGGGCACCAAAAGAGCTTACTCCAGATACTCAGTGCCATATATTGTATCACATTTCATCCAGACAATGAACGCGTCGTCTTCGCTTGCAATGACGAATCTGTTCGTGTTTGGGACATCCATCGCTTCGGTCCCTCCGTTCGACTTGAGGGCCACACGGATACTATGGAATGGTTCAAATGGCCGTCACATTCGCACCCTTAAAGGCCATACCGATGAAGTATATTCTGTCGCATTTTCCCCAGACAATACACAGTTGGCGTCGGCATCACGAGATCGCTCGATCCCCATCTGGGATGTGAAGGATTTGAACCCGCCTGCTGAATCGAGAGACGGTCTCTTTACCATTGCTATATCCTCGAATATGAGGTTTATCGCAGCTGTAAGGGGAAGCAGAGATATCCATCTCTTCGACAGCAAGTCCTCCGAACCGCGTACCAAGCTGCCACACTGATTCTATCACTTCAGCATGCTTCTGACGACACCCATCTTGCCACCACTTCGCGGGACCTGACGATGCGGATCTGAAATGTGTGAAGAACATCCTTATGGACTGTAGAATGGGATTCAAACCAGCGGAAGACAGACTGGAGGCTCCATACCATATGAGGTATTCCACGGACGGCCTAGTGCTCCGGGTTTTGGGATCAAAAACCATGGTCTCATCTGAAGAGGCAACCAAGATTTATTTCGACACTCAGAAATGGAATGCTATGTGGGATGTGCCTCAGACCACGAACTTCCCTAGGACTTACTTGCCAGAACCAGATTTTCCTGTAGTCCTTCATCAGAACTGCCTATGCGTGCGCCGCAGGGTTTCGTTGGCGTGGCTCCCTGACAATTTTGAGCCGATCTCGGATGTGCTGCAAATTGGGAGACGAGTTACGGTTGGTGGGAAACATGGAGAAGTAGTTCACGTCAACTTTGAGAATCAAGATCCCAAGTTTCCGTCGTGTGTATATAATGTTAGCACGGTAAGCGAGCCTGGATAGTTGTACAATACAGTCCATAGTGTGAAAGACGAAAACACGGATAAAGTCCATTTCGAGGAGCTACGCGTCGACGCCGTACAGAAGGTACAATGTTTAAAAAGGGCAGGAGTGGGTCCGAACCTGGGGGAAGGAGGGAGTTGAGGCGCCGCTTTTGATAGATGCGAGCTGACAGGAGCAGGGGTCTAGTGACAGAACATCAGGTTATTTAGACTAAGGCAGGGGGTAGGGACCTTGGGCCCATGAATACGTCCTTCTTCGCCCTTTACGTACGTACATCCCGTTGAAACCCGCTGAAACTGTAGTCAGCATCGTAACCTCAGTAAACAGCCATGAACTCGCAATGCGCTCCCCCTATCAAGATCGTAAAGAAACTCGCTGCGACATTAACCTTTGGTGATGAAGGCCTTACTTGAGACACGGCCGAATCTTGCGTCTACCAACGGGTCTCTGTAGGACAATTTCTACTCAGAGTCACGTTCAAGGACGATGTTACCTCTTTCGAATCCATTCTTGCTGATGATAAACTCCACTGAGAAAAAATGGTTGGCTCACAATCGTGACGATGGACGGTCTCCTTCGCTAGAGGCCGAAAACGTTCCGCACAGCACACAGGAAACCACTGTTCTTCGATGTGGCCTTCAACTACATCGAATTACCAATGGATCGCTTGCGAGGGCGTACACAGAAAACATCGCTAAAGGCAACTGTGGTTCTTGTCCCTGCTTCTGATGCCGTGAGGAATCCCACTGGCACACCGTCACCGGGCGATGCGAAGAGAGCGGAAAAGAAAAGCGGCTGGCTACGGTGGTTGAAGACTCCAATCAAGATTGTGGACAACGCTTCCTCGTATAGCATTCGGGGTATCTTGGGTAGATGGTGGGGCCGGAAGTGCAGTACGCTTACCATCAGGATTTTGGGACGAGTAATGGTTTGTTAGGAAATACATTTTTGTTGCTGAGGTTG
>WNFI01359266.1_pt1 | contig 19433 bp, 21 predicted proteins | sample 5400471 | NCBI WGS metagenome assembly WNFI01 (sample SAMN13153348, study PRJNA577476) | soil metagenome | isolation source: 100 cm saprolite on Douglas fir-dominated hillslope | place: USA:California | collected 2013-09-17 | reverse complement strand
CGGGCCGCAGGTAATTGAGCAAAAGCAGAATCGGACGCGGGTCGTGTATCGCTCGTCCGCTACCACCAATTTCCTTTCCCTGGCGCTGAATCAGAACGCCGCTTACTGGGAAATAGCGCACGTTCTGGTGACGAAGCTCTCTGATACGGAGCGCCTGCGGACGGATGTGCAATTGTGCTCCGAGACGAATGCGAGCCAATACTCAACTTCTCGCACCCTGGGCAACATACGCATGGCGGGCTTTCTGGGGCAGTGGACCATGCGAACTCTTCGCAACGAACTTATGAAACGTCTATTCCGTGAGCAATGGTCGATTGCCATCCAAGCGAAGCCTGACATGCCGAAAATGATTTTCGATCACGGTTTCAGAATCATGCGCCCCCCTCGGGATCGTTTTTACGCCGATCCGTTCCTGATCGAGAGAAATGGGCGCAGTTATCTTTTCTTCGAAGATTACAGATTTTCTTCCCAAAAAGGCCTGATTTCCTGCTGCGAGGTGGACAGCGAGGGCAACTATAGCAAGCCACGCATGGTGCTGGAGCGCAAATATCATCTCTCATATCCCTTCCTATTCACCTGGCAAGGGGAGATATATATGATTCCCGAAACTCGTGATAACGGAACAATTGAAATGTATCGGGCAAGTGATTTCCCGTATTCATGGGTCCACGAAGCGGTACTGATGTCAGACGTAGCTGCTACAGACTCCACTCTGCTGTACCATCACGATAAATGGTGGCTGTTTACAGCAGGCGTGCTCGATCACGCCTCGCCCGACAAAACATTGTGCCTGTTCTTCGCTAACTCCCCATTGGGGCCTTGGACGGCCCACCCGAAGAACCCCATCGTTTCCGACGATTGCCACGCCCGTCCCGCCGGTTGCTTGTATTTCGACAACGGACAACTGATCAGGCCCGGTCAGGATTGCTCAAAGGGTTATGGATATGCTGCTCAATTACACCGGGTGGATGTGCTTTCGGAGACGGACTATCAAGAGAGCCTGCTCACGAGCATCACTCCTGACTGGATCCCCGGAAGTCGGGGCATACACACATTCAATCAGAACGCTAAGTTTCGGGTGATCGACTGCAAATTCCGAATTTTTCGTTTCGGCTTCAACTTATTTTCCGCCTCTCAGAGATCGGAAGCCGAGTTTAGCAATTCGTTCGCCTGTGAATCCGCAAAGAGTTCGAGGTGATTATGTCCTACCTCGCAGGAGCAACAACCCGCGCTTTTCGCTTCAGCCTCACGTTTCTGCTGCTTGGAGCGATTCCATCGGCCCAAACGGGCTCTTCGCAAGTGCCCGTCTCACCGGTGAGAGTCGCCCCCCTACCGACACTGATTGGCGATCCAACAGATTCTGTCACCGGCGTAAGCGGCAATGTCGTCGTCCCGAGAAAAGCGACGCTCCCAACCCTAACTGCAAGCGGGGACTCCAGTTTTGAAATCCTGATTGGGCCCGGCGATTTAATTGAGGTCAGCGTGTACGGTGCGCCGGACTACATCAAGGACGTCAGGGTTGGTTCAACAGGTGAAGTCACGCTGCCCCTGGCGGGCACCGTGAAAGTCGGTGGCCTCACCCCGGCCCAAGCCGAAGCGCTCATCGCAAAGCGTCTCAGCGACGGCAACTTCTTCAATGATCCTCGGGTTTCCGTCCTCGAAAAGGAATTCGTTACGCAGGGGATTTCCGTCTTGGGCGAAGTGCAGAAACCAGGGGTTTACCAGATGCCCGGGCCACGGAAACTGTTCGACGCACTCTCTGCGGCTGGTGGCACCACTCCCCGAGCTGGCAACACCGTGTCACTTTTGCATCGGTCCGACTCACAAAAGTCGGAAGTTGTAACCCTGTCCTACGATGGCAAGTCATCCACCCAAAGCAACATCTATGTGTATCCCGGCGATACGGTTGTGGTGTCTAAAGCGGGACTTGTCTACGTCGTTGGAGATGTTCGTTTGCCCGGCGGGTTCGTCATGGAGAACTCGCACATGACGATTCTCCAGGCCTACGCTATGGCGCAGGGTGCCAACTCCACTGCCGCTCTCGACAGAGCTCAGTTGATCCGCAAAGTGGGACCGGAAAGCCATCCACAGGAGACACTCATCTCTCTTAAGAAGATTCTGTCCGCAAAATCGCCGGACATCAATCTGCAACCGGACGACATAGTTTTCGTTCCCACTAGTGGCGCTAAGGTAGCTGGTCGGCGAACCCTCGATGCCATTGTCCAGACGGCTACTGGCATGGCGATTTATAGCAGGGTTCCCTAGAGCCTGGTTCCCTTTGCCGGATGAAGCGACAGAGCGGTTTGCCTGATCGTGTGGGGCAAGGGCCGAACCGACGAAGGACAAAGAGATCATCAGGAAAGGTCGCCCCAGCCGAATAGACGGTGGACAGACATTGAAAATTCTGTGGATATATCCCGAGCTCCCTTATCCCCTGACAAGCGGATTTCTGCGAGGTTTTCACCTCTTACGTGTGTTAAGCCAGCGCCACACCGTTACTTTCTGTCCCTTACTAACCAGAAGCAGGTACCGCCCGGAAACCATCTCAGCGTTGAAGCCATATGCCGGGCAGATCGCAATTTTCAATAGATGCTGCGCTACCGAACCCAGATTTCTCAGGATATTCGGATTAGCACCTGTTCTTGGTAGGCGATTACAGGAGTCCTGGAACACATGGTGGGCAGTGAAGCAGATGGAGATCGCCGTGCGCAGCCTGTTAGAGCAGCAGATTTTCGACCTTGTGCTATTCCATGGCCGCGAGGGCTCTTCCCCTGTTAAATGGGTCAAGGTGCCGATCGTAGTTGAGCGGCGATACCAATTGCACGCGTATCCTCCAGCAGATGCGCCAATCCCGCCTATTGCTTCGGACGAGATTGTTCTTCCATTATGGGAGGGAGCGGCAACTGGAAGAGAGACTCGCGCGGAAAACGCCTTATCGGTTTTTCATCTCGGCGCGGGATCGGGAGAATCTCCTGGGGCCTTCCGATCGAAGTGTAATCGTGCCCCAGGGTGTTGACTATGACTACTGGAAACGCAGCTCGCCGCCTCCCGGAAGGAACTGCATCGTCTTCTCGGGAGTCATGAGCTATCCTCCGAACGCAGACGCGGCTGTGTTGCTATTGGATACGATTCTCCCGCTAGTACGGCGAGTACTTCCTGAACTGGAAGTACTGATCGTGGGCCGCGATCCTTTACCGAAGTTGGTGAACTTGGCCCAGCACTACCCCGATGTGACGGTGACTGGCGGTCGATGACATCAGACCGTATCTGGAACGAGCTGACGTATTTGTTGCAGCCCTCCCCTTCGCCTCCGGGGTTCAAAACAAAGTGCTTGAAGCCATGTCCATGGAAGTACCCGTTGTCACGACTCCTGTGGTAGCTGCCGGACTGGGTGTGGACGGCGTGGAACCGCAATTAGTCATCGGTCAAAACGCCGAGGAGATTGCTGCCGGCATCATCAGACTTTTGGCTCACGCCGAGGAACGTGCGCGTCTCTCCGCAGAAGGCCGCAGGTTTGTCGAAGCTCACTGCTCCTGGTCCCGCAGTGCGGAAAAACTTGAGGAGCTGTGCCTCACAGCGGCTGGGCGCGTGTGAGCGGATCCAATAGGTCGGATTGCATTTCCACGGGTTCATTCCTGGTCAGTCCTAAATAGAAAATCTTATAGAGGGGGAAATGAAATGCGTGTATTAATCACGGGCGGTGCAGGATTTATCGGTTCTCACCTTGCAGAAGCATTACTGTCTAGGGGTGACGAAGTTCTCATTCTGGATGACCTATCTACAGGCAGCTCGGAAAACATTCGCCACCTTAAGAATATACCTAAGCTGAACTACTGGATTGATTCGGTGATGAACAAAGCTCTGTTGGCTGAACTAGTTGATGAGAGCGATCTTGTCGTGCATCTTGCAGCAGCTGTCGGAGTGCGTCTTATTGTCGAGAGTCCGGTCCGTACGATTGAGACCAACATAAAGGGAACCGAGTTGGTGCTAGAGGCGGCACGCAAGAAAAAGAAAAAAGTGTTTATTGCTTCGACCTCGGAGGTCTACGGTAAGAGCACGCACTTTCCCTTCCACGAAGACGACGATCTGGTTTTAGGGTCGACGGATAAGGGCCGATGGAGTTATGCCGCATCGAAAGCCGTCGATGAGTTTCTGGCCTTAGCATATTGGAAAGAGAGAAAACTCCCGGTTGTGATTGGCAGGTTCTTTAACACAATAGGTCCGCGGCAGACGGGACAATATGGGATGGTGGTTCCGAACTTTGTTCGGCAGGCACTGGAAGGCCAGCCGATCACCGTATTTGGCACGGGCAAACAAAGCCGCTGCTTCTGCTATGTAGGAGATACAGTAGCGGCTTTGCTGAAGCTGCTGGATGCTCCTGAGTCCGTCGGTCAGGTGTTCAACATTGGTAGCTCTGAGGAGATTTCCATTGAAGACCTCGCCAGGTTAATCAAAACCAAGCTCAACAGCAGTTCGCCGATCTGCTACATTCCCTATGACGAAGCTTATGAGGCTGGATTCGAGGACATGCCGCGTCGAGTACCGTCGACCAATAAGATCGAACGGTATGTCGGATGGCAACCCTCTACTTCGCTCGATACTACGATTGATCTGATCGCCGAATACTTCCGGCGGAGGCAAAAACCGCTCGCGTATAGCTCGACTACGGAAAAACATAATGGCGCACATCAGCAACTGGAAAACACCGACGCGGTAGCCTAAGCCAAGGCGGGCGAATGGACGCCGCCGCTATTCGCCAATATGTTAAATTTCGCCTCACGCCACTCGTCGGCTCTCTTCCCTTCGGAGCCAGCAAATGCAAACCGGGGGTTCGCCACACAAGGATACCTACCAGATGAAAACACTACACATTGTGCATCTCAGCACGCACCCCGCCGACGACATCCGAATTTTTCAGAAAGCGTGCAAGTCGGAGGTTGCTGAGGGGTACCAGGTTACTCAGATTGTTTGCAACGATCGCGACGAAATCGTCGATGGCGTCAAGATACGAGCCTTGCCCCCATCGAAGGGGCGGCTCTCACGCATGATTGGTCTCTCCTGGAAGATGTACAGGGAGGCCAAACGGCAAAACGCTGACATATACCAGTTCCATCATCCCGATCTAATTCCGGCGGGACTCCTGCTTAAGCTTTCCGGCAAGAGAGTGATCTACGATACCCGCGAATTCTATCCCGACAAGATCCTCTCCATGCGATGGATTCCGGTAAAGTTGCGTCCGATCATAAGCGCGGCCTTCGGGGTCTATGAACGGATTACAAGTGCAGTGTGGGACCATGTGCTCGTGGCAGATCGCTACTCGGCCAGAGCGTTCACTGGTCTCCCTATCAGTGTGGTGCCAAATTATCCCCTGCTCACCTCTGTGGAACGCATCGCGAAGAAACAACACAGCAAGCGCAAGCTGATCTACGTTGGTGGGTTGTCTGAAGAACGCGGTCTCCTGGTAATGCTGAAAATTGCGGAGTTTAGGCCTGTTGCTTCTTCAGCCAGTGCCGGCCTACACATACGCAGGAGAAAACACCCTCAAGCTGTTCGAGTATATGTGGTGCGAGATTCCGCTGGTTTCTTCCGATTTTCCGAATCTGAGGCAAATCATCGAAGCGGCGCAATGTGGAATCTGCATCGATCCATGTAACGCGGAGCGGGCTGCGATAGCCATCATGGACTTGCTCGATCAGCCGGAACTGCGGCAACAGATGGGAACCAACGGTCGCGACGCGGTCCTCCGAGCCTATAACTGGCCGGCGGCGAGCAAAGTGCTGAGCCAGGTATACAAGAACGTACTCAGCGGCAACCGCTCCTCCGTTGAAGCCTTGCCGCTATGGATCAGAGTGCCAGTTGAGGCTGCTCCATGCAACACCGGTACCCTCCCATAGCTAAGAGAATTTCTATCCCTCTTTGCGAGCGAGTATGAATGACGGATCGTTGTGGTTAGGAATTCAAAGGTCAACACATGGCAAAACAGCTGATGAAGTCCATCCAGCGAGTCTTGGTGCTCGCCCCACATACGGACGACGCCGAACTAGGCTGTGGTGGCACGATTGCGAGATTGCTTAGGGAGGGTGAAGACGTTTTCGTGGCAGCCTTTTCCACAGCGGAAGAATCTCTCCCCCCCGGAGCAGCGCCAACCCGGCTCCGCGACGAGTTTCTAGCTGCAATGCAGACGTTGGGGATCCCGCCCGAAAAGACCTTAGTATTCGGATACCCAGTTCGCCGCCTGTCCTATTACCGTCAGGAACTATTGGAAGAATTAGTAAAACTACGAAGCCAAGTCAATCCAAGTATGGTGTTTCTCCCCTCCGCCAGCGATCTGCACCAGGATCACCAGGTACTCAATGTAGAAGGTTTGCGCTGTTTCAAAGACATGACGGTCTGGGGGTACGAACTACCGTGGAACAATATTGGGTTCCCAGCACAGGCCTTTGTCACCCTGGAGCCCTGTGATCTGCAGGCGAAGTGGAAAGCGCTCCAGGCATACAAGTCGCAATTTGAGCTTGCCCGCCCCTACTTCTCGTGGGAGTTCATCGAAGGTCTAGCGCGAGTTCGCGGAGTGCAAGTGAAGGCACCTTACGCCGAAGCCTTCGAAGTAATGAGACTCAAATGGTAGACAAACCAGCAACAGACGGGTCACGCCAGCCTTCGGCCATGAATGCGGTCATGGGAACAAGTGCGGCTATCCACCAGCCGAACTACATTCCCTGGCTGGGTTACTTTTTCAAGATTGCCCATGCGGATAAGTTCGTCTTTCTGGACGTGGTGGTTTATCCAAGTGGCAGCTTCGTCAATCGGAATTCCATTAAGACGCCAACCGGTCCGGCATGGCTAACGGTCCCGGTAATTACAAGTGGCCGATTCGGCCAGCTCATCGGTGAAGTTGAAACGGATTATATGCACCGGTGGGCAGGCCGGCATCTGACAACGCTCCGGAGCAATTACGGTAGGGCGCCATACTTCAAAGAGACACTGGCCCTGCTTGAGCCCCATTACTCCGTCGTCGCTGACAAAAGGATCTCTTTGGCAGATTTCAATATTGGAATGATCTGCTCAATCGTCACTTACCTCGGCGTCAGTACACAGTTCATGCGCGCAAGCGAATTGAACGTATCGGGTCACAAAACTGACCTGCTTCTAGACATATGCCACGCGATCGGGGCAAAGACATACCTCGCCGGAACAGGGGCTAAATCGTATCAGGAAGATGCAAAATTTGAGGATGCGGGAATTAATCCTGTGTACTCTCCTTTCTCGCAACGAAGTTATCCTCAACGGTTTGGTGAATTCGTTGGAAATCTATCTATCGTCGACGTTTTGATGAATTGCGGTTGTCTAGGGACGAGGCGATTGTTAGGTATCGGGTCCGACTAAGGCTGATTGCGCGGTTTTCGATAACGCCAGGGCGTGAAGTTGAGACTGACTTACTCGTAGGGCAATCAGGCGTCAGGAGCATCTCAAGTGCGAGTGTGGCTGGTAAATCACTATGCTCTTCCGCCGTCCGAACCGGGTGGTACGCGACACTATACTCTTGCCCGAGAACTGATTCGTAGCGGACACGATGTTACGGTTATCGCGTCAAGCTTCAATCACGCAACAGGAATGCAAATGAGTTGTGCGCACGGAAAACTACGCACCTTTGAGAAGTTTGGCGAGGTCCCTTTTCTGTTATTCCGTGTACCCGCTTATCGCGGCAACATGGCCCGACTGTGGAACATGTTTGTTTTCGCATTTGAAGTATGGTTGGGCCTGGGTACCAAGGCAATGCGCAAGCCAGATATAGTAATCGGCTCATCTTTGACCTTGCTTGCGGCTTTTGCCGCGGAGCGACTGGCTAGACGACTATGTGTTCCTTTTGTCCTGGAAATACGCGACCTCTGGCCGCAGACGCTCATTGATATGGGTATGCCCCCACGCCACCCTGCAGTAGTCGGGTTTGGAATGATCGAGCGATATCTGTATCGCAATGCGGACAAGATCGTCACCCTCTTGCCCAATGCTTCGGAATACATGGTGCCAAGAGGAGCGCGGTCGAACGACATTACCTGGATCCCGAATGGAGTGGACGTGGAACTCATGCCATCTCCACAGGTTCTGACTCCGCATGATGTGTTCACGGTGATGTACGCGGGGTCTCACGGTTTATCCGACGCTTTGGATTCTGTGCTTGATGCAGCGGGCATTCTGAACACGGAAGCCCCCGGCCGCTTCTGTTTCCGCTTTGTTGGAGATGGCCCGAATAAACCTGAACTGCGCCGGAGAGTTGAAACTGAGAACATCGCCAACGTTGTATTTGACGAGCCGGTGCCGAGGCAACAGGTTTTCTCCACATTGCAGGACGCTGACGCATTTATCATCACCGCAAAGAAAACGGACTTATACCGCTACGGTATAAGTCCGAATAAACTTCACGAATATATGGCTGCCGCGCGTCCGACCATCTTTGCGGGAAACTCACACAATAATCCTATCGCCGAAGCGGCAGCGGGTATCACCGTAGCGCCAGAAGACCCAAGGGCCATTGCCACAGCGGTCAAAACACTGGCCGCCATGTCGGACGATGAAAGATGGAACATGGGGTTGCGCGCCCGGCGCTACATAGAGGAGCATCACGATTTCACAGGGCTTGCCCGCCGCCTCGAGCGAGTCCTGCAGGACGCCCTTGCTCCTCCCGAGGAAGTACAGAATGAAACGCCGAGTATGGACGTCGATCGCACTGCCACATTTAAGGTGGAAAATGCTCACACCCAATAGATCCAGGAAGATCATCGTGAACGCTGACGACTTCGGGATGAGTGCTGAAGTCAACCGGGCCATCGTAGAAGCATTCGACAAGAATGTGATTTCAAGTGCCACCTTGATGACCAATATGCCCGGATTCGAAGAGGCCTGTGCCCTGGCACACCGCCATCGACTTCTCGGCAAGATCGGAGTGCACCTGAACCTAACCGAGGGTTATCCACTGTCAGATCCCATTCGACGATATTCGCGTTTTTGCGATGACGTCGGGATGTTGCGGAGTAGGCAAACTCGATTTCGGTTGTCGAAGGAGGAGAGGCTCGCCGTCGAAACGGAGATTGCTGCACAAGTCAGGGCGTGCCTGGATCGTGGATTGTGTCCGACTCACTTGGATTCACACCATCATGTCCATACGGAGTGGGCCATCGGAACGGCTGCCATTGCTGTTGCACGACAGTACGGGATAAAGGCCATCCGATTGTCGCGCAACTGCGGCCCCGGGATCGATTTTGTCCACAAGTTATACAAGTTGCTATATAACACCAGGCTGCGGATGTACGGCTTGGCGAAGACCCGATACTTTGGTTCCTCTGCAGACGTGCAGGAGATTCTTGCGACTGCATCGGGCGATGTCGAGATAATGGTGCATCTGACCTCCCATGATGCCGAAAAAAGTCCCGATCGCAGCGGGGACATCGGACTCGAGCGCTGGTTTGCCACGCATCAACTCGCGAGCTACCTTTGAGCGCGGGTTGTGGGTGGAACACGCTAAAGCAAGAGACTGATAAGAAGCCAAGAATGATGAAAAGCAATATTCTCTTGAAAGCAACGCATGCAAACGGTTTTCCCATACTGAGAGCCAACTGCGGACGCTGGTCACGCATGGCGGCCATAACCCTCTTGATCTGCGCAGCCATATCCGCTCTGGCCTTGCCAGACTACCGACCCGATGCAGCAGAGAAGCCGATCAGAGATTTCTACATCTCCCCTTACGGCAGTGATTCTAACGCCGGCACTAAAGAAGCACCGTTCTCGAGCTTTAAGAAGGCCGATTCTATGGTTCAGGCGGGCGGCACTGTGTATGTGCTGCCGGGAAACTACAACGGATATACAGCTCAACACACGATCCGACTTGCGACGAGCGGAGCCGAATCAGCTCGCATACGATGGATTTCCGATACTAGATGGGCCGCTCGAATTGTCGGACACGTGAACCCTGCCAACCGTCTTGGGTGGGGAATCGTCGTTGCTGGGAATTATGTTGATTTGGTCGGCTTCGATGTGACGAGCAATGCCAACATGGGGGTGTGGGTATTAGGCACTCATGTGCGCGTCATCGGCAACCACGTCCACGATATTCCTGGGCAGGCCGGTTGCTCGAGCTACGGCGCCACCGGTGTCGAGCAGGGCAACTACTTCGGAGGCTACATGGAAGTCATCGCCAATGTGGTGCATAACGTCGGTGCAGGCGGCCCCGGAAGCTGCAACAAGTATCATGGTATCTATTTGGCAGCGCCGTTCGACACTGCCGTCAATAACATCAGTTATCGCAACGCCTCCAAGGGCATCGTCACCTGGCACGCAGCCACTCACAACAGGATCAGCAACAACACTGTTTTTGATAACGATGTAGGTATCCTCGTTGGAGCGGGCGACTCGCCCTGCTATCAAACCTGCTTTGCCGACTACCTGGTTGTCTCCAATAACATCATGTACCATAACAAGACTATTGGGTTCTGGCAGTACTCCAAAGTTGGCAGGCATAACGTCTACACTAACAATTTGGCTTTCGCGAACAGCGTTCGCAATGTTCTTCTTCAAGGTGACTGTGGGAACGCTGCCTTTGCGACTTGCAACTCATTTGACAAGGCCGTTTATGCGGATCCGCAATTTGTGGATCCTACAGGAAACTTCTTCACGGGCGACTACCACCTAAGAATAGCCAGCCCCGCACTGAAGGCCGGCACAGTCATTGGCGCTCCACCGACCGACTTCGATGGTAGGTTGCGGCCGACTAACTCCGCTCCCGACCTTGGCGCTTATGAGTCTGGGGGCGCAAGTGGCGAAAAAGGCGATCTGAAGCAAGCAGGACGAAATGTACTGGGAGGTTGAAGTTCTATGAAACGTATCGCAATCATAGGTGCGGGGGGATGTGCCCGGGAAGTGGCTTGGCTGCTGGAAGATATTTCCGCCGCGAGCAATCAAGAGGCTTACGGGTATGCAATGGCCGGTTTTCTGGTGAGCGACGCGAGTCGAATCGGGCCTTACGACAGCCCTGTCCTGGGAGATTTCTCGTGGCTTGAATCAAACCATGTCGATGCCCTCGCCATAGGGATCGGCACTCCGGCCGTAAGGCTCAAACTTGCGGAAGAACTTAAAGAGAGATTCCCACACATTGCATGGCCGGCACTTGTCCACCCCGGTGTCAAATGGCAGCAACGAACGATGCAGGTCGGTGAAGGTGTGATCATCTGTGCTGGCAGCATAGCCACCGTGAATGTTCGGTTTGAGCCATTCTGCATGGTGCATGCGTCTTGCACCATCGGCCATGAGGCTGTGATCGGTCGCGGTTGCGTGCTTAACCCAATGGTCAACATATCGGGTGGAGTTGAACTGGGAAGTGGCGTGCTCGTCGGCACCGGGGCCCAGATCCTGCAGTACGTGAAAATTGGCGACGGTGCAACGATTGGCGCAGGAGCGGTAGTGAACAAGGATGTTAACGCAGAGACAACCGTGGTTGGAATTCCCGCCAAAGAATTGATCAAGAAATCAACGGTCGATGCTGTAGCCGCGACGGTGTCAGCGGCGGCATGACATCGCCATGTGTATGGCAGGCGGCATAAATCAGGCGGAAAATAGGTGAGCCTGCCAGCAATAAGGCGTCTCAGATATCACCATGGCCACCGCGCGATAACGTGCTCGAGACTGCAAAGTGAAACGGCTATTTGATCTAAGTGTCGGGACTGTTGCCCTCGTCCTCATGTCGCCGCTCATTCTATTGATCGGTTTGCTGGTGGTAGTATTCCTCGGGAAACCGATTATTTTTCGCCAGCAACGCCCTGGATTGAACGGAAAGCTCTTCACGTTGTTGAAGTTTCGCACTATGACGGAACCCGTCGGATTTAGCGAAGAGTTGGTGCGGGACAGTGCTCGCATCACGTCATTTGGACACCTTCTGCGTAGCACCAGTCTGGACGAGCTGCCTGAACTCATCAACGTCATTCGCGGCGAGATGAGCATCGTCGGTCCCCGGCCGCTCTTGGTTCGTTACCTTGGGCGCTATTCTCCCTTTCAGATGCGCCGCCATGAAGTGCTTCCCGGCATCACGGGGTGGGCTCAAGTTAATGGTCGAAACGCTGTAAGTTGGGACCAAAAATTCGCAATGGACGTCTGGTATGTAGATCATCACTCCTTGTGGCTTGACCTGAAGATCATTGTTCTGACTATGTGGAGGATCGCCAAGCGAGACGGAATTGACCAGCTGGGCGTGGTTGGAGCATCAGAGTTCATGGGCAGCGGTACAGTGGAGAATTATCCTGGAGCAGTGGCGACTGTGTCTTGCGATGCAGGCAAGTTCGGTATTGAAGAGTCCAGGCCATATCGCTGAAAAACAGCAACACACGATGACATCTCGACAGTGACAATATGTGCCGTGCTGAGTCCGAGTGCTGGAGCCGGCATGGCTGCGAATGGGGCTCTAGGCCAGTCGTGGCTTACGCTTCAAGGGTGATCAAGGGCCATCGAACTACTCACAAAAAGGAGGCAGTATGGAAAGCAAAGCCACAAAACCAATTTCGGCAGAAATGTTTCCTGGGCCGGGCTTTCGCGTGAAAGCGGAGTTTCATCGTTTAGATTCCGATTTCATGGAGCAATTTACAGAATTTGCCACTCCGGATATCTCTGACATGCTCAACCGGCTATACGCCATGGATTCTGCGGTCGCCTGCCTGACGGGCAAGCATCACCGGCTGTGTGGTCCGGCTTGTACCGTTAAGGTGTTTCCAGGGGATAACCTGATGGTGCACAAGAGTCTCGACGTGGCTATGCCAGGCGACATCGTGGTCATCGATGCCCATGCTTCTTCCATGAATGCGGTATTGGGCGATTTGGTTTCAACCAAGGCGAGACATCGCGGCATAGCTGGCTTCGTCGTAGATGGGTTCATTCGCGACTTGCCCGACATCCTCGAATTGGACTTCCCAATATTTGCACGCGGTACAACGTCCATCGGACCACTCCACCGCGGACCTGGTGAGATCAATTACCCCATCTGCTGCGGCGGTATCGTGGTGAACCCAGGCGACGTCATCGTTGCAGACGGTGCGGGCATTGTCGTTATCCCGCAGGAAATTGCATCCGATCTGCTGAAGAGGTTGCGTAACCAGAAAGCCAGCCAGGCCGCGTATCTGGCGGGCGTCAAGCGCGGTGATTTTTCCAACGCCTGGGTGGACAGAATCCTAGTGGAGGCTGGATGCACTGTCGCCCCTACAGGTGAAAGTGTAGCCGCTTAAAGAACCGGAGGAATTCAGATGTCTTCAGTGATTTGCCGGCCGAGTGTGGCCAAAATCCTTTACGTTGGGTATCGCTTGAGAGAGGCTTACCGCGCGCGGCGTTCGGATACGCGCCTCGCTCTCGAGCATCGATCTCGCTTCTATACCGAACTATGGCATGATGCTGCATCTCAGCTTGGGGCCGCCGTCGAGCCGTTAGGAAACGAGATTCTGGAGATAAGGCTCGGCCGGAACTGCACGCGTGTTCAGCAGAGCATTACTGCGATCGATTCTTCAATCAACGTGGAAGTGGCCCGGAACAAGCCGGTAGTCCACCGTTTGCTGGCACAGAGGCATTTGCGAACGCCCACTTATTGCGAGTTCACGCTGAACGAGATTCCCAAAGCCGTCGCTTTTGTCGAACGCGCCGCAAGCAAGTGTGTCGTAAAACCTGCGAACGGCGGCGGTGGCCGGGGAGTGACGACCGGCATCACTGGAAGTCTTGACTTGGTCCGCGCCGCCGCAAGCGCAGCAGTGTACGGTGGCGATCTCATGGTGGAACAGCAGGTGCATGGTGACGTTTACAGGCTTCTTTATTTGGATGGTGTATTGATGGATGCGGTTCTACGAAAACCTTCTGCGGTGGTAGCCGACGGAAAATCTACTGTTCGGGAACTGATTCGCCTGGAAAACGAAGCCAGGCTGAACACAGGGCCTAACCTTGCACACGCTCTTATTGTGATCGACATGGACGTGCAAAGTACGCTCTCGGCGCAGGGTTTGACACTTTCTTCTATACCAACAAAGGGAACAGTAATAACCCTTAAAATGGTGATCAACGACAACTCGCAACAGGACAATTTCAACGCGAAGCATCTGCTATGCAAGTCAATCATTGAAGATGGCGCGGCGGCCGCAGCGACCGTCGGCGCACGACTCGCAGGCATCGACGTGATCACGACTGATCCCTGTGTTCCCTTGGCCGAGTCGGGCGGCGTCATCCTGGAGGTCAACACAACACCGGCATATCACCACCACTATTACAAGCGGGACGGGAGTTATCCTGTCGCCGTACACCTCTTGCCATTCCTGCTCGCTAACAGCGTAGCGGAACACATCAGTGTCTGAAACAAGCTCTATAGAAGCGCCAAATCCATCCCGGGACTGCAACCGCAACGCTGTTTCACTGAAAGAACGATGAAGAGATTCTCACCGCAGCAAGTTCAAACTCTGGCCGCAGAACTATCGACCCGCGTTGGCGTCTCCGGCGTCGACGCGGCGATCTTTTCAGAAGCGCTTGTTGATGCGGACCTTCATGGCGTCGGAACACACGGCATATCTCGCCTGAACATCTATCTTCAGCGTATCCGTGCAGGCTTGATCGATCCGAAGGCCTCCCTCAGCCTTGAGCGGAGACGTGGATGCATCCTGACGCTCGATGCCGGTAATGGCCTCGGTCAAGTACAAGCCGTTAAAGCACTAGAGTTGCTCGTTCCTTTGGCAAAGCGGAATGGAATCGCCAGTGCAACGATCCGCAACTCCCAACATTTTGGAGCATTGTCTTACTACTGCAATCTGGCTGCGCAACAGGGCCTCGTGCTTCTCGCCATGACTAACAGCGCACCAGCCATGTCACCTGAAGGGGGATGCGAACCGTTCTTTGGTACAAACCCGATTGCCGTTTCCTTCCCCACCGGTAAAGGGTTCACCGTCAAAATCGATCTGGCTACCTCAATTGTTGCTCGAGGCAACATCATTGCCGCGCAGAAGAAGGGAGAGCCCATTCCTCTTGGCTGGGCGCTGGATCCCAATGGAGATGCCACAACGGACCCACATAAGGCCCTCTTAGGCACAGTACTCACGATGGCGGGACACAAAGGCTACGCCCTAGCCCTGATGGTGGAGCTGTTCAGCGGAGTACTTTCGGGATCTGCGATTGGGCCCGATATCGGCTCCCTGTATAAGGATCTTGACCGTAAACAGGATGTCGGTCACTTCTTCTGCTTGTTCGATATCGAAGCCTTCTTGGACATGCCTGAATATATTGAACGCATAGATCAGACCATCGACCGCATTAAAGCCAGCAAAAGACGTCCCGGTGTGGAAGAGATCCTTGTCCCCGGCGAACGCTCGTCACGTACAGCACGACTCAACGCGTCGCGCGGCATCGTTATATCGGACCCAACGCTCCACGAACTTGAGCACTGGTGCGATGAACTAGATGTTCCATTTCTATGTGACGAGGTAGCGAACTGAGATGCCTGACATCCGGATCACCGAAGACATCCGCGGGCAAGCAGTACCATCTGGGGTTCCGCGGCAAGATAGCGCGCTCGACATTGGCCGACGCCAACGAGAACCACGACTGGCGCATCTTCGATTTCGCGCAGGTGCTGATCTGCACGGCCCGGCCACTCCATGCCCGCGATCCGCTGGGTGTCGATCTTGGACCAGATCCTGTACGCTCTGGATCCAACTACTAGACAACCACACGCCACCATCACCGAAAGGGAGGTCGAGTTGCTGCGGTGGATGGATGGGCAACGAACTGTGGCTGAAAGCTCTTGGCAGATGAAGCGTTCCGGAAAAGACGCGGAGGTGCAGCAGGTTATTCGCCTACTATTATTCTTGGTGGGGACCATAATGCCCTTTCAATCGCCAGGAGTTTGGGTGCCGCTGGTATAGAGGTTTATGCCATCAACTATCCGCATGCAGATGTCGGGTACTCTCGGTTCTGTAAGTGGATAAATCTACCGGAAAGTGTTGCAATCGCACCAGAGTCTTGGGCAGCGTACCTCCTCGGACCGGAGTCTGATCATCTGCGAGGCGCGGTTCTGCTGGCGGCGAGTGATGAGGCAATTGAACTCATCGCTGAGCACCGCCAGGCTCTTTCTGCTAAATTCGCGCTCGATCTATCCAATCCGGCAGCGCAGCTTTGCATGCTTGACAAACTGTGTACCTATCGTGCCGCGGAGGCGGCGGGAGTACCTACTCCAAGGTTCTGGGTGGCCGAGACACGAGAGCAGATCAAAGAACTCGAAGCCGAGTTGGTCTACCCTTTGATCCTCAAGCCGCTCCTTGGCCACAAATTCAGCAAGAGATTCAGCGGGTCCTACTTTGTTGCCCGCGACTTCAAGGAGTTGCTTGACAGCTTTGATGCGGTTGATAGTGCCGGTATCCGCACATTCCTCGTCGAGTTGATTCCAGGACCTGACGATCGACTTTGCAGCTATTACACCTACCTCGACGAGAGCGGGAGGAATCTAATCAACTTCACTAAGAGGATTATTCGAAGGTACCCAGTGAATATGGGTAGTGCGACCTACCACATCACTGACGACGTGCCCCGTGTTCAAGAATTGGCTTTAGCGCTCCTTCGTCAGGTTGGATTACTAGGTGTAGCAAATGTCGAGTTCAAGATGGATGAGAGGGATGGCAAGCTTAAACTGATCGAATGTAATGCACGTTTTACCGCCGCGGATTGCTTGCTCGTCGCCAGCGGATTAAATTTGCCGTTGTTTGTATATAACAGACTGACTGGTCGCGCACATACGGTGCCGTCCAGTTATCGTTTGGGGATGCGGCTATGGAAGCCAGTCGGAGATTTTCTCGCTTATCGGCAACTGAATAAAAAGGGATTGTTACCTTTCAGGGCTTGGATACGCAGTATCATGCACCCACAGATTTTCCCCGTTTTCCGGTGGAATGATCCGCTGCCTGCTATCTTTAGCAACGCCCGTTTGGTTCGTTATGCTTGGTCTCGCCTCCGGCTTTTGAAGCTAAGTAGGAAAGATGGTGCTGCATCCTTGCAGCTGTCGCGCTTGCCGCAATCGTCGACTTCACCTTCGACCATCAGTGTTAGGTCTGATCTTCACACGCAAATCGAACCGATTATTGAATTGCCCCGGAAATAAGCGTTTGGCCGTTTATCGTGATGGACAATAACCCACACCAAAGCACGATCGGAATTTTGTACCCGGGCGAAATGGGATCCAGCTTCGGGAAGTTGCTGTGCGAGGTTGGCTTTCGCGTCGTCACGACCGTCGAGGGCAGAAGCCCTCGTACCCACCGCCTTTGTCATGAGGCCGGGCTGAGCGTCGTTGATTCGCTTAGCGGAGTTCTCGCGCTCTCCGATGTCGTGATATCACTCGTTTCACCCGGCGCGGCGCTCTCCGTGGCCAGAGACGTTGCTGCGCATATGGAGGGCTCCTCCCGAAGCCTGCTCTATATCGATGCGAACTCCATCTCCCCCATGACTGTGGCACGAATCTCTGAAGTGCTGTGTCAAGTCCCCGTTGATTTCGTCGACGCATCGATCATTGGTTTAGCCTCGCAACTCCGGCAAAGGGGGACCTTATACCTCAGCGGATCGCGCGCAAAAGAACTTTCAGGTCAGTTCGAACCCATCATGCGTGTCAAGGTCGTCGGGGATATGCCCGGCCAGGCGTCGGCTCTCAGAATGATTGTCTCGGGGATAACGAAAGGCTTGTCGGGGTTGTTCATAGAGACGATGCTGGTCGCCCAGGAAATGCATCTGCGCAACGAAGCGATTGAGGCCTGCGATGAGATTTACCCCAGCATCATGGAATTGGTCAGACGGTGGCTACCCACGTATCCACAGCATGCCACGAGACGATGCGAAGAACTACAGGAAGTTGAGGAGACGATGTTGATCAGTGGTTTGACACCTCGAATCGTGCGCGCCGTCCGAGAAGTCATTTCCGCTTTAGCCACCGCCGACTGGCCTGACCATGACCCTCAGCAGTGGACAATTGTCGAAATGATTGGGCAGATACGTAAGGAAGGCACATTGCAGTCGTCGGCGTCTCACTCCGATCAACCCTTAGAACAGTCGCGCAAGAATGGATTGGGATCTGGGGAGCAACCAGTCACCATCGCCGGATAGCGATGACGGGCGCCTTTGTGTCTCTCGTCAGGTTTTCCTCCCTACGTTCCCAAAATGGGGCCGACTTTGCGCATTTCTGGCATTGACGCACCTCGGTTTGCGCCTCATTTGAGTCCAGAACTGCCGCGCTCTCGCCTCAGCATGCAGGCCGCGGGTTTCGGGGTTCATCGATTGGCTGCTATCGCCATCTCCATCCTGTTACTGGCCACCAAGTTGCCGTGGTGGGAACCGATTGGGTGCAGTGACCAACCATGCGTGTCCACGAGGTTCATCTTATGTTGCAAAAAATACACAAATATAAGTCGTATGCGGGTATGCGTATCCCGGACCAGGTGTTCGAGAATATCTACGCTGCGAGCTCAGATCCGTATGGATACACTTCTAGTGATTATGAGCGCCAGAAATATTCCGCTACGCTCGCCGCGCTTTCGCGTGAGCGGTACACGAAAGCGTTCGAAATTGGATGTTCTATAGGTGTCTTGACAAGATTGCTTGGAGAGCGCTGCGACAGTCTCCTCTCCGTCGATGTCGTGGAACGCGCCTTGCAGCAAGCAAGACAGCGATGTGCCGCAGAACGCAATGTCAGGTTTGCGCGAATGCGTGTTCCCGACAACTGGCCGAACGAAACCTTTGACCTGATCGTTATCTCTGAGGTTTTTTACTATCTAACTGAATCGTCGTCATGATCGGCTCATCGCCTTGGTCAGCGATTTCGCGCGAGTCATCGGTCATGAGCAACATAACGAATATCGTCTCGATCTCCTTCGTCGGATCGAGCCGTGATCATTCGGCTATTAAATTCAGCAATCTGCGCCAGACGGCCTTGAACGTCACGCCTTAACTCGGAAGACAGCGTACAACAAGAGGTAGGCGGGATCGCCAAGTCCATCCGACCGAGGTCCCTGGCCCTTCTATTTCAGGAACATCGGTGTTAGGCTCCCAGAACGCCGTCCCGCCTGATTACGTCTCTATATAGTTCCAGGAGAAGCTTAAAAGGTGCGACTCGCGATTCTCGTAGCCCGTCAATGAAATAACCCCATCTGGCGAGGAAAACTCCTCGCCGAATGGGGTTCATGTTATGGCACATCTCGCCGTTAGTGTTGGTACGCTCCGATATCGTAGCCAGCGCCTTGAGGACGCAGATTACCGTCGAAGTCGGAGGTCGGGGGTGGGCCAATGGTGGGATTGCCGGTACCAATCGTGGGCGAACCTGCCTTTTCGTGATAATCGCCGGAACCATCCGCTTTCCAGTTAGCGAATGTAGTCCCCAGCGCAGGGTCCACAGAGAT
>WNFI01646824.1_pt1 | contig 19440 bp, 15 predicted proteins | sample 5400471 | NCBI WGS metagenome assembly WNFI01 (sample SAMN13153348, study PRJNA577476) | soil metagenome | isolation source: 100 cm saprolite on Douglas fir-dominated hillslope | place: USA:California | collected 2013-09-17 | reverse complement strand
CATCCTCCATCCGCGGGGGCCGTCGCGTCTCCTCCAAAGAAAGCGCGTCGTAGCTCAGCTTGCTCACCGCCTGGACGCGCTCGCGGCCTTCGTCCCAGACCAGCTCGACCGAATCGCGCAGCGACTCGGGGAACAGGTCGAGCAGCCACTCGGGCTCGATGGCGGAAGCCAGCCGGACCAGCGCGCCCCGCCCCCGCTGCGGGCCCGCAAAGCGGCCGGCCTGGAGGTCTCCGCGCTCCTCGACGTCGACCGCCACCAAGAGCGGCGCCTCGCGCACCGCCGACGAGGCCGCGAGCTGCGCCGTGCCGCCCGCGGAGAGCAGCAGCTCGGCCCCGTTTTCGGCGCGGCGGCGGGCGACGCGGTCGGGAAAGGCGGCCAGGACGGCGATGCGCAGCGCGATCTCCGCCGCTTCCCGCGCCGCCGCCCCGCCGACGGTCGCGCCCGAAGCGCCGTCCGCCCGGGCGTTTGCGGGCGCCCCGCGCAGCAGGCGCAGGAGCTGCGCGCGGGCACGGTCGATGCGGCGCGCGGCGGCCGCGTCGAGGCCCAGCGCGCGAAGCTTCTGCGGCGCGAACCGGGCCCGCTCGGCCTCGCCCATCAGATCGAGCAGCTCCAGGAGGTCCGACGGGCCGGTCGGCCCCCCCTCGCGCATGGCCTCGCGCGTCCGCGGGTCGCCCTCGGCCAAGATCGCCGCCAGCGCGCAGCCGTCGTCGCCGGGTCCGCGCGCCTTCGCCTCCAAGAGGAGCCGCGACAGGCGCGGGTGCAGCGGAAAGCGGGCGGCGGCCCGCCCCAGGGGTTGGATGGCGCCGCCGCGGTCGACCAGCGAGAGGCGGTGGAGCAGCGCCTCCGCCGCTTGCAACGAAAGCTCGGGCGGCGCGTCCAGCCAGGGCAGCGCGCGTGGATGAAGGCCCGCGGCGCGCAGCTCGAGCAGGGTTTCCGAGAGGTCGAGCCGCTCGATCTCCGGCGCGAGCTGCGCCGGCCGCGCCTCGAAGTCGTGCCGCGTGTAGAGGCGCAGCGCGCGTCCCGGAGCGGTGCGGCCGGCGCGGCCCGCCCGCTGCTCCGCCGAGGCGCGGCTCACCTTGGCGACGCGCAGCGTGGGCAGGCCCGTCCAGGGCGAGTGGCCGGCGATGCGGGCGAGCCCGCTGTCCACCACGGCGGTCACGCCCTCGATGGTGACGCTGGTCTCGGCCACGTTGGTGGCGAGGATGACCTTGCGCTTTTGCGCCGGCAGGAGCGCGCGGTCCTGCTCGTCCGGCGGCAGGTCTCCGTGCAGCGGGAAGACGAGGAGCGACCGGTGTTGCGCGAGCTCCGCGCACGCCTCCTGCGCCTGCCGGATCTCCGCGGCGCCGGGCAGGAACACGAGCGTGTCGCCGGCGGTGCCCGGCGCGGTCAGCTTGCGCACCGCCGCGGCGACCTGTTCGGAGAGGCGGCGCTCGTCCGGCTTTTCCAGGTGCTCCACCTCCACCGGGAAGCGGCGGCCCGCGCTGCGCACCACCGCGCAGCCGAGGTGGCGCGCGATCGGGTCCGCATCGAGCGTCGCCGACATCACCAGGAGCTTGAGGTCGGGCCGCGCCGTCCGCTGCAGGCGCAGGATGCAGGCGAGGGCCACGTCGCCCTGGAGGTGGCGCTCGTGGAATTCGTCGAGCACCACCGCGGAGACCCCGCGCAGCTCCGGGTCGGCGAGCAGCCGGCGCGCGAAGAGGCCCTCGGTGACGTAGCGCAGGCGAGTCGCCGGCCCGCTCACGTCCTCGAAGCGGACCTGGTAGCCCACCGTCTCGCCCGGCCGCTCGCCGCGCTCGTCGGCGACGCGCCGCGCCGAGAGCCTTGCCGCGAGCCGCCGCGGCTCCAGCACCACGATGTCGCCCTGGCCGCAGAGGCCCGAATCGAGGAGCGCGGGCGGGACGCGGGTGGTCTTGCCCGCGCCGGGCGGCGCCTCGAGCACGAGCGACGGCCCCTGGCGCAGGCGGTCCAGTACCTCGGGCAGCGCCTCGTCGATGGGCAGGCGATCGAGGCGGCGCGCACGTTCCACGGCGCCCGGGTATACATCGACCATGGCGAACCCGCCCGAGTCGCTCCAGGATCGCTACGCTCCCGACAATCAATGCTTTGGGTGCGGGCCGAAGAACCCGCAGGGCCTGCGGATCAAGAGCCGGGTGCAGAAGAGGCCCGACGGCGGCGAGGAGCTGGTGGCGGACTTCGCGCCCGCGCCGCACCACATCGCCTTCCCCGGCGTGGTCAACGGCGGGATCATCGGCGCGCTGCTCGATTGCCACAGCAACTGGGCCGCGACCTACGCGTTGATGCGCGCGCAGGGGAGCGAGACGCCCCCCTGCACGGTGACCGCCGACTTCCACGTCAAGCTGAAGAAGCCGACGCCGCTCGGGCCGCTGGTCGTGCGCGCGCAGGCGGTTGAGGTGCGCGGCGACCGCGCGGTGGTCGAGGCCACGCTGGAGTCGAACGGAACCGCGACCGCCACCTGCCGCGGCACCTTCGTCGCGGTCAAGGAGGGCCATCCGGCCTGGCACCGGTGGTGAGGGCGGCCTGGCATCGCCGGCTCAGGAAGACGCCGAGGTGTAGCGCCGCAGCGACGCGCGCCAGGCGAGCCGCGAGAGCAGCGCGAAGGCGAACGCGCCCATGAGCGCGCCCAGCGCGGTCTGCAGCGTGAGCTTGCCGAGCAGCGCGAGCGCGGGATACGTGGTCATCAGCGCCAGCGGCAAGACGTAGGTGAAGAGCACCGAGAGCGGGCCGCGGAACACCGAGCTGGGCCAGCGCGCCACGTCGAAGATGCTCTGGAACAGGAAGAGCAGGTTGTCGACGCGCACGGCAAAGAAAGCGATGGAGATGACCGCGATGGCGATGGCGTACAGCACAACGAGCGCGGCCCCCAGCATGACCGCCGCGGCGGCGAGCTGTCCGAGGGACGGCGTGCGGTGCAGCAAGTGGAAGGCGTAGCCGAAGATGGCCGAGGCGGCGGCGGCGTCGAACAGCCGCCACGGCTCGATCTTCTGCAGCGAGACGAAGAGCTGCGCGTCCACCGGCTTGACCAGGATGAAATCGAGCGTGCCATTGCGCACGTGCTCGACCACGCCGAGGAGGCTGGGGCTGACCACCCCCTCGAGGAAGCCCTTGAGCGCCGTGAACCAGCCGATCACCACCAGCACCTCGGCGAAGCTCCAGCCCGCGACCTCGGGGCGGTTCTGGTAGACGACGAACACCGGCACGAGCGTGACCCCCGTCCAGAGCAGGGCGAGCCCGCCCTCGATGAAGAACTCGACCCGGTACTGCAGCGCCAGGGTGAGCGACGCTCGCAGCAGCGCCCGCGCGACTTGAAGGCTGTTTGGACGCGCGCTCATCCGCCGAAGGCTCCGAAGCGGCGCATGCCCGCGCGCCAGAAGAGGTGGACGGCGACGAGCGCCGCCGCGACATAGGTCCACTGGGCGGCGAGCAGCAGCAGCGCCTCGCGGTGCGAGGGCCGCCCCAGCATCAGCTCCACCGGGTAGGAGAGCAGGAAGCGGAAGGGGAGCTTGAGCGTCACCGCCCGGATCGCCGCGGGGAACAGGTCGAGCGGGATGAGGTAGCCGGAGAGGATCGAGGAGAAGCCCAGCCACGCCTCGAAGACGTTGACCGCCGAATCGACGTAGAGCGCGAGCGTGCCGATGAGCGCCATCACCAGGAAGGTGAGCAGCCACGCGCCCAGCATCGCGGGCACGAACAGGGCCCAGTGGACGGGGTCGTGCGAGAGCGACCCGCGCCCGGCGACGAGCAAGCCCGCCATCACCGGGATGGCGACGACGCCGCGCAGCGGCACCGCGGAGAGGTTCTCGGCGCTGTAGGCGATGAGCGGGTGGATGGGGCGCAACAGCCGCAGGGAGAGGGTGCCCTGCTTGATCTCCCAGGTCATCTCCCAGACCACCCAGGCTCCGGTGAGCAGGCGCACCAAGAGCGTCGAGACGTAGTAGGCGGCGAACCCCGCCTGGGTGTACCCGACGACCGGGCCGTTGCGCGCCACCGCCGCCCACAGCGCGAGCATCACCAGCGGCATGTTGGTGCTGAACATCCAGATCACGAACTCCGCGCGGTAGGCGACCGCCGCGGCGAAGCCCGCGCGCAGGAGCGCCGGATAGGCGCGGGCGGCGGCGCGCAGGCTCACTCGGCCTCCACCGCGGCGCGATCCTGGGCCTGCGCTGTCCGGCTCGCGCCCGGTTCCGCTGCCTCCGCGCGATCTGCAGGATGGCCAAGGCGTCCCTCTGCTCGACCACCCTGCCGAGCGCCTCCAGGTCGCGCGCCTCGACCTTGCGCGACAGCCGCAGCAGCACCCGCTTGTCGGGCCGCACCCGCCGCACCAATTCGCCCAGGGCGCCGTCGTAGATGAGGTGGCCCTTGTCGATCACCAGCACCCGCGGGCAGAGCGCCGCCACGTCGTCCATGTAGTGGCTGGTGAGCAGCACCGTGGCGCCGAAGCGCTCGTTATAGGCGCGCACGAAGTCGCGCACGGTGGCCTGCATCGAGACGTCGAGGCCGATGGTGGGCTCGTCGAGGAAGAGCACGCGCGGCCGGTGCAGGAGCGCGACCGCGAGCTCGCACTTCATCCGCTCGCCGAGCGAGAGCTGCCGGGTCGGCTTCTTGAGCAGCTCCGAAAGGTCGAGCAGCCGGGTCAGCTCGGCGAGCATCTCCTCGTACTGGGCGCGGGGGATGTCGTAGATGGCCCGGTTGAGCAGGAACGTCTCCGCGGGAGGCAGGTCCCAGAGCAGCTGCTGCTTCTGGCCCATCACCAGCGTGATCTGCGACAGAAAGGCGCGGGCGCGCTGCTGGGGGACCATCCCTGCGACCGACACCCGCCCCGCGGTGGGATGGAGCAGTCCCGACAGCACCTTGAGGGTGGTGGTCTTGCCCGCGCCGTTCGGACCGAGAAAACCCACCCGCTCCCCCGCGTCGATGCGGAACGAGATGTCGTCGACGGCGCGAACCAGCTCGGTGGGCCTATGGAACAAGGATCGCAGTGCGGCGCGGACGCCGGGTGGCCGCTTGTGGACCTTGTAGTGCTTCTGCAGCCGTTCGACCTCGATCATGCGCGCGCCCTTTCTGTCCGCCGCCCCGCCTTGCAGACCCCGGGTTCCGGGAGAGGTGCCCTCTTGCCTGCTATACTAGAACTGGATGCAAGGGGACCCATCGGGGGTGGTATTCGAACTGCGCGTGCTCTTCCTGCGAGAGCTGGAGGAAGGGCACGCCCGCGCCCGGATCGCGCTCGCAGCGGTGCGCGCCGACGCCGGCGACACGGCCGCGCTCTCGGAGCTGCGCGACTTCTTCCACAGGATCGCGGGGTCCGCCGGGGCGGTCGGCAAACCCGTGCTCGGCCGGCTGGCCGCCGCCTGCGAGAGCGCGATGCAGCTGCAGGGGCCGCCCGCCCCGCCGCTGCTGTTGCGCATCGTCGAGGACGGCCTGGAGGGCGCGGAGGAGGTGTTGCGCGCCGAGCGCGTCCACTTCGAGGAGCAGCCGATCTCGCAGCCACCTCCGGCCGGCGACCTGCCGCCCCGGCGCGAGGGCAGCCCCCCGCGGATCCTGATCGTGGACGACGACCGTTTCAGCGCCCGCCTGGTGGGGAACGTGCTGCGCAGCGCCGGTTTCGACACCAGCACCTGCACCGAACCGCAGAAGGCGATCGATCTGATCAGCGCCGACCCGCCCGACATGGTCATCCTCGACGTGATGATGCCCGGGATCGACGGCTTCGACCTCTGCCGGAGCGTGCGCTCGAGCCCCTCGCTGCAGCTCTTGCCCATCGTGTTCCTCACCGCCCGCGCCAATGTCGAGCATCGCGTGCGCGGCTTCGCGGTGGGCGCCAACGACTACCTCGCGAAGCCCTTCGAGCCCAAGGAGCTGGTGGCCCGCGTCCGCTCGCACTTGCAGCGCCTGGGCGAGCTGCGCGAGATGGCCGTCCGCGACGGCCTCACCAGATGTTACAACAACAAGTACTTCAAGGACCGGCTGGAGCAGGAGCTGGTCCGCTCCCGGCGCTACAACGGCGAACTCAGCCTGGGCATGGTCGACATCGACCACTTCAAGCGCATCAACGACACCTTCGGGCATCCCGCCGGCGATGCGGTGCTCTCGCACCTCGCCTCGCTCATCACCGCCTCGCTGCGCTCCAACGACGTGGTCGCGCGCTATGGCGGCGAGGAGTTCGGCTTCCTGCTCATCGAGGCGCAGGTCGCCGAGGCGGCGGTCATCACCAACCGCCTGCGCGAGCGCATCGCCCGGCACGAGTTCGCGCTGCCTTCGCTCTCCGGCGGCGACCTGACGGTGCAGGCCACCGTGAGCATCGGCCTCGCCCACTTCCGTCCGGAGGACACGGTCGCGAGCCTCATCGGCCGCGCCGACGCCGCGCTCTACAAGGCGAAGGCGAGCGGCCGCAACCAGGTGCGGCTCGCCACCTGAGGCCTGCCAGCTAGATCCGGAAGCCGCCCAGGACCTCGGAGACGCGGTCGCTCAGGTCCTTGAGCGTACCCGCGGCCTGGGTGGTGGTCTCGAGCCTTCGCATCGTCTCGTCCATCATCCGCGTCTGATCGGTGACCGCGGAGAAGATCTGGGTGATGCCGGCGTTCTGCTGCGAGACCGCCGCAGCGATCTGCCGCACCGCCGAGGAGTTGTCGCGCACGATGTTGGACAGCTCGCGCAGGTTCTCGCCGGTGGCCTTGACTTGAAGGAGGCCGCCCTCGATCTTCTGCGAGCCCTTCTCGGTGATCGCCACCGCGCCGCGGATGGCGCCGCCGATGTCCTCGAGGATCTCGCGCACCCGGTTGGTGGCCTGGATGGATTGGTCCGCGAGCGAGCGGATCTCGCGCGCCACCACCGCGAATCCCTTGCCGTGCTCGCCCGAGCGCACCGCCTCGATGGCGGCGTTGAGCGCCAGCATGTTCGACTGGTCGGCGAGGTCCTTCACCGTCTGGGTGATGCCGCTGATCTGCTGGGTGCGCTCGGAGAGCTGGGCGATGCGTTGGGCGATCTCGTCCACCTGCGCGCGGATGTCGGTGAGGCCGGAGAGGCTCCTCTCGAGCGCCTGCTCGCCCGAGATGGAAACCTGGTCGGCCTTCTCGGTCAGCTTGAGCACCGTCTCCGCCTTCTGCGAGGCGAGCAGCGAAGTCTGCTTGATCTCCTGGGCGGTCACCTGCGTTTCTTGAAGAGCGGTGGCCTGGCGGGTGATGGTCTGGCTCTGCTCGCTGGTCGAGATCCCGAGCTCCTTGCCGGCCTCGGTCAAGAGCTTGACCGAGTCCTGCAGCGCGGAGAGCACCTCCTTGAGGCGCGCCACCATCTGCTGGACCGCCACCGACAGCTCGCCCACCTCGTCGTCGCTGGTGACGAGGATGGGCGCCGTCAGGTCGCCGTCGACGATGCGGCGGGCGGCCGCGGTGAGGCCGCGCAACGGGCGCACGATCTGGCGGCCCATGTAGAGCGCGACCAGCGCGGCGCCGAACAGCGAGAGCAACGTCGCCTCCCAGAGGCGGAACTGCGCCTCGCGCAGCTTGGCGCTGGCGTCTTCGGGGTCGATGCCGACGTGCACGATGGCCCCGGTGATCACAGTGGCCGGCACGTCGATGACCGGGTGGCCGTCGATGGTGGTGTCGCTCACCTGCTCGCCCTCGCGGAGCACCTTCAGATCTTGGGCCGGGAGCTTGCCGTCGAAGGTGTGGGCGATGACCACGCCGTTGGGGTTCACCACCTCCACGTACGCGAGTCCGGCGTCGCGCTTCACCGAGGCGATGGTGGTGGCGATGGCGGAGTCGGGCATCTCCACGAGCCCAGAAGCGAGGGTGGTGGAGATGGCCTTGCCGCGCCCCAGCGCCTCTTTGCGCAGGACGCCGCGGAAGTAGGTGACCTCGACCGCGGAGATCACCGCGGCAAAGAGGACCAGCAGCCCGATCACCAGGACGAAGATCTTGGTGAGCAGGTTCATGGAGCGCTTCTTCCTCGGTCCGGCGGTGTTCTCGGTCATGGCGTTGCGGTCTCCGTGCAGAGCTCGGCGATCAGTGAGGCGATCGAGTTCAGCGGCACCACACTCTGCGCGGCGCCGAGCAGATGGGCGGCCTGGGGCATCCCGTAGACGACGCTGCTCGCCTCGTCCTGGGCGATGGTGGTCCCTCCGGCCCGGCGGATGGCGAGCAGGCCCAGCGCGCCGTCGTCGCCCATGCCGGTGAGGACCACCCCGGCGGCGTGCGTGCCGAGGCTCCTGGCGAGCGACTGCAGGAGGCGATTCCCGGAGGGCGTGTGGAGGCTCGCCGGCGCCGGCGCCCGCAGCGCGCCGCGGGCGTCGAGCTCGAGGTCGCGCCCGTCGGGTGGCAGGTAGACGTGGCCGGGCAGGGCCTGCGCGCCTTCCTGGGCCACCTTCACCGGGAGCTGCGAGACCGAGGAGAACCAGCGCAGCAGGCCGGCGGTGAAGCCCTCGGCGATGTGCTGCGCGATCAACACCGGCACCGGCAGGCCGCGCGGGAGGCCCTTGAGCAGCACCGCCAACGCGGGCGGGCCGCCGGTGGAGGCGACGATGCCGATGGCGTCGATCGGATGTCTCCCCGCCCGGCGGCGCACCGGCGGCGGCGGGACGGCGGTGGGTGGCGGCGTGCGGTACGAGATCCGGCGCACCACCGGCACCTCCGCCATCAGGATCACCGCCTCAGCCACGCGGTTGCCCCACTTGCGGAGCTCGGCTGCGCCCGCGGCCGGCTTGGGCAGGAGCTCGAGCGCGCCGGCGGCCATGGCGCGGAAGGAGAGGTCGAGCTGCTTCTCCTCCGAGACCGAGCACACCACCAGGATGCGCGCGGGCGACTGCGCCATGATGGTGGCGATGGCGGCAAGGCCGTCCAGCCGGGGCATGTTGACGTCCATGGTGATGACGTCGGGACGCAGGGTGCGCGACAGCTCCACCGCCTCCATGCCATCGCGCGCCTGGCCGACCACGCTCACGCGCTGCTCGCCGGAGAGCAACTCGGTGAGCGCGGTGCGCATGGTCGCCGAGTCGTCGGCGATGAGCACGCGGATCGGGGTCTTCACTGCAGCGCCCCCTTGCGCCGCACGATCGCCGCCGCCACCTCGGAGAGCAGGCGACCCGAGACGCAATCCTTCTTGCTGAGGAACCCGTCGGCGCCCACCGAGAGCCCGCGCTCGCGGTCCTTGCCGCCGTCGCGCGCGGAGACGAGGATGATGGGCATCGAGTCCACCTCGGGGCGCAGCCGCACCGCCTGGGTCAGCTCGTAGCCGTCCATCTCTTCCATGCCGATGTCGCTCACCATCGCGTCGTAGGCGGAGTGCTTGAGCAACTCCAGCGCCTGGCGCGCGTTGGAGGCGGTGTGCACCAGGTAGCCGCCCGACTCCAGCGCGGTCCGGTGGAGCGCGCGGGCGGTGAGCGAGTCGTCGACCACCAGCGCGCGCCGGGTGACAGCGGGGCTGTCGCCGCGGCTGCTGCGCTCGCCCGCCACCAGCCAGTCGGCCCGCACGATCAGGATCAGCTCGCCGCGCGCCAGCGTGGCCGCGCCCTGGTAGGCGGGCAGGTCGCGCACCTCGAGCGGCAGCGGGCGGATGTTCAGCTCGCGGTCGGCCACCACCTCGTCGACGGCCAGCGCCAGGCGGCGGCCCTGCGACTGCAGCACCAGGATGGGGGCGCCGTCCGGCGGCACCTCGCTCTGGCGCAGGCCCATCATGGCGCCGAGATCCTGGAGCGGCAGCAGCTCCTCGCGGTGCTCGAGCTGCACCCGGTTGCGGCCGACGCGGATCTCCCGCGAGCGCGCGGGGCGCGAGGACTCCACCGCGATCATGGGGATCCCGAGCAGGTGCTCGCCACAGCGGACCACCAGCACCGGCGAGGAGCCCAGGCCGGTGGGCAGCGAGAGCACGAAGCGGGTGCCCTGGCCCTGCACCGTGTGCACCTCGACGTGGCCACGCAGGGCCTCGATCTGCCGCTGCACCACGTCGAGCCCGACGCCGCGGCCGGAGACCTCGCTCACCTCCAGCTTGGTGGAGAACCCAGGCCTGAAGATGAGCTGCGAGAGCTGCGGCACCGGCATCGCGGCGATCTCGTCCGGCGTGGCCAGCGAGCGCTGCACCGCCACCTCGCGCACGCGAGCCAGGTCGAGGCCGGCGCCGTCGTCCGCCACCTCGACGAAGAGCATGTTTCCCTGCTGCTCCACGCGGACCACCAGCGCGCCTTCGCGGTGCTTGCCGCGCTTCTCGCGCACCTCGGGCGACTCGAGGCCGTGGTCCACCGCGTTGCGCACCAGGTGCACGAGCGGCCCGCGCAGCGCCTCCAGCACGCGCCGGTCGAGCGAGACCTCGGCGCCCACGACCGAGAGCTGCGCCTCCTTGCCGATCTGCTTGCAAAGATCGCGCACCGCGCGCCGCAGGGGTTCGAGGATGGTGCGCACCGGCACGGTGGTGATCGACTTGAGGCCGTCCTCCATCGAGTTGACGATGTCGGCCGCCTCCTCGCCGTCGGCGGCGAGGGCGCGGGAGACGCCCATCAAGAGCGCGCGCGTCTCGGCGGTCTCGGACAGGATGCCCAGCCGGGCGAGCTGGGAGAGCGCTTTCTCCATCTCGCGGCGCCGCTCCTCCACCCGCAGGCGCAGCTCGCGCAGGCGCTCCACCTCGTCGAGCAGGCCGATCACCTGCCTGGTGTTGACGCGCCAGCTGCCGTCCTCCTGCTTGCCCTCCTCGGGCGTCGGATCGCTGCGCTCAGAGGTCGGATCGCTGCGCTGCAGCTTGGGCTGCTCCGGCGCCGCGCCCTTCGCCTCGTTCGCCGAGGGCTGCTCTCCCGCCTTGGCGGGCTTGCCGTTCTGCGACGCGTCGGCCGGCGCAAGGCCGCGGACCAGCTCGAACCACGGCGCGAGGTCGGGCAGCTCGGAACCGCTGGCGGTCGCCTTGAGGTGCAAGAGCCACACGTCCACCGTCTTGAGCAGCGCGTCGGCGATGGGCAGCGGCAAGGTCCCCTCGCTCCCGCGCATCGGAAGGAAGACGTTCTCCATCGCGTGGGCCAGCTCGCTGAGCTCCTCGAGGCCCAAGGTCGCCGCGCTGCCTTTCATCGTGTGCAGGCCGCGCGCCAGCTCGTCGAAAACCGCCGGGGCGATGGCCTTGGCCTTCTCCAGCTCGAGCAGGTTCTTGGTCACCCGCTCGCAGATCTCGCGGCCCTCGTCGACGAAGCCTTCGAGGAGCTGCTGCATCAACGGGTCAATCACGCCGCACCTCGAGCGCTGCGATCTCGATCAGCCGGCGCAGGTCGAGCAGGTTCACCTGGCGCATCCCGGCCAGCGTGATCTCCGCAACCGGCCCGGTGGTCCGGGCCCGCGCCTCGTTGACCAGCGCGTGCGGGACGCTGCCCGGCTTGGGGATCTGCTCGCAGTCCAGCGCCACCAGCCGGCCCAGCCCCACGTCGACGACCAAGAGCACCGCCGGGTCCTCGCGCCAGCCGCGGCCGCCGAGCAGCGACGAGAGCGAGAGAGCGGTCACGATCTGCCCCTGGAATCGGAGGATGCCCACCACGTGCGGGGGCGAGAGCGGGACGGACGTCACCATCTTGAGCGGCACCGCGGCCCGCAACACGTCGAGCGGAATGGCGTAGTGGTCCTCGCCGACGCGGAACTCGGCGATCCACAGGACCGTCTCGTCCTCGTTCTCGACGGGCTTCTCGCGCACGCGCTCGGCGCGGCGGAGCAGCAGCTCGGCCAGCTCGGGCGCCAGCGCCTCCTCTCGCCGCAGCGTGGTCTTCACCGGTCGACTCCCCGGAGGTAGGTTTCTGCCGACTCGCGGTAGAAGCGCACCGGCAACGGTTCGGGGCCGGCGAGCATCTGATCGTCGTGAAGCTTCTCGATGCGGCGCAACACCTCGCGCATCAGCGCGCAGGCCTGGCTGCGCTCGCCGGCGCGCCCGTGAAGCAGGGCCCGCTCGAGGATGCCGGGCACGTAGTCGGGCGCCGCCTGGGACAACTCGGCCAGCGCTTTCTCGGCCACCGGCTTCTCTCCGCGCTCGATGTGCACCAGCGCGCGCAGGTGGAGCGCCACCGGCTCAGGGGGCCGCCGCGCGACCGGCGGCGGCGTGGACAGGCTCGGCGGGGGCGGGGGCGGGGCCGCGCGCTGCGGCCTGTGCGCGCGGGCGGGATCGGGCTTACGGAAGATCTGCTCCTCGGGAGCGCCGGCCTGCTTGAGCCCTGGCGGCGGCTGGGTGGCGTCCATCGAGCTGAACACCAGCGCGCCGCCCGGAGCCAGCGCGTCGGAGAGGTGGCGCAGCGCGCGGCCGATCGCGTCGTGCGCGAAGTACACCAGCACGTTGCGGCAGAAGATCAGGTCGAACTTCCCCTCCGGCGCCGGGTCGAGCAGGTTGTGCTCGAGGAAACGGACCGGCTGGCGGACCCGCTCGTCGATCTCCACCCGGCTCGGGTTCCCCGGGACCGCGTGGAAGAGCGGGTGCAGGAGCGGGCCGTTGGGCCGCTGCGACCAGGCGCCGTAGGTGCCGTTGCGGGCGGCGGCGAGGTTGCGGGAGATGAGGTCGGTGCCGATCACCTCGATCTCGACCGGGGAGGGATAGGGGACCGAGTCGAGCAGGCAGGCGGCGATGGAGTAGGTCTCCTCGCCGGTGGCACACCCCGCGCTCCAGGCGCGGATGTGGCGGGAGCCGCGCTCGATCAGCTCGGGGACCAGCACGGTGGAGACGAAGCGGAAATGCTCGGGATGGCGGAAGAAGTACGTCTCGCCTACCGAGACCGCCTGGCAGAGCGCGTGCACCACGTCCGGATCGCGCGCCACCGCGCGGGCGAGCAGCTGCTCGGGCGGGAGCGTGCGCGCGAACCCCGCCGCCACGCGACCGGGATCGATCACCGGCACCGGGCCGCGCGCGGTCTTGGCCACCGCGATCAGGGCCTGCGGCAGCGGGCCGTGTCCGGCGCCGCCCAGCGCCTCGCGGAAGAGCACGTCGGCAGCGGCCAGTTCCTCCGGATCGTGGACGGCGTCGACGCAGAGCGCGAGCAGGCGGTCCTGCACCTCGACCACCACCAGCATCCGGTCTTCCACCTTCCGCGCGGGGGTCGTGCCCAGCCGCCGGGCCAGGTTGAGCACGCAGATGGGCGAACCGTGCATGACGATCATCTCGTTCAGATACGAAGGCCCCACCGGCAGCGGCACGGTGGCCACCTGGTGCAGCACGGAGCGGACGCAACCGAGCGGCACGCCCAACTCCTGCCCGCCGGCGAGCATGAAGAGCGCCGAGAGCCCGCCCGACTTGCGGTCCCGTGCCGCCTGCTCCAGCACCCGCCCGGTGAGAGCGAGCAGCTCGGGCCCCTTCACGGGCTTGGGAAGGAAGGCCTTGGCGCCATTCTTCAGGCACGCCTCGGCGCGTTTCGTCTCCGAGGAGACGATGATCACCGGGATGCCGCGGAGCGCCGGGTTCTTCTGCAGAATCGCCAGCACCTCGTCGCCGTCCATCTCCGGCATCGAGAGGTCGAGCAGCACGCCGTCGGGCCGCTCGCGCGGGATCTTCTCCAGCGCCTCTCGGCCGTTGGTGGCGGTGCTGATCAGGTAGTGGCCGGCGAGGGCCGCGCGCTCGAAGGCGAGCACCGCCTCGCTGTCGTCGACCAGCAGAAGATGCGGGAGGCTCACTGAGCAGACTCCCCGAGGTAGCGACGGACGGTCTGCTGCAGCGCAGGAGGCTTGATCGGCTTCTCCACGAACTCGTTCGCGCCCGCCTCGAGCCCGCGCGCACGGATCGTCGCGTCGCGGTCGCCGGTGAGCAGCAGGACCGGCACCGCGCGGACCGCCGCGTCGCCGTCGGCCCGCAGCGCGCGCACGAAGGAGATCCCGTCCATGCCCGGCATGTTCACGTCGACGATCACCAGATCGGGCGGGGCGCGCCGGACCGCCTCCAGCGCCTGAGCTCCCTCTTCGGCCTCGGCGATCTCGATGGAGAGCGGGCGCAGGCAAAGCCGGCAGAAGCCCCGAATAGTCGGGCTGTCGTCGACGACCAGAACTGTCTTCGGCACGGCGCTCCCTCAAAGCCGCGTCGGCGGCGGAACAATCATCGGCGCAGAAAGGGCCGCCGACAAAGTTTCTGCCTCCGGTGGATCGGCTCCCGGCCGCAAAAGTTGAGGAGGTTCTATGGGACCAGGACGATCTTGCCGATGACCTCGTTGCCCTCGAGGAGCCGATGTGCGAGCGGCGCCTCCGTCAGGGGCAGGGTGCGCGCGAGGACGGGACGCAGTGGGTTTGTCGCACCCGGCGCGAAGCGGGGCAGCGCCCGGACGGCGAAGTCGCGGATCAACTTTGCCTTCTGGGCTGCGGTGCGGGTGCGCAGGGTGCTGCCGAGGAGCGAGAGCCGCTTGCCGAGCAGGGCGCGCAGATCGAGCGTGCCTTTCGCCCCGCCGAGGGTGGAGATGCAGCACAGCCTGCCGTGCAGGCCAAGCGCGGCGACGTTCGCCTCCAGGTAGGCGGCGCCCACCGGATCGAGGATCACGTCGGCGCCGCCGCCTGCCGCGGCCTGCACCGCTTCGGCCAGCCGCGCAGGAACCTCCTCGCGCGCGAGCACGTGGGTCGCGCCGAGCGTGCGGCAGGCCTCGTGCTTGGCCTTCGAGGCCGTGGCGAGCACCACCCGGGCGACGCCGCGGCAGAGTTGGAGCGCGGCGGTGCCGACGCCGCTCGCCGCGGCGTGCAGCACCACCACCTCGCCCTCGCGCAGGCCGGCGATGGTCATCAAGTTCAGCCAGGCGGTGAGGAACACCTCCGGGATGGCCGCCGCCTCGGCGAAGGAGAGCCCGGCGGGGATCGGCATCGCCTGCTCCGCCGGGACGCGCGCGCGCTCGGCGTAACCACCGCCGGAAAGCAGCGCCATCACCCGATCGCCTTCGCGGAAGCCGCCCGCGGCCCGCAGCACCTCGCCCGCGACCTCGAGGCCCAGCGTGGTGGATACGCCGGGCGGAGGCGGGTAGTTCCCCGCGCGCTGCAACAGGTCGGCGCGGTTCACGCCGGCCGCGCGGACCTGCACCAGCAGATCCCCGGGGCCGGCCGCGGGATCGGGCACCTCGGCGATGCGCAGGACGTCGGGACCACCCGGGGACGCGATTGCGATGGCACGCATGCGGCCATCGTATACCTTGCCGGCGATGACCCTGCGCCTCCTCGACGACCGGCAGCGCGAGCACCTCTTCCTGCGGCCCCCGCGGCGCATCGTCTCGCTGGTGCCCAGCGATACGCTCAACCTGTTCGCGCTGGGAGTGGGCGAACGGGTGGTGGGCCGCACGCGCTTCTGCGTGGAACCCGAGGGAGAGGTCGACCGGATCCCCGTCGTCGGCGGCACCAAGGACGTCCGCCCTGATGAGGTGGAGCGGCTCCAGCCCGACCTCGTGCTCTGCAACCAGGAGGAGAACGCCCGGCCCTTTGTCACCGAGCTCATCCATCGCGGGCTCGCGGTGTGGGTGGCGTTCCCGCGCACGGTGGCGGAGGGGCTGGGGCACCTGGCGAAGCTCGCGCTCCTGCTCGGGCTCGGAAGCGATGCGCACGTGAAGGAACTCCTCCGGCGCGGCTACGCGGCTGTGCGCGAGGCGCAGGCGGCGCGGGAAGCGCGCGAGCCTTTGAGCGCCTTCGTTCCCATCTGGATGGACCCGCTGATGACCATCTCGGCGGAGACGTTCCTCTCCGACGCGCTCTCGCTCGCCGGCGCACGCAACGTCTTCGGCGACCGCAAGCGCCGCTACCCGCTGGCGGCCGATCTGGGGCGCGGCGAGGAGCTGCCGCCCGAGCAGGTGGGGGAGCGCGACACGCGCTATCCGCGCATCACGCTGGCCGAGGTGGAGGCGCGCGCTCCCCAGATCGTCCTGTTGCCGGACGAGCCCCACCCATTCAGCGAGGTCGACGCCGCCGTCTTCCGCGCGCAGAACACGCCCGCCGCCCGCGCGGGCAGGGTGCGGCTCTGCGGCGGCCGCGACCTCTCCTGGTACGGCGCCCGCAGCGTCGAGGGCCTGCCCCGGCTGCGCGCGTTGATCGACGGGCTGAGATAGAAGGTGTCGAGCTTCAGCACCCTGCTAGACTCTGGCGGTGCGCAACCGATTCGCGCTGCTCTTGGTGTTCGCTTGTCTCGGCTGGACGCGCCCTGGGCTCGCCTACAGCGAGGCGCTGCACGCGTTCCTCACGGGCCGCGCGCTCGCCGCCGATAGCGCCGCCCGATCCGCCCGGGTCCGGCCCGCGACGGAGCAGGACCTCGTAGATTTTCGCGCTCTCTTCTGGCAGACCGCCAGCGCTCTGCCCGATGCGGCGCTGCGGGCGGAGTTCCTCGCCCGCTATCCCGATCCTGCCTTCTTCGACGCGTGGGCGTTCAAGGAACTGTTCATGCTCGACCCTGCCGCGACAGTCCACGGCTTCGATCGCGCGGCAGACGTCGCGCGTCCGCTCCCGCGGAGCGCGCTGAGGCAGCTCGCCTCGCGCTGGCCCGACGACGACGGGCGCAATCGGCACCGCTACCTCCGCGACGCGAGGCGCGCGGTGGTGCGCGACGCGCACGGCCAGCCGCTGCCCGACGATCCCGCGACGTTGGAGATGGGCGGCCTCACCGGCACCTCCAGCAGAGCTCTACACCGACCTGGCGCTCGTCGCGCGTGGCTCGGGCCTGCGGGGCGGCGACTTCCTCGAGCAGGCCTTCGCCGGCGCCGCCTTCCACCACCTCGAGGACCTGGCAAACCAGATCCACACCGTGCAGGTGGGCATCTACGAGTTCTTCCGCGCGGCCTTCGTGCAGTCGGAGCTGCGGGACCTGGTCACGCTGGGCGGCCTGTTCGGCGAGCGCCGATCGCTGCGCGCCCTGGGGCTGCGGCTGGTCACGAACCACCACTTGCTCAGCGAGGATCTGTTCGCGAAGAGGGTGGCCGAGGCCGCGCGCGGAGAGCAGGCCCCGCCCGAGGTGCGCGCCGCCATCGCGGGCATCGCCGTGGGCGACCCCGCGTTCGAAGAATCCGCGAGCGCGGCGGTGCAGCGCGGAGGCGGCGCATTCGGCCGGGCCATCGCGCTCTCGCTGATCGACGTTTCGAGCCGCGAGGGCCCGGAGGTGTACCGCCTGATCTGGCGGCTCTCGACCCCTGCGCTGCGCGACGGAGCCGGCCCCGAGTACGACGGCGCCAGAGACGATCCGGACCGGTGGGTGCTCGAAGCCGGCCCCGGCCGCGCCGAGCTGCTCGCCAGCTTCTACGAGCTGGAAGGCCACGGCCTGCGGCGGGCGGGGAGCGCGCTGCGCCTCTGGCAGCGACAGTTCGAGGCGGCGGCCGCGGGCGACCCGCAGGCGGCGCGTACGGAAGCGGTGCAGCGCGCGCTCTCATTCCTCCTGCCCTACCACCGCGCCAAGGAGCAGCGCCGCGCGGCTTACGCACCGCCGCCGCCGGATCGCGGCTCAATCGACCTCCGCTGGTCGGCCGTCGCCGTGCTCGGGATCGGGCTCGCCGTTTTCGCCGCGCGCCTGCGTCGGCGCCGCCGCAGCGGCGGGTTCCCCGTCGGGGCCTGAGCCGTCCCGCTACCTGCGCTTGCGCGCCTTCTTCTTGTTCTGGCGCTCCTGCTTGCGCTTGTCGCGCAGCTTCTTCTTCTCCTCGTCGGTGAGCTGCTTCTGCGGCTGTTGCTGGAAGCCCATCAGCGCGCGCCGAGCCATGGCCGCCGAGTGCGAGCCCTTGCCCCCGGGCAAGGGCAGGTTGTTGCCCATCGCCTCGGGCAGGCCGAACATCGAGGCCATCTCGCCGGGGTCCATCCCCTTGAGCGCGTTGAGCTGCGCGAGCTGGCGGAACCCCGGCAGCCGCGAGAGCAAGCCGGAGCCGGGCCCGCCGGGGCCGCCGCCGATCTGCTTCATCACCTTCTGCATGCCAAAGAAGCGCCCGAGCAGCCCCTTCACGTTGGCCGCGCTCTGGCCGGAGCCGCGGGCGATGCGGGAGACCCGGTCCTCGCCGGCGGTGATGCTGCCGTCGGCGCGCGGCTTGAAGAACGTCTCCGGGTGCTTGCGCTCGCTCCTGGTCATCGAGGCGATGATCGCCTCCACCCGCATCAGCTCCTTGTCGTCGAACTGGATGCCCTCGGGCAGCTCGCCGAACAGCGGGAACTTCTCCAGGAGCTCGGAGACCGAGCCCATCTTCTTCACCAGCTTGATCTGCTCGACGAAGTCGTGCAGGTCGAAGTTGCCGCTGAGGATCTTCTCGGCATCCTCCTCGGCTTTTTGCTCGTCGACGACCCCCTCGAAGTCCTTCATCAGCCCGACGATGTCGCCGAAGCCGAGGATGCGGCTCGCGAGGCCCTCGGGGCGGAACTCCTCGAGCTTGTCCAGCCCCTCGCCCATGCCGATGAACTTGATGGGCTTGCCGGTGACCTCTTTGATGGAGAGCGCCGCGCCGCCGCGCGCGTCGCCATCCAACTTGGTGAGCACGAAGCCCGAGATCGACAGGCGCCGGTCGAACTCCACCGCGGTCTTCACCGCGTCCTGGCCGATCATCGCGTCGGCGACGAGCAGGATGTTCTCCGGCGCCACCGCCCGCTTGAGCTCCTCCAGCTCCGCCATCATCTCTTCGTCGATGGCGAGGCGGCCGGCGGTGTCGTAGAGCACGGTGTCGCGGCCGGTCTGGCCGGCCCGCGCGAGCGCGTGCTTCGCCATCTCGGGCGGCTTGACGTTCTCTTCGTGGAAGACGGGGAGGTCGAGCTTCGCCCCGAGCTGCTTGAGCTGCTCGACCGCGGCGGGGCGGTAGATGTCGGCTGCGACCAGGAGCGGCTTGCGGCCCTGCTTGACGAGCAGGCCGGCGAGCTTCGCCACCGTGGTGGTCTTTCCCGAACCCTGCAGGCCCACCATCATGATGCCCGCCGGACGCTCCCCCGCGCTGCCCCCTTTGGGCAGCGAGAGCGTGGTGTCGACCGGCCCCATCAGCGCTTCCAGCTCGTCGTGGCAGATCTTGATGAAGTGATCGCCGGGCGCGACCTGGACCTTCTTGCCCTTCTTGTCGGTGGCGGAGGTGGAGACCACCTCGCCGAGCGACTTCTCCTTCACCCGCGCGAGGAAGCGCTTGGCGACGTTGAACTCCACGTCGGCCTCGAGCAGCGCCACGCGGATGTCGCGGAGCGCGTCGTCGATGTTGGCCTCGGTCAGCTCGGCCTTGCCGGTGAGCTTGTGCTTGGCGGCGCGGAAGCCCTTGGTGACTGCGTCGAGCATGATCGACCCTCGGATTGAGGGGTTGCCTCATAACACAGCAGGGTGCGCGATGCCGCCTGGGAGAGGTTCTGGTAAGACGCGTCGGTGGAGTCTTGGCTAGCGAAGCTCCTGTTCAAATTCACCTACGTCGCTCTGGTTGCCGTGCTGGCGGCCGCGGGTCTGGGTGTGCCGATCAGCGAGGATCTGGTCCTCCTGATCTCTGGCGCGCTGGCAGCAGAGGGCGTGACCGAGTTCTGGCCCACGCTGGTGGTCGGCTAT